>PVMK01119015.1_pt1 | contig 11088 bp, 8 predicted proteins | sample 1853481 | NCBI WGS metagenome assembly PVMK01 (sample SAMN08533507, study PRJNA380276) | Marine sediment metagenome, whole genome shotgun sequencing project. | reverse complement strand
CAAAACCCGGTCCCGATGGAGGTGGTTTGGAGCAACCGCCTCAATCCCGTCAATGCCATGTGGATGCGCAAGAAGACCGCCTCGGGCCTCGAAGACCTGTGCATCGACATAGCCCCGAGCCTTGCGGACTGGGCGCGGCGTATGTGGTTCAAGTCCGAACATTACAGCTTTCTTCAGACATGCCCCTACACGACGACGATATCGGCGGGCATGCTCCTGAAGGCGCCGGGAGATGCCGAGCTGGACAAGATTCTGCGCGGCAAGATCGTGTTTTACGGCGCGGATCTGACTGGTCTCGAGGACACGGTTGTGCCGCCGACCCACGTCAAGCTTCCGGGAGTCTATCTCCATGCCATGGCGCTCGACAACCTGTTCACCTTCAACGGCCAATACAAACGATCGTCAATGACCGTAAACGGTGTCGACATCGGGGCACAGTACGTTGGCGCCGCGGTGGCGGTTCTGCTCGCGCTGATCGTCGTGGCGTTCGCACGAAGCGAACCTGTCATAAGGGCTCAACTGGTACCCGCCGACAAGGCGCGCGGCATCGCGTTCTTCCGCATTAAATGGCATCGCTGGAAATACTGGTTCGGTTTCAACGTCTGCATGTTTGCGGTCATCGTGGCGATCTGTTGGGCGCTTTACTCTTGGGCCGCGATCAGTCCGAAGAACTGGCTCGGGTACTGGGGATTGATGACGGTCTTGAGCGGCGTGGCCAAAGGCCGGCTGGTCGAGGGGTTCGCGAGGACGGTGGCGGAACGCGTGCTGCCGTCATTTGGAAGCATCGTCTTCAAGGAGGAGCGAACATGAAAGGCGTTACCATTGCCGCCGCCGTCCTGCTGGCGCTATCGGTCGCTGTTGGAGCGCAGGCGCAGACGGCCTCATCGGCGAAACCGACGGAGATCACGAAGATCAAGAGGATGCCGCTTCCCATTTTCGAGACCGCGGACATCGGATCCTTGATCTCCCAACTCGACAAGAAGGAGCTCGCAGGTCAGGCGCTTCCTTGGCCGATCCTGGAGGTCTCCGACAACGGAATGTATCTGGTCGAGTTCAAGAGCGATCGCGTATGGGTCGTGGATAGCACCGTGAAGGTCGACGCCACGGCGAAAGCCTCTGCGCTCGCGCCGGAAGCCATGAACTTTTCCGACAAGGATCTCGCGGGCTCGCGCGGATACGGCGACTAGTCGTGAACGCGTTTCCTCGACCGGGCCTCGTGGCCGTTGGGCTTGCCGTCGTCTTGGGCGCGGCCAGTGAATCGGCCCTTGCCGAGAGCCGGCGAGAGACGCCGGTCTTCTCCGACAACAAAGAAGACTCACTAGACGCCGGCGAGGTCAAGGACCTGTTCGAGAGTTGGGACTTCGGCTTCGGTGGTGACGACGACCCAGAAGAAGGAGGCACCTACCTGGAGCGTTTTGTGCCGCCCGAGTCCGAGGCTTACGAGAAGCTTGCCGCCGAGCGTTCCGTAGCTCTGGCGATCAAGCGATCGAGCGGATACGGCTTGGTCGCGGCGCCCGAGCTCAACGCCTACGTGAATGATGTCCTTCGGCGTATCGTCGCGGCCTCCCCCGTCCCGGCGTTGGACGTACGGGCTTATGTGCGCGCCGAATCCGGCTTCGAGGCGGAGAGCACGCCCGATGGCTCGATCTATATCAATATCGGCCTGCTTCATGACATCCAGTCCGAGGACGAACTGGCCGCCGTGCTGGCGCACGAGCTCGCCCATATCCTCTATCGTCATCACGGCAGCGATTGGTTCGCCAACAGTCAGAAGGTTGCGGCCCAGGTCCTGAGCCTGAAGGACGCCGTTCAGGGGGTCGCCGAAGGCGATAAATCCGGTAAACCCTCGAAGTCGACGATTCTCACCGCTATTGCGAGCCAAGTAAGCGAACGGATCATCGCGCCCAATCTGTGGAACAGGGCGCAGGAGCGAGAAGCCGATGGCCTCGGCCTCGACCTGTTGATCGCCGCGGGCTACCAATCCGGCGCCGCGCGCACGTCGATGGAGCGTCTGGCATCCTATCAGGCGGAATTGCGACAGCGTGCCCGCCAGGAAATGGACGAGGACGCCAAGGCGGCGGAAGCCGATATGAACGAAACCATCAAGACGGGCGATTTATCGCAGATCATCGTCGGCCTTGTCGGGGGCGCGGGTACGGTCATGAAGGTGGCGATCGGCGCAACTATCGACGCCATCGGCGGCGGCGATCATGATCCGGCCGAAGTGCGCGGGGAGCAAGTCGACGCCTACATCAATCGTGAGTACTTGTTCGCTCCACGGCCGCAATCGAAGGCCCTGCCTTGGCAAGCGCCGGGCCATCCGACCGCGGCGGTTCTCGTGAACTACCGGACGGCCAGAAAGGCTAGCAGCGCCTTGGCCGAGGGCAAGCTCGACGAGGCCGAGTCCCTCATCCGGGCGGCCGTCGGCGCGCCGACCAAGGCGGATGCCTATCCGCGATTGATTCTCGCACAGTTGCGAGAACAGCAGGGCGACTTCGGGAAGGCCTATCGCAATCTGGAGATCGCGTCCGACGGGCCGGAACCCGCTTTCAAAGTTTTCCGCTTGATGATCGAGAAGCAGCTCGCCGACGGCCGGACGGACGAGGCCGTGCGCCTGGTCGACAAAGCCTCGCGCCGTCTCGGCGAACCGCCAAACCTCTTTCCTTACCAGATTGCAATTCTCGTCGCGGCGAAGAAGAACGTTGAAGCGCTCGCGCTTTTCGCCAGGTGCAAGCTCAGCTACCCGGATCTAGCGCCCAAGTGTAACCGGGCCCTGGGCGGCCTGCAGGCCGTCGTGGCGGACGACAGCGACGCGGACGACTCGGCGACAAACACGTTGATCGACCGCCAGGTCGGAAAGTCCACGAAAAAGGCAACCAGCGAGTTCGGGAAATAGTGAACCCGTTGGGCGCTGGCGGCGGCGAAATGCGTTTCCGCCGTAACGCTTGGCTTATCGACAAACGCGTGGCTCCGGAAGGATGGAGCCAGGATGCCAGCCGGAGTGAAGGAGCGGGCCGGGACCGGTAACGGTTCGCCGCGGACAGCGCCTCAGTTCCGGTCGTTACCTTCACGTAGGAGCCGGGCGCGTCTTCGATGGCTTTCAGCTTGCCGGCGCCGGGCGTCCGCGCCTTCACCTTGGGCCCGGCCTTGCGCGCCACCCACTTGGCCCAGTCCGGCCACCAGGATCCGGGCACTTCCTCGGCCCTCCTGAGCCAGGCGGCGGGGGTCTTGGGCAGGATCGCACTGGCCGCACTGGCCGCACTGGCCGCACTGGCCGCGTTGGCCGCGTTGGTCCAGTGGGAATACTTGCCGGCGGCGGGCGGGTTGACCACGCCCGCGATATGGCCGGAGGCGGACAGCACGAAACGCATGGGGCCCGAGAAGATCTGGGTAGCCGCGTAGGTCGAGGTCCAGGGCGCGATGTGGTCCTCGCGGGCCGACAGGAAATAGGCCGGCGTCTTGACCTGGGCGAGGTCGATCGGCACACCGTCGAGTTCTATGCCGTTTGGGCCGCCCGGCTCGATCAGCTTGTTGTCCTGGTACATGGCGCGCAGATAGAAGCTGTGCATGGCGGCCGGCATGCGGGTGGAATCGGCGTTCCAGTAGAGCAAGTCGAAGGGGAAGGGGTCCTTGCCGAGAAGGTAGTTGTTCACCACGAAGGACCAGATGAGGTCATTAGCGCGCAACATGTTGAAGGTGGTGGCCATGGCCGAGCCTTCGAGATAGCCGCGTTCGCTCATCTGTTGTTCGAGGGCCGCGATCTGCTCCTCGTCGATGAAGATCTCGAGCTCGCCGGCCTCCTCGAAGTCGATCATGGTGGCGAGGAAGGTCGCGCTCTTGATGCGGTCGTCCTGCTTCGCCGCCAGGTAGCCCAGCGTGCAGGCGAGCAGAGTGCCGCCCAGGCAGTAGCCGACGACATTGGCCTCGCGCTCGCCGGTCGCCTTTTCGATCGCGTCGAGCGCCGCCAGCGGCCCTTTCGCCATGTAGTCTTCGAACCCGGCGCCGGCGAGCTCCTCGCCGGGGTTGACCCAGGAGATGACGAAGACCGTATGTCCGCGATCGACGGCCCACTTGATGAAGGAGTTCTTCTCGCGCAAATCGAGGATATAGAACTTGTTGATCCAGGGCGGGACGATCAGGAGCGGCCGCTTGAAGACCTTTTGCGTGGTGGGCGTATATTGGATGAGCTGGATCAGCTCGTTCTGAAAAACCACCTTGCCGGGCGTGAGGGCGATGTTGACGCCGACTTCGAAGGCTTCGTAGTCGGTCATCTTGATGTCGAGCCTGCCCTGACCGCGGTCCAAGTCGTCGAGCAGGTTCTTCAGGCCCTTGACCAGGTTTTCGCCACCGGATTCGAGGGTCGCCCGCAGCACCTCCGGGTTGGTCATGAGGAAGTTGGACGGCGCCATCGCATCGACGAACTGGCGGGTATAGAAATCGACCTTCTTGGCGGTCTTGTTGTCGAGGCCCTCGATGCCTTCGACCGTGGCTTGCAGCCAGCGCGCCGTCAGCAGATAGGACTGCTTGACGAAGTCGAACAGCTGGTTTTCCTCCCACGCGGGATCCGTGAAGCGGCGGTCATGCTTCTCGGGTTCGGCGACCGGGTCGGGCTCGCCACCCATCATGCGCTCGGTCGCCGACTGCCAGAGGCGCATATAGTCGTACCAGAGCGACATCTGCGCTTGGACCATGGTGACCGGGTCCTGCATCATGCGCGTCGTCATTTCGAGAAAGGCATCACCGATATTGAGCGGATCGATGGAGGCGGCGCCGTTGTAGGCGGCCTGGCGCTCGATCCAGTCGGATACCAGCTTGCGGCTCTTCTCGGCGATCTCGACCATCGAGCGGGAGAACTCGAGGGGATCGGCAAGGCCGGCGCGGGGCTCGGGTGTCTGGGGCGTCTGTCTCGCTCATGCGCGGGTCACCGGGGCTTTCCTGTCGTTCGATTTGGCCGAATCGGCGCTTGAAGCTTGAGTCTTTCACGTTCTCTTGGCATGTTGCAGCGCGGTATTATCTGCGCCGCGGCCTCTCAATAGCCGATGAGATCCTGTTTGCCCAGACCAAAGCCGGAGGCTGGCGACCTTTACAAGCTTGCCCGAATCATTCGAGAGCGTGGTAGGATTCCGCGTTAGAGGGCGAAGAAAAGATGCACAAAGCTCCTAATCAGGCCGAACCCGGCCACCAGGTGTCCGGTTTCCCGTGCCGTTGGCTGGCCTCGGCGCTGACCTGGGCGCTGGTTCTATGGTTGCCCCATTGCGGGCGCCGCCTGTAGCGGTTCGGACTGGTCCGGAGACAATGGCGCCGGTCGGGACAGCACCATAGAAGACGAGGATTACCCGAACCTATCGCGGGTGCCCGGCGAGCAGCCCCGGCCGACTCCAAGTAGCCTGCGCGATGAGCTGATGGCCGGTTTGGCGGCGGATCATGCCAACGCGCGCTACACGGGCGAGCCGTTGACGGCGGCCTCGGCGGCGGTTCCGCCGGCCGCGCCGCCGCCGGCCGCCCAGCCGCAGGTGGAAATCATTTGGGAGACGCTCCGGGTCTCACCTGAAGGGGACGCCGCCGCGGGGTTCGGGGCGCCGGCGCGGCTGCTGCGGGGGCCGCCGCAGGCGGTTCCGAAGCCACGACCGACGCCACGCGGGAAGAAATCGAGATTAACTGGGAAATCGAGCGCGTGGAGCCCAGCGGCAAGGTCAGCGCGGCGGGCGCCAGCGAAATCGAAGAAGAGTTGATCCTGGCTCCGGGCCCCGAGCTGGTCGGGGTGGTCTATTTTGCCCACGATTCGGCCGAGGTCGGCACCAGCGACCGCGACCTGTTGGAAGCGGTGGTGGCGCTTTACAAGGAGCGCAACGGCCGCTTGCTCCTGGTTGGGCATTCCAGCACTCAGGCCAGCACCGAGGACGAAGTGGCCCAGCGCATGGTGAACCTGGACCTCTCGCTCAAGCGCGCCAACGCCGTGGCGACGTCGCTCCTGAATCTCGGCGCCGAAAAAGAAAAGTTGATGATCGAGGCGAAGGCGGATAGCGAACCGGCCAGTGGCGAGGTAGTTGTCGGTGGTGAGAACGGTAATCGTAGGGTCGAGATTTTCCTCGAGCATTAGGGCCGATCGGCGATCATGTGGCGCGCCGTCGTGAGGCGATGACCGCCTCTGGTCTCGTCCTGACGGTTTCGGGTTGAAGCGCGTTGAGTTATATTATAATCAGCTAGCTTTGTGATATAGTTCAGAGATAACATTAACCAGAGGGGAGGCGGGATCTACCTCATGACGAGGGAGCTACGAATTGGCGTCGCAGGTCTGGGCACGGTGGGGGTGGGCGTTTTGCGCCTGCTTGAGGTCCACGTCGAGCTAGTCGCCGAGCGGGCCGGGCGGCCGGTTCGCCTCACGGCGGTTTCGGCCAGGGACCAAAAGAAGGACCGCGGTGTCGACCTCTCGGAGGCGCGCTGGTTCGAGGACGCTCGCGCTTTGGCCGAGGCGTCCGACGTCGATCTGGTGTTGGAGTTGATCGGCGGTTCGGAAGGCATTGCCAAGGACCTGGTGGAGCGGTCGCTTGCGGCCGGCAAGCCGGTCATCACGGCCAACAAGGCGCTGATGGCGCACCATGGCAGCGAACTTGCGCGTCAGGCCGAGGCGGCTGGCGTGGCGCTGGCCTACGAAGCGGCGGTTGCCGGCGGGGTTCCGGTCATCAAGGTGCGGCGCGAAGGCCTGGCGGCCAAGCGGATCACGCGGGTCTAGGGCATAGTGAACGGAACCAGCAACTTCATCCTGACCTCAATGCGCGAGACGGGGCGCGAGTTCGACGAGGTCCTGAGCGAAGCGCAGGCGCTGGGCTATGCGGAGGCCGACCCCAGCTTCGACGTCGATGGGATCGACACGGCCCACAAGCTGGCCATCCTCACCGGCCTTTGCTTCGGATGCGAGGTCGATTTCGACGGTGTTCATGTCGAAGGCATCCGCGAAATATCCGCGCTCGACATCGAATATGCGGACGAACTTGGTTATCGCATAAAGCTGCTCGGCCTCAGCCGCGCGACCGACGGCGGCGTCGAGCAGCGCGTGCACCCTTGCATGGTGGCCCTGGACGCACCGATCGCCAGCATCGAGGGCGTATTCAATGCCGTCGTCGCGGATGGCGATTTCGTCGGCTCCATCATGGCCGAAGGGCAGGGCGCCGGCGCCGGGCCCACCGCGTCGGCGGTGGTCGCCGATCTGATCGACATTGCCCGCGGCGGCGGTCTTGCCACCTTCGCCGTGCCGGCCGCGGCCCTGCGCCATTTGCCGTCGCTGCCGATGGAACGCCATGAGGGTAGCTACTACCTGAGGCTCATGGTGGTGGATCGTCCGGGCGTCATCGCCGATATCGCGGCCGCGTTGCGAGACGAGGACATCTCGGTTGAGGCCATGCTGCAACGAGGACGGGCGCCCGGCGAGTCGGTTCCGGTGGTGATCACCACCCACGAGACGCGGGAGGCGAACATGACGCGGGCGCTGCAGCGGATTATACAGAGGAAGGCGGCGCTGGAACCGCCGCGCATGATTCGTATCGAAGCCTTATGATCAGGGGCGGTATAATCAAGATCAAATTGCGGACTGAGAGGGTCCGCCATTCAACACGCCGCGACGAAGGGCGGCGAACCGCGACGCCAAGAACAGGATGAAAGGGAGGTCATGTCCCAGCAAAGCGTGATGGATCGAAATCTTGCGCTCGAAGCGGTGCGGGTGACGGAGGCTGCGGCCCTGGCGGCTTCGCGGTTGATGGGCCGAGGCGATGAGAAAGCCGCCGATCAGGCCGCGGTCAACGCGATGCGCCAGACGCTGGGCGCCATTGCCATCGACGGCACGGTGCGCATCGGCGAGGGCGAGCGAGACGAAGCGCCGATGCTCTATATCGGCGAGGAGGTGGGCTCGGGCGGACCGCCGATCGACATCGCCCTCGACCCCCTGGAGGGAACCACGCTCACCGCCAAGGGCGGCCCGAACGCCCTCGCCGTGCTGGCGATGGCCCAGGACGGTGGATTTCTCAACGCCCCCGATACTTACATGGATAAGATCGCCGTGGGCGGCGGCCTGCCGGATGAGGTGGTCGATCTCGACGAGGAACCCAAGGTCAACCTGCGCAATCTCGCCAAGGCAAAAGGCATCGATGTCTCGGACCTCGTGGTCTGCATCCTGGACCGGCCGCGCCATGGCGAACTGATTGCCAAAGTGCGCGAGGCCGGCGCGCGCATCGTGCTGATCGGCGACGGCGACGTCTCGGGCGTCATGGCTACCAGCCGGTCCGACAGCGGGGTCGACATATATTGGGGCATCGGTGGCGCGCCCGAGGGCGTGCTGGCGGCGGCGGCGCTGCGGTGCATCGGCGGGCAGTTCCAGGGTCGCCTGGTGTTTCGCAATGACGACGAGCGCGCCCGAGCGACGCGTTGCGGGGTCCTCGACTTCGATCGCAAATACAGCCTCCACGAACTGGCGGGCGGCGATGTCATGTTCGCCGCGACGGGCGTGACCGACGGCAGTATGCTGAAGGGCGTGCGCCGATTGGCCAACGGGGCCACCACCCAATCCATGGTCATGCGCTCAACCACGGGAACCGTGCGGATCATCGATGCGACCCATAACTTCACCCGCAAGGCCTGGTGCGCCGATTTGTAACCTCCATGCCACCGTCAGCCGCCATATCAGCTAACTCGCGAGCCTCGCGGCCCCAGAGAGATTTGATCCTCAAGGTCGAGCACTCGCGCCTCGGCCGCCGTTGGGAGAGCCGTTGTAGCGATCAGCGTCTGGCCTGGGCGCTGTCGCAACGCCTTTCCCTACCCGATACCGTCGGCCGGGTTCTTGCCGGGCGCGGGCTGGATCTCGACGGTATCGAGGATTTCCTCCAGCCGACGCTGCGCAAGCTGCTTCCGGACCCCTTCAGGTTCAGGGATATGGATCGCGCGGTCGCCCGGGTGCGCGCCGCCGTCGAGGGCGGCGAGGCGATTGCCGTGTTCGGCGATTACGACGTCGATGGCGCCACCTCCTCGGCGCTGCTGAAACGCTTTCTGGCCGCCGCCGGCGTCCCCTTGCGGGTCTATATTCCCGACCGTCTCACCGAAGGTTACGGCCCGACCGCGCCGGCGCTGTTGCGCCTGAAGAGCGAGGGCATCTCGCTGGTCGTCACGGTGGACTGCGGGACCACCGCCCACGAGGCGCTGGCGACCGCGGCGGAGGCCGGGCTCGAGGTGATCGTGCTCGACCATCACACCGCGGAGCCGCGCCTGCCGCCGGTATACGCCATGGTCAACCCGAACCGGCTGGACGAAGACGGCGGGTTCGGGCAGCTCGCCGCGGTCGGGGTGACCTTCGTTTTCCTGGTCGGCCTGAACCGGGCGCTGCGCGAGGCCGGTTGGTACCGGCAGAGCGGTCGCGAGGAACCGGACCTGCGCCGCTGGCTCGACTTGGTGGCCTTGGGCACCGTCTGCGACGTGGTTCCCTTGACCGGCCTCAATCGGGCCTTCGTCGCGCAGGGGCTGAAGGTCCTGGCCCGCCGGCGCAATGCCGGCCTGGCGGCCCTCTCGGACGTGGCGCGGCTCGACCAGACCCCCGGCACCTATCACGCCGGTTTCCTGCTGGGGCCCCGGATCAACGCCGGCGGGCGGGTCGGCCGCTCCGACCTGGGGGCGCGGCTGCTGGCGTGCGACGACCCCGGCGAAGCGGCGGAGCTGGCCGCCCAGCTCGACGGCTATAACAGCGAGCGGCGCGAGATCGAGCGCGGCGTGCTCGACCAGGCGCTCGCCCAGGTCGAATCCGGGGAAGCCACCTCGGACGGCTTGGTGCTGGCGGCCGGCGAGGGCTGGCACCCCGGCGTCATCGGCATCGTCGCCAGCCGGCTCAAGGAGCGGACCAACCTGCCGGCCCTGGTGGTCGCCCTGGAGGGCGACATCGGCAAGGCCTCGGGCCGCTCGGTGCCGGGGGTCGACCTCGGCGCCGCCGTCATCGCCGCCCGCCAGTCCGGTTTGCTGATCAATGGCGGCGGCCACCCCATGGCGGCGGGCCTGACGGTGGCCAAGGACCAGCTTGCGGCCCTGCGGGCCTTTCTGAGCGAGCGCCTGGCGCGGCGCATGGCGGAGATCGCATACCGCCCGGCGCTGGGTATCGACGCCGTCCTGCAGCCGGGCGCCGCCCGGGCGGATTTGGTCCAGCGGCTGGAGGAGATCGGACCCTACGGCGTCGGCAATCCGGAGCCGCGATTCGTGCTGCCCGAAGCCCAGATCCTGGGCCCGCAGGTGGTCGGCGAGAACCACGTACGTTGCACGCTGCTCGGCACGGATGGCGCGCGCCTCAAGGCGATTGCGTTTCGGGCCCTGGACAGCGCCCTCGGCGAAGTCCTGCTGCGCCGCCAGGGCCTGCCGTTGCACCTGGCCGGCAAGCTGCGGCTGGACAATTGGGCGGGCGGCGACGCGGTCCAGTTCATTATCGAAGACGTGGCCGCGGTACAGGGGTAAACTCCGTCCATGTCGACAAGGTTTAAGCGCGGAGTCACGCAGGCTGCGGGCGCGGCTATATTTTGCACCCTGCTGCTGGGCGGGGAGACGGGTCTCGCACAAGGGCGTCGGCCGGTGGACCTGGAACTGGTGCTGGCGGTCGATACCTCCTCTTCAGTCTCGCCCGGCGAGTTCGATCTTCAAATGCAGGGCCTCGCCGAAGCCTTCCGAAACTCCGCCGTCCATGGAGCGATCCAGGCGGCCGGAGACCTGGGGATTGCGGTAGCCATGGTGCAATGGTCCGATAACCGCAAGCAGACGGTGGCGATCAACTGGAGGATGGTGCGCGACCGGAACTCTGCCGTGGCCTTCGCCCGCGAGATCGACGCTACGCCGCGCTACCTGATTGGCGGTGGTACGGCGATCGGCGGCGCCGTCAACTTCTCGGCCCATCAGCTTCGCATTAACCGCTTCGACGGCCGGCGCATGGTGATTGACATCTCCGGCGACGGCCGCACAAATCAGGGCTCCAACCCCTCGCGCGCCCGCGATGATGCCGTGGCGCAAGGCATCACCATCAACGGGCTGACGATCCTGAACGAAGACGCGCTGGTCGACCGGCATTACCTC
>PVMK01165933.1_pt1 | contig 11090 bp, 11 predicted proteins | sample 1853481 | NCBI WGS metagenome assembly PVMK01 (sample SAMN08533507, study PRJNA380276) | Marine sediment metagenome, whole genome shotgun sequencing project. | reverse complement strand
TTTTAGGCATTTTAGGCATTTTTCCGGTTTATCCGGGTTTGGTACTATAGTAATTTAGTGATCAAGCAAGCCGATCCGCCAAATTTGAAGGCTTAAAAACGAGCAGTATACCCTATAGGCGTCATGATACTAAGAGATGGACTATAGAAGAAGGCAAGGGGTAAGTCAAGAAAGAAAGTAGCTATTTTACAGCTACATTGTAAAATTCTTAAAAAGGGGCTTAATTGAACATTCATTATGAAATTTGAGTTCCGAAGCGGATCTCAGATTCCTTTATCGATGATTTTCCGATCATGTTTGAGACGCTCCTGAATCCCTTTTCCGATTTGATAGGAGCGGCTGAATTCAGACCAAAAATCTTGGTCTTTTTCTTTCCATGCGGGACCGAATCGCTGGTCAAAATAATCGCCCAGCTTTTCGAAAAGCAGCTTCCAGGGTGGTTCGCCCCGATGATGCGCTTCCAGTAACGCATTTAACAGTTCATCCAGATCGACCAGACTTTCCTTGGGGAGATAGGATATTGCGCCTTTTTGAATGGATTCCATCAGGGTTTCAGGACTGATCGCATGGGCGGTGAGCATCACGGCCGGAATTTCCCGCGCCACGGCCTCTTCCAACAATTGAAGACCGTCAACCCCCATAATATCCAGAATGGCAAGATCGTACTGCCGTTTTTTTATTTTTTGAGAAGCGCTTTGATAATCACGAGCCGTATCGACAGTGGACTCATCCAGAAGTTCCACGATGGTCTCCAGGATGTCCGCTTCATCATCGACAGCCAGGATGTGCTTACCCTTGAGAAAAGATTCCTTTTTTGTCATCGGCAGATTCCCCTCGTGTTTCGATCAGATGTTATGGTGTTTACCGGGCTCAACTGAGTTCCCCGGTCCAGAAATTATCATGCAATTTCAAGATGCTATTCCCCGTAACCCATCAGGCGTGGCAGCCACAGAACGAAATCGGGAAAATACGTTATCAGCAACAAAACAGCGACCTGAATCGCTAAAAAGGGCATAACAGCCTTGGATACATAAATAATATCTCTATTGGAAATAGAACCCGTAATATAAAGACTGACCCCCATGGGAGGTGTACAGTATCCGATGGCCAGATTGACCGTCATGATTAAACCGAAATGCATCCAGCTGATCCCAAAAGCGTCAAGCATCGGCAAGAATACGGGCCCTAAAATCATGGTGGCCGATATAATATCCATGAACATTCCGACCAAAAGAAGCAACATGTTCATGGCCAGTAGAAATACCACCGGAGACTGAATTGTAGATAGAACCGCTTCGGTAATTTTTCCCGGGATGTCCTCCAGGGTCAGCAGGCGGCCGAAGCAGGTCGCCCCGGCCACAATGATTAAAAGTGTTGCGGAAGTCACCGCCGAGCTGACCGTAATTTTTTTAACATCCCTGAATTTTATGGATTTGTGGATAAACAGCTCCACAAAAAAAGCATATACGCAGGCCACCACCGCAGCTTCATTGGCGGTAAATGCCCCGGAGAATATGCCGCCGAATATGATCACCGGCAGCATCAAAGACCAGAAGCCCTCTTTAAGGACGACCAGCACCTCCATGGGCCTGGGAACCGGCATGCGGACGATCTCGGTCTTTTTCCGGAAAAAGAAGTAAGAATAAAGGCACACCCCCAGCATGATCAGAGCACCCGGTAAAAAGCCGGTTAAAAAAAGTCCCTCCAAAGAGACATTACTGATCATGCTGAAAAGGATCATACCGATACTGGGTGGAATAATCACGCCCAGGTTGGGTGAGGTTGTCATCAGGCCCAGTGTATATTTTTCAGGATAGCCATTTTTGATCAGCGCCGGAATCATGAAGCCGCCCAGGGCGACAACCGTAGCGACCGTTGAACCGGAGATCGCACCAAAAAGTCCGCAGGCCAGGACTCCCGCCATCCCCAGACCGCCCGGAAGCCAGCTCACCAACGCATTGGCAACCTTGATCAGCTTTTCAACGATGGAACCCGCCGTCATAATGTTGCCGCACAGGATAAAAAAAAGAACGACAATCAGGGCAAAGTTGTCCATGCTGCGGAAAAGGGATTGGGCCAGCAGGAGAACCGGAAGATCGGTGAACAAAACGAAGCCCAGTACGGCCGTAAAAAAAAGACACATGAAAACCGGGATATATGTTGCCATGCATCCTAGCAGAATCAGCACAATAATGAGGTGGCTCAGTTCCATATACCGGATCTCCTCGTGGGGTTGTTTTGTCCGTAAAAGCTAATTTTCCTGTCTCTGAGCGCGCTGTTCGTTAATATCCTGGTAAATGACCTGAATCGATCGAATCAACATCATCACTCCCATCAACGGCAAGATGGCATACAGGATGACCAGGGGAATTTCCATAATAATGGTCTTTTGCTGGGTGCGATACTGCAGCATCATCATCAGCGTGCCGTAATAAATCATCATGCCCGCAAAAATCATGGTGGCGAAATTACTGAAATACGTCAGCGGCATCTTGAACCTGGGGAAAAGCTGCACCGAAGCGTCAATTTTAATCATGGAACGATTCTTGATAGCGGCACTGCAGCCAATAAAGGTGGTGAAAATAATGACTTCTCGGACAAGCTCCTCCGACCAGGCCAGGGAATAGTTGAATCCGTATCTTAATACGACATTCACAAAAAGAGCCACTAAGGCCACCATGACGCTGACAAACAGGGTCCACTCTTCAAAAAAAGTCAGGATCTTGTCCAAAAAATCAAGAATTTTTCCAAACATGGGATTAATCCCCCCCCCCGGGTCAATCTTTTAATAAATACCCCGCCATAAAAAGGCGGGGTATTGGAAGAATATGAACGATTCGGAATCTCTACAACTGAATTTTAAGGCTTATAGCCCATGTAGTCCTGAACTTCCTTCAGGAAATTTTCAGGCCTGTAGGTATCCCCCTTATAAAGCTTGTTGATTTCAGGAGCAAACTTCACGTGAACCGAATTTGCTTCTTTGGTAAGAACAGCCATGTCTTGATCAGACAGTTTAAAGAACTCGACGCCATATTTTTCTTTGGCGGAAACGACCTGCTCGGCTTCCTGTTTTTTCGCGGCGATACGCGCTTCGGCACACATGTCCCGCACGGTTTCCACCAGTATCTTCTGGAGATCGGCCGGCAGTTTATTATACCAGGCCTTGTTAAACAGCCAGATGAAAAGGCCCTGGGCGTAATTAATCTCGGTAAAATATTTGGCAACCTCAAATTTCTTGGTGATGCTGCAGACAGTCAGGGTATGATCCAGTCCGGTGATAACGCCCTGCTTTAACGCCACCGGTACATCCGGCCAGGGCATGACCACGGGGTTAAAGCCCCAGGCTTTGTAGGACAGCTTGTTGACCGCAGCCTCGGCAATACGAAATTTTACCTTTTTAGCATCGGCAATCGTGCGTACCGGAACGGTGGTTGCCCAACCGTAATTACCGTAACTGGCAATATCAACCGCCATAATCCCCTGATGATCCATGCCCATCAGGAAATGCTCATAAATTTTCCCGCTGTTGACGAATTTGTCTAATTTTTCAAAAGAATCGACGATAAAAGGCAGGTTGACCAGGCCGAATCTGGGGCCCAGGTTGGTTGATGCCACCGAACTGACAGCCATACCCTGGATAGCTCCCATCTGCAGCTGGTTGAGAACTTCAACCTCCCCACCCAGCATGGAAAAGGGTTTGTAGTCAAGATACATTTGACCTTTGGACCGCTTCCACAGTTCATCCCGAATTGCGAAACCGGTATAAACGCCCTTTAATACCGGGTGCGACACGTTGGAAACGATTATTTTGTATTTTGCCCCTGACGGATCGAAATCCGGTTTCCATTTATCCAACGAGGGACCCTTGCCGAATGCAGGAGTAACAGCCAAACAACAGACAACGAACAGCAGTGCAAAACAGGTTAACATTCTTTTTCTTGTCATCATTCTCTCCTTGTTTAAGTGTTCAGATCTGATCCTAAAACCCATTCATTTTCCAAAGGTCATTTAAATATTAGGGCTATATCACATTATGGAATTCTATTACAAGAGAAAATTGTATACAATTATGATGACGGTTCCGAGGTTCAGGGTTCCGAGGTTCAGGGTTCCGAGGTTCAGAGGTTCAGGGTTCAAGGTTATGGGAACAGCGAACCGCAGAATATCGAATGTCGAATGTCGAAGGGTTGAATCGCTTCGCTCAGTCTAAGTGAAAAAGTGGTAAGTGCTGAGGACTGGGCGTATGGCTGTTTCCATTGCCCGATTTCTATTTAACTCAGTCCTCAGTCCTCGTTACTCAGTCCTAAGGTGTGTCCTTACTTCGAAATTCAGTATTCGATATTCTGCGGTTCGCTTTACCGTGGTTCTGCGGTTCGCGTCTACTGTCAGCCGCCTGACCAGTATCCAGCGGGGTCAAATTTTCGGATCATTTCCAACTCCAAAGCGGTCGGAGCCGGGGTCACCTCCAAATCGTCGGCAATTTTAAGCGGCCATCCCGTGTTTTGGCAAACCTGCTCGACCGTCACCCCGGGGTGCGTTGCGCTGAGAACCATTTCACAGGTAGCCGAATCAAAGCGCAGCACGCCAAGCGTGGTGATGACGGCCGATGGTCCGCCGCGCGGAAGACCGATCCGCGCACGCCAGCCGTACCCATTGCCGAAGCCGGGGGAGGTGATGTAATCCACGCGGGGAACAAAGCGTCGTTTTTGGTGGTTCATCACAATAATATGCCGCTGGCCCAGACAGGCCAGATCGCAGGCGCCGCCGCTGCCCGGCAGTCGGGTTTCGACCGCTTCAGCCCCTCCGATATAGCTGGTGTTTAAATTACCGTATCGGTCCACCTGGGCGCCGCCAATAAAACTGACGTCCACCCCGCCCTGCTGCAGCAGTCCCATGGCATCAGCCGTGTCGGCCAGCCACTGCGCACGATTCAGGTTCGGCAGATCCCCCATGGTCAGAATCGGCTCCGCTGCGACTGCCTCGCGTACGATCCCCAGTTCATACACCCCGATGGCACCGGGCGCATGGGTGCTCTTGGCCAGCAGGAAACCCAGCAGCGGCAGCCGCATACCGACAAAAACCACCTCCCCATCGGCAATTTCGCGCGCCGCCGCCGTCACCATAAGCTGGGACAGATTATATTCACGGGTAGAGTTGTTTTTATCATTCATTGCAAAATTTCCTGTTCAGAATACTGGTTTATTGGATGATTAAGTTGATTGAGTTGATTAGGTTGATTGGGTTGACTTTGCTCCATGCTATTTGCCACGATTATGATAATTGCCAGACCGAGTTAATCGCGGTTAAAAACCGCTCCCACAGTCAAAACCGCCTAATCCTTACGCCTCAAAACTAATATCACGCTATACACTCTACTCCAGGCTCTATGCACTTTCCCGCAACACGAAACTCGCAACTTGTCTATCAATTCTTTTCAATCCGAAATCTGCATTCGAATCACCCGTACCCCGCAACCCGCACCATGCAACACACAACCCAAATTCCAGTTTCATATAAACATTAAAATTGATAGAATTCCTTCATTCGACATTCGTCATTCGACATTCCAACTAGTATCCATAATCAACCGTCTCCGCATAAACATGGTTTTGGATGGCCAGACCGGCTACTCTTTCCGATCCAAGCTGATCCATATATTCCTGATGACTGTGAATATTGTCTACCCAGCGTTTTTTCCAGTCCGAAAAAAGCCCGGAGGTTTTGCTCTGATTGCGATAATCGATAAACATCTGGTGGTCCCGGTTGTAGTAACCCGGCACCGGAGAAGGATGGCCGCCCCAGGGACAGTGGACCACGGCCTTGACCCGGAAACCCGGGGGTAAAAACCCGGTTCGGATCCCGACTGATGATATCCGGCGATACAATTTCTTCAGCGGTTAAAATGACGTCGCGGCTTGCCAGGCAGGCATCCCGGGTAACCCCCAGGTTGCCCCAGGCGTGGGCATTGCCGTATTCGTCGGAACGCTGAACATGAACAACGGCGACATCCGGTCTGATCGCCGCCACCGCCGTCAGACGATCCCCCGTGAACGGACAAACCATCTTTTTCAGGTTCGGATTGGTTTTAAACAAATCGCTGCCCAGGGCCGTAAGGGTCGGCACAAAGAAACGCCCATGGCCCCCGCGCGGAGGGCCATGGCCAGGGTCAAATTGGAGTGATCCTCTATTTTAAGCGACCCGGTCTCAATCCCACGTCTGAAATTATAACCGGAACCGGTGATAACGTTTCCCACCCAGGCGGCTCTAATTTCACCCACACACCCGGCCCCGATGAGCTGATCAAATAACATATCTGAAATCGGGCCGATTAAGGTGAGATTGTGTTTGTGTTGACGGATAATCTCGTGGGCAGCAGAGAAAGGAATGAGCGATTCCAGCGACAGACCCATGGCAACAGAGGTGCCGTCGGGTATAAAGCGCTCAATGGCTTCAGAAAGGGTGAGTAACTTGGAGATGGACAACTTCTATCATCTCCTAAGTGATTTTATCGAATCGATGACGATTCGACAATCAATACGATTCATACCCAGAACAGCTCGAGATATTTCTTTAGCCTTCCTCTCGAGCAAATAAAAGACGTTCGAGCGATTCTTTCGGCTCTCGGAAATCAATATAGTACCGTTTAGGAGGCCAAATTGTCTACAACATCACAATCACCACTTTTCCTGGTGAGGATTTTTCAAAATCTTCAAAAAACTGGTTGCGCTGTTTCCAATCCGGACCAAAATGCTTATTAAAGAAACCGCCGAGCTTATCGAAAAGTTTGCCCCACACCGGTTGTCCGCCTTTGAGCACGACGTCGGCTATAAAATCATCCAGTTCACTCATTTTTTCTTTAGGTAAAAAGGAAACGGCACCCAATTTAATCGATTTTTCGAGAGCCTCGGGTGTCAGGGCATAGGCCGTCAGCATGATAGAGGGAAAACCGCGTTTGACGGACAGTTTCAAAAGCTCAAACCCGTTGACTCCCATGATATCCAGAATAACGATATCAAACGTGTAACTCATCAAGAGCTGACGGGCCGTATCATAATCGTTCGCCTTGCGGATAAAACACATATCCAGCACCTCTTCCACGGTGTCGGTAACGTCCACCTCGTCATCGACCACCAGAACAACTTTATCCTTCAAGATTTTCGATGTATCCATCAATTCTGCTCCTTTCTCCATGTAAGACATGAACCATATCACTGTAGAAAGTATGAAGTCAATGACCAAGGTTCAAGGTTTCAGGTGTCGGTTGTAAAGTTTCAGGTGTCAGGTGTCAGGTGTCAGGATAAAAAAGCGAATATCGAATTATGAATGTCGAAGGAAAAACACTCATCAGGACTGAGTAACGAGGACTGAGGACTGAGTTAAAGTGAATCCGGGCGTTGTAAACAGCCACATGCTCAGTCCCCAGTCCTCAGCACGCAGCACTGCTACACTTATACAGAGCGCAGCGATTCCACCCTTCGACATTCGATATTCGATAATCTGCGGTTCGCTGTTTCCGGGTTCTGCGGTTCGCTGTTCCAACCATGTGTAGCTTCATATGATACTACATTCAATTCAATGTTATTTAGGCTGTAATTAAGGGTTGGTGGGAGTGGCTTCCAGTCGCGATTTAACGGGTAATCGCGGTTAAAAACCGCTCCCACAATCCAAAATCGAGCGATACAAACCTACAAAGTTTCTTTTTCGATTAGACCGGCCGTCTTTTTTGCCGGCAGCCGGGCTGACACCTTCTTTTCCCTTCCTGACACCTGACACCTGACACCTGACACCTTCCTTATCCCTGACACCTGACACCTTCTTATTCCTGATAACTCAGGTTGCGATCCAAATTGACTTATGTTAGTCCTTCAATACTTTTGAAAGGAAAAACTATGTTCACCACGCTAGAAAAAAAGCAAATCCTCAAACTCAATGACCAACTACCCCGGGACATCACCATCAGCCTGATCGATTCGGAACATCCACATTATAATGCGTTTAAGGAATTCTGTGATAGTTTAAATCATCTGGTTCCCAGAATTAAAATCAAAAAGGATGGGGATTCTCCCAAAGAACCACCACAAATTTTGATTGGCAAGGGGCTGCGTTATCAAACAGTACCGGCCGGTCATGAGTTGCAGCCATTTCTTGAAGCACTGATCGCTTTCGGTTCAGACTCCTCGGATATAGCCGCACCCGCGCAAGCCTTTTTAAAAAAGGAAACACTGCCGGCCACTTTAACCTTATTCATTGCCCCGCAGTGCACATATTGCCCGGCAGTGGTTCGTCAGTTTATTCCGTTGCCGATGGCGCACGATAAAATTCAGCTGACCATTATCGACGGGACCCTGTTTCCCGAATTTGCTGAGCCACACAAAATCCAGGCGGTGCCGACCCTTCTTTTAGACGAGCAGTTTCGCTGGACAGGCTCCGTGCCGCTGGAAGAAATTATCAACACCATCAATTCCCGCGACCCGGCGTCACTGGGGACTGCTTCACTTGAAAATATCTTAAAGGCGGGCCAGGCAAACCATCTGGCGGCCATGATGTTGGACGGCAAAAAAATTATTCCGGCCTTTTATAATTTGCTCATCCACGACAAGTGGCAGATTCGTCTGGGAGCCATGGTCGTGATGGAGGAAATTGCCGATCAGAATCCCACCATGGCATCTGAAGTAATTGACTTCTTATGGGATCGATTTCACCAGCTGTCCGATCAGATAAAAGGGGATATTCTGTATATGTTCGGTGAAATCAGAGACCGACGAACGGTGTCATGGCTGGAGGAAGTAGTGGGCGGAGAATACAACGAAGAGGTGAAAGAGGCGGCTGAGGAGGCTATGGATAAAATGCCTAAAATGCCTAAAGTTCAGACCTCGTTATTTAGATTGAAAAAATGACTGTGAACCTTTATACGTCGCGGGATTGCATGAAAATTGGACACGGGTCTGATTGAGGAATTATTTGGCGCAAATAGGCATAGATAGTGTCCAAAAAAGTTGACGCATTCTAAAAATAAGTTACGAGATCTAAAGTTAATGTATTTTGCCTATTTTAAAAAAGATTGAGCGAAGCGATTCCACACTTCGAAATTCGATATTCGATATTCGATATTCTGCGGTTCGCTTTGCACTGGCTCTGCGGTTCGCTTTTTAATCCACACAACAGAAAAGCCCCATCGCATCAACGACAGGGCTTTAATATATTTAGATTTTAATCGAAAACCAATCCCGTACTATTCATCATCCTTGGTGGTTTTTTGGGTATCCGACGCGTTTTCATTATCAGCCGCGTCTGTCTGGGTCTCTTTTTCCACCGTATCTTCTTTCTTGGACTCAGCGGATTTCTCTTTCGCAGTTTCTTCCTCTTTCACATCCGCTTTATCTTCTTTTATTGCGGCCGCTTCATTTTTCGGGGCCGTCTGGGCAGTAGGTTTTTCTCCCGTTGCAGCTTCTTCTTTATCCGCCGGTACCGCTTTTTCCTTAGCGACTTTTTTCGGCTTTTCCGGCTCTTTATCAGCGGCCTTCTTATCGGCTGCAGCTTTTTTGGGTGCTGCTTCAGTTTTTGTCTTTTTCTTTTTAGTCTTTTTCTTTTTGGTGTCCTGCAAAACCACCAGTTCAATCAGCGAAACGGGTGCAGCATCTCCCGGTCGCCTGCCCAATTTTACAACGCGCGTATAGCCACCGGATATTTCACCAAAACGCTCGGCAGCGTTTTCAAACAATTTATGCACGACATCCTTTTCTCTCACAATCGCAAGGGCCTGCCGCCTGGCGTGCAAATCGCCTCGTTTGGCCAGGGTAACGATATGATCTGCCCAGCGTCTAAGTTCCTTTGCTTTGGCCCCGGTTGTACGGATACGATCATGTTTTAACAATGATGTCACCATATTTCTGAACATGGCGTTACGGTGACTAGCGGTTCGATTTAATTTTAGACCGGCTTTACGATGTCTCATGGCACTGTCTACTCTCCTTCCTCAGTATCTTCCTCGGGCGGCGCAAATCCTTCAATCTTCATTCCAAGAGAAAGGCCCATTTCAGTCAACACTTCTTTGATCTCATTTAGGGATTTTCTGCCAAAATTTTTAGTTTTCAGCATTTCTGCTTCAGTTTTGCTGACCAGTTGATAGATTTTGTTAATATCTGCATTTTTCAAACAATTTGCACTGCGTACGGAAAGCTCGAGCTCTTCAACACTGCGGTATAAATTTTCATTAAATTCCGGCACACTTTGTTCTTCGGTCTTTTTATCCGGCTTCGGCTCGAGCTGTTCATCAAAATTGATAAACATGGACATCTGCTCTTTTAAGATTTTGGCAGCATAGGCAATCGCATCTTCCGGAACAATGCTGCCGTCGGTCCAGATTTCCATGGTAAGCTTATCAAAATCGGTACGTTGACCGACACGGGCATTTCCCACAGTATAATGGACGCGCTTGATCGGCGAAAATACGGCATCAATGGGTATGGTACCGACTGGTGCATCTTCATCTTTGTTGGCTTCCGCTAATGAATAGCCTTTGCCCACCTGAACCGTCATCTCCATTTTGAGCACTGCTTTATCCGAAAGACTGGCGATGTGCTGCTTGGGATTGAGTAATTCGCATTTCCCGTCATCGCTGATAATATCTCCAGCGGTGACTTCTCCTTCTACGGCAGCATCAATGCGCACGACTTTAGGTTCCGGATCGGCGACTCTAAAACGCACTTCTTTTAAGTTCAAAATAATTTCGGATACATCTTCAAGAACGCCCTCGATCACACTAAATTCATGCATCACTGCATCGAATTTAACCGACACAATGGCAGCACCGTACAGAGAAGAAAGGACGATCCTCCTTAAACTATTGCCGATTGTGATTCCAAAGCCTCTTTCAAGAGGTTCACAGACAAATTTCCCATAGGATGGATTACTGCTTATCTGAACTTTTTCTGGCATCACCAGCTCCTGCCAGTTCATATACATAAGTTCATCTGACGGCATTTTTTATCTCCCAGTTAATAATTAGCACGATGTAATGATAATTTTATTTTGACTAAAGCTCAACAATAAGCTGCTCCTGCATCGGCATGGTGAGATCTTCGCGCAAT
>PVMK01124718.1_pt1 | contig 11090 bp, 11 predicted proteins | sample 1853481 | NCBI WGS metagenome assembly PVMK01 (sample SAMN08533507, study PRJNA380276) | Marine sediment metagenome, whole genome shotgun sequencing project. | reverse complement strand
GATTGTTGCCGCACGTTGCCGCAGTCAGCAGTCAGAAATCCACAGGGTTGAACATCACCGCGATGGGAAACAAAGCAAAAACCGATGCCGCCCAGACACCCTCGGGTGACCGCGTCCAATCCGTGAGTTTTAAAGGATATCGACTTGCCTTCTTTTCGGGCTCTTTGCCTGAGAATGCGGTAGTAGTGCGGGGCGCAGGTGGCTTTAAGATCCAGCGGCGTTTTATCCCTCTGGTCATAAAACCAGTTTAAGGTTTCTTCATACTCGGCCGCATTAATTTCGCTGTCGACGATATATTTTCCGCGACCGGTGGGAACCAGTAGAAAAATGTGATGGGCCACGGCTCCCTGTTCGACCGCCAGTTCCTGGATTTTGGGGATCTGATCGAGGTTTGTTTTGGTAATAGTCGTGTTCACCTGAAAGTCCAACCCGATCTTGCGGGCAATTTTCATAGCATTCAGGGCGCCATCATAGGCGCCGTCCACCTTCCTGAATTTGTCGTGACTTTCCCGGGTGGCCCCATCCAGGCTGATGCTGATGCGTTTGATGCCGGAATCCACCAGTTTGCGGGCGATGGGTTCGGTGACCAGGGTCCCGTTGGGGGCCATCACCATTCTCAGACCTTTTTGGGTACCGTAGGCGGCAATCTCAAAGATATCATCACGCAGCAGGGGTTCGCCGCCCGTCAATATAATGATGGGTTTGGCGATCTCAGCGATCTGGTCCAGCAGGCGAAAGGCTTCGGAAGTATCCAGTTCCCCGCTGTGAGGTCCGGTGGTGGCGGAAGCGCGGCAATGAATGCAGTTAAGATTGCAATTGCGCGTGGTCTCCCAGGCAACAAGGCGCAGGGATGATTCCCCATCTTTTTTAGGGGGATGAGAGCTGTGTTCAGTTGGGTTAGGGTGTTGTTGTACCATATGGTTATCGTTATTATATTGTTATGGTTAAGTTCGGGTTGTCATCACATTACTTCAGCAAATCCCAAATGGAAGTTATTCGTTACTGGTTATTGGTTAATCGTATCAGAAGACAAAACTTTTATAGTTTAGCATTCATGAATTATAAAATGAGGAAATCATCTGACTCTTATAACAAATAACCGATAACGATTAACTATTTTAATTCCATCAGGATCGTAGCGCCTGGGCTGCTTCGATGGCGAAATATGTTAGGATCATGTCCGCCCCCGCGCGTTTGATGGCCGTCAGTGTTTCCATCATTACTTTGGCACCGTCAATCCACCCCATTTTTTCAGCGGCCTTAATCATTGAGAACTCACCGCTGACATTGTAGGCGGCCACCGGAAGATCGGTTTCTTCGCGTACCCGATAGATGATGTCCAGATAGGCCAGGGCAGGTTTTACCATGATGATATCCGCGCCTTCCTCAATATCCATCGTGACCTCACGAATGGCCTCCAGGGCATTGGCCGGATCCATTTGGTAGGTCCTGCGATCGCCGAATTTGGGGGCTGAATCCGCGGCGCTGCGAAACGGTCCGTAATACGCCGAACAATATTTGGCAGCATAGGACATGATGGGAATCCGGCTTAAGTTATTTTCATCAAGAATTTCGCGAATTTCAGCGACCCGGCCATCCATCATGTCCGACGGGGCAACCATGTCAGCCCCGGCTCTGGCATGGGACAGGGCTGTGCGAGCGATCAGATCCAGGCTGGCGTCATTATCGATGGTATCGCCTTGGACCACACCGCAATGCCCATGATCTGTATACTGGCATAGGCAAACATCTGAGATGACGACCAGATCCGGCAATTTCTCTTTCACCGATCTAATTGCTTTTTGAACGATACCGTTCTCCGCATAGGCCTGAGTGCCCAATGAATCTTTTTTTTCAGGGATCCCGAAAAGAATGATGGCCGGAATGCCCAGATCATATGCTTCTTTGGCGGTTTTAAGCAGGTTGTCGACGGACAGTTGAAAATGGCCCGGCATCGATGGAATCGGATTCTTGATATCCCGGCCGCCAATAGCGAATAGCGGCAGGATGAGATCGTTGACAGATAAACTGGTTTCACGGATCATGCGCCGCAGGGCGTCAGAATGCCGCAGCCGTCGGGGTCGATAGTCTGGAAATAACATAAAGCGATCCTTTTACAGTTTGATGGGTGTGACAATAGAATATTAAGGCTCAACAGCTAAACCCGGTTAAACCGGAGATAACAAATAACAAATCACAAATAATATCCAATGACCAAAAATCCAAATCCCTGGCCCAGACCGAATTAACGTCTGAAGTATTTATTGTCTCCAACTCCAATCCCGAAACGGATAGAGGTATTCACCAAACAATTCGCACCAGGGCGGGCTCAAACAAAGGAGGTGATATTGAATACAAACATTACTTAATCCATAAATTCGCAAATTGTATTACGCTTCTACTTTTCCGAGACTTAGTGCTGAGCGATCAAATACGTTGAGCTAACAGCTTTATCTGCATTGCAGTATTGGTGAATCGTAGCAGTTAGTTTCGGTCATTGTAATTTTGAATTTGGAATTTATTTGACCAAATTTTAAGATCAGGTGGTGCTTGTATTTTGTTATTTAATCACTAAAAAGCAGAAATATACTATAAAGCCAATTAATCACAGTGTACCGGCGTGTGTGTCAGCGCTATTTCTTCATCAGTCAGATAACAGGCCGGATCCGGTGCCCACACATCGCCGCTAACCGCTTCGGCACGCACCCTGAAATTACCCCCGCATACATCCAGCCAGTTGCAGGTGGCGCAGCGTCCTTTGACGTGTTTTTTCTTTTCTTTCAGCTTTCCCAGCAGCGGTTCGGAAGTGTCCGTCCAGATTTCTGAAAAGGGCCGGTCTTTTACATTGCCAAAGCTGTAATGGCGCCAGAATTGATCGGCATAAACCTCACCGTCCCAGCTGACGCATCCAATCCCCCGGCCGGAATTGTTGCCTTCATTCCATATTAACAGCTTTAAAACCTCTTTGGCCCGCTGGGGATCTTCTTCCAACAGCCTGAGGTAAATATAGGGACCGTCGGCGTGGTTATCCACCGTCAGCACTTCCTTGGGCTTGCCGGCCGCATGCAACCGCCTGGTTTCATCAATGATAAGATCAAGCGCGGCCCGGGTCTGTGCGTGGCTCAAATCCTCTTTTACCAGCTCGGTTGCGCGACCGGCATAAACAAGATGGTAAAAACACACCCGGGGAATGTCCATTTCTTCGAGAAGTTGAAAAATTTTGGGGATTTCCCTAAAATTGAATTTGTTGATCGTAAAACGCAGCCCGACTTTTATGCCGGCATCCTGAGTGTTTTTAATCCCTTCCAGGGCGGAGCGAAACGCGCCCTTAACGCCTCTGAAGCGATCGTTGATTTCCTGCATGCCGTCGAGGCTGATGCCGACGTAGGACAGCCCGATCTCTTTTAAGGTGCGAGCCATTTGGGGGGTGATCAAGGTGCCGTTGGTGGATATTACCGCCCGCATGCCTTTTTCCACGGCATAGGCTGCCAGCTGGGGCAGGTCTTTGCGAACAAGGGGTTCCCCGCCGGAAAACAACATGACCGGGGAGCCGTAGGCGGAAAGGTCGTCAATTAATACCTTTCCCTGTTCGGTGGTCAATTCATTGTCAAAGGGGATATCTTTTGCATGGGCATAGCAGTGAACGCACTTTAAATTGCATCTTCGGGTCACATTCCAGACAACAACGGGACGCTTGTCAGCACTAAATTGCAGCAGATGAGAGGGCAACTTCGAGGAATCACGTCCATAGCGCAATGCGTCGGAAGGTTCTACTGTTCCGCAATATAGCTTTGATATTCCGATCATGATATTTGATTTATCTCCTTTGGATTAAATGGGATAGAACATCCGACTGGGTTTTGCCCCGAACATGCAGCTAACCAGACCAAAGTCTTTAAGAGGGCTTAATCTTATCCCTAATCAGCTCGCTGATATACGTTTCCGGATCCAACAGGGCTTGTCGCGTAATGAAAAATCGGTTGCGGTTGGTTTTTTCTCGGGCCAGCTTGAGGCCGTGCTGAAAGTCCTGGCTTATTTTCTCATTGACATCTGTTAACTCGAAGGGGGATTCTATCAGTTTTTCAATGATAAAATCAATGGCGTCTTCTTCAAGAACAATATTAATATCATGGTTTTTAAAAAAGTACAGTTCAATTTTCTTGATTTCATCATAATGGGATTTAATTTTTTTTATCACCTGGCCGATATCCAGTTTGTTTTTGGCGTAGCACGTGGCAACTATGGCGATTCGAGACGGCGTCATCGTCAGGCTGTATTTTTCGGCCAGATTTTTTTGATTTTCCTGGAGGTATTCTTTGATAATTTCTTCTTCCTGCTGCATCAGTCGGTCAAAAAGTTGATGGGTTTCCTGCTTTTGGGATTCAGCCGTGATGGTTGCTAGAAAAGCTTTCGGATTATCGACAAGGCTTATTGTGGCGGGGAATTTTTCTATGCCGGTCGAAGGTAATTTTCTTTCAAAGTCAAGCAGCGCTTTTTCAACCGCGCTGACCAGGCCTCGGGCCCCGGTATTTTCGGCAAAAGCATGCTTGGCCAAAATGCGCAGTAACTGGTCTTCAAATTTCACTTCAATATCGTAGGCCGCGAAGTCAAGCTTTTTCCCCAGGATGATGGGGTTATTGGGATTTTTCAAAATCTGGTAAAGGTCATCTTCAGTTAAGTGTTCAAAAACCGCTCGCACCGGCAGGCGGCCGACAAACTCGGACTCAAAGCCGAATTCGATCAAATCCTCGGATCTGACGTGTTTGAAGATATCGATCTGTTCCTCGGCTTTGCGAATACGGGCACCAAATCCAATACCCTGTTTTGAAAGACGTTTTTCGATAATCGGTCCCAGTTCGGTGAAAGCCCCGCTCATGATGAACAAAATGCTGCCGGTGTTGACGGAACGTTTATCCCGTTTGCCGGTTTTGCGAAACTGTTCGATTTCCTGGATCATTGAAATGGGGTCATGGGGTACTTTTAAATCGACATCGGTTTCCTCCATCGGTTTGAGAAGTGCGCGCTGCACACCGGTGCGGGATACATCGGCGCCGATCAGATTGCGGCTGGATGCTATTTTATCAATCTCGTCGATATAGACGATGCCGTAGTGGGCCAGTTCGATATCATCGTCTGCTTCCCGTACCAGATCTCGAACAAGATCCTCCACATCGCCACCGACATAACCGGTTTCGCTGAATTTGGTCGCATCTCCTTTGACGAAAGGCACACCTATTTTATCGGCAATTAATTTGATAATATAGGTCTTGCCGACACCGGTCGGCCCGATCATCAGAACGTTGTTCTTTATGCTGCCCACCATGCTGCTGATGGCGTTTTCAGATTCCATGGCGCGCTTAATGCGATTGAAGTGCGTGCATATTTTGGTTGCCAGAATGGCTTTGGCGCTGTCCTGTTTGACGATGTATTGATCCAGGTAGGCAATGAGTTCCTCCGGCTTTAAATCAAAGTTGAGGTTTTTCCTGGATTTGCCGGCTTTCTTGGTTTGGTCCGACGTCGCCTCCTGGGTCATCACCATGGGCGATACGATTTTTACGTTTTCACCGAATTTTTTGGCCAAAAACTCGCTAACCTCTTTTTCCAGTTCTTTGGGGTCGGGTATCTTTTCGTTGTGATCTTTCATAGCAACAAAATATAACCATAACCTGCTGGAAATGCAAGTAGGGTGCGGTTATTATGGGAACAACATCAAGGGGAAGGGGGGAGGGCGGTGGAAATTCTCACTAAAGATTAATTTAGATCTCCTTTACGAATCGATGTACTAAGCTTTAGATTTTATTAGCTTTAGACCATTTTTATCCAATATTTCAACTGCTTTCAAATTGTCTGAAAAACGAAACACCATCATGGCAATTCCGGGTGATTCGCTGGCCGCCGTATACGAATATTCTATTTGAATATCGTCTTTTTCCAGCAGTTTAAGCATCCTACTCAACCCACCCGGTTTGTCGTCGGTTTCAATGAGCACGACATCGTTAACCACGGCAGTTAATTTTTCCTGCTGCAAAATCTCAATCGCTTTATCCGGTTCGGATACGACCATTCTTAATTTACAAAAACCGTCGCCGTTATCCACCAGGCAATGAGCGCGTATATTTAAGCCGCCGCGGCCTAAAAAGGAAATAACATTGCTCAAATGCGACACAGAATTTCCCGTTAATACGGTTAATTGCTTGATAGTCATGGATTACTCCTGGAATCGTCAAAGTTTAATTTTTTATTAATATTAGTAGGTTACACTCCCTTTTTCTGCCTTAATTTTTTGTGATTGTCAAGCTTATTCTGATGGGGTTTTTTTGTATAGAATGTATTTGAGGGTCGGTTCCCGGTTGATCCTTTGGTAACCTTCGGGCACGGTACAACCGCTGTCTTTGGCGATGAGGAGATATTCTCTTCCCATTTCGGGAGTTAAACTGACTCTGTAAAACCGCATCATATCGGTAAACAGCCAGTCAGGGTGAATCATGGTTTCCGGGCAGGCCGAGATTGTGGTGCGTTCGGGCAGCTGAATTTTTTGCAGGTAGATATCTTTAAAAAAAGGTTTTCTGCCCCGGAGGTGATCTTTTTTATAAAGCATGCTGGTAAAGGCACTAAGGAAAAAGACCAGGGCAATCACACCGGTAACGGTACGAACTTTCGGCCGATCGCCTAAAATCGATTCAATTCTGGCGGCGATGTTGTCGGTGACAAAAGCCAGACTTAACACGTAAAACGGATAGGAATGGAAAATATAGCGATTGTGCTGACGGGTGCTGATTAAAAACGGCAGACTACTTGCCAGACCGATGAGCAAAAAAAACAAGGCTTGCCGGTTAAATTTAATTTGACGAAACGACAGCCTGGTCAGGACCAGAAGGAAGCCGGCAACTACAACAGGGACGGCCATTTCAGCGGTCCACCTTTCGACCAGATACCAGTGGGTGTCCCCGGCGGCCCTTTCGCTTTTCAGGCTTGCTAGGACCTGAGCCTTCCAAAAACCTCGCCAGAAATCCGCACTCTCGGGGAAGAAATGAAAGGTTGCCCATAAAACCACTGTGAAGGTGGCCCCTGCTATCAGGGTGCTGATGACAACTTTTGACAACTTTGCCTCCAGCGCCAGCCATGCAATGGCCGGCACGGTGAAGGCGAAAAACGCCACCGGTCCCTTGGCAATAAATCCGAGATATATCAGCACGCCGGACGCCAGGCTGAAGAGTATCGTGCGCTTGTTGCCGATTACACTGCGGTAGGCCGCATAGGTAGGTAGGATCGCCAGGATGGTATAGGTAACGACGATACGGTTGGTCTGCATCGTATAAGTAAATAACGGCAGCGGCACGATCAGCAGTAAGGGCCACCAGTTGCCGATGGAGGACAGCCCGAAATCGCGCCGGATCTGCTGCCAGAACCAGGCCATACACCCGAGTATAATCAGTCCCGCCCAAAATCCGTAAAAGTTTTCAAAATAAGGTCCGTCGCCGAAAAGTCTGAAAAATATCGACTGAATCCAAAATACCAGGGGCGGGTGTTCGTGGAAAACCGGATGAATGGTGTCATCCAGATAAGGCTTCCAGAATGTTCCCAGACCGTCCGCCATATTCAGGGCCACGGTGGCATACTCGAGACCGTCGCCGTGGATCCCCAGGCGCATCAGTTTGTAGCCGAGCAATAAAAAATAGAGGGTGAAAACGAATAAGATGAGAAGGTTGCGGGATGATAATTTTGAGAGCATTATGATTCTTTGGGATTAAATTTTTTTTACCCGTCCCCGGAGCGGCATTGGCCTATCGCACAGCAATGGCGGATTGATAAAAAATGGCTGCATATTCAATGGGTTCGCGGCTATTGATATATGTGTTTGTACCAAATGTCAAATCCTGTTTTTGGCGGGCGGAATGTGTTCGTGGATTCAGGATGCAAAATGACGCGATTAAGGCGAAGAAGATGGCAGGGCGATAGGCAGGCCTGAAAATCAAAAGGGCAGTCCAGGATTTCCCAAACTACCCTTTACGAGAGGTTGTTGACCAACTAAAAGCTATCTTGGCCCGGAAGACCGGGGTAGTCCTTAATTTGTAATTCATAACCGTTTCATGCCTTTCCCTTTGACACAACACTGTATTTCACGTATTTTCATATTGACCTTTTGGCATTGTTCAACCCAGCAAATCAAACTTCCTCAACAGGGATGGAAGGATATTCAATGCTCAAAAAGATCATATCAGGCGGTCAACCCGGCGTTGAGATAGCGGCTCTGGATGCTGCAATCCAACTTGACATTCCACATGCAGGGTGGGCTTACAAGGGTAGAAAGACGGAAGATGGGGTCTTGCCGGAACACTACAATGTAAAGGGAGTCGATAATCCCAGCTACTTTGAAAGATTGGAGAAAAACATTATCGACTCTGAAGGAACTGTTATCCTGACCTATGGTCAGTTTCTAATAGGGTTAAAAGGGGTCAGGGAATTAGCTGAAAATCATAAAAAGCCGTGTCTGCATGTGGAACTCAAGGAATGTACGCACAATCATGCAATTTCTTCTATTCGTAAATGGATGGACAGCCATGAGATAGAAGAAATCTTTTTCACTGGATCGAAACCGATTGCCGCCCCCAACATTCATGAGGAGGTCATTCTAATTATCGAAGGTATATGTCAAGTTGAGCGTGAGTATGAGAAATTTCTCGGCTTTCAGGAAAAGGATGACCTTTCACATTCTTAGCAATTATTTGCAGAGATCCCGAAACGGGCCCAATTAGAATCCATTTTTACCAGTTTTCTCCGAGCAGTTCAAAAACATCCCGGGGCATCACACAGGCGGGACATTTTTCCGGCGCTTCCGGGCCCACATGCAGATAACCGCAGTTGCGGCATTTCCAGACCACCTCCTGGTTGCGTTTGAAAACCGCACCGCTGTCAATATTGGCGGCCAGTTCACGGTAGCGTTTCTCATGCTGTTTTTCGGAAACACAAATAGCATCCCAGGTGTCGGCCGCCCTTTCAAAGCCCTCTTCGCGGGCTGTCTTTGCAAAACCCGGGTACAGCTCTGAGTGTTCAAAATTTTCTCCGGCCGCCGCCGCCAGCAGGTTGTCATAGGTGCTGCCGATCACCCCCGCGGGGAAACTGGCGGTAATTTCCAACTCGCCGCCGTTAAAAAATTTGAAGAACCGCAGGGCATGCTCGCACTCGTTGTCGGCGGTTTCCTCAAATATTTCTGCAATCTGATCATAGCCTTCTTCGGCGGCCATTCTGGCAAAATAGGTGTACCGATTACGGGCCTGGGATTCTCCGGCAAAAGAGCCCAGCAGGTTTTTTGCCGTTCGGCTTTCTCTGAATTTTCCCATTGTAAAAATCCTTTCCATCCGGTTGCGCATTTATCCGAAACCGCCGGTGGTGGTTTCGGTGCACTCCGGTTGCTGCGTCAGTCGTTTAGTCTTCCCCGAGTTCAATGGCGTGGGCGCCACATTCTTCGGCGGCTTGTCTCACCAGATCTTTGTATTCTCCCGGAATTTCGTCGAATTTGACAATCGATTTCAGTTCATCTTCGTCGTATTCGAAGACCTCGGGGCAAAGATTGTTGCAAAGCCGGTCGCCCATGCAATCCTTTGTTACTTTTGCCTTCATATTAATCTCCTTTCAATTTTCAATTTGTATCCATCGTTCTATTACCTGAAAAAATTAGTGTCAAGTCTTCGTTTGCGCTTTCCGGATGTTGCTCTTAGAGCGTTTGTCAGAATAACGTTCCGATAGCGGTGGTCTGCCGGGTCTTCTCCGCTTTGTCGATAACCGCCAATATGGCCTGATCCAAATGCGCTAATAATTTTTCTTCAGTTTTGCAAACAAGTTTTCGGTCGCTACCGGCGCCTGAGACGGTCATGAAAATATGCATTTCATTAAACTGCCAAATTGCTTCTTTTCCGAAAAAGCGGTTCCTTAGTTTCTTCTGAAAACTCATTGACGAACATTTACATAATCAATCGGTTGAACGGATCTCCAAGCAAAATTTCTGTGTGAAGTTTGCCATAAATCATAATTGCGTTGTAAGTTCAGCCAGCTTTCGGGAGTTGAATTCGGAAAAGCTTTTGACAAACGTAACGACATCTCAGGAGTAATCGATTTATGCTCATTGATTATTGCAGATACTGCTTTGCGCGATACTCCTAGCCGCTTAGCAAGATCGGTAATTGAAATTTCTAAGGGCGTCAAATAGAGGTTTTTAAGTATACGACCTGGGTGGGCAGGACATCTTTTCCTTTTGACATGAAAGCCGCTTCAAACATTACCGAAAAAACGATTCTGCAAATGGCGCGCAAAACGGGTGATGTTGCCATTGAAGCCCCAAAAGAGTGCTGGCAATCCCGGGGTAGGTAATGTAAACGCCAAACTCATGCCGATGAAGTCGTTGATTGACAACAATGTGCGGGTTGCCATGAGTGCTGACTGGCCGACCGCTTCACACATGTTGTGGTTTCTTTTTCCTTGACTCATGGGGGGTGCTTCTCTATAGTTTTCGCTTGGAAAAGAAAGTTCTTATCAATTTGTTTTTACTCCAGAGGCAATCAAAGATACTGTTTGGAAGAGATTCGGACGGTGTATTAATTATCGGTAAAAATCATTAAAAAGGAGATTGGAAAATGACGACAAGCGACAAAACAAAAAAAAAGCCTCTCTGGTTGTTAATCGAGGAGAATATCCTAGAGCTCGCTTCCCAGGACCTCTCAAAGGAAAACCTGGAAGCATCGATTCAACGGATTGCGGGTCAACTTGACAATGCGGGCTACAATGTTTCGCATCACGGGGGCAATATGCTTCAATTGAGATGGGCAATGAATGAAACGCGCAAAGTCGGAAGGCCCCTTATGAAGGATTTCAACGCCGCGATCGCGGCCCTTACACTGGAGGACATGGCTGACCCGTATTCTGCAACGAATAAGATCATCAGTGACATCGGAAAGACGTTCCCAAAACTCAAGGGATCCGAACGCAGACCGGACGTGATACAGATTGTCGAGAAGACAAACCTCGATTAACAACCAGAGAGGCTTTTTTTTTGTTTTGTCGCTTGTCGTCATTTTCCAATCTCCTTTTTATTG
>PVMK01119272.1_pt1 | contig 11091 bp, 9 predicted proteins | sample 1853481 | NCBI WGS metagenome assembly PVMK01 (sample SAMN08533507, study PRJNA380276) | Marine sediment metagenome, whole genome shotgun sequencing project. | reverse complement strand
TTGGCGAGCCAAGCGTTGAAGCGCTCGTTCAGTTCGTCCTGATGGTCGGCCCAGAACTCGAAGTCGTTCTGCAGCGCGGTCTTGAAGTTTTCCGGCGATGTCGGCATGTGCGGAACCATGTCGAAGCCGGCCTCGGCGTGATTGCCGATCAAAGCCACCGAAGACTTGCGCGCCGGGCCGTAGGAAATCCACGACGCCTGGTCGGCGAGCCGCTGGGTATCGGTCGAGAAGGCGATGAACTTGAGCGCCGCTTCCTTGTTCGGCGCGCCCTTCGGGATGACCCAGAGGTCGAGATCCCAGACCTGGCCGTCCCAGACGATCTCGAACGGCTTGTTCTCGGTCGCGATGGCATTGAAGAGTCGGCCGTTATAGGCGATGGTCATGACTACCTCGCCGTCGGCGAGCATCTGTGGCGGCTGGGCGCCAGATTCCCACCACAGCACGTCATCCTTGATGCTGTCGAGCTTGGCGAAGGCGCGGTCGACGCCCGCATCGGACCCGAGAACCTCATAGACCCGATCGGCGGGCACGCCGTCGGCCATCAGCGCGAACTCCAGGTTCGGCTTCGGGCCCTTGCGCATGCCGCGCTTGCCGGGGAACTTTTTGGTATCGAAGAAATCGTTGAGGGTCGTGGGTTTCGCGCCGGGGAACTTGGGACTGTCGTAGGCGTAGATCGTCGACCAAACGATGGTCGCGACGCCGCATTCATAGAGTGTCCCCTCCAAAAAGTCCTGCGCCGCCGGGGTCCCGTCCGGCGCCGGCGGCAGGATCGAGAGATCGATGGTCTCGAGCAGGCCTTCGTCGCAGCCGCGAACCAGGTCGGAAACCTCGACGTCGACCAGATCCCAAATGACGTTGCCGGCCTCGACCTGGGCTTTGACCTCGGCCAAGCCGCCGTTGTAGTCCTCGGATTGGACGGCGATGCCGGTCATGGCGGTGAAGGGCTCGTGATAGGCCTTGATCTGGCTCTTGGTGTAGGCGCCGCCCCACGACACGGCGGTGATGGATTCGGCTTGCGCCGGAGCCGCCACGAGTCCCAGCGCGAGCGCAGAGGTCAGCGCGACGGCAGTCAATTTGAACTTGCGATTCATTGCTTCGTTTCCTCCGATTTACTGTGTTTACGTCCCTGTTTGGTCAAATAAATCAAGATCTGTGCGATCGTTTCGTCCCTCTACGCGCGCGCTACCGGACATGACGGCGCCGCTCTAGGCGTCGAGCGCGCGGCAATCCTCGGCGCTCCAGCCGACTTTCATCGTCGCGCCCGGGTCGAGCGCGGCGTGTCCCGAGGCGTTCGGGACCTTGATGACGAAGTCTTCGTTGCCGCAGACGTTCGCGCGCACCCGGATGTGGTCGCCCAAGTAGATCAGCTCCTCGACCCGGGCCTCCACGGTGTTGACGAACTGGCCCTCGGCCGGGTTAACCACGACCCGCTCCGGCCGCAGCGACAGCGTGGTCGGTCGGCCCTCGCCGGCCACGTTGACGCTTAGGGCGCGCACGGTCTGGCCACCTTCGACCTCGACCTCGCAGGTGGTGTCGTTGAGGCTGAGGACCTTTCCCATGAAGCGGTTGTTCTCGCCGATGAATCCGGCCACGAAGGCATTCTGCGGGCGCTCGTAGAGTTCGTCCGGAGAGGCCAATTGCTGAATGATGCCGTCGTCGAAAACCGCGATCCGGTTCGACATGGTCAGCGCCTCGGACTGGTCGTGGGTCACGTAGACCATGGTCACACCCAGGCTTTCGTGGATGTGCTTGATCTCGTATTGCATTTCCTCGCGCAGGTTTTTGTCCAGCGCGCCCAAGGGCTCGTCCATCAGTACCAGGGTTGGCTCGAACACCAGCGCGCGGGCCACGGCGACGCGCTGCTGCTGGCCGCCCGAAAGCTGCCCCGGCCGGCGATTGCCAAAGGCCCCCAGGCGCACCATGTCGAGCGCCCGCTGCACCTTGGTTTCGATATCCGCCTTGTCCATGTGCCGCACCTGGAGCGGGAAGGCCAGGTTCTCGAATACGGTCATGTGGGGGAACAGGGCATAGTTCTGAAACACCATGCCGATGCCGCGCTTGTGCGGCGGCACGTTGTTGATTGGTTGGCCGTCGAGGAAGATCTCGCCGTGCGTGGCGGGCTCGAAGCCGGCCAGCATCATGAGCACCGTGGTCTTACCCGAACCAGAGGGGCCGAGCATGGTCAGAAACTCGCCCCGAGCGACATCGAGATTCAGGTCTTTGACGACCAGAATCTCGCCATCGTAGCTCTTTTGGACGGACTCGAACCGGACGAGGACATCCGCCGAATCTGGCATGAAACCGCCTACCCTGTGAAACCGCTGTTGGTGGCGGCCTTGTTGGTTCGGCCACCTTCCATGTCGGCGATGCTACGTCATCGGCGGCCGGAATGGGAGTCCCAAACTCGCACCCGGTCTGTCGCGTGGACGAAAAATGCCGTCGCGAATGGGCAAGAAGGCAGGCTTCGCCGGCTCGCGACTAACTTCGGAATACCTGAATATTTCCAAAGAGTTCCGGAACTGCCCTGGTGGCGGGCCCGAATCGGCGCCGGGTCGGCGCTTACGGATCAGGCCGCGTGGGACAGCTTGAGCTCGGCCCAGATCTCACTCAGGGCCTGGACCAGGTGGTCCATGTCCGCATCGCTGTGGACCGGCGAGGGCGTGATGCGCAGGCGCTCGGTGCCGCGCTGCACGGTCGGGTAGTTGATCGGTTGAATGTAGACGCCGTAGCGGTCGAGCAGGATGTCGGTCACCTGGCGGCACAGCACCGGATCGCCGACCAGGACCGGTACGATGTGACTTTCCGACGGCATGACCGGCAGGCCCGCCTCCAAGAGCCGCTTTCGGCAGGTCTCGGCGCGTTCCTGGTGGCATTCGCGCTCGGCATTGCTCGCCCTGAGGTGACGGACACTGGCCAGCGCGCCCGCCGCGATGGCCGGCGGCAGCGCGGTCGTAAAGATGAACCCGGACGCGAAGCTGCGCACGAAATCGGTGAGCGCGGCCGAGGCCGCGATGTAGCCGCCCAGCACGCCGTACGCTTTGGCGAGCGTGCCTTCGATCACGGTCAGGCGTTGGGCCACGCCGTCGCGCTCGGAGATGCCACCGCCGTGGGCGCCATAGAGCCCGACCGCGTGGACCTCGTCCAGATAGGTCATGGCGCCGTGTTTGTCGGCGACGTCGCAGAGCTCGGCCAAGGGCGCGATATCGCCGTCCATGGAATAGACCGATTCGAAGGCCACGATCTTGGCCCGATCTGGCGCGATCTCGGCCAACCGGCGGTCCAGGTCCCCGGCGTCATTGTGTTTGAAGATTTGCTTGTCGGCCCGGCTGTGGCGGATGCCCTCGATCATCGAGGCGTGATTCATCTCGTCGGACAGCACCACGCAGCCGGGCAGCTTGGCCGCGAGCGTGGCCAACGAGGCCATGTTCGAGACATAGCCGGACGTGAACAGCAGCGCCGATTCCTTGCCGTGCAACTCGGCCAGCTCGCGCTCCAGCAGCACGTGGTGGTGGTTGGTGCCCGAGATGTTGCGGGTGCCCCCGGCGCCGGCGCCGCTATCGTCGAGCGCGGCGTGCATGGCGGCGATCACCTTGGGGTTCTGGCCCATGCCCAGGTAGTCGTTGCTGCACCACACCGTGACCCGATCGACCCGATCGGAGACGTGCCGATTGGCCCGGGGAAAGTCACCGGCGCGGCGCTCCAAATCGGCGAAGATGCGATAGCGGCCCTCGGTTTTCAGACCGGAGACGGCCTCGGCGAAATAGCGTTCGTAGTTCATGAGTCGGAACCGTTCAGAATGGGCCGCGAATGAGATGCGTGACCGAATCCCTTTTCAAGCCTGTATGTTTACCCCTTGCTTGATCCGCGAGGCCCGGCCCGCCGCCCCCGCGGCCGGCTCAGGCGACCTTGGCGAATCCTTCCTGCTCGACCCAGGCCGTGGTGTCGTCCATGGCCTTGCCGAATCGCTCGAGCAGCATATCGATCTGCTCCTCGGTGATGATCAGCGGTGGGCAGATCCCGATCGTGTCCATCAGGTTGCGGATGATCAAGCCGTGGGCCTGGGCGCGCTCGGCGAAGTAGCCGCCGACCTTGCCCGCTGGATCGAAGCCTGCCTTGCTGGCGGGATCGGCGACCAACTCGACACCGGCGATCAACCCGACCCCGCGCACCTCGCCGACCAGCGGATGGTCGGCGTAGCGGCGCAAGCCTTCTTGCAGGCGCGGTCCGACCCGCCGCACGTGGCCGACAATGTCGCGTTCCTCGTAAATCTTGAGGGTCTCGAGCGCGACCGCGGCCGCGACCGGGTGGCCGCTGTAGGTGTAGCCGTGGCCGAAGGTGCCGATCTTGGCGCTGTTGTCGGCGAGCACTTGATAGACCTGGTCCGAGATCAGTACTGCCGATATCGGCAGGTAGGAGGAACTCAGCGCCTTGGCCATCGACATGATATCCGGCTCGATGCCGAAGGTCTGGCTGCCCCAGAGGTTGCCGGTCCGGCCGAAACCGCAAATCACTTCGTCGGCGACCAGCAGCACGTCGTATTTCTTCAATACCGCCTGGATCTTCTCCCAATAGGTCTTGGGCGGCACCAGCACGCCGCCGGCGCCCATCACCGGCTCGCCGATGAAGGCGGCGACGGTGTCCGGCCCTTCGTCGAGGATCATCTGCTCGAGCTCGGCGGCGCAGCGGGTCGCGAAGTCCTCCTCGGTCTCGCCGTCCTGGCCGAAGCGGTAGTGGTGCGGGCAGGAGGTGTGCAGGATATTGGCGATCGGCAGGTCGAAGTCGCGGTGGTTGAACGGCAGGCCGGTCAGGCTGGCGGTCGCCACGGTGACCCCGTGATAGCCCTTGATGCGGCTGATAATCTTTTTCTTTTCAGGACGTTCGAGGGCGTTGTTGTAATACCAGATCATCTTGATCACGGTGTCGTTCGCCTCCGAGCCCGAGTTGGCGAAGAACGCCTTGGACATGGGCACCGGGGCGAGTTCCAGCAGCTTGGCGGCCAGCTCGATGGTCGGCAGCGGCGATTTTTGCGCGAAGCTGTGATAGTAGGGCAACTTGCGCATCTGCTCGGTGGCGGCCTTGACCAGGCGCTCCTCGCCGAAGCCCAATGACGTGCACCACAACCCGGCCAGGCCCTCGATGTATTCGTTGCCCTGGTCGTCGTAGACGAAGATGCCCTTGCCCTCGGCGAGCACCAGCGGCCCTTCGGCCTCGTTTTTGCGGGCGTTGGTGTAGGGATGCAGGTGGCTGGCGATATCCAGCGCCGCAGCCGAATTCGGCCGATCGACCATGGGAGTTCTCCTCAAGAGCTGAGCCGGCTCTGGGCCGGTATTTGGTATCGGTTCGCGCAGAATACAATTGTCGGAGCGGTCTGGCCAAGAGGGATACGCGCAAGGGCGCCATGCACCGCGCGCGGGTCGCGAATGCGGAAACCGGGCCGCGCGCCGGATTTGCCGGGACGGGGGCGGCCGGTCTCGGCTTCCGGCCCAGGATGCGAGACCCGAAAAAGGGCGCAGGGAGCGCGCGCGGCCATGACTCTGACATTGTTCCGCGGCGGGTTGCTGTTCGACGGCACCAGCGCCGAGACCCGCGCGTGGTCGAACTCGGCGGACGTTGCCTGATGCCGGGGCTGTCGGCGGACGTTGCCTGATGCCGGGGCTGATCGTGGTCGACGGCGACCCGGTAGCCGACCTCTCCGCGCTCTCCGGCGCGGGCGAGACCGTGCGCCTGGTGATGAAGGGCGGCGCCGTGTTCAAGGACACGCTGTAGGCTGGTGCTCGGCCGGTCTGGCCGGCCGCTTGCGGCACGCAAGCGGCTTGTTCGGTATCCCGCCGCCGAATACCATAGTCGTGAACTAAGGTATAGGAAACATACCACAAACCGATATCGGCTCGGCGGCGACGCTTTGCGTTGGCCGGGCCGGCAACGAGAAATCAGACAGGGAGAACACCATGAGTTTCCGGAACGGGATTCTTGCGGCGGTGGCCGCGGCCGTCTTGGCGTTTTCGCAGGGCGCCGACGCCAAGACCTTCAGGTGGGCCTTCCAGGGCGATGCCCAGTCCCTCGATCCCCATGGTCTGAACGAGACCTTTTCTCTTGGTTATCTGGGCAACGTTTACGAAGGCTTGGCCGCCTATAGCGCCAACCTGGAGCTGATTCCGGCGCTGGCCCAGTCCTGGGAGACGACTTCGCCGACCACGTGGGTCTTCAAACTGCGCAAGGGCGTGAAGTTCCACAACGGCAACGACTTTACCGCCGACGACGTGATCTTCTCCTGGAAGCGCACCTTGACCGATGGCTCGGACCAGAAGGTCCGCGGCTCGCTCATCAAAAGCATAACCAAGGTGGACGATCACACCATCCAGGTGGAGACCCCTGGGCCGATCCCAACGCTCGCCCGCGAGCTGGTCTGGCTCTACATCATGGACAAGGAATGGGCCGAGGCGAACAACGCGGTCGAGGCGGAGAGCCCGAAGGAAGCCGATACCTCGGGCAAGTTTGCCAGCCTGAACGCCAACGGCACCGGCCCCTTCATGATCGTCGAACGTCAACCCGACGTGAAGTCGGTTTTCAAGCGCTCCAGCAACTATTGGAAAAAAATCAAGTCCAACGTAGACGAGGTAGTATTCACGCCGATCTCGCAGGACGCCACCCGAGTGGCAGCGCTCCTCTCCGGCGAGCTGGACCTGGCCTATCCCATCCCGGTGCAGGACTGGGGCCGCTTGACCAAGGCTGACGGCGTCTCGCCGCTCACGGGTCCGGAGGCGCGTACGATCTTCCTGGGCATGGACCAGGACCGCGACGAGCTCTTGTATTCCAACATCAAGGGCAAGAACCCCTTCAAGGACCTGCGGGTGCGCCAAGCCTTTGCTTATGCCCTCAATCTCGATGCGATCAAGAAGAAGGTCATGCGCGACGCGGCCACGCCCTCGGGCCTGATGGTCGCGCCGCAGATCAACGGGCATAACTCGGCGCTCAACAAACCCTATGCTTACGATCCGGCCATGTCCAAGCAGCTTCTGGCCGAGGCCGGCTATTCGGGCGGCTTCGAGGTGACCATGGATTGCCCGAACAACCGCTACGTCAACGACGAGCGGATCTGCCAGGCGGTGGTCGGCATGCTGGCGAAGGTCGGCGTCAAGGTCGACCTGCTTGCCCAGCCCAAGTCGAAGTACTTCGCCAAGGTTCTGGCGCAGAACGACTTCGACACCAGCTTCTACCTGCTGGGCTGGACGCCGGGCTCGATCGACTCGCACAACGTCCTGCAGAACCTGCTGGCCTGTAGGAGCAAGGAGACCAAGGCGGGTCAGTTCAACCTGGGCGGCTACTGCAACCCGAAGGTCGACGAACTGTCGAGCCAGATCGGCGGCGAGACCGATCCGGACAGGCGCCAGGCGTTGATCGATGCGGCGTTCCAGATCCACAAGGACGAGGTCGGGCACCTTCCGATACACCAGCAGCCCTTGTCGTGGGGCGTGCGTGACGGGGTGGCCGTGGCGCAGCGGGCGGACAACGTGCTTGATTTCCGCAACGTCGTCCTTCCGTGACCTCTAGGTCCGTTAAGGCCCGGCTTCTCATCAAGGGGCCGGGCCGATCGTTCTCGCTTCCGTGAAAAGATGCCCGGGGTCCGGCAGTGGTCGCGTTCATCATCCGCCGTTTCCTTCAGTCCGTACTGGTCATGCTGACCGTGGCGCTCATCGCCTTCGGTCTGTTCCGCTATGTCGGCGATCCGATCAACAACATGGTGGGTCAGGACACGAGTCTGGCGGAGCGCGAGGCCCTGAAGGAGGGGCTGGGCCTCAATGATTCCTTTGTCGTCCAGTTCGGCCGCTTCGTCGGCAACGCGGTCCAAGGCGAATTCGGCATCTCCTACCGCCATCGCCGGCCGGTCGAGGAGCTGATCGCCGAGCGGCTTCCGGCCACGCTCGAGCTTAGCTTCGTGGCGGCGTTGATCGCGCTCCTGATCGGCGTGCCCATGGGGGTCTATACCGGCCTGCACAGGGAGGGATTTCTGTCCAGGGTTTTCATGACCATTTCGCTGATCGGCATATCCATACCGCCGTTTCTGATCGGTATTCTGTTGATCCTATTGTTCGGCGTGGTCCTCAGGTGGCTGCCGACCTTCGGCCGCGGCGATGTGGTCGAGCTTGGCTGGTGGACCACCGGGTTGTTGACCACATCGGGCGCCAAGGCGCTGATCATGCCCGCGATCACCCTGGCGTTGTTCCAGATGACCCTGATTATGCGTCTGGTGCGCTCGGAGATGCTCGAGGTGCTGCGCACCGACTACATCAAGTTCGCGCGCGCCCGGGGGCTGGCCAACCGCGCCGTCAATTTCGGCCACGCGCTCAAAAACACCCTGGTGCCGGTGATCACCATCACCGGCCTGCAGCTCGGCTCGATCATCGCCTTCGCGATCATCACCGAGAGCGTGTTCCAGTGGCCCGGCATGGGCCTGCTGTTCATCCAGGCGATCAACGAAGTCGACATCCCGGTGATGGCGGCCTACCTCTGCATGATCGCCCTATTCTTCGTGGTCATCAATCTGATCGTCGATCTGCTCTACTACGCCGTCGACCCGCGCCTGCGCATCGACAGCACGGTGGTCGGGCGGCTTGGCTAGGGGCGTGAAGATGACCGCAAGCGCGCATCTGGCCGACGGCGTCCGCAGGTTCCGGGATAGCGACGTCTACTACAGCTTCAAGCGCTCGCCGGTGACCATCGTGGCCGCGATCGTGACCGCGATCTTCATGATCTCCGCGGTCTTCGCGCCCTGGCTGGCGCCCCATCAGCCCTTCGATCTCGCGACCGTCGAATTGCTCGACGGTTTCCTGCCGCCGGTGTGGCAGGCGGACGGCGATCCGCGCTTCCTGCTCGGTACCGACGACCAGGGCCGCGACATCCTGTCCACCATCATGTATGGCGCGCGGATATCGCTCGGCGTCGGCTTCGCCTCGGTCGCCTTCGCCATGGTGATCGGGGTCGGCCTCGGCCTGTTGAGCGGCTATCTGGGCGGCGTGACCGACGCCGTCATCATGCGCGTCGCCGACATCCAGCTATCGTTCCCGGCGATCCTGATCGCGCTTCTGATCGACGGGGTGGCGCGCAGTCTGTTGCCGCGCGACATGCACGACGAAGTCGCGATCTACGTCCTGGTGTTCGCCATCGGCATCTCCGGCTGGGTTCAATACGCGCGCACGGTGCGCGGCTCGACGCTGGTGGAGAAGAACAAGGAATACGTCCAGGCGGCCCACGTCATGGGCATCCCGCCGGTGCTGATCATGCTGCGCCACGTGCTGCCCAACGTCATGGGCCCGGTGCTGGTGATCGCCACCATCCATCTGGCGGTCGCGATCATTACCGAGGCGACGCTGTCGTTCCTCGGCGTCGGGGTGTCGCCGACGTCGCCCTCGCTCGGCACGCTGATCCGGGTCGGCAACGACTTTCTGTTTTCGGGCGAGTGGTGGATCACGATCTTCCCCGGCGCCGCGCTCGTGCTCCTGGTGCTCGCGGTCAACCTGCTCGGCGACTGGCTGCGCGATGCCCTCAATCCCAAGCTGAGGTAAGCCGTCGGCCATTATGTCCCGTTGATCGCGGCCCTGGCCGCGGTTAGGCTCCATCGCAAATAGTCAACCAGCACTGGAAGGGACGGCGCCATGCCGATCATTAACCGGATCGCCGAATTCCATGGCGACATGATGGCCTGGCGCCGCAACTTGCACCGCCATCCCGAGACCGCCTTCGAGGAGCGCCGCACCGCCGACTTCGTGGCCGAGAAGCTGGGCGAATGGGGCATCGAGGTGCACCGGGGCCTGGCCGAGACCGGCGTCGTGGGCACGCTCCAGGGAGCGGGGCGAGCCCCGGGCGGGGACGGAAACGGCGCAACGCGGCGGGAACGGGGACCGGGCGATCGGGCTGCGCGCGGACATGGACGCGCTGCACATCCACGAGCTCAACGACTTCGACCATCGCTCGACCCACGACGGCAAGATGCACGCCTGCGGCCACGACGGCCATACCGCCATGCTGCTGGGCGCGGCGCGCTATCTGGCCGAGACCCGAAACTTCGCGGGCACGGTCCACTTCATCTTCCAACCCGCCGAGGAGAACGAGGGCGGCGGCCGGGTCATGGTCGAGCAGGGCCTGTTCGACAAGTTCCCGGTCGGAGCGTCTACGGCTTGCACAACATGCCCGGGCTGGCGACCGGGACGGCCGGCTTGCGCAGCGGCTCGGCGATGGCGTCGTTCGATATCTTCGAGATCACCGTCACCGGCGACGGCACCCACGCGGCCATGCCGCACCTGGGCAACGACCCCATCATCGTCGCCGCCCAGATCGTCGGCGCGGTCCAGACCATCGTCAGCCGGCGCGCCGATCCGCTCGACGCCGTGGTGGTCAGCGTCACCCAGTTTCACGCCGGCGATACCTGGAACGTGATCCCCCAGCAGGCGGTGCTGCGCGGCACCGCGCGTTGTTTCAAGGCCGAGGTGCGCGACCGGATCGAATCCGAGATCGAGAAGATCGCCAAGGGCCTCTGCGCCGCCCACGGCGCTACCCTGGAATACCGCTACGAACGGCGCTACCCGGCGCTGATCAATACCGAGCGCGAGACCGGATCGCGGCGCGCGTCGCCGCGGAAGTGCTGGGCGAAGACAACGTGCGGCTCGGCGCGCCGCCGATGATGGGCTCGGAGGACTTCGCCTACATGCTGGAGGAAAAGCCCGGCTGCTACATCTGGCTCGGCAATGGCGAGCAGGGGGCCCCGGGCGGCTGCTCGGTGCACAACCCGCGCTACGACTTCAACGACGACATCTCGGTGCTCGGCGCCAGCTACTGGGCGCGCCTGGTCGAGACCACCCTGCCGCGCGGCGGTTAAAGCGGCGGCGCTACTTCACCGCCCTCGGGTCCAGCGCGTCCTGGAGGCCGTCGCCGAGGAAGTTGAAGGCGATCACGGTCGCGAAAATGAGCAGGCCCGGATAGATCGCGAGCGCGGGCGTGTCCCAGATCAGCTCCTGGGCACCGGTCAGCATGTTGCCCCAGCTCGGGATCGGCGGCTGGATGCCCAGGCCGAGGAAGCTGAGCACCGATTCGAGC
>PVMK01180085.1_pt1 | contig 11092 bp, 8 predicted proteins | sample 1853481 | NCBI WGS metagenome assembly PVMK01 (sample SAMN08533507, study PRJNA380276) | Marine sediment metagenome, whole genome shotgun sequencing project. | reverse complement strand
CGTTCAATACCGCCATTTTCTACCAGGACATCCAGGACCTGCAGGCCGTGCTGCTGGCCGGCGAGTGCTCATCCCGGATTGTCTTCAATGTGCCCAAAGCGCATAGTGCGGGAATCGAATTCGAATTTGCTGCGCAACAGACTGATCGATTCGACTGGGCGCTTACCGCCAGTTATATCAGCGCCAAGCTGGATTCGTCCGTGACCTCCACCGCGCCTGATGGCACCATTTCGATCCTGGCCGGCCTGGAGGACGGTAACCGCCTGCCTTCCGTGCCGAAATTCCAGGGTTCTGCGGCGGCCACCTATACTTTCCCGATGGATAACGGCTGGGAAAGCTATATTCACGGCATCGTGAGTTATGTCGGTGACCGCGTAACCCAATTCGGCGACTACACCGACGGCTTTGGCTTTGTGAACATGCGGACCTTCGAAGAACGTGGCGGCGTAACACTTGGCGGCCCGTTGACCCAGTGCTGCTTCAGTTTTGATTTTGAACTGCCCAGTTACACCACCGCCAACGCCCGGCTTGGTTTCCGCAACGACAGATGGGACGTCGCGTTTTACGTGAACAACTTCACCGATGAGCATGCCCGCCTGGCGCTGGATCAGGAACGCAACACGCTGGCGCGCGTGGGTTTCCTGGTCAACCAGCCAAGGACTTATGGAATTACCGCAAGAGTAGGGTTCTGAAAAGAAAACAAGCTGTATTTGAAAACCGCCCTTCGGGGCGGTTTTTTTGTTTGCTCGGCGAAGCCGGCAAACCCATCTGCTTGCAAGAAAGCAGAATCACCCCGACTGAGGGGAAGATAATCTGAATGGCGAGGGCGTCACTGGCCAACGGTGGGGTCTGAAGGAAGCCATAGGAAGTTAGGAGAACACAGCGTAAGCAAACCTCCATCCATTTGTCTTTTTTACTAGAGCCTGTTGTGTGTTCCATCACAGAACGGCGGGTTGCTGGTTTGCTTACAACAACAGAAAAACACCTTCTCCGAATGAATGGCTTTGCTCATGTTTATATCTTGGTCATGCATTGGAATGCCAGTAGAAGGGACTGGTGCCGGAGGCGTGGTCGGTGGCGTCGATGATATCGACGACCTCCGGGGCTACCCGTCGTACCATCAGCTCGAAGCCCTGGCGCAGCGTAACCTGGGAGGCCGCGCAACCCTGACAACCACCGGACATCTCGATGTACAGCTTGCGGTCCTGCACCTCGACGATGGAAATTTTCCCGCCATGCGCGGCGATAGAGGGGTTGGTTTCCCGGTCGAGCAAATCCTGGACGACTTCCCGGATCTCATCATCGTTCCGATTCCCGGCAGGCGAAGGCGGCGGTGCTTCGAGAATGGCTCTTACACCGGTGGTCAGTTGCGTCCGGATCACGGTACCGACCTCCGATCTCAGGCCGTCCCAGGACGCGCTCTCCTTTTTTCCGATCGTGACGACATTGCCGGCAACGAGGACATAAGCGACGCCCAGCAATGCAAACAGACGTTCGACGAGCGGCGATCCCGCAGCCCGTTCTGGATTGTCGAAGAAGAAGGGCCCACCGGGATGCACTATCCTGCTGACCGTGAATTTGCAGGAGTCCGGGTCCGCGACGGAGGTCTCGGCCCGGATGGCGATCGACAACGGGTTCGAGACCAAATCAGACATCTTCAACAACTACCGCCGCACTCCGCTCGCCCAGCTCGCGCACGGCAGTGAAGGAGTAAATTCCGGTGCTGTGGCCATCGCTCCAGTTGACCTGGAAAGCGTAGTTGCCAACGCTCGAAACCGTGCGTGGGGCCACGTCAGGGCGAACGGTCTTCGGGTCGAGTAAGGGCCGGCCGCTCATCTCTTCGATGCACAACGCACAATGGCACGCCAGTCGAAGATCCCGGACGTCGAAGTCCTGGCGATGGCCGTCCTCCCAAAGAATCGATATCGTCCGCTCGTCCCGGCGCCGGAAACCAACCGCCGTAGTCGGTAAACCCTGTGGGCGGACCGCGTCTTCGACCCAGAGTGGCTTGCCCTCCCCGGTTTCCCAGTTCCACGTGAACGGCTTGAGCGCTACCGATGGGTGCCCCTGGAGCTGACTGGCCAACTCCGTAGCGATAGCCAGGTACGCTCTGGCGGCGACTGAGTTTGGCTTATCGAGCACGATCGGATGTCCTGCGTCTCCACCGGTAACGATCTCGGCGTCCAAGGGAATTGCACCCAGAAACGGAACGCCGAGTTCCCGGCTCATCCGTTCACCCCCGCCGTGGCTGAAGACGTCAGTGCCCATCCCGCAATGCGGACAGGTGAAGGTGCTCATATTCTCGACGATGCCGAGAATGGGAACATTCACTTTTTCGAACATGCGCAGGCCGCGACGAGCGATCTTGAGGCTCACGTCTTGCGGCGTGGTAACGATGACCGCACCGGATAGAGGAAAACTTTGCGCCAGCGTCAGTTGGGTATCGCCGGTACCCGGCGGCAGGTCGAGAATCAGGTAATCCAGAGTTCCCCAGTGCACGTCATCGATCAATAAGCGCAGGTACTTACTCACCATCGGCCCGCGCAGGATGGCAGGAGCATCGTCGGGGGTGAGCAGCCCCATCGACACCGCCTTCAGGCCGTGGCTCTCAGCCGGAAGAATCTTGCCATCCGGCTTGACTCCAAGCGGTTGGCCGGTCGACAACCCGAGCATTCCCGGGATGCTCGGTCCCAGGACATCCGCATCAACCAGCCCGATACTACCTCCGATATGTTTGAGGGAGAGCGCGAGGTTGACCGCCACAGTCGATTTTCCGACGCCTCCCTTGCCACTGCCCACTGCTATGAGGTGCTGGATTCCGGGTAATGCTTCTGCTTTTTGTCCTGATGACGGGCCTTCTTTTTGTGGGCTGTTGTGTTGCATAATTTTCTCCTTTTGAAGCACCTCTGAAAGTCTCAAGAGTGGATAATTAGTATCGAATCCAAACTACTTTGTAAATGTTCCCTTGTCAAGGTAGTTAGGAAAAGCTACTATCAGATGATGAGTAAGCAGGCAAAAGTGAGCGAGCGCACTGTCGCCGAACTGCTCTCTCGGATCGGTCGTACTGCTTATGGGGACGGGTTCGCCGAGGGGCTGACGCCGGCCCAGTGGACGGCGCTACGCTACTTCTCGCGTGCCAATCGGTTTTCGCGGACCGTATCGGGGTTCGCCGAATTCCACGCCACTACGCGCGGCACTGCATCCCAGACGGTCAAAAGCCTGGTGAGAAACGGCTTCCTGACCCGGAAGCGTTCAGAGCAAGACAGGCGCAGCGTGCGCTTTGATCTGATGGAAAAGTCGCTGGCGCTGCTCGAGCGAGATCCGTTCGAGAGCCTCGTAGCGGCTGCGGGAGAGCTGTCAAATACCTCCCGCCAGGTGATAAGTCGCGGCCTGGATTGCATGCTCCAGGTACTGGCAGCGCGCCACGGCAAAAAAGTATTTGGCATGTGTCCCAACTGTAAGTACTTGCGCACGGGTATTTGTTGCACCGGCGATGAAACGGAGTATCAATGCGAACTACTCGGGGAACCGTTAAGGGAACCTGAATTACGCCAATTGTGCGTTAACTTCGTTTCCTCTCGGTGATGTGATCGAAGACACCGGGCGATGCTGACAAGGGCAACTGGCCGCTACCTGCCAGCAGTTCATATCTGCGATCTCAATTCCACCACGTTGCCTTCGGGATCCTTTATATACACTGACCTGCCAAAACCTTGCGCACCATATCTCTCGTCAAATTCCCCGGTTTCGACCCCATTTGACTCTAAATGGGCCTTAATTTCTGCTTCCAAAATTGGCTTGAGCTGCAGACAGAAATGATCAACGTTGTTTCCAGTTTGGGTTGGCGCAGCTCCGCCCAACTTGCCTAAAATACTGTCAACAACAACCAAATCTATCAGCGCGTTTCCTGCCCGTAACTGCGTTAGTCCCGTTTCCGGGGAGGTTTCCCTTTCAACTTTGCAACCCAGGATTCCGGCATAAAACTCCAGCATCGCCTGTAGTTTTGTGGTTCTCAAAACAATATGATCAATTCCAGCTACTTCAATCATTGAACATGTCTTCCCTAAGTGGCTCCTGGCATCGGACATTTATATATTATTGAGTACAGCCACTGGACACAAATTTGCTTGAATTCAACGCGCCAGTGCAATTTTTACTGATTGACAGGGGACAAGCTACGGTAGCATTGTGGGTGGCACTGCGGACCCCATGAAATCTGATCTCCTGATGACTTTTAAACAACACGAAACCTGGTCATCCCGGCTGACGTTTCTGCTGGCGGCAGTTGGTGCGGCCATCGGGCTGGGCAATATCTGGAAATTTCCATATATCATGGGCGCCAACGGCGGCAGCGCTTTTGTACTGGTTTACCTGCTGAGCATCCTGTTTGTAGCAATACCGATCCTGATCGCCGAGATCATGCTGGGAAGAAGGGGTAAACAAAGCCCGCCGCATGCGATGGCCATCATTGCCAGGCAAGAAGGCCGTTCGAAGAGTTGGTCGATCGTCGGCTGGCTGGGGATATTCGCTGCCTATCTGATTATGACGTACTACAGCGTGATAGCCGGTTGGGCGATGTCATACATGTTCAAGGCCGGCGGCGGAAATTTCGAGAACCAGGACGCAGAAGCGATCGCCGCCGAATTCAGCGCCCTGCTGGCAAACCCTGTGCAATTGACCATCTGGCATGCCATTTTCATGGCGATCACCATGATCATCCTGATCCGCGGGCTCCGCAAAGGCATTGAGCAGACCGTTAAAATCCTGATGCCTGCGTTGTTTATCCTGCTGCTGGTGATGGTGGCTTACGCAGCAGTCGAGGGCGACATGGCGGCTGGCTTGCATTTCATGTTCGATTTCGATATTTCAGCCATCAATGGTCGCGTGGTACTGATGGCCGTCGGCCATGCATTCTTTTCAATCGGCGTGGCAATGGGGCTGATGAAGGGTTTCGGCGCCTACCTCGGCAAAGAAATATCTATCGCCAACTCAGCCCGTATCATTTCGGCCATGGATACTGCAGTTGCACTGATCGCCGGAATTGCCATTTTCCCGATTGTGTTCGCCAACGGTCTGGATCCAGCAGAAGGACCGGGGCTGATCTTCGTCACGCTGCCAATCGCCTTCGGTAACATGACCGGTGGCCTGATCTTCGGCACACTGTTTTTCATTCTGCTGTTCTTCGCGGCCCTGACATCGGCAATCGGCAGCCTGGAGCCCGTGGTGGCCTGGGTTGAGGAACACCGGGGCATAAATCGCTCCAGCGCCGCAATCATTACTTGCAGTTCGGCCTTTGTCATTGGCCTGGGGAGCGTATTCTCTTTCAATATCTGGTCCGGTTGGCGTCCGCTGGGCTTTACCGGGCGATTTGCCGATAGCGGTTTTTTTGACCTGATCGACTACGTCACTGCCAATCTGATGATGCCTCTCGGCGGCCTTTTACTTGCCCTTTTTGTCGGCTGGCGGATATCGCCACAGACAGTGGCCGATGAACTCAATATTCAGAACCCGTGGTTTTTCAAGACCTGGTTCTGGTTGTTGCGCTGGGTCGTGCCAATCTCGATTTCTGTCATCTTCATATCGAACCTGTAACGGGAAACAGGCGGGTCTCAGTCAAAAGTTCAGCTGTTGATCTGGCTCATGGTGGTAGCTCCTACTTCTTGTCTTCAGGTGTGGTGTGATCGATGGGCGAGGGCGGCCAGGGGTGACAGGCGCCGATGATCTTCTTATCAGCCTGCTCTGCCGAGTTCAGTATGGTGAAAAAATTTCCCAGGTAGCGCAAAGCAGATTTCCTTTCCTTTCTGCTAAGTTCCCTTATTTCCCCGGGTAAGGCCAGCAGGGCTGCTTGCATGTACCGGAATTCGGAAAACAGGGAAGTCCAGTCAATATCCGGGTGGCAGAAACCAAGGTAATAACGTTCCCTGACGTTGTCGATGGGCAGGCCGGGGGCTGGGCCCGCATAGTGGGCATTGACGAGGCCGGACATGTCCAGGTCATAAGGCACCGGTACCTGCTTTCCACCGGGTGACTGGATGAGGATGGTATTGCGCTGCCTGACGATCGACCAGTCGGTGTTGCCGATCATGAACTGGAACAGGGCGAGAATGTCTGCTGAATGCGTATCGAGTGTTTCATGATCAAAGCTGAATCGCGGCAGCAGCTCTGCTTTCTTTCTTGCCGCAAGTGAATTGAAATGTTCGGTGAAAAACGCATAACTGCTGGTGGCGCGGCCGGGTTTTTCCGGATTTTCATAATTTATTCGCACCAGCCTGACCTTAAGACTGGCGTCAGTGATCAGGTTGTACAGGCGGTAGCCCAGGTATTCTCTGAGCAGGGCTTGTTCGTAACGCCAGTGCTTCCTCGTGGTCATTGGATTATTCAGCCCATGGAATTTTCCACAATGCGTGGTAAGCGGCAACAGTGACTGGCCCTCGAAAGGTGTGCCCGTCGTATGTTGGTCGGAAAAGCGAATAAACAGAAGCGGAACATCGCAGTTTTCACGGAGCGCGCGCCAGCCTCCCCTGATCCTGATTTCGACGGGAATGCTCTGTGTGGCGCCGTCTTCATTCTCAATTTCAAGTTTGGTCGCCGTGTAGTCACAATCAGCGGTCTCCCGCGGCCTGCACAGGGTTTTGAAATTCACCGGGAGAGTCAGGTTCAGCACGGAATGGGAATCGAACAACCGCGAAGCCGGGGAATCCGTAGAATCCGCTGAAACACCACTGATGCAAACCAGATTAATGCAAAGAACGTAAAACAGTAATTGATGCTTCATTATTGATAATGCCTGACTGCTCAATTCCAGATTACAGGAAATTCATCTCGACGATTTGATATGGAACAACGGATCTCCTGCTTACAAGAAATGCAACTCAAGTACCGGGATAAGCCTTACAATACGGATTGAATTCAAAGCGATTGAACAAGGACATCGGAAGTGAATGCGGAGCAACGAATAGTGATTACCGGGATGGGGGCTGTATCACCCGTTGGATTGAACTGCCAGGAAACGTTTGACGGCCTGGTAGCGGGAAAGTCCGGTATCGCCAGGATAAGTTTGTTCGACCCGTCGGGCATAGCCTGCCAGGTGGCGGGTGAAGTGAAAGGGTTTGAACCCGCAGATTATATGGACAGGAAAATGGCCAGGCGAATCGGGCGTTATGCACAGTTCTCGATTGCTGCAACCCGGGAAGCGCTCGCCCAGTCCGGACTGAATTTGGCGGAGGAAGACCCCAGCCGCATTGCCTGTATCGTCTCTTCCGCCATCGCTGATTTTCCCATGGTTGAAGACCAGATGAATAAAATTTTCGCGCAAGGCAAGCGCAGCATCAGCCCATTCACTGTCCCGCGTGTGAGTACCAGCATGGCAGCGGGAAATATCGCACTTGAGTTTGGCCTCACGGGGGTGTCATATAGCCTTTCATCCGCCTGTGCTACCGGAAGCCATTCAATCGCCAATGCCTTGATGATCCTCAAACTCGGATTGGCTGATGTCGTTCTGGCCGGAGGCGCCGAATCGGCGATCTGTGATACTTTTGTAAGCTCCTATATCGCGATGCGGGCTCTTTCGACCCGGAATGATGAACCTGAGCGCGCCAGCCGCCCCTTCGATAAAGACCGGGACGGTTTCGTTATTGCCGAAGGTTGCGGAGTCCTGGTTTTGGAAACGCTGGACAGGGCCAGGCGGCGGCGCGCCCCGATCCTGGCCGAATTGGTAGGAGTGGGCATGACTTGTGACGCCTTTCACATCACTTCAGCTCATCCGGATGGCGAGGGTGCTGCCCAGGCCATGACAGTCGCCCTGGAATCAGCTGGACTGAATGCTGAGGACATTGACTATATCAATGCTCACGGTACCGCCACACAGCTGAACGATGGCATTGAAACAAAAGCCATAAAAACGGTTTTCGGTGACCGGGCCTATCAGATTCCCGTTAGTTCTACCAAGTCCATGACAGGTCATGCAATCGGGGCAGCCGGCGCCCTGGAGGCAGTTGTTTGCATCATGGCCCTCAATGCCAATTTGATTCCACCGACCATCAACCTGGATACCCCGGATCCCGCGTGTGACCTGGATTATGTTCCCCACCATGCCCGTGAAAAAGAACTGAATACGGTGATGTCGAACTCTTTTGCTTTTGGGGGGCAGAACAGTGTGCTGATTTTCAGGAAATTTGTTCCATGATTGCGGCGATGAAGCGCGTATTCAGCTAAATCGTATCCCAGCGAAATCGCTCGGCGTCAAATGCGTCATCCGCCAGGGCTTTCAGAATCTCGTCATCGTTGTTATCGATACAACGGAAATTCTGCTTTATTCGCACCCGGGCAACCTGCGTGAATACGCGCAGGATGTCGATTTCCCGCGAAGCGGCCTCAACGCCGTTGGTTTCAATTGAGGTCTGCACCCGGCTCAGTGTGCTGGCGAGCACGAACAGGTCGATCATGATTTCGGCCAGGCGTTTGGTGGCGAATTGTTTGCCGATAATTTTTTTACCGTGTTTGCGCAGGATACGGTCGGTCGCCTGGGCGAGATAGCGGGTTTCGGTCTCAAATATCTCTGCCTGCGGCTGGATAGCCTCATGCAGGTTCTGAAGTTTCGAGTCGCCGCCCAGCCCGGTTCTCAGCCTGGCGTGTTTGCGTCCATAATCGGAAAGTACGCCGAAGCCCTTGATCGGGTCTTTGAACACGTCTTTCATCGTTGCGGCAAGTTCTTGCAACTGGCTCGCCACGTCGTTCATTGCAGTCAGCGCAATGAACAGCCGCAGGATTTCGTTGGTGCCTTCAAAAATCCGGTTGATGCGGCAATCACGCACGATGCGCTCATAGGGATACTCGCGCATATAACCGTTACCCCCGGCGATCTGCAATGCTTCATCAGCGGTTCGCGAGAGGCACTCGGTGGCATATACTTTTGAGATCGCTGCCTCGACCGCGTATTCCTGGTAACCGGCGTCAACCAGGCCGCCGACCATCGTGACCACCGCCTCTGAGGTGTAACAATCAACGATCATATGGCCGACTTTCTCCTTGATCAGTCCATAACTCGAAATCGGCTCGCCGAAGGTTTTGCGTTCGTTGGCCTGCCGGGTTGCCAGTTCGATCAGGCGCTTCATGCCGCCAACTGAACCGCCACCCAGCCCGGTGCGTCCACTGTTCAGGATCTGCATTGCAACTTTGAAGCCTTTTCCCGGCTCACCCAGAAGGTTTTCCTGCGGAACTATCACATCGTCAAACAGCACCGTGGTCGTGGGATTGGCACGCAGCCCCATCTTGTCTTCGTGTGGGCCGATACTTACACCTTCCATGTCGCCGGTGACGATAAACGCGGTCATCTTGCCGTGCCCATGTTCGGGCGCCGTACGGGCAAACACAGTGAAGAAATTTGCGATGCCACCGTTCGTAATCCAAAGTTTGTTGCCGTTGAGTACCCAGTGATCGCCCTGCTTCACGGCGGTGGTTTTGATCGCCGCTGCATCCGAACCGGCGCCCGATTCGGTCAGGCAAAACGCCGCAATCTGTTCACCGGTGGCGAGACCGGGCATAAAGCGTTGTTTTTGTTCCTCGGTACCGAATAACAGGAGGCCGCGCATGCCGATCGAACTGTGCGCGCCGATGGTTACCGCGACCGAGGCGTCATGCCTGCCGACTTCCTGCAAGGTGCGTGAGTAGGCCATATTGCCCAGGCCCATGCCGCCATAGGCTTCGGGTATGATCAGGCCAAACAGGCCAAACAGGCTGAGTTCTTCGATGAAATCCGCCGGCATTTCACCCGCGACATCCCATTGCCGGAAGTCCTCGGTGCGTGGGCCGAGCAAATCGTCGACTGCACCGGCAATTTCATGGAGTATTTCTTTCTGGTCCGCCGTCAGGGCAGGGAAGGGGAACAGCACGTCTTGTTCGATTTGTCCCATGCACAGGGAGCGCATGAAGCTGGTGGTTTCTTTGTCAGGCATGAGTTTCTCCTGGGGCCATAACATACATGATACTGCCCGGATGGCTATGGCATCGTGTGAAATTGTAAAATATCTTGCTTGCATACTATTGGCGGACTGAACAGGTGGTTTAGAATGACATGTTGAAATCAAGGCAAAGGACTGGAGGTCCAGACTAATGAAACAAAAATATAATTGCATCGTCATGGGTGCTGCCGGGAGGGATTTTCATATCTTCCTGTCTTTTCTGCGTAATAACGAACATTTCCGGGTCAAGGCGTTTACTGCGACCCAGATTCCATTTATAGGCGAGCGCGATTTTCCACAATCTCTGGCGGGATCGGAATACGAAGAAGATATTCCCATTCATGATGAGTCTGAAATGGCCGGCTTGATCAAAAGCCTTGAAATTGATTTTGTGTTTTTTGCCTACAGTGATATTTCATACCAGGAACTCATGCACAAGGCCAGCCTGGTGCAGGCCGCAGGCGCCAGTTTCGTGATGCTGAGCCCTGAACACACGCAGCTGAAAGCTGAAGTTCCCGTGGCCAGCATTACCGCGACGCGTACCGGCGCCGGCAAGAGCCCTCTGACACAGTGGCTGGCCCGGTCACTTATCGATAAGGGGAAACGGGTGGCCATCATCCGCCATCCCATGCCATACGGCAACCTCAACTTGCAGCGGGTACAACGTTTTGCCGTGCCGGCAGACCTTGACGCGCATGAGTGCACAATTGAGGAACGTGAAGAATACGAACCCTATGTAAATATGGGTATACCCATCTATGCAGGGGTCGATTACCAGGCCATTCTCGACGAGGCGCAGCGCGATGTAGACCTGGTGCTGTGGGACGGTGGCAACAATGACTTTTCCTTTATCCGCGCAGACCTGGATATCGTGGTAGTGGACGCCCTGCGCGCCGGGCACGAGATCGAGTACTTTCCAGGTGAGGTAAATTTCCGCCGTGCGGATATCCTGGTTATCAGCAAAGCGGACACGGCGGCGCCTGGCGCGGTTTTTGATATCCGCGAGCGTGCCGCCAGCCTCAATCCCGATGCGGTAATCTGTACCGCAGACCTTGAGATTTCAGTTGATCATCCGGAACTCATGCTGGATCAGCGGGTGCTGGTGATTGAAGACGGTCCCACGGTGACGCATG
>PVMK01159269.1_pt1 | contig 11093 bp, 15 predicted proteins | sample 1853481 | NCBI WGS metagenome assembly PVMK01 (sample SAMN08533507, study PRJNA380276) | Marine sediment metagenome, whole genome shotgun sequencing project. | reverse complement strand
TAGCAAGTTGAACCTAAATAAAGTAATGGGTTGAAACGGTTACTACAAAACCAAATGAATGATTGAGTTAATATCAATTTTGGCATTAACTCCTTAACATTAAAATTATTAATTATATTTACGGCATACATTCAATATATATTATTATGAAACCCTGGCTTAAAATAACTATAGGCATTCTGTCCTCGATTTTGATCATCTTCATTATCGGTGGCTATATATTTTATCAAATGCTTAACACTTCTCTGCCGGTTTACGAAGGCACGCTTCAGGCGCCTGGTTTAAAAGAAAAAGTTGAAATATACAGGGATAGCTTAGCCGTTCCGTATATTTTTGCAAGTAATGATGAAGATGCTGCTTTTGCGCTCGGTTATCTTCATGCCCAGGAGAGAATGTTCATAATGGATTTAATAAGAAGAGCAGGTGCAGGAAGACTGAGTGAGATTTTTGGAGAGGAAACTATTCCGTTTGATAAAATGTTCAGAACGATGGGTCTGGACAGAACCGTATTAATGATAAAACGGAAAATGGATCCTGAAGCTCTAAAAATACTTGAGTCATATTCTAATGGTATAAATCTTTATATAAAACAGGCAGAAAATAAATACACTTTTGAATTTGATATACTGAGTTATCAACCTGAAGAGTGGAAACCTGAGCATAGTTTAATTGTTATAAGGATGATGGCATGGGAATTAAACTTAAGCTGGTGGACAGATCTTGCATTTACAGAACTTGTGCAGAAGCTTGGCATGAACAAAGTTGAAGAAATTCTTCCAGATTATCCTGAAAATGCTCCTACAATTATTCCCGCTCATCTAAAAAAATTTGCTGTAATAAACAGATCACTAATTGAAACTGATAAAGCATTCAGAAAATTTGTTGGGATGAAAGGCACACACATTGGCTCTAATAATTGGGTTGTTAACAGTACAATGTCTTTATCCGGCAAGCCGATAATAGCTAATGACCCTCATCTTGCTTTTAGTGCGCCGGGCACATGGTATGCAGCGGTTATTAAAAGTCCTGAATGGGATGCTGCCGGAGTAACCCTTCCCGGAGTTCCCGGAATTGTAATCGGTAAGAATGAAAACATTTCCTGGGTGCTTACAAACATAATGAATGATGATGCGGATTTTTATTTCGAACAATTTGATTCAACCGGCAAAAAATATTTGCTTGATGGAAAATGGCAGGATTTAATTATAAGAAAAGATACATTGAATGTTAATGGTAGCGAACCTGTCCCGATAATTATTAAAGAAACTCACCGGGGTCCCGTTATTTCTAATATTCATCCGTACAATATTATTTTTAACGATGAACAAAGGGATTATCCGCCAATAAGTATGCGCTGGCTGGGAAATGAATTCAGCGATGAAAGTTCGGCATTCATTGAAATAAATAAAGCAGAAAACTGGAATGAATTTAAATCTGCTGTACACAAATTTAATGTGCCCGGACAAAATTTTGTTTACGGAGATAAAGACGGAAATATTGGTTACGTATTTGGCGGAGCCCTTCTTTTAAGAAATAAGCGTTCTTTACATTCCACAACGTTCGTTTTTGATGGAACAACTTCCGATAGCGATTGGGACGGACTTTTGGAGAGAGATAAATTGCCCACTTTATTCAATCCGGAACAGAATTATATTGCTTCTGCAAATAATAAAACAGTTAAAGATTTCAAATATCATATTTCAAATCTATGGGAACCGCCTTCAAGAATTGATAGAATAATTGAACTGCTTTCATCAAAAGAGAAACATTCGGTAAATGATTTTATGCGTTATCAAATGGATATTGTTTCGCCTTATGCGAGGGAAATCATTCCATATTTAATTAAGGCATTTAGAAATATTAAAATTACCGATGACAATCTTAAACTTTCACTTGAACTGCTTGAAGATTGGGATTACAAATTGGATAAATTCAGCCAGGCGCCTGCAATTTATCTTGTAACGTTTAAATATATTCTTGAGAATACTTTTAAAGATGAAATGGGAAATGATCTTTTTAACCAGTATGTGTTTTGGCTAACATACCTTACCGTGTAATTCTTCAACTGCTCAACAATCCTAATTCTGTTTGGTGGAATAACATCAAAACAAAACAAATAGAAGACAGAGATGAAATAATTCGTAAAAGTGTTTCACAGGCGCTCACTTATTTGGAAGAAAATGTAGGAAGTGAAGTAGAAGATTGGCAATGGGGAAAAATTCACAAGGTAAAATTTAAACACCCGTTTAGCGGAAATTTTTCTTTAATGGATAAAATTATTGACATAGGTCCTTACGAAGTTGGAGGAGACGGAACAACAATATTCAACACAGAATATTCTTTTTCTGAAAGCATAGAGAAGTATCCTGTCTTCAGGCATGATTTATTTGAAAATGATCTCGGTCCTTCGATGCGTTATGTTTATGATTTCAGTAAACCCGATGAGTTTTATTTGATTTTAACAACAGGGCAATCAGGAAATGTTCTGAGCGATCACTATTCCGACATGTCATTAATGTGGTTAACAGGTAAGTACATGAAAATTTCTACGGATAAAATCCAAATAAAAAAAGCACCAAATAAATTGTTAGTACTCACACCATAAACTTATCAGGAAGTTTTAATTAAATTATATTAAATTGAGTTAAACAAAAAAAGAATAATTGAATGAAAGTAATTGATCATCTAAATAAAGCAACAGAACCTTTAATTAGTTTTGAATTGATCCCTCCAAAAAGAGGGGGCGATATTAAAAGTGTGCTTGGCGTACTTGATGAAATAATTAAATACCATCCTCCGTTTATCGATATCACAAGTCATGCGGCAGAAGTTATTTATGAAGAAACACCCGAAGGCATAAAGAAAAAGGTGAAGAGAAAAAGACCCGGTACTTTGGGAATCTGTGCGCTTATTCAAAATAAATATAACGTGGATGCAGTCCCGCATATTCTTGTTAAGGGATTTACAAGAGAAGAGACAGAAGATTTTATGATTGAACTTAATTACCTTGGCATCGATAATGTTTTAGCTATTCGTGGTGATGACAGCGGATATGATAAACCAATTCCTCTCGGTAAAAGCACTCATAGAAGTTCAATCGATTTGGTTAAACAGATTATTGATATGAATCACGGAAAGTATCTTGAAGATTCGCTGCTTGATGCTAAGGCAACTAATTATTGTGTGGGTGTTGGCGGCTATCCCGAAAAACATTTTGAAGCTCCTAATCTGAAATCGGATATAAAATTTATTAAAGATAAAGTTGATGCCGGCGCCGATTACGCGGTAACCCAAATGTTTTTCGATAATAATTTTTATTTTGATTTTCTAGATAAATGCAGAACAGCCGGGAATAGATGTCCCGATAATTCCCGGATTAAAAATAATTACATCAAAGGCACAGCTTCATTCAATACCCAAAAATTTTCACGTAACAATTCCCGATGAGCTTGCTGATGAAATAGATAGCGCTAATCCTGAAGATATTTTGAACATTGGCGTTGAATGGGCAGCGAAACAGGTGGAAGAGCTTTTAAATAAAAAAGTTCCAAGTGTTCATTTTTATATAATGCTCAATCCCAAACCAATAAAAATGCTTATGGATAGATTAAAACTTTTTTAATCGAAATTAAAAATTTTATAGATGATAAAATTAAAAAGACCGAAAATTAAAATATTAAAATGGGGAATTGCCGGCTGCGGTTATTATGCCGAGCATACATTTATTCCAGCGCTATCTATTTTAAGAAGAAGCAAACTTGTTTCCCTTTACAGTCATAAAAAAAAGAGAGCACAGCAGCTTGCTGAAAATTCAGGTGCAACAGGTTACTTTAATAATTATGATGATTTTCTTAAATCTGATATTAACTGTGTTTATGTTGCAAGCGTTAATTCCGATCATTACGAGCAGGTAATAAAAGCAGCGAATGCTGGTAAGCATATCCTTTGCGAAAAACCTCTTGCCATAACTTCAGAACAAGCCGAAGAAATGGTAAACGCCTGCAAAGAAAATAAGGTTCTCTTAGCAGTAAATTATGTCCATCGTTTTCATCCGCATGTTATTAAAGCGAAGGGAATTGATTAGAAATCAAACCCTTGGTAAGCTGGTTTCAATAAATTTAAATTTCAATATTGATTTCCCGCCGGGAAGCAATTTTAGATTTAACAAAAAATTAAGCGGCGGCGGTGCCTTCAGAGATTTAGGCACACATATGATCGACCTGTTAAGATTTTTTGGAGGAGAAATAATTGAAATAAATGGCTACATCGATAATCTCGTCTATAAAAGTGATGTGGATGACTTTGCGACTGCAATTGTAAAATTTAAAAGTGGCGGTTACGGATATTTAAATGTTTCCTATAATAATAAAAGAGCTTTTAACCGGATAGAAATTCTCGGGCACAAAGGTGCAATAAGTATTGACAGATTTATTGGTGTAAAACATCAGTCGGCTAAACTAACAATTCTTCCGGATGGTGAAGCTAAAATGAGTTTTCGGAAAAGAGGAAACAAAATTAATTATATGCTAAGGTCAGTTCAAAAATCATTTATTAAAAACGAGCAGCCGTTGGCTACAGGGCGAAGACGGACTGATTAACATGAAACTTATGGAAGAGTTAGAGGGAAAATGTCGGAAGTAGAAAAAGTTGTATCGATCTGCCACAAAATTTATGATAAAGGATATGTTTCGGCTTATGATGGAAATGTATCTGTAATTACCGACAAAAGTACTGTTCTGTTTACCCGTTCAGGTGTATGCAAAGGAGATGTAACGAAGGATGATATTCTTGAGTTTGATATGAACGGAGCTTTATTAAAAGGAGAAGGAAGAATTACCACAGAGTTTAAACTTCATCTTTTTGCTTATTCAAGAAGACCCGATGTGAGTGCTGTGGTGCATTGCCATCCTGTTTATTCTACTGCGTTTAGTCTTATTGGCGAAGGATTAACGGAACACTATTTTCCCGAAATGATTCTTACTCTTGGCAAGGTACCGCTTTGTAAATATGGAACTCCCTCAACAAATGATTTACCCTTAAGTCTTGAACCTTATATTGAACATTCGTGGGCTTATTTGCTGCAAAATCACGGTGCTTTAACTTTAGGAAAAGATCTGGATGATGCATACTATAAAATGGAAAAACTTGAACATACCGCGGAGACTATTTTTAGAGCAAGAATGTTAGGAACACCAAAGTCGTTGCCCGGTGAAGATATTTCGAAGTTGTTACAAATTTCCGAAGAGACATACGGGATAAAAATTGATCAACGAAACATTTATGATTAACTAAACAAATAATTAATTTTTAACCTTTCAATTTTGTCAAATTCTAAAATCAATATAGCTGTTTTTGTAGGTGGAACATCACCTGAAAGGGAAGTCTCCAAAGCATCCGGCAAAGCAATTAATCAAGCGTTAAATTCGCTTGGGTATAATTGCACTCTTATCGATCCTGCTTACGGAACCGAACAGCCGGAAACTGATGAAAGAGTATTTTTTCCGCAAAAGATTTTGGTGAAATTACAAAATGCAAAATCTTATCAAAACAGTTGAATCCGAATTGCTGGATGATATTGATCTGGTATTTCTTGCATTGCATGGTAAATGGGGAGAAGACGGAATAATTCAATCGCTGCTTGAGTTAAAAGGAGTTAAATATACCGGCTCCGGTGTTCTTTCAAGCGCAATCGCTATGGATAAAGATTTTTCAAAAACAATATTTCAGAAGAATAATCTTAACACTCCCATCCTGGTTTACAATTAATAAAAAGTTTAATCGTGATGAGGTCTGTCAGCACCATTAAATTCAAAATTCGGTTATCCCGGTAATAGTTAAACCTAATGATCAGGGCTCAACCGTAGGGCTTTCAATAGTAAAGAATGATGAAGAAATCTTTAAAGCAATTGAAGCCGCATTTCAGTATTCTGTTTTAACGATGATTGAAGAATATATTCCCGGCAGAGAGATGACTGTTGCTATACTTGAAGATAAACCGCTTCCTGTATTAGAAATAATTCCCAAAAGTGGTTTTTATGATTATGAATCTAAATACACTCCTGGGATGAGTGAGTACATCGTGCCTGCTGATGTTACGGAAAATGCTTTTGATAAAATGCAGCAGCAAGCAATTACAGCTTTCAGATCACTTCGCTGTAAAGTTTATGGCAGAGTAGATTTCAGATTAAATGATGAGAACATTCCATTCTGCCTTGAGGTGAATACTTTACCGGGAATGACAGAAACCAGTCTTGTACCAAAGATGGCAAATGCAGTTGGGATTTCGTTTGAAGAATTGATAGACAGAATTATCAGGAACAGCTTAGATGGTCAAAATTAAAAAGAAGAGATTTTTTTCATATTTCATTCTTGCCTTATTTCTTATCGGATTACTTTATCTCATCTTTAACGAGCATGGATTAATAAAATATAAAAAGCTTGAAAATGAGGTAACTAGTTTAAGCGATGAAATTTTACGATTGCAAAATGAAAATAATAGTTTAAAGAGTGAAGTTGATTCGTTGAAAAAAGAAATTCCGGCAAAGATAGAACAAATTGCCAGGGAAAAATATGATATGATTAAAGAAGGCGAACGAACTATTGAAGTAAAAGAAGTTGAGAAAGATGAAGAGTGAATCACCAAACATTCCTCTTGCCGAAAGAATAAGACCAAAAGATTTAGATGGGTTTTACGGGCAGGAAAATCTTGTTGCTGCGGGCAAACCCATTCGTTTGATGATTGAAACCGATACACTGTCTTCATTTATTTTGTGGGGACCACCTGGTTCCGGAAAAACAACTCTTGCAAAAATAATTGCAGAAAAAACGAAAGCAGATTTCTATCAAATTAATGCAGTTTCATCGGGAGTTAAAGATGTAAGACGTGTTATTGAGATTGCCGAACAAAACCGGAAGATGAATAAAAGAACAATCCTTTTCATCGATGAAATACACCGCTTTAATAAAGCACAACAGGATGCATTACTTAATTCCGTTGAAACAGGATTGATTTATCTCATCGGCGCAACAACCGAAAACCCATCTTTTGAAGTTATTCCCGCTCTGCGTTCTCGGGCAAGAGTTTATATTCTTAAAGACCTTGATAAAGATGATCTTCAAAAAATTTTAGAATATGCCTTAAGAAAAGATGAATTTCTCTCTGCTCTTAATATCGATTTAATTGATACTGATTATCTTCTTTACTTATCCGGCGGTGATGCCCGAACGTTGTTAAGTGTTTTGGAGTCTGCAGTTCTTCAGGAAATTGAATCGGAACCAATTAGGATCACTAAAGAAGTCCTGGAAAATGTTGTTCAACAGAAAAATGTAATTTATGATAAATCGGGGGAAGAACACTACAATATTATTTCGGCTTTTATTAAAAGTATTCGCGGCAGCGATCCCGATGCGGCATTGTACTGGCTGGCACGAATGCTTGAAGGTGGAGAAGATCCGCTTTTTATTGCACGCCGGTTAGTTATTCTCGCATCTGAAGATATCGGTAATGCTTCGCCCAACGGATTAGTTCTTGCTGAAGCCGTCTTCGGTGCGGTTCATAAAATTGGAATGCCGGAAGCTAGAATAATTCTTGCACAATGCGTTACCTATCTTGCTGCATCTCCCAAAAGCAATGCTTCTTATATGGGAATAAAAAAAGCAGAGCAGGAAGTTAGAAACAATTCACTTTATTCCGTTCCACTGCATTTACGAAATGCACCCACAAAATTGATGAAAGATATTGGCTACGGAAAAGATTATAAGTACGCTCACAATCATGAACATGGTTTTGTTGATGAAAATTATCTGCCGGAAGAATTAAAGGGAAAACAATTCTACTTTCCAACCGAAAACGGACAGGAGAAGAATCTTAAAGAAAGATTAAAGTTCTTTTGGAAAGGGAAGAAGAAGTATGATTGAAAAAATTTCAAATCACAAATAATAATCCACAAATAAATCATAATATTCAATTATCAAACCTTGCTAATTGAATTTTGAGATTGAAATTTAATCAGAGTAAAGCAAACATCTTTCCCGGTAATTGCTTTACTAATCCTTTAAACTCGAGCGATAAAAGATGAACTAAACAATCGGATGTGGAAAGATTTGCAGCAGTTGCAATCTTATCAATTTGCAATGCTTCTGAATTGAGAGCATTCATAATTTTTTCTTCAAAAAGATTTAACTCTTCCTGATGTTTGGGAATATTCTTTCCTAATACAGGTTTTAACTTTAACTCAAGCCCCAGCAATACATCCTCAGCCGATGTAATTAGTTCTGCCTCTCCTCGTTGTATAAGCCGATTTGTTCCTTCGGATTGTTTTACATTTACGTTGCCGGGTAAAGCAAATACTTCTCTGTTCTGATCGAGTGCAAATCTTGCAGTTTGCATTGCACCGCCCTGTAATACCGGTTTCAACAATTATACAACCTAAACTCAAACCTGAAATTATCCTGTTTCTTCTGGGAAAATTTTGAGCATCAGGATTTGTTCCCCAAAACAAATTCACTTATTACCGCCCCGTTATCACAAATATTTTCGTATAATTTTCTATTTTCCGGCGGATAAATAACATCAAGCCCCTGAACCGATTACAGCAACTGTTCTTCCTCCTTTTTTAATTGCTGATGAATGACAGATTGAATCAATCCCCACGTGCCATTCCGCTAACAATTGTAATATTTTGTTCAGCCAGATCGGATGAAATTCTTTCTGCAATGACTTTACCGTAATTGGTCGGCTGTCTCGTTCCAACCATTGCAATTGAGTATTGATCGGATTCAGACAGGCTGCCTTTTATTTGAAGAATCAATGGAGGATCGAATATTTTTTTTAGAATGTTGGGATAATTCTCATCCCAGATAGTAACTATTTCTGCATTCATCTCCCCCAGTTTTGTTAACTGTTTTTCCACCCAAATTTTAATTTCACTTTTGTTATGGTTTGCTTTCCGAATTCTTCCCGCAAGATTTGTGCTTATACCTTCAACATCGAGTAAAGAGTTTTTATCTGCCGAAAGAATATTTTCCGTAGATCCGGAACTTTGCAAGCAAGGTCCTTATCTTTCCCGGGTCCTATTCCTTCAATTGAGAGAAGTGTGTAAAGGTCGGTAAGTTGTTCTAAATTAAGTTTAGACACAGATTAATAAACGTAATTAATTTACATCAAAGAATCGACTATTGCCACAATAACAGAATGTACAGGTGCTTTACGATGACCTAATATTTGCAACACCGCTTTTCCTTCCTGAACTAACAGTACGGTATCACCTATTCCTGCATCAACAAAATCCAGTGCAACAACATCCTTCTTACCAATGTAATTATTTTCTAAATCAATTGGGTGTACAATTAAAAGTTTGTGTCCTTTTAAGTAGGAGTTCTTCTGCGTGGAAACAATGTTTCCTTTAACTTTTGCCAGAACCAATATTATCTTCCTGAGAAGTATCTTTATTAGTTCTCTTTTTATATAGTAAAGATGCCGGGAATACTAACATGTATCCAATAATTAGTAGAATGGGTGACACAACAAGGGCAGGAGTACTGTCCCACGAACCAATGGACATAAGGTAGAAACCTAAAATTATAACAGCAAAACCAAGAAAAAGAAAATAATAATTTTGTTTCGTCCAATAAATACTGAAAGGTGAAACGGGTGCTGCGGTTTTTTTCGTTTTACGAAAACTTTTCTTTATAACTTTCTTTGCCATTACAACTCCAAATATAATAAAAAATAAAAGCCCAGCGATTGGGGTACCACTGGGCCTGACTCTTTGATTTCAAAGGGCAGGGGAGAACCCTTTGAAAGAGTCATAAGTAATATAAAATATTAAGTGCTTTTTGTCAAGCAAATTATTTACTAATTTGATAGACGATTTTTCTTATAGTATCGAACTGCAAGTATGGATAATCTTCCCTAATTGTATCGATTGCATCGCCGGCACTAACCTTGGTTGCTCTTAACAGTTTGAACCTCTTCCTGATCTGGTAATCTCTAACTGCTTTTTCGTCTATTAATCCGTGAGAATCCAACAGATCGTAAATTTCGTCGCTAATAAGATCTGATAGGGGGTTATCGATTTTTGCTATTATTTCGTTCATTTTCCGTTTCCTTCTTTAGTTAATGGATGTCTGATCCTGTTAATGAGTATCAATATATATTAAATAAACACCTCCGTATTAGTATTTGGCTCAGTCAAAAAAATAACCGACCAGAGATTAACCCTAAATCGGCATTAATTTGCTACTCTGGTAATAAATTAAAATTTTTTATTATTATTACAGTAACAAATCGGTTATAAAATTCTACCTTTCTTAAATAAATATAGTACAAAAATAAAAAATATTAGGTTAAAGTCAAACAAAATATTCGGTTTTAAGGTTTAGATGTACAAGGTTATAAAAAGTTCCCTGAAATTAGAAGATAATTTTATAGCGAAAATTATTTTTATTGAATTAAAATTGAGTTGCAGAGAGAAGAAATAGTTTAGTAAATTTGTTTTTGTGTTCAAAAAAAATACAATTCCAATATTATTAGTTAAAAATTTATATGGCTGAAGATAAGAAGATTGATTTATTAGACTATTTTGTAATTTTAGTTAAATGGAAAAAATTTTTAGTGGCCTTACTCTTTCCAATTATGATAGTATCATACCTGGCAATCTATTTTCTAATCGAAGAACAATTTGATTCTTCTGCTCTTCTTGTTCCTGCTGAAGATACCTCAATGGGAGGAATAGCCGGCTTAATCGGCAATTATGGAGCTAATTTACCCTTTGATATTGGAGCTGGCTCTAGCCCGGAAATGAATATGTATAATACAATTATTTATAGTCGGACAAATCTTTAAAGTATAATTGATGAGTTTGATTTAATTAACGTATACGAATTGAGCCCCGAAATCAAAGGTTATAAAGAAATAGCATTAAAATCTCTTGCGGGAAGTATTGAAGCATACGAAACCGATTTTGGTGCATATGAAATTAAAGTACGGGCTAACTCACCTCAACTTTCTGCAGATATCACAAATTACATAGTACTTTTATTAAATGAGAAGCTGATTGAGTTACGGACAGAAAAGTCGAAAAATAATAGAA
>PVMK01118710.1_pt1 | contig 11093 bp, 11 predicted proteins | sample 1853481 | NCBI WGS metagenome assembly PVMK01 (sample SAMN08533507, study PRJNA380276) | Marine sediment metagenome, whole genome shotgun sequencing project. | reverse complement strand
TTTATATCGCAGCGCTGGGGAGTCTGCGTGCAAGATCGTGCCAGAGGATCTTGCACAATGGGGGCCGAACAATGCAAGTTGGGGCGGGGAGTTCACTCCCGGGACCGTGAGCGACAGGAGGTCGCGACCGAGCCTCCAGGATGGCGAGAGCGGCGAGTCGGGTGAACAGGCCGAGGCCGAGCAGCGCGAGGAGTCGGAGGCCGCCGCCGACCCCGTATGGTGCGGAAAGTCGGTCGAGTCAAAACGCGAGCACTTCCGTGGACTTCACTGCCCTCGCAGGAACCCGTTTCAGCCTGGCTCCACCGCGGAGACTCACGTAGGATCGGCCGCATGAACACTTTGCAGCTGCAATTCTTGATGTCGCTCTTCGCTGGATGGGTAAATCGCAGTCAGCAGGATGTCATCGAGTACCTGGAAAAGGAAAACCAGGTACTCCGCGAGCAGCTGGGTGGAAAGCGCCTGTTGTTCACCAATCGTCAGCGCCGCCGTCTTGCTGCCAAGGCCAAGGTGATCGGCCGAAAAGGGCTCTTCGAGATCAGCACGCTGGTGACTCCAGACACCTTGCTCCGGTGGTATCGGAGGCTAATCGCTCAGAAGTATGATGGCAGCAAGAGCCGCACGGTCGGTCGCCCGAGGACAGCCGCCGAGATCGAGGAACTGATATTGCAGATGGCCCGCCAGAATCGGACTTGGGGCTACACGCGAATTCGAGGAGCACTCTACAATCTGGGGCATGATATTGGCCGCAACACGATCAAGCGAATTCTCCTTGATAATGGGTTGGATCCCGCTCCGCTTCGAGGAAGAACGATTTCCTGGGAGACCTTCCTAAAGGCCCACTGGGGAGCCATCGCGGCAACCGATTTCTTCAGCGTTGAGGTGCTCACGCGGGTAGGGCTAGTTCGCTACTTCGTGCTCTTCGTCATCGACCTCAAGACTCGCAGAGTCGAGATTGCCGGAATTGCCCAGCAGCCCGATGGAGAGTGGATGAAGCAGATTGCTCGTAATCTGACCGATGCCGATTCGGGGTTCTTGCACGGGGCTCGCTATCTCATCCACGACCGCGATCCGTTATTCACAGAGCGGTTCAGGGAAATCCTCAAGCCCTCCGGCGTGAAGACAGTGAAACTCCCGGCGAGGAGTCCGAACTTGAACGCCTATGCGGAGCGGTTTGTTCGTTCCGTCAAATCCGAGTGTTTGGCAAAGATCATCCCACTGAGCGAGCATCACCTTCGCGAGGCCGTGAAGGAATACACGGAGCACTACCATCTTGAGCGCAATCACCAAGGGCTCGACAACGAGCTGATCGATGGGCTGATCGACAAACGCAACATGGACGGCGCAGTCGAGTGCCGAGAAAGGCTCGGTGGCGTCCTGAACTATTACTATCGGAGGGCCGCGTGATGGTCGACCGTGTTTTGGCACCATACGGGATTTTCGAGTTGCAATAACAATCAGGCAAGCTCGCATTTCACATTGAATTTACACGACCCCATGTACATTGGCGTCAAAGCCAAACTGTCTATCGTGCTAAAGAAATGTATTCCAATCCAGCTTTATATTTACAAAAGAATTAGCGCTATGAATTAATTAGGTGTTTGGGGAAGTCTTCAATCTTTTCGCAACCGACTTGTTCCATCACCTGTTGAATTTGGCGCTTGAGAATCTGCATAACTTGATCACCGCCTTTTTCTCCCATTGCGCAAACACCATACATAGGGGCGCGACCAAGGAAAGTAAACTTGGCGCCGGAAGCAAGGGAAGAGCTAATATCAACCCCAGAGCGTATTCCGCCGTCCATCATCAGCGTGACTTTGTCACTGTATTTCTTTGCAAGCTCGGTCAGGGGCTTGATAGTGGATTCACCTGAGTCCAACTGGCGGCCACCGTGATTCGAAACGATCAGGCCGTCCACGCCTAGCTTTATGGCTCTTTCAGCGTCCTCTGGGTTGACTATACCTTTTATCACAAGGTTACTTTTCCACTGTTCGCGAATCGCTTTAATCTTATCTTCGGTTAAGCGACCAGAAAACGTCTCGTTCATAAATAGCCCGAGATGTTTCATATTGAGGCCCTGGGGAATGTAAGGCTTCATGGTTTTAAATTCGGGGGCTCGCGCAAGCAGCTGTTCCAACGCCCACCTGGGGTGTGTGGCTATTTGCAAAATATTGCGAGCAGTCATTTGAGGCGGAATAGAAAGGCCATTGCGAATTTCTTTCGGGCGGTAGGCAAATGTTGGCGTGTCAGCCAACAGAACCAGTGTTTTACAAGCCGCTTGATCTGCTCGTTCAATCAGCTTGTCCCGCAGTTCATTGTCGGCGGGATGATAGAGCTGAAACCAAAAATCACCTTCAGTAATTTCAGAAACGGTCTCAATACTTGCCGTTGTTACGGTACTGAGACAAAAGGGAATATTGTGTTGTTTTGCAGCTTTCGCAAGAATTTCGCAGGATTTCGGCCACATAAGTCCCTGTAGTCCAACAGGCGCTATGCCGAAGGGGGCATCGTAGGTTTTGCCAAACAATGTTGTTTCTTGCGAAGCGCCCTTGAAGTCTCTTAGGTAGTGAGGCCGGAGTTGAATTTCGCGTATCTCCTCTGTATTTCGGGTCAGATTAACGTCAGAAAAACAACCGCCAGCAAGATAGTCGTAGGCGAAACCGGGCATGCGTTGCTTTGCCCGTTCGGCCAGCATTTCGATAGATGGGTAACGTGAATTCATTTTGATTATCTCTTATTGGGTCAGCATGCAGCCGACGGTTTTTACTGTGCGCCCCCAGCCAAAAAATGCTTGGGATAGTACTCCACGATGATCGTGACCCCTTAGGCGCACAGAATTTTCGGTCAACTTACTGAACTAACGCACCGTTTTCGCAACGGTTTGTTGTTGTTCGCCCAGGCGGCAATACCGAGATGCATAACGTCACCTTCTTTTAGATAGGTAAAGGGATAGGGGAATTCCAGATTCTTCCTGGGGCTCATGTGGTCTTCGCTCCCCTGCGAAGGTTGTAGAAGATGGTGCCCGCAAGGAAGTACACAGCCGTGGGCACGATTAGCCACGGGCTGAATATTCAATAGCACCACAGGAACTCTTGTCTTTTGCACCACAGGGAGAACGGTTGATGACAAGGCGTATGTAGAGATGAAGAGAAAGATCATCTCTACGTCTTCGCGCTTGAACAGATCGGCCCCCAACCGAGCGTTGTTTGGACTGTCCACCATTCCCGCGTCGACAACATCGACGCCCATGGCGCCTATGCGCTCATGGATTTCGGCGTGGTGACCCTTCAGGTTGTCGAGCAAACCATCAAACTGGTCCCAATAGGTATCTAGCCCGATCGAGAAGAGACCGATCTTCATGACTCAAGCTCCGCTAGCTAGCGTGTTACCCCAACCGATTATCACGATACTCAGAATCAACACGATCAACCCGGCCGCGTTCCAGGCATGGGCAGCCCGACTAGCACCACTCCACTCCCGCAACGCCAGCCCCCAGAGCGTACTGAACACGATGATGAAGGCCATATGCAGGGTCCAGCTCGAGAATTCGTATTTTCCGAGCTGCGTCGTTCCCATGCCGCAAGAGAAGAACTGCAGGTACCAGGTGACGCCGGCGATTGCACAGAGAGCATAGTTCAGCGAGAGACGTGATCGCTCAATCGATGAAGCCGACTCCTGGTGGGTTGACCTTTTCCCCAGTAACTCATCCACGGTTCCATTCTTGATCATCAGCGACACGCACCAAGCGAAGTTCGTAAGGAAACCACCCAAGAGGATCACGATCAGAACCGGAAGGTTCTGCCAAAGCGGAGGCGCTCCATTGTCGACCGCCAACTCGGCGATCGGCTTGCCAGCGGCGAAAGCGACGGCTATGGAGGCGCTCATGATCCCCGCGACGATGACCACAATCAGGCCCTTTGTGAAGTTGAACTCGGCGATCGCTTCCTGTTTCTGCTCATGGGTTAGCTCAGCTTCTTTGCGTCGCCCCGCCATTCCGCCAAGAACGATACCCACGACACAAACGAATACGCCTGTCATCAAGACCTGGCCGGACGCGCTCGGGGGGTTCCTGCCGAAACCTGTGCTGAGTCCAAGCCTTCTGCGGATCAGTGCAATTAGTCGGGCTTCCTTGGACGTGATCCGTCCGGTATTCTTTCAGGAACGTTCACCCCATTTCGTGAGCTTATGAAAAGCGCTGCCACCACTCCCCGCACCAAAGCCAACCCTCCTGTGAACCGTCTTGTGGGTGACATGCCCCGGGTGGGAATTCGACCCACGATTGATGGCCGGCTTGGCGGAGTGCGTGAATCGCTCGAGAAAACGACCATGCGAATGGCGCGCGATGTCGCCCGGCTCATCGAGTCGAAGCTGCGCCATTCCAACGGGCTGCCGGTGGAATGCGTGATTGCGGATGGCTGTATCGGAGGCGTGGCGGAATCCGCCATGGCGGCTGAGAAGTTTCGCCGGGAAGGAGTGGGTGTTTCGCTGACGGTCACACCGTGCTGGTGCTACGGCTCGGAAACGATGGACATGGACCCCACGTTGCCGAAGGCGATCTGGGGATTCAACGGCACCGAGCGTCCGGGCGCGGTTTACCTGGCCGCGGTCAGTGCGGGGCACACCCAAAAGGGGTTGCCGGCATTTACGATCTACGGACGGGACGTCCAGAACATGGAGGAAACCAGGATCCCGGACGACGTGGAGGGCAGGATCCTCTCCTTCGTCAAGGCCGGGCTGGCGGTGGCCACCATGCGCGGGAAATCCTACCTCTCGGTGGGGGGCGTTTCGATGGGCATCGCCGGTTCCATCGTCAACCAGGATTTCCTGGAAGATTACCTGGGCATGCGCGTTGAGTCGGTGGACATGACCGAATTGATCCGGCGCATCGACGAGAAGATCTACGACGAACAGGAGTTCCAGCGTGCGTTGGCCTGGGTGAAACGCAACTGTCGCGAGGGCAAGGATTACAACGAGCTGGGTCGCACCCAGAAACGCAGGGACGCGGAATGGGAGTTTGTCGTGAAGTCCGCGATCATTGTTCGCGATCTCATGATCGGCAACGCTCGCCTTCGCAAACTGGGTTACGGCGAGGAGGCGCTCGGGCACAATGCGATCGTGTCGGGGTTCCAAGGACAACGACACTGGACGGATCATTATCCCAACGGCGATTTCCTCGAGGCGATGTTGAACTCGTCCTTTGACTGGAACGGCGTCCGGGAACCCTTCCTGGTGGCGACGGAGAACGACAGCCTCAATGGGGTCTGCATGCTGTTGGGCCATTTGCTGACAGACACGGCCCAGATCTTTGCCGATGTGCGGACCTACTGGAGTCCCGACGCCGTTCGGCGCGTCACCGGGCAGACCCTGAGCGGGCCGGCGGCGGCCGGACTCCTGCACCTGATTAATTCGGGTTCAGCCGCGCTGGACGGTTGCGGCAAACAGACCCGCGATGGGCAGGCGGTGATGAAGCCTTTCTGGGAGATCACGTCCCGGGAGGCGCAGGCTTGTCTGGATGCGACCACCTGGCCGCCGGCCATCTACGAGTATTTCCGTGGCGGCGGCTTTTCCAGTGCCTACGGGACGCGGGCTGACATGTCGACCACCATGTTCCGGATCAACTTGGTCAAGGGATTGGGCCCCGCGCTGCAGATCGCCGAAGGTCAGTTCGTGGATCTGCCAAGGGAAATTTACTCACCGTTGGAAGAGCGGACCAACTCCACGTGGCCCTCACATTGGTTCGTGCCGAACCTGACCGGTCGGGGAGTGTTCCGGGATGTCTATTCGGTGATGAACGCCTGGGGTGCGAACCACGGGGTGATCAGTTACGGCCACATCGGTGCGGACCTCATCACCCTTGCTTCCATGTTGCGCATCCCCGTGTATATGCACAACGTCAGCGACGAGCGTATCTTTCGTCCGAGTGCGTGGATGGCTTTCGGCACGGCGGATCTGGAGTCTGCGGACTTTCGCGCGTGCGCCAACTTCGGTCCCTCGTATGGCAAGAACCAACGTTAATCCCCTGCCATGCTCAAAGGAATAGCACCTTGTATCAGTCCGGACCTGTTGAAGGTCCTTGCGGAGATGGGTCACGGCGACGAATTGATCCTCGCCGATGCTCATTTTCCCGGTCACACCTTGAACTCGGCAGTGGTACGCGCCGATGGCCTTTCCATCACAACGCTGCTGGACGGCATTCTGCCGTTATTTGAGCTGGACAGCTACGATGATCCGCTGGTGATGATGACGGCGGTGAAAGGCGATGTGCTGGATCCGGCCGTTGAGGCCGCCTACATGGAGGTGGTGCGACGGCACGCACCAGGGGCTGCGATCCCGGTGCGCATCGAGCGATTCGACTTCTACGCACGGGCGCGGGAAGCGTACGCGGTGGTCATGACGGGCGGCATAGACAAGTATGGAAATATCCTGCTCAAGAAAGGTGTGACGCCGCCGAGCCGACCAACCCAAAACCCATGACTGCATCCACTCCTGTTTCCCAATCCAAGAAGAACCCCGTGCTGATTCCGCGGAATCTGATATTTCGCTTCGCGCTGGTCACAACCCTGTTCGCGTTGTGGGGTTTTGCCAATGACGTGACCAATCCGTTGGTCAAGGCGTTCAAGGACGTGTTCGTCATCAGCAATGCGCAGAGCAGTCTGGTGCAGACCGCCTTCTACGGCGGCTACGCCACCATGGCGTTACCGGCCGCGTTGTTCATCAGGCGGTTCACCTACAAGGCGGGCATCATCGTGGGGTTGGCGCTGTACGCCACCGGAGCCCTGATTTCCATTCCAGCCGCCGCCAACATCAACTTCAATCTGTTCCTGGTCGCACTCTACGTGCTGACGTTCGGCCTGGCCTTCCTCGAAACCACCGCCAACCCGTTTGTCCTCTCCATGGGCCCCCAGGAGACGGCCACGCGCCGGCTGAACCTGGCGCAGGCGTTCAATCCGATCGGTTCACTCACCGGCATGACCGTGGCCAGCCTGGTAATCCTGAGCAATCTGCAGGTGTCGGACTATCGAGCCGATGTGCAGGCGTTTCACAAGGGACTCAACGGGGAGGTGGTCGCCGGGCAGGTGGAGATCGATCCCGTGTTGGGTGCCTACCTTGAGGGGCGCGAGGTTGAGGCGGTTGAAGCCGGGGAGGGATCGCTCGGGGCGCTGCCCTACGACACGTTGCTGGACCAATCCCTGCGCGGCTTCAAGGCGGGCGAGTTCGAGTCCTTCCAGGGAGCCAGCTTCCAGGACATGCAGCAGCATGATCTGGACGTCGTCAAGTTGCCCTACGTGGTGATCGGGATGGTGGTGATCGGGGTGATGCTGGTGTTCGTCTTCTCCAGGATGCCTGACACGGGGCATGACAAGAACAAGTCACTCAAACTCGTGGACACGTTTGGTCGGTTGTTCACGAACAAGAGTTACGTGGAGGGAGTGTTTGCGCAGACCTTTTACGTCGGGGCACAGATCATGTGCTGGACCTTCATCATCCACTATGCCACCACCAACCTGGGGATGAGCGCGGCGCGGGCGCAGAACTACAACATCATTGCGATGGCGATCTTCTGTGGCAGTCGGTTCATCTGCACGTTTGTCCTCAAGTACATCCGGCCGGGTCGATTACTGATGATCCTGGCGACGGGTGGCATCTTGACCACGCTGGGAACCATCTTCCTGTCGGGCATGCCGGGTCTGTACTGCCTGATCGGGATTTCGGCCTGCATGTCGCTGATGTTCCCGACCATCTACGGTATTGCGCTGGATGGGATGGGGGAGGACGCCAAGATTGCCTCGGCGGGGCTGATCTTCGCGATTGTGGGCGGCGCGCTCATGCCGCCGTTGCAGGGGCAGATTATCGATCTCGGCGGCGAGGCCGGGACGCTGATGGGGCTTCCGGCGGTGAGCGCCTCGTTCGTGTTGCCGTTGCTGTGCTTCGTGTTCATCGCCTTTTACGGTTGGCGCACGTTTACCGTTCATGAGAAACGTGGAATCCAAGGGGCGCTTTGATGTCGATTGACGCGTCGTTGGTATCGCTCAGATGATCTCAACTGGTGAAGAACTCATGCGAAATCAGTCCGAACGATCTCCAACACGGCCCAGGCTGGACGGCCGCCAAGGCGCTGTCGCGGCTGAATCGCTTTTCTCTCTCGAGGATTCGGTATCGAATGTTGCCGGCAAGGACGGATCCAAGACCAGGGAGCATTGGCGTTTTCGTGCTAGTTCCTGGCAGCATCGTCAAGGCTGCGTGTGGCTTGTTCGCCTAGACTCCACCCCTGAGTTAATCAAATGAATTCCACGAGGCGTAGAAAAGCTATCCCGCAGCAGCAAGTCTACCTGGCCATCGATCTCGGGGCCGAGAGCGGCCGTGTCATCGCCGGCCTCTGGAATGGAACGCGCCTTCGTCTGGAGGAGGTCCATCGCTTTCCCAACGGAGGTGTGTTGTTCGATGAATCACTGCGCTGGGACGTGGTACGGCTCTGGGGTGAGATTCAGGAAGGGTTGAAGCTCGCCGCGGCGCAGTACGGTAACTCCATCGTGTCCGTTGGAGCGGACGCGTGGGGCGTGGACTATGTCCTGTTGAGCAGGGACGGGGAAATGTTGGGGCACCCGTACTGTTACCGGGACAGTCGCACCGACCGGATGATGCCCCGGGCCTTCAGGCGGGTTCCGCGCGAGGAACTCTTCCGTCGGTCCGGGTTGCAGTTCATGCAGTTCAACACCCTGTTTCAGTTGATGGCCCATCACGAGGATGCGCCGCAGTCACTGGCCTCTGCGGACTGCCTGTTGTTGATGCCGGACTTCATCCACTGGTGCCTGTGTGGTTCCAAGCGTGCCGAGTTCACCATCGCCACCACGACCCAGTGCGTGCATCCCACGCGCCGGAGTTGGAACAAGGCGCTTCTGAAGGAATTCGATCTGCCCACCTCGATGCTGCCAAAGATTGTTCAGCCGGGAACACGCTTGGGATGGTTGCGACCTTCGGTTGCCGGCGAAACAGGCCTGGGCCGGGTGGCCGTGGTGGCGCCGCCGTCGCACGACACCGCATCGGCCGTCGCAGGTGTGCCCACCAAGAACACCGGCAAACAGAACTGGGCCTACATCAGTTCGGGCACCTGGTCGCTGATGGGCGCTGAAGTGGACAAGGCGTCGTTGACATCGCGGACACTGGAATACAATCTCACGAACGAGGGTGGTGTCGATGGCACCTATCGGCTGCTGAAGAACATCATGGGTCTGTGGCTGGTGCAGCGGTGCAAGCGGTCGTTCGATGCCGGCGACAAGGTCCACAGTTACGCGGAACTGGAACGGTTGGCGGCCAAAGCCCGGCCGTTGCGATCGATCGTGAACCCCAACGATCCCCGGTTCCTGAATCCGCCGGACATGCCGCGCGCGATTCAGGCCTACTGCCGCGAGACGAAGCAGCCGGTGCCTCGCACGATCGGGGAGATTGTTCGCTGTGCACGCGAAAGCTTGGCGCTGATGTACCGCGAGGTGCTGGGCGCATTGGAGGAGTTGACGGGCAACCGCATGGAGGTCATTCACATCGTTGGTGGCGGCTCCAAGGACAGCTTGCTCAACCAGATGACGGCGGATGCCTGTCAGCGCCCGGTGATTGCCGGTCCGGTGGAAGCGACGGCGATGGGGAACCTGATGACGCAGGTGCGCGCCAGCGGCGAGGTGAAGTCGCTGGCGGAGATGCGCGAGGTGATTCGTCGGTCCAGCCAGCTCAAACGCTACAAGCCCGGTGCGGCTGACGCGTGGGAAGCGTCGGCTGAGCGATTCAGGCAATTGCGCGGCAAGCGCCCCAGGAATTGAAGCCATGAAACTCCTGCTCGCTCAATACGCGTTTGGTCGGATGTTGCTGTACGTTGGATGTGCCTTACGCGGCGGCAACGCGCGACTTCACCTGGCCGGCTGTCGCCGCGAGCTTGGCCGGTTGCTGTCGGGAGGCAGACGTCAACGAGCGGACAGTCTTCGATGAAAGTATCCCTGTTCATTCCCTGCTTTGTGGACCTGATGTATCCGCAGGTGGGGGTCAGCATGGTGAAGATCCTCGAGAAGCTGGGCCACCAAACTGGGTGCGGACCAGCGCATCACCAACACCGGCGGCGGAAAAACGTCTTCGAAACTATTGGAAACCGATCCCCTGACCGGCAGGAAGGTGGAGGTCCTTTGGGTCAAGGGTTCGGGTGGCGATCTGCGCACGAGCCGGCGCGAGAACTTCTCCTCTCTCTACCAGGACAAGTTGCTCGCGCTGCAGGGCAGTTATGCCCGGCGGAAGGACAGGGGACTCAAGTCGCAGGCCGAGGATGACATGGTGGGCATGTATTCGCATGCCACGTTCAACCTCAATCCGCGCGCCAGTTCCATCGACACGCCCCTGCACAGCTTCATCCCCGCGAAGCACGTGGACCACATGCATCCCAACGCCATCATCGCCGTCGTCGCGTCGGCCAGGCGCGAGCAGCTCACACGGAACATCTTCGGGGGCAGCATGGGCTATGTGAGATGGATGCGAGAGGATAGGCAATTCAAGCTGGGTTTTCGGTAATGCCCGATAACTTAGGATTCTGTCAAGTCGCGAGTCAGTCCCGAGAGGTGGAAGGCAGCTTTCCCACCAAACATGGGGAGCTGCATGTCCGGTATGAGAAGAACGCGGACGGCTCTGTTGCCACCGAAATACGAAAACCTGCCGGGCTGCTCGCGCAATGAATAAACCTGTCGCACTCACAATTCTGCTGGGCTTTATTGTCCTCAACGCCGGCTGCGCAGTAGAGCCGTCGATCATCCCGCTTCCACAACAGATTTCGGTCGAGTCGGGGACGTTCAGCATCGACTCATCCACAAGGTTCCACCTCCCGAGTGAGAGCCCGGGGATCAAATCGGCTGCGGAGTACTTTGCCCGAATAATCAAGAAGGTTGATAGGAAAAAGAAACTGCGTTTTCGGCAATGTCCGATAATAGGCATTCCGTTAAGTTGATTTTGAATAGGGGCAAAACCGCCCCATGTTGGGAATTCTGGGTTATCGGATATTGCCGAAAACCCAGCTTGAATTGCCTGTCCTCCTGGAACCACTCAGATTTATAGACGTACGGGAT
>PVMK01125760.1_pt1 | contig 11094 bp, 8 predicted proteins | sample 1853481 | NCBI WGS metagenome assembly PVMK01 (sample SAMN08533507, study PRJNA380276) | Marine sediment metagenome, whole genome shotgun sequencing project. | reverse complement strand
CTGCCCGGATCGGCGGCTCCTTTTTCAGTGAAGCAGTGTGCGCGGAAAGGACCTCTCCCATCGGCCAACGGACCCAGAAATGTCCGGCCGTGGCCTTGGTCAGTGGATACTCTTCTTTCGGGTCGCTGTAGAGATTGAAGAAGCGAGGAAAATCATACGTCCTCTTTTCGTCTGTACCGCGTTCAACCTCCTTGAACATCATTTTCCAGTTGCGCCACTTGATTCCGAAGAGGTCGTTACCGACGTACACAATGAAGCTGTCACGATTCGACTTCGCCTGTCTGCCGAGAAGGAAATCTGATTGATCGACGCTGTCGATCACCCGATCGCTCGGCACAGTGCCGCCTGAGATCGCGGCGAACGTCGCATACAGGTCCATCTCGTGCACGATTTCATTCGAGACCTTTCCCACCGGAACCTTCCCCGGCCAACGCATGATGAACGGAACCCGCAGCGATCCTTCCAGCCCAGTGAAATAGCTTCCCCGCCACGGCCCGCTCCAGCCATTGTGGCCGGGTAGCATCTCAGGCCCGTTGTCCGAGGTGAAGATGAAGATGGTGTTGTTCGTGATGCCAAGCTCATCAATCGTGTCCAATAGCTCACCGGTGTAGGCGTCAATTTGCATGAGCACATCACCCCAATCGCCGTTGCCACTCTTGCCGGCGAAATCCTTGCTCGGCACCACTGGCATGTGGGTCTGCGTGTAGGGCAGAAAGGTGAAGAACGGAGTGCCCGACTTCACACTTCGCGTGATGAAGTCCTTCGCTCGTACAGTCAGCTCCCGGTCGATCTCCGGCCGCAACGCGCTGTCGTACACCTGCACCTTCTCCGGTGTGGACCCCTTTCGCCCCCCGTACCCGTATTCCGGCACCAAATAGGGACTGAGGTTCTCCTCAACCACCGCATTGAACTGCGCCTGGTCGGGCCACAGGCTTTCGTCGGTGGAGTTCGGGATGCCATACCATTCGTCAAATCCCTGATCGGTTGGGAAACGGCCCTCCGTATGGCCGAGATGCCATTTTCCAAACATACCCGTCGCATAACCGGCGTCCGAGAGCATCTCCGCCATGGTGACTTCCCATTGAGTCAGACCATACAGCCCGGTGGTAATCGGCACGGTGCCGGTGCCGCTGCGAATGGGATACCGTCCTGTCATCAGAGACGCCCGGCTTGGAGTGCACTGGGCCTCGACGTTGAAGTTTGTCAGGCGCAATCCCTCTTCGGCTAGTGTGTCAATGCGAGGGGTCGCGCCTCCTCTGGTAATTCCGCCGCCGTAGACACCCAACTCGCCGTATCCGAAGTTGTCCATGAAAACAAGGACGATGTTTGGCCTGTCCTGGGCAACTGCGGGCCCGGAAACGAAGATCAGCGTGGCAAGAACCGGCAGCAGAATCCTCATCGATTTCATAGACGAAACTCCCTTGCTTTGGGGGATTCGAGACCCGAAGGTCCGCCAAACCCCACGTTAACGAGATCGCAGGTTCCCAATAACCTCCCTCAGTGACTCGCCTTCAAGCATTTCGGTGACGATGAAAGGTGTCCCGGCGTGAGCCCGGTACACCTCGCCCATCCCGCCCTCGCCGATCTTCTCGACGATGCGGTAGTGCCCGAGGGTGCGACCGATGAGGTCAGGCATTGTTGGTGATTCCCTTGAGGCATGGTATCGCAGTTGGGGGCGTTAGGAGATTCGGGCTGACAGCACTTCGGTGTTTTCAATAATAATTCCTAATTATTTACAGTTTCTGGACTTGCCCCCTATTAGCCATTGACATCAACCCTCCAGAGCACCACCTTCCCTAGGTAGAGACTTCGGAGAACAAGATGAGGATGGCGGGTATCCCGCCGTTAGCCGGTGCCACGTCAGCCTGTCGATGGTTGGGATGGTTGAGGTGTGCCCAACTCAAGGGGGTGGTGCCTATCGAGTACTTAAGATTGGTTCGCTGACCGAATGAATGTCGTCGTATTCAGAAGATCCTATCGATTGGTCCACAAGGGGTGACCTCATGAACTTCAAAACCATATTTATTATTCACGCCATCGTCCCTCTAGCTTACGGGATTTGCTTTGAACTCTTCCCGCAGCTCGTGTTGTCGATCTACGGAGTCACACAGGGTCCGGGCGAAATACTCATGGGACGGTATTTCGGGGTAGCACTTATTGGGATTGGCTTGGTGTGTTGGCTCGCCAGAGATGTAACGGATGGCAAAGCACAGCGATCGATCATTCTCGCGTTGTTGATCTCCAACATCATCGGCGTGATTGTCTCGGTGCAGGGAACGCTATCAGGTGTGATGAGCGCAGTCGGTTGGTCGGCTGTCGGAATTTACGTGCTGTTGGGTTTGGGTGTCGCGTACCTGTTCATGAGGCCAGGTTCTCCCGAATAAGGGTTGCTCACTTTACAGGCACGGCGTCGATCCAAGCTGCGAAGCGGTGGATGACCGTTAGGCGATCGGGACGCAAGAAAGGCCACCACCGATTTGGTGTAATCGGGGGGAATGGGCGTTATGCCCCGTTTTTGCTCCCCCCTGCACAATGGCACAGAAGGAGGCAGAAAATCGCCCAGAGCAACCGACATGCCCTAGTCTCGAATACCCTGGGGGACGTTTAAGGAATCAGGTACTCAGGTTAGGGGTTCTGGTATGGTCCATCCGTGTTCCAAATGAACCTCAGGTCCATGAACTCTCAACAACAAGGAGCTTGATCGTGAGAAACCGAACCTCTGTAATCATCGTAACGGTAATTGTCTTCCTGGTCTCTTCGGTACCGGCTGGTGCCGATGATAAGACTGATATCGAGACAATCATTAAGGCCTCTTACTTCAACGGAGCATTCAACGATCTCGACACCCAAGCCATGCGTCAGGGGTTCCACCCCGAGTTTGCCATTTTCTCGGCCGACGGAGAAGATCTGAGTCGTTATCCTATCGACGCCTGGATCAAGGGCATCGAAACGCGCAAGCAGGATCCGAAACACGATTCATCCAAGGCCAAGATGGACTGCAAGATTGTCAGCTTGGATGTCACCGGAGGAGCTGCGGCGGCAAAAATCGAGATATCCAAAGATGGCAGGCTGGTATATACGGATTACCTTTCATTGCTCAAGTTTTCCGATGGTTGGAAGATTGCCGCCAAGGTCTACCAGGCCCATCAGAAGTAAACTCGGCGACGGGTCGCGTCGGCCCCGTTGGAGCGCGCCCCGGAGGTATCGAAAGAGGCACCGGGCACGTTTACGTTTATGGCACGTTTACTGGCACGTTTAGGAACAGGAGTCAGATTGAAGTGGAAGCTACCTGCCATTTGCGAGCGCGGGCATTGTGAAACGGGTGTCGTCAAGCGGCGGGTTGAGCTCGATCTTCTCCACCACTACCTCGAGGACATGGGGCTTCCCTTTCGCACCGCTCGTGATCGCGTGGGGAAAGAGCACACCACCAACGGCCCTGTAGTCCCCGAACGTGGTCTCCACTTCGATCGTCCGGTCTCGAAACTCCCGCATTGATTCCGTTCGGATGAGGAGAAGGGATTCTGCGTCCAGGTAGTCGTAGCGTTCTGTACCGTTCTCGAGCGTCACCTTGAGCTTGAAGGCGTCCTGGCCGGCAACCGTCTCCTTGCCCAGAAGCTCGACCGTGTGGCCCTTTGCTTGCCAGTCGACAAGCGGGCCGCCGATCGCGGCTTGCTCGATGGCCAATCGCGCTCTCTCTGCTGACATGGGCTCGGGTTCGAAGACACCGGAGGAGGGCGCGACATACCAACATTTCACGCCGTCACACGCATAAACATCCGTGACTCCCTGGAACGCGAATTCGGTGCGGATCCGGCCGGGCCGTTTCATCTCTCGTGTCACCCGCGCCTCACGGCCCGGACCGGCGCTCGCTCTGCCGCTCATCCTGAGGGTCTGGATCCCCTCGAACCGCTCCAGACCTCCTCGAGCTTCCAGGTAACCGGCAATCAAGGTGTCGGCGGTTTGGGTCCTGGCACATCCCGGAGCCAGGCCGGTCACCGCAAGGCAGATCAACAGACCGACGATCTTCTTCAAGTGATTCATCGTCCGACCGAAACCCTTCCAGGAAGCGTTGTCGGCTGGGTCGGCCAAGCGGTCGGGCCAGGTCCCCATGTGCCCCACCATAGGGGAATCCCTTGCGCCGCCTCTTGAGCTTCCGCTTCCGCCTCCCTGGCCCGGGCATCGGCATCGCGTGCCTTCGCTTCTGCACTGCGGGCTTGGGCTTCCTGTTGCGCCGTATCGGTTGCGGCGCGAGCTTGGCGCAGAATGGCATCCTGCTCGGCCGGCGTCATCCACTCCCCCCCCGAATTTCACGTATCCGCGCGCCTTGTAGGCCTCCTCCTCCGACATCCAGCGCCCGTCATGCTCCACCCGTCCGAGGGCGGCGTTGGCCTCCGGGTGGTCGGGGCTTATAGAAAGCACCTTCTCGTATGCTCGCCGCGACTGGGTTCCCAGACCTTCGCTCGAGGCCCACCGTGCGAGCTCGAGCCACCCGTCGAGATCGTTTTCGTCGAGACGGGCCGCCCGTTCGTCGTAGTCGTCCAGTGGCGAGCGCCCTTCCTCGATACGATCTACGCTCTCCATCGATAGGGTGATGCTCCCCGCGCCAATATCGATCTCCACCGACGACGCCGTGCGCTCGATGACGCGACCCTCGACGCTTCCGCCACTCTTCAAATGGACCACGTCAGCGCGAATCGAAGAGACCGCGAAAACAAAAAGACAACAGAAGAAAACCCGTAATGGTTTGTTCATTTTCGAAAACTCCAGTGGTGTGGGTCATTCTAGGAGAAGCGCGAGAACGTGTCAACCAAAATGAAAAGGGGCCGAGAAGGTGAGGGATAGGAATTTCCTTTCGTTCGGCTCCAAGCTATAACGACGTTCGGGCGCGGTTTCGAGTCGCAGTGCGAGCTCGCAGGCTTCGGGCGGCCTCCGGAATCGTCAGGAGCCGCCAGACAATGCAACTTTGCACTTCGCACCCCAGGGGCGAAGCTCTTTTCCAGATGTGGATGAAATCGTTATGATGGATAGGACCATCGGTTCGGGTCTCGCCAGCGAGCCATCTGTCGCGCTGAGTGTGGGACGGTCCGTTGAGCTCGGGGACGTTTGGTACCCTATGATTGTCGTCAATGAACAAAAACAAGATCCCCGATAGCCTTCGCGGCTTGGTACTGACTGAGGCCGGATACCAATGCGCGTATTGTGGCCATCGAGACGGTCTGAACCTCACCATACACCACATTCTTCGTGAGCGGGATGACGGTCCAACCGCCTTCACCAATCTCATTGCATTGTGTTTCAACTGCCACACCAGGGTTGACGAGACAGGCACCATCTCCGACAAGGAGATTCGAAGGCTTAAGCGATACCTAGTGCACCGCCGCCTTACCCAACCGGGAGTCAACGCACTAAAGCTCGCTTATAACGATTCAGCTGGCGTGGTCGCGCTACCTTTCCTTGTGCAGCACCTGCTTGACGACGGACTGTTGAAGTACGTGGAATACCAGATGACCACGTCCACGGACGCCGGTGAAACAGAGGTGACCGCTCTCTACAGGATCACCGACGACGGAAAGGAACTTCTGGAACAGTGGATTTTGTGAAAACGGCCCTTAACACCTCGCTCCAGCGGACCCGATCCCGCGCTGTGCGCGGGTTGGTCTGCTGAGCTCGGAGAGATTAGGCTAACCATGATGGGTGCCACGTTCACCATTGCACCATTCCAGGATGCCACGTTTTGCATTGATGCATTGAGGGGGCGGTCCGGCTTCGTGCTTCGCACTACGCCGTGACAAATAATGACCTCAGCCGGTGGCTGAGGTGATTATTTGGTGGGCCGCCCGGGACTCGAACCCGGGACCACCGGATTAAAAGTCCACTGGGAACTCAATGGTCACGGTACTTTTCAGCACCCCCCTATCCCAATCCTAGCCCGCCTGAGAAGGGTTCAATTGAGGCTGCCTGGCCGACTTTCCTACCAACGGCCCAGACCGCCTGGACCCCGTCTCTTGTATGCCGTCGTACCACAATGCAACAATGCGGTATATGGCACCCAAGGGCAACCACGTGAAATCCATGTGATGCCAGTTTCATGCCGACTGAGGATTGTCGGCTGAAGGACTCTCCAGGCCGTAGCCGTATTTTCGGTCGGATCTCTTGAGCTGGATCGCACATGCGATCGAGACGAAACCCAAAATGACGAAGGGCGCGAAGGCAAGCGTGTAGTTGGAGTCGCTGGATTCGAGAACCTGACCGGGCATCCAATAAAACAGAGCCAGACCCCAGTTTTGGGCAGTGAACATCGCGGCATAGGCGGTGCCCAAGCGGGATTCGGGAACGATCTTGGCCACTGACGGCCACATCGCCGCGGGCACGAGTGAAAACGCAATTCCCAAACCCAAGAGCGCCACATAGGCCAGTGCGTTGACGGTGAAGAACGTGAGAACGACATGAGAAAAAATCAACAACACTGAACCCAGGAGCATCATCGATGCGGCTTTTCCCTTGCGATCAACGAACGCTCCGAAGATTGGCGTGAATAGAAGCGAGGCCAGAGGGATCAACCCCGTGATCCTTGGCCCGTTCGTCAGGTAGATCCGGATCCACTCCCAAAGGGACAGAGTGCCCGCGCTCTCGGGAAGGTTCAGCGAAAATCCGAATTTGTCGTGCAGGATACTCGGGCCGTACGCACCGATGAACGGGAATACTGCCGAGTAATAGACAACGCAGAGGGAGGTAATCCAAAGGAACGTCGGATTTCGGATCAGCTTCAGGAAATCGGCTACGCGGAATCTCTCGTCTTCTGATTCGTTTGTTTGCTGAGCTTGCTGATCGAGCACCCTGTCAAAGATGAGATAGACGAGCGTAAAGAGGAAAGCAACCACGATGAGCGCGGTTGTTACCCCCAGGACCGGCATCACGCTGCTGCCCGCAATGTCCAGAGAAAAGGAAACGGCAAAGAACGACCCCAACCTACCGAACCCGGTACTGATCGCCATGGCCAGCGCCAGCTCGTATCCTTTGAACCACTTCACGATGATGCACGTAATGATGACGCCCACGATTTCGGTGCCGATACCGAATACGATGCGACCGACGGCCATCAACAGGATCCGATCGGTCGAATCCGAGGTGAGGAACTCACTCGCGCCCAGGGTGGTCAACGCCGCACCGACCGTGACCAGCAATCCGAACAGGATCGATGACACGCGGATGCCCCATTTGTCTAGGATGATGCCGCCGATCAGGATCATGCCGAAACAGTTGGCCCAGGTCGTCGCGCTGACCACGATTCCGAACGAGCCCGAGTCGATACCCAGATCCGTCATCATGAGGTCTTTCAGCGGTGAAAAGACGTCATAGAACCAGTACGTGGCGAACAGAAGGAAACTGGTGAGCACCAGCATTGTCCACCGGACTGCCGTGGAGTCTTTGAGTGTCTTCTCGGTGGACGTCCCCATATTCAGCTCCCTTGATGGTTCCTATCGCACTCAAGGATCTCATAACGGTGCTGCACAAGGGCACCAAATCCCCGATGAACGATGGCGATGGGTACCACGTTCAGAATGTGGATTTGTGGCCGCCGAAGCCAGGAGGCGGGCGCCACTTCGACCAACCTCATTCACCCAAGGAACGGCTTGCCAGGGCGTAGTTCGAAACGCAGTTTCGAACGAAGCCTGGTGGGAGCCCGGGACTTGAACCCGGGACCACCTGATTAAAAGTCCGCTCGTAACCCTATTAATCATAATAGTTTACAATACAGAACAACACTCAACAACAAGAACCTAATGGACTTTCTGGCGACCTGGATCGCCTCGGAGTGTCGTGTCTTGTTGGCGAAAAATGCCGTTTGTTGAGTTCAAGTGCACCAGGAGTGCACCATGGAGAGGGTGATACCGATCATCTTGATTTCTCGGGGAAGTTCATGCGTCGCATGATGTCCTGGAAGCGGGGGTCGTCGCGGAGGGGATCAAAAAACGGCAGTGCTCCGGCAAAAGCCAAGTGAGTGTCATGCGCTTCGTAGGCCCTTTCGAGCCACTCAACGGTGCGGTCGGTGTCCCCCATCGAAAAGTAGGCGTAGGCGACGGTGCTCGGCGGTACGTACCTTTTTCTGCTCAGCTCCAGTATGCGCTCGAGGGTGGCGGCGGCGTCTGAGGCTCTGCCGGCATAGCTATACGCCCCTGTGAGAGTTGCGAGAAATATCGTGTCATTATCGGGGGAGGGGTGGATTTCTCCGGCCCTTTGGACCTCGGCCAAAGCCTCTTGGTGCTGCCCTGCGCCGCTGTAGTTCCAGGAGAGAACCCAGTGTGCGAAAAAGTGGTTCGGATAGAGCTCAACGGTGCTTCGGAGGTGCTCAATTCCCTCGTCATAACGCCGGACGAAATAGTAGACCCATCCAAGAAACGCGTGGGACTGTTCGTTCAGCGGATCGACTTCGAGCACCCGCTTCATGGCCGAAATGGCCTCCTCAGGTCGGCCCACTACGGCCCAGAATTGCGCACAACTTCTGAGTGCAAATTCGTTATTCGCGTCCAGCTCCAGGGCTCGTCGAAATTCCGCTTCCGCACCCGACCAGTCCCACTGCCACCAAAATTTCACGCGGCCTAAGGCAGCGTGGGCGTCTGACAAATTATCGTCCAGCTCTACCGCCTTGAGCGCTGCGGCGTACGCCTGAGGCATGACCTCACTCGGCTGCCGATAAATATGAGCGAGCTCACGGAGCGCGATGCTCAGACCGACATACGGCGGAGCGAACCCGGGGTCCTTCTCGACCGCTTGTTCGAAGAACCCGATTGCCTTCATCGAGTTCTGTTCCCCACCCAACAGACGAAAATGCTCGCCTTTCAGGTAGGCGTCGTACGCCTCCTGGCTGACACGTTGGGTGTTCGTGAGCCTTTGCTCCTCTTCGGGCGTCAACGCGAGCCTAACCTCCTCGGCCACGGCCCTGGCCACCTCGCTTTGAAGGGCCAGAATGTCGGACAGGTGGCGATCGTAGCTTTCGGCCCACAAGTGGCTTTCGGTGCGACTATCGAAAACCTGAAAGGTGGCACGAACCGTATTCCCAGAGCGGCGCACAGAGCCCTCGAGCACAGCCTCGACGCCCAGCATTTTCCCGATCTCCCGAATCGGGATGTCGGAGTCCCGGAATCCCATGACCGACGTGCGGGCGATGACCTTGTCGAAGCCGGAAATCTGCGCGAAGGTGGCGATCAGCTCTTCATGGAGACCATCGACGAAGTATTGCTGCTCCGGATCGCCGGTGAGGTTCTCCAGCGGAAGAATGGCGATGGAATGGATTGGGGAATGCTCAGGTTGGCCGCCGAAGCGTTCCAGGAATCCGGGGCCGAAGACCATCCCAAGGGCCACGGCCAGGATGCCTGCGATGGCAAGCAACGGCATCGCCCAGGTTCGGGGCCGAGTGGTTTCGCTCGGCAGCGCGAAGGCGAGATCTGCGGCCGACTGGAAGCGGCGCTCAGCGTTCTTCTCGAGGCAATGTTGGACCGCCTTCGCGACATCGGGTGTCACCTGAACCCCATATTCGGCGAGCGGTGGTGGCTCCTCGCGGAGGATGGCGATCATGGTCTCGGCGGTGGTGTCCCGCTTGAACGCTCGTTCCCCGGTGAGCATCTCGTAGAGCACGCAGCCGAGGGCGAAGATGTCGGAGCGATGGTCGGCCGGCTCACCTCGCACCTGTTCGGGCGCCATGTAGCCCACCGTTCCCATCACAGTTCCCTGGTGGGTCAGCGGCGCCTTGATTGATCCCGTCTCTGCCTGGAGGTCGACGACCTCTTGGGTGGCGGCGAGACCGAAGTCCAGGATCTTCACCCGGCCGTCGGAGGTCAGGAATATATTTGACGGCTTGATGTCGCGGTGGACCACGCCCTTGCCGTGGGCCGCACCGAGCCCGTTCGCCACTGCGGCGCCGATCTCTTGCACCCGCCGCCATGGCAGCGGGCCACATTCTACATGCAGATGCTCCCGCAGGGTCTCGCCCTCAAGGAGCTCGGTCACCGCGTACGTGACATCGCCCTCGGTGTCGAAGTCGAAAATCTCGAGGATGTTGGGATGCGAGAGCGCGGCGACGGCCTTCGCCTCCCGTTCGAAACGCCTCAGGCGGTCAGGGTCCTGCGCCACCGATGCCGGCAGCACTTTTATCGCCACATCTCGGTCGAGCCGCTCATCCCGCGCCCGATACACCTCACCCATCCCGCCCTCGCCGATCTTGTCGACGATGCGGTAGTGGCCGAGGGTGGTGCCGATGAGGTCACTCATTGTTGATGATTCCCTGCGCGGCTATGGTATCGCAGTTGGGGGGGCGTTGGGAGATGACCCTCCCCCCTAGAACCGATCCACACCTAGAGTGAGTATTCTAGGTGCTATGGGACTAACATAAGGGGAGGATCAATAACCGGGGGCGGGTCAATATAGAGCCTTCCAAGAACAACTCGCAACAGGTGAACCAACATGACTGGTGAGACGATAGTATCGATGGTGTTTGGAGTCTACGTGGGTGTTGCCGCCACGGTGACGATGGACGTGTTGGCGAGCGCTTCTCGGAGGGTCGGTCTGGCCGCGGGCGCGAAGGGGCAATGGGTCGGCCGATGGTATCTCGGCATCGCCCGGGGCCAGTTCGTTCACTCGAACATCGCTGCCGCTCCGGAACAAGCTGGTGAGAAATGGGCCGCACTGGTCGGGCACTACGCGATCGGAATCGCACTTGCAGTACTCTATGTCGTCGGTGCCGGCTGGCTGGGCGTCTCACCGGGTGTGTTTCTCGTCGCGCTCGGTTACGGGTTCGCCACTTGCGTCTTTCCCTGGTTCCTGGTGTTCCCGGCATTGGGGTTCGGATTGTTCGGTCTAAGGGGACCGCCGGAGTTGAGACTGTTCACATCGAGCTTGATGAACCACCTCTTCTACGGCTTCGGGCTGTGGTGGATCGCGAAGGTGCTCCCGCTCGGTTAGGACGGGAACGGATCACTCGCACTTGGCCACCGACTTTTCACAGTGCCCGAAGCACCCAGAGTACTCGCTCTAGATGCGGGTCGGTTCTAGGGGGGCAGGTCAAGTTGGTGGGCCGCCCGGGACTCGAACCCGGGA
>PVMK01125090.1_pt1 | contig 11094 bp, 8 predicted proteins | sample 1853481 | NCBI WGS metagenome assembly PVMK01 (sample SAMN08533507, study PRJNA380276) | Marine sediment metagenome, whole genome shotgun sequencing project. | reverse complement strand
TGGCCAGTGTCATGCTGGGGTTATTGCTTGTTGGTCAGGTTCAGGCCGGCGACTTGTCGGGCGAGACAAGTCCTTATCTCAAGGCCCATGCTGACGATCCAATCAAGTGGCACCCGTGGGGACAACAGACGTTTGAGCGCGCGCGCGAAGACGACAAGCTGATTTTTTTATCCATCGGCTACGCGTCATGTCATTGGTGCCATAGGCTGGCGCGCGATACGTTTTCGGATGACCGCGTTGTTGAAATGCTGAACGCGCATTTCATCGCCGTCCTGGTCGATCGCGAAGAACGTCCCGACCTAGATGGCTATTACATGGAGATCATGCAGGCCATGACCGGCAGCAGCGGTTGGCCGGGAAACTTCGTGCTGACTGCCGATGGTGTTCCGTTGTTCGCTGTTGGCTACGTGACACCTGAATCCGAATACGGCAATCCAGGGCTTCTTTTGGTGCTCCAATCGCTCGTGGACGAGTGGAAAGAAAACCGCGCCGCGATTCTGAAAGACCTGGATACCACGCGCAAGGAACTTCGAAGTCTATTCAAGCCGTTGCAGACGGGTGCGGCGAGCAGCAAGATCGACGCACGCGGAGCCGTGGTAAGTTCATGGTCAAGCGCCTTTGATGAGACCTATGGTGGCTTCGGAGATTCTACAAAATTTTTGGTGCCAAATGCCTTGTCGCTGCTGCTTGATCAAGGCGTCAGGCTCCGGGACAAGCGCATAACCGAAAACGTCTACAAGACTCTAGATCACATGGCGGCTGGCGGCGTGCGCGACCAACTTCGCGGCGCATTCCACCGCTATGCCGTTGACCGCTTCTGGCAGGTGCCCCACTTCGAGATCATGTTGAGCGACAATGCTCTGTTGGCTCAATTGTATCTGGAGGCTTTTCAGGCTTCGAAAAAACCGCTCTATGCTGAAGTCGTACGGGAGATACTCGATGACTTGCTGACGCGGTTCCAGCTTCCAGCGGGCGGCTTTGCCTCATCACTCGATTCAGAATCGCAGGGTAGAGACGGCCTCTATTACACTTGGACCGCCGAAGAAGTGCGTTCCGTTTTGGGACCAGAGGAGGCGGAACCATTCATCAAGGCTTACGTCGATAGCAAATACGGGCTCGTTGAGGGTCGCAGTGTTCTCAGGCTGGTCGACGGCCCGCAATCACAACACGACCTGCGCAAGCGCTTTGCTGGCAGCCTGTCGCAACTACGCGATGCGCGTGCTGGCGACACCCCGCCTAAGCGCGATGACAAAGTTCTGATATCGTGGAATGCCCTCGCGGTCAGCGCTTTTGCCAAGGCTGCCCAAGTCTTGGATGACAAGCGTTACGGGCAAGTGGCGCGCGAGACCCTTGCCTACCTCCTGGCAACTGCGACCGACGCCCGTAGCTTGCGCCATGCCCACCATGAGGGAAAAGCGGCCGAGGCCGTATTCCTGGACGACTACGCATTCCTTATCCAGGCGCTGATTGACGTCTACGAAACCGAATTTGACATCAGTTATCTCGATCACGCCGAGACCTTTATGAAGGTCCTGATCGAGAGGTTCCAAGGCGGACACGCAGAGCCCTTCCGCTTCACGCCCCGCGATCTGGCATCGAATATCCCGTACCGGATCATATTGGATGAGGGAGGTTCTCCTTCTGGCAATGCGGCAGCGCTAATCGCGCTCAATCGCTTGGTCCTTTTTGGCGCCGACGCGGAGTTGACAGACCAAGCCCGGTCAATCCTGGAAGGGCTTGGTCGCTATCTGGAAACATCGGCGGCGTCTGCCCCCGGGTTAGTCTCTGTCCTAAATTACAGCCCCGAGGACGCCCACGAAATCGTAATTGTCGGGAAGCTCGACGAGCCCGATACGCAAAGCCTGTTGAGGGAGGTTTACAGCAGACCCCTGCGTGGCACCGTGTTGAGCGTCATACCTCCCGACGCCCCGCTGGAAAATGAGAAATGGCCATTGCTGGCTGGCCGCCCGTTGCTGTCAGACAAAGCCACGGCCTACGTGTGCCGCAATAGGCTTTGTGACTTGCCTGTCGACACGCCCGCGCAACTGTCCAAACGCCTGGATAAAATCGTCCATCCGGAACCAGCCTCTGCACCCTAAGATTAACGTTTACGATCTTCCAGGTGCGGCGGCCGGCTGATCGCAGAAGCGTCTCGCGCCTGAGCGGATAGCAACTGAACCGGCATCAATGCCCTCTGATAGCCGGCCTGGAAGACGACCACTGTTCTAATTTCCAAGAACCCAACTCACCGCAAGACGTATTGCGGCGGCCACGCCAAGTGCTGCGGCCCATGGGCGCAGGATTGCCTTGAGTTGACCTGAGTCAATGTGAGCGCGCCGCAACCGGATGATGAATAAGCAAATCGAAGGTGTGGAAACGCCTTGCCGCAAGAGAACTTCTAACGCTGATCATCGAGTTCCCATCCGCGCATCACGCAACGACTTGGGGAGGGCCGGATGGGCATGCACGCACTATTCGTTTGTGGATTGACAGCATTGCTGCTTGTCGGATGTGACAGCAGCGAGGATGTCGGCACTCAAAGTGATGCCGGGGCGACGGTCTCGGCCGAAGCGCAAACCGGCGCTACGTCAGACGAAACTGAGGTAGCAAGGAAGGCGACTCCCGCACCGATCCTAGACACTGCCGCCATTGAAACAGGCAAGGCTGTATTTGACGAAAACTGTGCCCCCTGCCACCAGCCCGACGCTATCGGATCTCCCGGCGTGGCACCCTCTCTGACCAATCCAGAGCTGTTGGCTACCGCCTCAGATGAATTCCTCCTGGGCACCATTCGGGATGGGCGCGTCGACACCGGGATGCCACCCTTCGAATATCTTGGAAACGAGAAAATTGTGGCCATCGTCGCTTATCTCCGCTCCCACACGGAGCGGCCCAACCGGTCGAAGGAGATCGATGCACAACCCGCAGCCCACGGCGATCCAAGACTCGGGAAACTGTGGTTCAAAAATATCTGCGCCACATGCCACGGCGTTAAAGGCGACGGTTATGAGTCGGGAGGCACCGGAACAGCCATTGGGCAACTGGGCTTCTTGAACAAGGCGTCCGACGGCTTCATTCGCACAACGATCAAGCAGGGTCGTTCAAACACACGCATGCGCGGCTTCAATGGGTCTGGCGCCCTTGCCAACCTTTCTGATCAGGAGATCGACGACATTATTGTCTACCTGCGCAGCCTTGCAAAAAACTAACGAGAGGCAAGCAACTCATGAAACGGATCAAGAATAGGTGGTCCCGCCGCGACTTCATGAAAACCGGGGCATTTATTTCCGGCACTGCCGCCGGGGCCGGGCTCATGGTTGGCGCCAATCCCGAGCTAGAGGCAGCGCCGGCGACAGTCGAGGGGAGCGAGGCAGCCCGGTCGACGGCGATTGCCCAATGCCCGTACTGCGGGGTGGGCTGCGGCACGATCATACAGGTGGAGAACGGCAAGATCGTCTCCATGCGCCCGGATAAGGACCATCCCACCAACTACGGTCTGCAATGCATCAAGGGCCTAACCGCTGCCGAGCCCATGTACGTGGACCGGATGGAGGGAGATTCCTACGTTCGCAAGGATGTCTGGGAAGAATGGAACAAGCCCGATCATGGCGACCTGGCTTATGTGTCCAAGACAAAGGGATCCTTTGATGAGGAGCACTTTGTCCGCGTGCCTTATGAGCAAGCCTCCAACATGGTGTCCCACAAGATTGCCCACCTCGCAAAGACATACGGCGGAAACTCAATTGGGCTTTATGGCTCCGGTCAGCTCACCACGGAGGGGCAATACCTCGAAAACCTCTTCATGAAAGGCATACTCGGATCCAACACGATCGAGGCCAATGCCCGCATGTGCATGACCTCGGCTGTGACCGGGTATTTTGCGACGTTAGGATCAGATACGCCGCCGCTGGCTTACGAAGATATCGAGCTTTGCGACATGATCATGCACTTCGGTCACAATGCACGGGAGTCGCATCCGATTATCTTTTGGCGCGCGGCCGACCATAAGAAGAAGAAAGATATCCCGACGGTGGTCGTCGATCCTCGCCGGACGGGAACAGCGATGGGCTATGAGGACATCAACCCCGAAAATTCGGTCCACGTTCCCATACTCAATGGCGACATTAGCTTCCTCAATGCCATCGCTCATGTTTTGCTGAAGGACCACAAGGATGTCATCGATTGGGACTTCCTGAAAGAACACACGACGGGTTGGGAGAACTATGTTGATGGCGTGCTTGCCGGCTACAGCCCAGAACAGGTCCAGGATCGCATGGGTGGACCAAACCACGACGTGTCTCCCGACCTGATCCGCCGCATTGCCGGAATGTTCGCAGATGCGACCCGCAAACGGATCGCACGGGCCGGTGGCAAGCAATCGGGCAATGGCTTTGGCGGTGTCATCATCATGTGGGGCATCGGCTATAACCAGCATATTCACGGCCAGCACAACGTTATCTCGATTATCAACCTGCTGACACTCACCGGTAATTTGGCCAAGCCAGGTTGCGGACCGTTCTCCATGACCGGTCAGCCAAATGCGATGGGCGAGCGCTTTACCGGCGGGCTGACCGGGAGGTTGCCGTTCAATCAGCCCTTAAGCAACGACGACCACCGGCTACATATGGCCAAGCATTGGCGGGTCCCCGAAAAGAACCTCGTCAATGCGATGAACTCGCAGAATCCGGGCTTTGCCGTCGGGATGATGGAGCGGGCGCTAAAGGGCGAGGTCAAGGCGTTCTTCTTTGTCTACGCGACGCATATCGACCTGCCCGACCAGTACAATCTCGTGCGGCCAGCGATCTCTAAGACGTTCAATGTGGTGCAGGAGATTTACCGCCACGCACCCAACAACCTCTACGCGGATGTGATTTTTCCGGCTGCGACCTGGGGCGAGGTGGAAGGCATTTATATCTCGTCGGAACGGCGCCTTAATATCTGCCAAAAGGCCGCCGAGCCGCCAAAGGGCTGCCGCCCGGATATGGATATGGTCATCGATAAGGCCAAGGAAATTGCGGAACTTCTCGGGCTCGATGCCCATAAGATTCTGCCGTACCAGCGTAAGGAAGATGGGTTCTATGATGCGCAAGAGATCTTCCGCGACATCATCAAAGCTTCAAAAGGTACCGACACCGACCTGACAGGCATCCTTGAGGTCGAAAAATTGGATGGCACGTCGCCTTACGGCCAACTCGCGGAATTGCGTGGCATCCAGTGGCCTGCCCCGACCTACGAGATTGCCCGAAGTGGCGGAACCAAAAGGCGCTTCATGGCGCAAGAAGGAAAGTGGGAGAGTCGCCCATACGGATACTTTCGCACTGGCGATGGAAAGGTACACATCAAGCTTGTGCACCAGGACTACAGCGATCGCGAAAGAATAACCCGGGAACTTATGAGGTTCGGAGTCGAGGAAAACCTGTACACCATCGACCATATGGATCTCATCAAAGAAGCCCGTGACAAGGGCCTTACTCCAGATATTCCTGACGAGGACTTTCGGGGCAAACCTTGGCAGGACATTCCCAAGGACAAGTTCCCCTATTGGTTTGGGCTGGGTGTCGTGTATGAGCACTTCCATACGGCCAAATCCAACCGCAGTCCGACAACGCGTCGGCTTGTGCCGGAGATGTACGTTGAAATTCATCCCGAAGATGCCAAGGATCTCGACATCAAGGATGGCGACAAATTGCGCGTCGTCACGCGGCGCGGATCTTTGGAAGCACGTGCGCAAGTAGGAACCAACTCCCTCGTCAAGCCGGCGCGCAACAATGTGCCACGTGGGTACATGTTCGGTCCGTGGAATCTATCTGTCGCCGACAGTGCAGACCCCAAGAAGAATAAGTGGCTTGCCAACGGTGTTACCAGTCGCATCTGGGATCCTGTCTCGGGGCAGGTCGACTTTAAGAAGAGTGTCTGCCGTATTGAAAAGATTTGACGGTGATCCGGAGATTGGTGCGCAGCCACGAAGAACTGACACGAAACGATGGCACGTAGAGACTTCATCAAGGCATGGAGAGCGTGCGCGGCAGCAGCATTTGCGCCCGAAGATGCCTGGTCGGCATTGAATCAGCCGAGCCTGCGATATCTACGTCCGCCGGGCGCACTTCCCGAAGACGACTTCTTGAGCGCATGCATTCATTGTGGCCAGTGCGGGGAAATTTGCCCCAACCGATGCATTAGCTATTTCGGCATGGAGAATGGGCTCGCCTCGGTCGACACGCCCTACATAATTCCACGCGATAAGGGCTGCATCCTATGCATGAAATGCGGCGACGTCTGTCCCAGCGGGGCCATACAAAAAGTTGAGCGCACAGCGGAAGCCATTGTTGAAGGCGTCAGCATGGGTCGCGCGCTCGTTGATGAACAACTCTGCCTGTCTTTTCAGGGAAAAACCTGCGGTGTGTGCTACCGGGCCTGCCCGTTGCCGGATGTGGCAATCACAGTCGGCATGCTGGAACAACCACATGTCACGGACAAGTGCGTCGGCTGCGGTCTTTGCGAACGCTCCTGCATTCAGCTCCCCCAGGCGATCCGCGTCATCCCGAACTATGGGTAGGTGATGAGCAGAAGTGCAAAGCCATTCTTCCTATGGCGTCACCTCAACAAGCTGCGGTGGATGACTCTTACCCTCGTCTTCCTCATGCTCATCCTTCTGCCGCTGTTGCACGTCTATCAGACGTATGTCGCCGCCAGGGCTTACGACCTGCTGCCGTTGTCGGAAAAACAACTCTATGACACCATGGAGTTGATCACGGCACCGTTCGTAAGCGACCCCGCGAGCGAACTCGACGCCGTCAAGGGCAACACTTGGTCGGGTACATTCTGGGGGTTCAAACTGTCTGATCCGCTGGCCGTCGTAGGCCAGATCGCGGCGGCACAGTCGATCTATTGGCCGTTCTTTCTCACCGCCCTTATTCCGATCGCCTTCACGGTGATCTTCGGACGATTCTTCTGCGGCTGGATTTGTCCGGCAACCTTTCTTTACGAATTGAATACAAACCTCGGTGCGTGGTTGCACTGGGCCGGTCTGAAGACCGGCAACATGCATTTTGATAGGCGAATGAAGTACGGCGTACTGGCTGCCGGGCTCGTACTATCAATGTTGACCGGCTCAGTAATGGTTGCGGCCGTCTACCCGCCTGCAATCTTAGGCCGGGAGATTTATTACGCCATTGCCCTTGGAGGATTTGGATCTGGAATGATCTTCTTCCTGGGCACACTTCTTTTCGACCTCCTGGTCGCGCGGCGCGGATTTTGTCGCTACGTCTGCCCTGGCGGTGCCCTCTATTCGCTTCTTGGGCGCTACAGGGTCGTCCGGATTCGCCGCATCGTCGAAAGCTGCAACGATTGCGCAAAGTGCAATGCCGTCTGTGAATTCGGTCTCGACCCGTTGCGCGATAACTTCGGTCAGGAATGCAACAACTGCACCGCCTGTATCGCTATTTGCCCAACCGATGCATTGGACTTCACAATAAAACGGACCGACGACCCCTACCAAGGGCCGGGCCACCTTGGACGGCAATACCGCGGGCAGAAGAAGAAACAGGGCAGCGCCAGCGCAACGCCAGGCGGGCAGAAGGCGGAGGCTCTTTGATGAAGCGCCGCAGTTTCTTACAAAGCATTGTTGTTGGCACGGCCACGCTTGCCATTGTCATGCTTCCCTATGGGATTTCGCGTCTGCTGGCTCCCAGGATCAAGACCCCCAAACGCAACTATTTGCGTCCCCCTGGTGCGTTGAAAAACGATGCCGAATTCGTCGTGGCCTGTATCGGTTGCGGTCTTTGCGGTGAGGTCTGCCCGCCGCGCTGCATCGGGTTTCATGGCCGCGACGGCGGCGCGAAGGTCAACACACCGTATATCGATGCCGCTGAGAAAGGCTGCATTCTCTGCAGCAAGTGCATTGAGGTATGCCCGACGAATGCATTAACGACCACACCCATCGAGAACGTCGACATGGGGATTGCCGAGATTGACCGTTCGGCGTGCTATCCATGGGTCGACCAAGGGATTTGCGGCGCGTGCGTCAGCATATGTCCGCTTGGTGCCAAAGCCATAAGATTCAAGATGTGGAACCAGTATCGACCATATGTACGCGATGGATGCGTTGGTTGTGGTCTGTGCGTGGAAGTCTGTCCACACCCAAGCAAGCCGATTTGGATCGTAGACCGATCGCAGGAAGACGTAACCAACCATGCTGTGTGACCGATGCCGACCGTCGTGACCAGATTGCTCGCGTTCTTACTGGTGCTCGTCTCGTGCCTATGGGCAGGCAACGAGGCGGTGGCACACCATGTCCTTGGCCGGCCGGCCTACGCCTTGAACGAGAATTCCAACACACCGCCCAGCATGCAGCTTGAGACCGTGATTGGTGACTACTTCGTCAACTACATGGTTTTTCCGGCCTTCCCGCGGCCCAAAGAACCCGGACGAATCCATCTCTATGCAAAGCGCATCGACAATCAAAACTCATTGCAGGAGAAAGTCACCTTCAAGGTGCGCGACGATTCATGGGCCGCTTGGTTTGGTTTCGGTGCGAATGAAGAAACGCTTGGTATTCAACGACCAGATGACAAGGTCTACCGCCAAGGCTTCGTCTTTGCCAAGGAAGGCGACTACATCGTTACGGCCGTGTTCCATGCCGAGGGCGCACCCTACATCATTGATTTCCCCTTGCGCATTGGCGCTCCTCCACCTGTCGGACCCCTTGGCATCACCGTTGTACTCATTCTTGGAATTCTCGTGACAGTCAGTCTGATCCAACGGCGGCGAGCGATGACGGGCATGATCCGCGCGAGCCGCGACGACGCGCAGAAGAGCCAGTCATGACGCTTGCTGAGCTGGAAGCAGCGCTTGCCGGCAGCCTATGTAGCGTAGACGCGATGGGCCGAGTGATACATCCCGGCTTGCCGGTGGCCTGGGGTGCCGCGGTTTTGACATCCATGGCCATTGTCTGCGCGTGGGCAATCATGGCGCCCGCCGTCAATGTTCCGAAACAAACGCACCATTATAGTCTCGTCGCCGTGCCGGGGGTCGGGGATCTCATCCGTTACATCACATCTCACGCTTGGATCCTGCTTGCCCTGAAGCTTGTATTTGTGGCTCTGTTTCTACTCGTCATTGTTGCTGGACTTTACGGAACACCGATTGCCGAGCGGAATGCGGCGACCATTCTGACCTGGAACCTGTGGTGGGCGGGCCTTATCATCTCCGTGTTTTTCCTCGGTTCGGCTTGGTGCGCCGTGTGCCCATGGGACACGCTTGCCACCGTGTTCGTACGGCGGCGCCTTTGGGGAACGGTTCGCCCGGAGACCAGCCTAAACCTGCGTGTGCCCAGGTATCTACGCACTGTGTGGCCGGCACTCATATTGTTGGTGGGGCTCACCTGGCTTGAATTGGGTGCCGGTGTGACCACCAGCCCGTACGCGACAGCCATGCTCGCCCTTGCCATGGTCGTGCTTGCAACACTTTCCCTGGCAGTTTTCGAGCGCAAGGCGTTCTGTCGCTATTTCTGTCCGGTCGGGCGCACCGTTGGATGTTATTCCCAGCTTGCCCCCGTGGAACTCCGGCCGGCAGACCCGTCAATCTGCGCAAGCTGCACGACGCTTGATTGCTATTACGGCAGCAAAGACGTCGAGCCCTGCCCCACTCATCTCGTCATGGGGCGTCTCAAACAGAACACCTACTGTACGTCATGTGGCAACTGCGCTCGCTCATGCCCACACCAGAACGTAGCGTGGCGTCTGAGGAGCCCAAGTTCCGAAGCTATGCAGGATGCCCGACCACACTGGGACGAGGCATGCTTTATGCTCGGCCTATTGGCACTGACCGGATTCCACGGACTAACAATGATGGGATTCTGGGAAGACTGGGTGCGTGAGTTCGGTTTGGCCGTTGGCGATTCCGGTCGGCTGCTTTGGAGTTTCACGATCGGGTTTGGCGCGAGCCTACTAATCCCGGTAGCGTTCTTTGCAGGTGTCGTCTGGGTCACGGGCCGTATAAACAATGTGTCGATCGGCTTTGGAAAGCTCTTGTCACAGTTCGCATTCGCGGCACTGCCGCTCGCCTTCGCCTACCACATCGCCCACAACCTCAACCATCTTGTGCTCGAAGGTCGCGGGCTTGGTCAGGTTCTTGCCAATCCACTCGGCACGGGGACGCTGCCCCTGAGCCTCCTCGAGAAGCAGATCAGGGGCGTGGATATGGTGGTGTCGCAAGGGACCCTCAACCTCTTACAGGCCGGCCTGTTGGCGTTCGGTTTTTTGATTGCCGTTCGCGTGGTCCTGCACCGCGCCACGATACTCGTTCCGCAAGGACAACGGCTGCAACTCTGGCGCTCATCTCCGATTCTATTCTTCGTAGTTGCGATGACGGCATATCATTTGTGGCTGCTAATGCAGCCCATGGTTATGCGTTTCTAGGATTCCCAACTCATCTGGCAAGAGCATCGATGCGACGGAAGAAGAACGATGGTTTTAGACCGTAGAGAGTTATTCAAACGGGGCTTTGGCAGGGCGGTGGACATGGCCGTCAAGGAGGTCGAGCACCGGGCGAACGAAAACGCCCGCCATTGGATTCGGCCGCCCTATGCCTTGGATGAACTTGATTTCCTCATCAAATGCACGCGCTGCAGTGATTGCATCGAAGCTTGCCCCCATGACGTGCTCTTTCCATTGCCACCTAAACGCGGATTGCAGGTCGTCTCCACGCCAGCCATGGATCTCTTGAACAAGGCGTGCCACTTGTGTTCGGACTGGCCTTGCGTCACGGCCTGCACCCCCGGCGCGCTGGTGCGGCCCGCACCTGTTGAGACCGACGGCGATAACGAGAATAATACCGCAAACATCCCACCCCCTCGTCTCGCCGCAGCATCCATAGATACGACCAAATGCCTTCCCTATAAGGGGCCGGAATGCGGTGCCTGTGCCGGCAGCTGCCCTGTGCCAAATGCGCTTGTCTGGGATGGGCCACTGCCGCGCATCGATCCAGAGTTCTGTACCGGCTGCGCCTTGTGTCGCGAGGTGTGCATCGTGGAGCCGAAAGCGGTTTTGATCCGTCATTTATCCCACGCCCAGAGCCGTCGCGAATAGACAAAGG
>PVMK01116739.1_pt1 | contig 11095 bp, 12 predicted proteins | sample 1853481 | NCBI WGS metagenome assembly PVMK01 (sample SAMN08533507, study PRJNA380276) | Marine sediment metagenome, whole genome shotgun sequencing project. | reverse complement strand
CAAGATCCTCATTGCGCAAACGAGCGCATTCGTAGACGATGCGTTCACCCGCAATATCGTGGCGAACCAGATCAAAAAGTCCCGCACATTCCGGCGCGCGATATTATAATGATCATACCCATCCGGAATATGGCACACCGGAATGTGCGGGACTTTTTGATCTGGTGCGCCACGATATTGCGGGCGAACGCATCGTCTACGAATGCGCTCGTTTGCGCAATCAGGATCTTGGTTCCGATGCGGTTCAACTGTTTAAAAATAATACCGATTACAGCGGTCATAGCTATGGCACGCACGATAATTATCTGATTCCCAGAGATTATGATTTTGATGTTTGGGTGCAGGGACTGGTGCCCTTCCTGATCACTCGGCAGCTTTTTGCCGGAGCGGGAAAGATTGGATTTGAAGGACGCAATAACGAAGCTTTTTCCGGCTTGCAACTGGCGCAGAGATCGGATTTTATTGAGAGTATTCTCAGCATCGAAACCATGACTCAGCGTCCCATCGTCAATACGCGTGACGAACCGCATGCATCGGCGGAAAAGTATCGCCGCTTGCACTTGATTCTGGGCGATGCCAATATGTCAGGATACGCCACGGCGTTGAAAGTTGGCACGACCCGGTTGGTGCTGGAACTCATTGCCCGGGAAAAGCTGAATCACTCGGTGGCGCTTTCCGACCCTGTTGCGGATGTCAAACGCATCTCGCGCGATGCCAATGTTTTACTGAGGCGGAAAGCCGGTGGAAGCATCCGGGCGATAGAAATTCAGCGGGAGTATTTGCACCTGGCGCAAAGTCATATTACGGAAAAATCCGAAGAGAACGATTGGATTTTACGCGAGTGGGCGCGGTGTCTGGACGATTTGGAACACGACTGGGAAAAGCTGGCGGACCGAATCGACTGGGCTATCAAGAAAAAATTATTTCTGCAATTTAAGGAATCGGAAGGCATCACCTGGGATGATCCCTGGCTAAAAAGCCTCGACTTGGAGTATCATAACCTGAATCCGGAACGAGGTCTGTATCGAGGTTTGGAACAGGACGATCAGGTGGTAAAATTATTTGCAGAAGAAGATATTCAATGCGCCATTCATCAGGCGCCGAAGGACACCCGGGCACGAATACGCGGGCAGATGGTAGAATCTGAACGAGACAATATAAAAAATATTCATTGGACGGGTATTGAGTTTAATAACGGTGATTTTCTCGATCTGACCCATGTCATCTCGGCTGAGGATGTGGAGCAGGTCATGCAAACCAATAAGGAGCAGTTCGCATGGAAATGAACGATCCATTAAGACGCGAGGAAAAAAAAGAATCCAGCCCCGATCGCGAGGACAGTGGTCCTGGTCGACCGGATATCTCCCGGCCTGGAAAAGATAATCTACTTAAAAGAATGAAAAAAGTAGACCCGAAGCAATCCGAAAAATATAAACAGCGGACAGGTGAATGAGCATCAATAACGACACGCTGGTTTCAGGAGATTTTTTAGATTTGCTCAAACGTTCCGGTTATCGTTTTCAGGAAGGTTTGGAGAATGTCCAGAATACGGGAGGCAATAACCTCACGCATGGGACAACGGTGTTGGCATTCCATTTTAAGGATGGGATTTTAGTTGCTGGCGACCGTCGGGCAACAGCTGGCAACGCCATCATGTATGAGCGTTGCGATAAAGTCATTCCCATCGATGATTATACCTTGATGGCCATTGCCGGAACACCGGCGACGGCTTTTGAAATGGCCCGGGTGCTGTCGCATAATTTCGAGTTTTATCGCCGGTCGCAAATGCAATCCATGAGTAGCGAGGGGAAAATCCGCGCTCTGTCCAGACTGTTGAAGGATAATGCGGGCATGGCGTTGCAAGGGATTGGCACGGTGAGTCCCATCTTTGCTACATGGGATCTACGCAACAATAAACCACTGCTTTATTTTTGCGATATTCTCGGCGCGGAGTTTCAAATTTTGACTCACACTGCCACCGGGTCCGGCTCTCCGATGATCCGTGGAATTCTCGAACACGAAAATTTATGGGGCGAACAAACCCTGGCAGAAAGGTCCCGCGATCAGGCGGCTTTACTGGCCATTCGATTATTACAGACAGCGGCGCAGTTTGATTCCGCTACGGGGCAGGCGCGTCCAGAGGACAATATTTTTCCGATCATCTCCGTCGTGACCGAAAGTGGTTACAAGTTTATTGAAGGGGATGAATTGTCTCAACTGTATGAACAGTCGATGAACCGGGCCACGCCCGGTAGGAATATAAGCTAGAAAAGTTGTTTGGCGGTTATGTTAGATTTTTGTAGGGGCCCAGCATGCCGTGCCCAGGGCTATTATTTGTTTACCATTAAGTTTCGTGGCTAGAAATTATTATTGAGAACGCAGAAGGAAGAAGCCCCCTAGCCCCCGCTGGGACAAGCTCGAAGGTCATTTGCGAAATTTTTTGGGAGCAACGATTCAGCTTGCCCGCAAAGAGCTTTAGTAAACTAAAAAATATGAATGAGGTTATTTGAAAAATGTTTGAGGAACCGTTCAGGTGGATGGAAGCAATTTCGACACGTCACAGTTATGTGCGCGAGAAACTTGCTAAGGGGCAACCCGTCATTGCCGTTCCCTATAATGAGGGTGCGTTACTGATAAGTTTTTCTCCCCAACCGGGAAAAATATTTGAAGTGTATGACCGTATCGCCATGGGCGGACTCGGCCATCCGGCGGATGTCGAACGATTGCGCATGACTTTATTGGAGATGGCGCATCTGGAAGGATTCAACCGATCGGCACAGGATGTTACCCTTGGCCGGTTGTTGCAGTTTGGCATCGCACCTTCACTCAAACAAAACTTTGAAGAAGTTCAACGGGCGCCGTATTTGATCCAGATGCTATTGGTGGAAATCGATGTCGATGGCGCACCGCTTTTTTTCCGCGTCAACTATGATGGTCATTGGGAAAAGTTTAAAAAAGGCGCGGTCATTTCCGGCAACGATAAAATTACCAGTTGGGTCGAAAAACAAATCACCGCTCTTCCCTTTGCCACCTATCCATTGGAGCAAGCTTTAAAGGAAGCGTTAAGACTGTGGGAAGAAGGAAACCAGCAGGCCCAGTCTGAGGACGATGAGGAAGACGCCGATGACGATTTCCCTAAAACACTTAAAGAAGCTTTCGATCAATGGAGTCTGGAAGCGGCGGTGCTAAACAGTAACAACGGTAGGAAGTCACTCTACCGTGCCCTCAGCGAAACTGAAATCGATGCGATAAAAAATACGGTGAGTAAATGACTCAAAGGATCTATGGCATAGAAACCGAATACGGACTTTTGGTCCACGACCCTGAGTTAAGGCTCGATCCGTTCGAAATTGCCAACGAGATCAAGAACCATATTTTTCTGAAAATGCGAGCCGGAGTTTTGGACCTGCATTATCGCGCCAACGACGAGCCGCCTGGCAATGGCGGTTTTCTATTGAATGGCGGACGCGTGTATCTGGACATGGGGCATATAGAATATGCCTCGCCGGAATGTTCTACCATAACGGATCTTTTGAGTGCCGACCGCGCCGGCGATCTGTTGATTCAGAAAGCGGTGGAAGAGCTGGGTTATGGCGAAAGAATTTCCATCATCAAGAATAATGTCGATCTTGAAACCAATGCCACATTCGGGTGCCACGAAAACTATCTCGTCAGCCGGTCCTTTCCTTTCGATGAACACGAAAGCCTGAAACTGCTGGCCGCCTTCTTGACCACGAGACAAATTTATTGCGGGGCTGGGCGCATTGGCGCATGCAATCCACATCCTTTTCGCGATTGGGATGGTGTATCCGATTTTGATAGAAGCGAAGACGATGTAGATTTTCAGATTTCCCAGCGCCCGGATCATATTCCTAACGAATTTTACCGTTGGGTGCAATACAATCGGGCAATCGTCAACACCCGTGATGAACCACTTTCCGATCCTAACAAGTACCGCCGGATTCATTTGCTGGTGGGCGATTCCAATATGAGTGAGTTCGCCACCGCGATGAAAATGGGGACCACCATCCTGATGTTGGATCTGATTCAGATGGGTGCTGTGAATACGGACTGGATTTTATATGAATCGGTGGAAACCATGCGCTCAATTTCCCGCGACCCGGAGTTCAAATGGGAAATTAAGATGAAAAATGGCAAACACTCCACCGCACTGGAATTGCAGTGGGACATTTTGGAAATGGCAAAAAAACACCTTGCCGGATCGGGGAATGAAACCGACTGGATTCTGACCCACTGGGAATCGGTGCTCACCGATATTCCAAAAGGACCGGAAGCTTTACTGGGGCGAGTGGATTGGGCCAGCAAATACTGGATGTTGCAGGAGTTCCGCAAGGATGAAAATCTGGATTGGCAGGATCCCTGGTTGAAAAGCCAAGACCTGGAATACCATAATCTCAATCGCGAAAAAGGATTGTATTGGTGTCTGGAAGATAATGGCGATGCCTTCCGCAAAACCACCGATGAAGCCATTGAGTTGGCTAAAGAAACTCCGCCAAGGGGAACTCGCGCCGATGGACGAGGCGAACTGGTCCGTGCCCTGAAGCAAAGCCAGGTGGGTTACTTGATCGATTGGATCGGGTTTCGCCTGAGTAAAAATGATGAGCCGTTTTTAATGCTGGACCCTTTTATTTCCTACAAACCTGAAATTCGATCTTATCTGGAGAGGATGAACCTTCAGCCCATCCAGCCCGCAGACGATGATCTTCCTCCCGCACCCAATCCAGAAAGCCATTCCGGGAAAAAATATTCCTGATATTTTATCATAATCCGGAACCATCAATTATTTTTTGCCTCTTGGGTTAAATTTGTTATACGATTAGCAATAAACCCTGCGCTTTAAAGTGCTTTATCCTGTGAGAATAACTTATGGGGATCTCTAATAATTCAATATTTTCACTTCCGGAAACTCGCTGGCCCTTATGAAATAAGAGCCGCTCATGGCCAATAACAATTTTTAGAGGTGCCCTTATGGATTCCTGTCTATTCTGCAAAATCGAAAAGGGAGATATACCCGCCACGAAGGTTTATGATAGCGAGAGAGTATTTGCCATTGAAGATATAAATCCGCAGGCACCGGTGCATGCCCTGATCATTCCGAAAAAACATTTGTCGACCTTAATGGATGTGGCAAAGGATGATGAACCGCTGATGGGAGAGATCATCGGTGTAGGTAACCAGCTGGCGGGGGAAAAAGGACTCGATGAAACCGGCTATCGAATAGTGATCAATTGTGGTGCAGGTGCGGGGCAGTCGGTGTTTCATATTCACTTTCATTTATTGGGTGGTAGGCCGATGAACTGGCCTCCTGGGTGATCCATGTTGACAGCAGAAAAGCTTCACGAAAAACTTAAAAACATTCGCGTGGGAAGTCCATTTTGCGATTTCACCCTGGAGTCCTGCGCGAGTCTTTTGCCGATGGTTCAGCGGATTGAAGAGCTGAAACGGGAAAAGAACGCTATCATCCTGGCGCATAATTACGTTGCCCCACAAATTCTTTATAGTGTCGCCGATCATACTGGCGACTCTTATGCCCTGTCGAAAGTCGCGAAGGAATCGACGGCGGAAATGATCGTTTTCATAGCCGTCCGTTTCATGGCGGAGACGGCGAAGATTCTCAATCCGGAAAAAATAGTCATCGATCCCAATCCCGATGGTGGCTGTAGTCTGGCCGACGGCATCACCGATGCCGATGTACGGCGCTTGCGCAAGCAATTTCCCGAGCATACTTTTGTCTGCTATATCAACACGACGGCGGCGGTGAAGGCGGAATGCGATGTTTGCGTTACTTCATCGAACGTGTACCGGATCATCGAAACCATTCCCAATGATAAAATTTATTTTCTGCCGGATAAACTGATGGGGCAGAACGTGATTCAATACCTGCGCGATAATGGGGTCGATAAAGATATCCAGGTTTATGACGGCACCTGTTACGTCCATGAAGAATATCAACCGGAAAGCATCGATCAAGTACGACGCAACTTTTCCGGCGTTGATATCCTGGTGCACCCCGAGTGTCAACCCAGCGTGGTTGAAAAGGCAGATTATGTCGGCAGTACGTCTGGCATGCTGGACCACGTCCGGCAATCCGATGGCGATACGTTTTTCCTGCTCACCGAGTGTGGGCTGACCGGCGTGTTGCAATCGGAATTTCCTGATCGCCAGTTTGTTGGCACCTGCACCACTTGCAAATACATGAAGGCCAATTCTCTGGAAGAAGTCCTGCGCGTTTTGGAAAACCCCCAACCACAGAATATAATCGAACTGTCCTCAGACGTTCAGCAAAAAGCCTTGCGCTGTGTGGAACGTATGTTCGAATACGCTGGCTGACCCCTGCCTGGGAAAACACGCACATTGATAGATGATCTTTGCGCAAATTTTTTTTAACTAAACTTCGATGAAAGCTTCATCCTCACTCATCAAAGCCTTTTTCCTGTTTCCGTTTAATGTGATGGGAACTGTGCCGGCTTTTTTACTTTGGTGCTCGCGACCCGGAAGCTGGCTCGAAGGGTTTTCATTTTCATTCGGGTTATGGCAATCGATTGCAGGAACTTTGCTGATTGTGGCAGGAGTTTTCCTATGCTGGATAACTGTCTCGCTTTTTACCGACATTGGCCAAGGCACTCCGGCGCCTTTTGATCCTCCCAGAAAACTCGTCGTGCAAGGCATTTATCGCTATTCAAGGAACCCTATGATGATCGGTGTGTGGTCTGTTCTTCTTGGCGAATCCATGCTGTTTGGTTCTTTGCTGGTGCTGGCCTGGTGCCTGTTTTTTGTCGTCGCCTGCCTACTGATGATTCCCTTATGGGAGGAGCTTGAATTGGAAAAACGTTTCGGCGAGTCCTACCTGAGCTACAAAAGAAATGTTTCGCGCTGGCTACCGCTGGGCAATGTCTGGAGGAAATAGGTCGCCCACTTCGGTGGGAGGGAAATGGATGTAGCTTGTTTGAGCAAAAACTTCCTCATTTCTAAAGGCCGCTCATGGCTAATAACAATTTTTAGAGGTGCCCTTAATGTAGAAAAACGGTTTTGCTAACAATTCCTACGGACGTTGTCCGCCGAGTGTTGCCCACCTGGTTTTATTGACCAAGAATACGCATGAATACTTCCATAAAATATTTTATTGAAAAACGAAAGTTCTCAAATGCCCCGATCGGGGCAAATATCATGAGAACAACGAACCCGATCAAAAATACCATTATAAAAAACCATATTCTCGAGTTCACAATCCGGTGAACGAGTGAACCTTGATATATGTCTTCCCGACCAGACTTGGGGGCCCCACCACGAGAGGATCGTCTTGAAAATCGAGTCATCGTATTAATATCAGTAAAGGATTATTAAATACCGAATCGAAAAACAATAAATCACCGGTAATGCCTTAAGGGACCTCTAATAAATCAATATTTTCACTCCTGGCAACTCGCTGACCTTTATTTTCTGAAGGGCCGTTAATGGCCAACAGCAATTTTTAGAGATACCCTTAATTTTACATCACACTCACTCACTTTAGTACAGTGAATTCACCCGGTGTAGGCAGACTGAACTGCCCGAAATAGGTTTATTAGGATATGAATAATATTATCATAAAACAGGCTATATCCCCATTAATTGTAGATTAGGGATCAGCTCGGGGTTGGGCAATTAGAACGGGAAGATGGAGGTTGCTTTTGAATGATTAACAGGGTACCGAGCCGATGAATCCTATTAGTAGAATTATGGCTTCGCTGGTAAAAAAATGTACTGATGGTTATTACCATCCAAGCTTATTTTTCGATCCTGTCTGTTGTCATCAAGGAGGTCGACTGATTTCAAAATCTCGACCTTTTAAACTGAATTAGAATGCACCGCCATCCTGATCTCCAGGAATGTAATAGCTGGGGGTAATGAACTTGAACATGTTGGCAAATCGCCGCGATTTCTGCAGTTGAGCCTCACTTTCTTCCTGCACTTTCATTAGGTCCGAATCAAAGACATCGGCAAAATATTTTTCGGCTGCAGCACCGCGTTCCTCTTCCGTTTTAAACTGGTTTCGAATTTGCCCCAGCTCTCCGCAATCCAACCAGATCCCGCCACACCCGGAACATTCGTCCACTTCCACTTGATGTTTAGTGCTGACGAAATGCCGACGCATAATAATGTCCTGGCATCTAGGGCAAGGATGTTTGGAGTCTTTGTTGGTTTTGTGGGCGCTATTAGTTTCTATTTCCAGGAGTGATGATCCGGCGGCTTCATGAGGCTCGTCAAACTTTTTGAACTCATAGTTATCCAGCCAAATTCCACCACAGCCGCCTTTACAAATATCCACCTTTACGCCTCCTGCATCGATTTCAGTAAGGCTATGGTCACAAGCCGGGCAGTTCATCATGAGTCCTCCGTATATAAATATTAATATAAATATTTGAAAAATTGTCCGTTACGGATAATTCCCTGTCTTTCAAGATAAAATATTTTGGCTGCAATGTAAAGGGCACTGCTAACAAATTGCTTGTGCCCATGAGTGGTCTTCAGGATTATGGACCAGCGAGTTGCCTGGCTTAATCCATAACAGCTTGCAGTTCTTTTTGGTTCGGGCTGGAATCCGATTCGGCATACTGGCTTTTTATTTCCAGAATTTCCGGTAGGATTTTTAAAAAACTCTCGACTAATTCCGGATTAAAATGTTTGCCGCTTTGCTCTTTGATGTGCTCAATCGCATCTTCCACCAACCAGGCTTTTTTATAGGGTCGTTTAGTTGTGAGCGCATCGAATACATCGCAAATGGCCACAATTTGACCCACTAATGGAATTGTATTTTCCCGGAGCCCACGCGGATATCCAGAACCGTCCCATTTTTCATGGTGACTGAACGCAATAGTTTCAGCCATCAGCATCACTTCATGATTGCTTCCAGCTAAAACCGATGCTCCAATAGTGGGATGCATTTCATGATTTCCCATTCATGCTCATCGAGTTTTCCCGGTTTCAGAAGAATGCTGTCCGGGATGCCGATTTTCCCGAGATCGTGCATGGGGCTTGCGGCTCGCAATTGACGGCATTCTCTTTCGTCCAGTCCCGCCATTTTACCCAAAGCTTCTGAATAATAACTCATACGAACAACATGCATCCCGGTTTCGTTGTCCCGGTATTCCGCAGCACGGCCGAGACGAACGATAACTTCCATACGAGTTTCTTCTAATTCATGAGTGCGCTCCTGAACTCTTTTCTCCAGTTCCTGATTTTGTTCGCGAAGTCGATTATGCAGTAGCCGGATTTCCAGTAAATTATTAATTCGCATCAATACTTCCGAGAGATCGAAAGGCTTGGTGATGAAATCGCGTGCTCCACTTTTCAACGCCTTCAAACGGGTTTGGCCGTCATCCTGAGCTGTCAGGACCAATACCGGAGTATAGGAATTGTCCTCTATTTCGCTGAGCTGGTCCAGAATGTCGAATCCAGATAAACCCGGCATGGCAATATCGAGCAATAAAAGGTCTGGGCGGAATTCCTTATAGACAGAAATGGCTTGCCGTGGGTCCGTGACACCGCGAATATTTGTATAGTTTTTCGCTTCCAGAGTGTGGGTCAAGAGCATGACATTGGCAGGCTGGTCGTCCACAATCAAAATTTTGGCATCCAATAAATGACTTTTATGAAACATATCTCTGTTCTCTATGAAAAACCTTTTCCTTGTCGTCAGTTTCTTCCTGTAATGTATCGTATGCAGGTTCTACTTCTAATATTTGAAAAATTTCGTTGACCAGATCCATGAGATTTTCACCAGCCTTGGAAATTTGTTCGACAGCGATTTCCTGATTTTCGTCCAGCGGATTCTCCGGGTCCGATTCCAGCAATTCACTGAACCCGAGGATGACGCTCATTGGCGATCGCAAATCATGACTCATGCGAGTAAGGAACTGGGTTTTGATGTGATTTTCTTTTTCGGCTGTTTCTTTGGCCGCCTGCATTAAGATTTGATGGTTTCTTTTGCGCATATAGAAAAGGATTCCAATTCCAGAAATCATCACCAGCAGACCAAAAATGGCTCCCAAAACGCTTTTTAGAGTTTGAATGGCTTTAAACGCTTCGGAAAATTCCATTTCCGTTGCCAAACCCAGGTCCAACTCTGTCACCCAGGTCCAGGCGCCAACAACAGGGGTCCCGCGATAATCCAAATATCCAGAAACATCCACTCCAGATTTGCCCTTCACTAAACTATCAGCCATCCGAGTCAGAGAGGTTGCATTCCCTAATTTTCCATTGCCGCCTTGATCTGGTAGCCCGGCATTTTTTTGTTGCAAATTAGTTTTTAGAATTTGGGTTGTAATGTGGCCTTCTGGGTTAAATTTTGTCTGCCATCCATCCGTCTCCGATAACAGCATTCCCATTCTGTCCACGGCATAAGATTGGCCTGTGATGCCTGGTTTAGCTATATTGATGATCTGGCTAAAATCCGTTTCCGGTCGAATGCGAAATGCCAATACTCCTAAAATATCTCCATTTTTTTGGTAAATTGGAGTGGATGCCAACATGGTCGGCCAGTTAACCCGGTAATTTCCGTTTTGATCCTTTATGGAAACGTGGCTTTTAAATGGCTTGCTGATAGAGGTTTTGCCTCCCAGTGACTTCTGTAATATAAATTTTGGAAAACGAAATTTATCCAAGGATGTGTCGGAGTTTGTGACCAGGACATTTCCCTGGGTGTCAAAGAGCAGAAACCCCGTGAATCCATAAAAATTGGCCTCAAAAATCAAATTGTTTTTCAGCCATAGAGTTTCTTTATCATTTTGCACTGTAGCTTTATTGCCTGTCGCATTTTGGGCATGAGTTAGAATTGAGCGTATTTTTTGTAAAAACTTCGGTCGACTGGCGAGTGCCTTTGTGTAACGTTTTTTCTCCTGGATCCAGGAATTGAGAACGGTAACATTACTGATCAAAATTGAATTGAGTGATTCTTTAACCTGAATCTGCAGTTCTTGTTCTACCAGGTTGTGAGCAAATTTGCCAAAACCTACCAGCAGGCAAACAGTAATGATCGACCAAATGAGAATTATCGGAGTATTATTTTTTATCATAAGCAGTCTTGAGTCTATTC
>PVMK01124348.1_pt1 | contig 11097 bp, 4 predicted proteins | sample 1853481 | NCBI WGS metagenome assembly PVMK01 (sample SAMN08533507, study PRJNA380276) | Marine sediment metagenome, whole genome shotgun sequencing project. | reverse complement strand
AATAGAAGAGAGTTTCTCTCAAATCGAGAACGTCATATTTCGATGGAAGCCGATCTCGCTGAAAGGAAGCGAATGGAAGAAGAGCTGATTCGGGCGAAGCAGGCGGCAGATGACGCTAATGAGGCCAAGAGCATGTTTCTGGCCAACATGAGCCATGAGATCCGAACCCCAATGAACGCGGTTATCGGTATGGCTCATCTGGCGCTAAAGACTGACCTGACGCCCAAGCAGCGAGATTATTTGAATAAAATACAGTCTTCATCCAGTTCGTTGTTGGGGATCATCAATGATATTTTGGATTACTCTAAAATCGAAGCCGGTAAGTTGGATATGGAAGCTGTGGAGTTTGACCTATCCAAGACCCTGGATAATGTTGCCAATGTGATCACTGTCAAAGCAAAGGAGAAGGAGAACCTGGAAGTTTTGTTTAACCTGGATACTGAGGTCCCTAACTTATTAATCGGAGACTCGTTAAGGCTCAATCAAATTCTGGTTAATCTCGGCAACAACTCGATTAAGTTCACCGAGCAAGGTGAAATTGTACTGACGACCAAAATAATAGAAAAGTCGGAGGATGAGATCACCCTTCAGTTCTCGATGCGGGATACGGGAATAGGCATGTCCGAGCAACAGCAAGCCCGACTATTCCAGGCCTTCTCCCAGGCCGACAGTTCGACCACGCGAAAGTATGGTGGTACTGGTCTTGGCCTAACCATCAGCAAACGCCTGGTGAATATGATGGGCGGAGATATCTGGGTGGAAAGTGAGGTCGGAAAAGGCACTAGCTTCAGCTTTACGGCCAACTTTGGCCTGGGAAAGGAAACTGGAAAAAAACGCTATGTGCCATCACAGGATATCAGGGGCTTGAAGGTGCTGGTTGTGGATGATAGTGCCACGTCCAGGGCAATTTTACGGGATATCCTTGAGTCATTTTCTTTTGAAGTCTATTTGGCACCATCCGGTGAAGAGGCTCTGGAAGAGATCGAATGGGCTGACCAGAATCAGCCGTTTGAGCTAGTGCTAATGGACTGGAAGATGCCGGGCATGGATGGCCTGGAAACTTCCAGGCGAATCAAAACTCACAAAGCCCTGAATAAAATTCCAGTTATCGTGATTGTTACGGCTTACGGCAGAGAAGAATTCATGCGGCAGGCTGATGAAATAGGGTTGGAGGGCTTTTTGCACAAACCGGTAAGTGCATCGATGATGTTCGATACCGTCATGCAGGCTTTAGGAAAAGAGGTTGAAGATCCATCTGGTGTCAGTCGCGAAATAGAAAAGACAACCGAGGGGGTGCAATCCATTGCCGGAGCCCGGGTGCTATTGGTAGAAGATAATGAAATCAACCAGCAGGTCGCCTTGGAGATTTTGCAGGGTGCGGGACTCAACGTTACTGTGGCAAATGATGGCCAGGAGGGCGTCAACGCTGCCATGCAGCATCAATATGACGTAATCCTAATGGATATTCAAATGCCGGTGATGGATGGATACGAAGCAACGAAAAGAATTCGGAATGCGGAATGCGGAAAAGAGAAGTCGGAAGTCGGAATGCGGAATGCGGAAAGAGGGCTGAAAGCTGAAAGCTCAAAGCTCAATGGAAAGGATTCCGCTGAACTTTCAGATTCCAGCATCCAGCATCCAGCATCGAGTATCCAGCATCCAGTTCCCATCATCGCTATGACAGCGCATGCCATGGCCGGGGATGAGGCTAAAAGTCTGCAAGCCGGCATGGATGGTCATGTTACCAAACCCATCGATCCAGACCAGCTGTTTGCGACCTTGCAGAAGTGGATCAAGCCGGCTGCAGAGCGGGCCGCCGTCCATAAGCCGCAAGCACTTGACACAATTCCTGAACCGGATCAGGCGCTGGATGAAGATGAACTGCCGGAATTTTTGCCGGGATTTGATCTGGCGGCTGGTCTGTCGCGTTTGATGGGAAACAAACGTCTTTACCGCAAGCTGCTGGTGGATTTTGGTATAAAATATACCGAGACAGCCAATGAAATCCGTGAGGCATTGGCAGCCAAGGATTTTGAGCAGGCCCACAGCCTGGTCCACAACCTTAAAGGGCTATCAGGCAATTTGGAAGCAACAAACCTTCAGGCTGCCGCAGTGGAAATGGAAAGGCTCGTTAAAGGACAAACTGATAAATCCGTCTCTGATAAGGAACTGAACCAGAAATTCGCGGAACTGGAAAAGGCTATCAATCAAGCTCTGGAGGCGGTTCAAACCCTGGGGCTCCCGGCTGAAGAAAAAATCTCTGTAACATCCGCTGAATGGCTGGCAGAGGTCCCGGTAGAGCAGGTAAAAGAGGCAACCGATCGCATCAAAGCAGCTGCTGAAATGGGGGATGTGATACAAATTAAATCAATTGCCGAAGAGTTGATGTCCGAATCAGAAGCTGTGGCACCTCTCTGTGACAAATTAGTCCAATTAGCGGAGGATTTTGACTTCGATGGCATCAAAAATTTATGCTCGCGTTAGACAGCTAAGTCAAGCTAATTGGTCGCTTATTTGGCAATTTCAAAGAAATCAAAGTTTGCAAATCAATTATCAAAATTCAGTAGCATCATTGCGCCCCTGGTAACGATACCGACCGGATAATTCTGAGATCGTGACCAATGTATTATTAATTCAAACCGACAAGAAATGAGTCAGATATGAAAAAATTAATTATTACTGCGCTTTTAGTCTTAGGTATTGGCATTCAAGCAAATGCGGAAACACTTGAATTACTAACAATGGAATATCCTCCATATTTTTATAAAGAGGGCGGTGAAGTTAAGGGAATTGCGACTGACATTATCCAAGAGGCTTTTCATAGGATGAAACGACCTATTAGGATTAGAATTTTCCCTTGGGCAAGAGCTATTAAATTTATCAAGGATGGAGAAGCTGATGGTTTATTCACAGCTGTTAAAATTCCTGAGAGAGAGAAATTCGCAGATTATTCAAAAGTCATAATGGTAGAGACGGTGTCTTTGTTTGTAAGAAAGGATTCTCCTATTACCTTTGATGGTGATCTGTCTACGATGGGAAAATATAAATTTGGAGGAGTACGAGGATTCGGCTATGGAGAAGCCTTTGACAATGCAGTTAAAAATAAAATTATCACAAAGATACATTTGGTGACGAGGGGAGAGCAGGTAGTAAAAATGCTCATCCTGAAGCGTTTTCAAGTGTTACCCAGTGATCGGTATTTTGTCTTATATTCCCTTAATAAACTGGGCGAAGTAGGCAAAGTGAAAGAATTGTCACCGCAAATCGCAGAAAACGAAACCTATTTGATTTTTTCAAAGAAGAGAAATTTAGCGCACATTAGAGATAAGTTTGATAAGGTTCTTATTGAAATGAGACGGGATGGGACATACGATAGAATAATGGAAAACTTTTTCAGAATGGTAGCAGAAGGTAATTGAAAAAATTCTTGCCATTGCAATCAACTGAAATTAAAAAGGCATCATTAGAACAATGAAAAATTCAGACGCATCTGAGCATCACTCAATTTCCAAAAGGCTTTCATTGGGTTTGGTAATAACCCTTATAGTGGTTGCCGGTTTGAGTCTGGTCGTAAATTATATTATCTCTTCCCGGAATGCCAGGGCCGAATTGGAAATAAAAAGTAATGAATACATAGCTGCTTTAACTGATGCCCTAAGGCTCCCAATCTGGGAGATTAATCAAGAGACGATTAAAGCAATCGGGGAATCCTATTCTCAGAATGAGTTTGTCGCACAGTTGTTGATAGAGGGGCAAGACGGCCTGGTGTTTTTCAAAAATGAAAAGCCTGATCTACAATCAATAGTTTCGAGATCAAAGGATATATTACATGATGGTAAACTTATAGGCCGTGTCCATATAGCGTTATCATCAGACTATTATAAGGCAGTTGATCGGCAAAATTTCTGGTCTTTTAGTATAACAATTATTGTGATGATAAGTGCACTGCTGATTGTGACCGGAGTATTATTGAGGCAATTTTTAAATAAACCAATGGCGCGTTTTATTGATATGGTCGACTCTTTTGCGGCTGGTCATTCTGATGCGTTCAAAAAGGGAATCCCTTACACGGAATTTATTGCCCTTGTCAACGTCCTCGATGCAATGGGCGACAAGATTGAATCGCAGATGCGTTCGCTACAGCTAACGCAATATTCTGTTGATAGCAGTTCTGGGGCGATTTACTGGATTGATTTGGATGCTCATATCACATATGCAAATGACGCCGCAATTCGAAATACGGGATATTCCAAAGATGAGCTAAATAAAATGTCGCTAACCGATATAGAATACAACCTGTCAAAAGAACTCTGGCAGGAGCGACTTGACGAAATGAAGCTCGAAGGCTCGTTAACTTTTGAATCGGTCCATCTTCGCAAAAATAACAGCACCTTTCCGGTCGAAGTGACAGCCACATTCCTCAAGTTCGCTGAACGAGAATACATCTTTGCATTTGTATCTGACCTCACCAGGCGCAAGCAGGCTGAGGAAGAGGTCAAAGAGTTGGCAGAACTCGAACAGTTCAGCAAACTGGCTGTGGGAAGAGAAAAAATAATGATTGAACTTAAAGAAGAAATTAATGAACTTCTACGAAGATTGAACGAGCCGGAGAAATATAAGATTGTTACTTAATTCGACGTATCATTACTAACGCTAATAGGGAAATGTTGACTTGATTCTTTAGTATTTAATTTGAGAGGCAAATTTATGGCCCGATGGCTGTCAAAGAGTTTCAGAAAAGACCTGCGATCGTCTCAATACGGATCAATCCAAAAATTAAGCCTTCTAATCATTTTAGCCGGCTGTTTCATTGTATTGGTGGCCTTTCTGGCCGGATTCGCCCTTGACCGGGTCAAAGAGAAAATTCAGGCCGATCTAGGCGACGCCCTGCAAATCGTTTTGCAAACCACCCAGGAGTCACTGAATATTTGGGTCGAATCCAATAAATTTCAGCTGACCCGTCTGGCCGAGGATCCGCGTCTCGTTTCTTTGACCGAACGCCAGTTGAGAGTATCCCGCAACAAAAGTGCATTGTTAAAAAGTGACGCTTTACAGGAATTGCGTGTATTTTTTCGGCTCCGGAAAAACCAGTCTGGGCAGGCTGGATTTTTTATTATCAGCCCGGATTACGTCAATATCGGCTCCATGCGCGATGGCAACCTGGGGGCCAGAAATTTGATTGCCAACCAGGCATTGGATCTTCTCAACAGAGCATTTCAGGGTGAACCCATAATGGTGCCACCCATATGGTCGGACATTCCTTTGATAACACCTCTGGATGGCAAGAGTAACATGTCTTCGTCCATGTTTTTCGCTGCACCCATCAGAAACAAACAGGGCCGTGTGATTGCTGTGGTCACCCAGCGTGTCGATCCTTCCTTGGATTTTACCCGGCTCATTCAGCTTGGACGAATCGGAAAAAGCGGGGAAACCTATGCTTTTGGACAGTATGGCAGGCTGCTCTCTAATAGTCGTTTTGATGAAGATCTGTTTAGAGCCGGGCTGCTCGCCGAAGGCGAAAAGAGCATTCTAAGGATCAGCGTGCGTGATCCCGGTGGTGATCTGACCAAAGGCTTTTCCGCGTCAGTTCCCCGATACCAGCAACCGCTGACCCTTATGGCTCAGCAGGCAACAAAGGGAGAATCCGGTTTAAATGTGGAAGGATACCGGGATTACCGGGGTGTGCCGGTATATGGTGCCTGGTTATGGGATGACAATCTGGGTTTCGGTCTGACCACCGAAATCGATGAGGTGGATGCTCTCGGCCCTTATTACACCACACGTAAGGTAATCCTGACGGTGTTAGGTATTACGGTATTGCTGGCCCTGGGCTATCTATTGTTCGCAGTGTTGATTGACGCAAGAGCGAACCGGGCGATACAGAAGTCCCATGACGAACTGGGAATCCGAGTAGAAGAAAGAACAGCGGCTCTGAGCCAAGAAGTAACTGAGCGCAAGCGGACGGAAGAGACCCTGCGAGAAAGCAGAGCGACAGCCCGGGGGTTGCTGGATGCTACCCAGGAATCCCTCCTTCTCCTGGATAAAGAGGGCACCATTATCTCCGTAAACCAGACAGCCGCTCGCAGATATCAGCAAACACCGGAAAAACTCATCGGAATCACCCGGTTCGATGCCTTACCTCAAAATCTGCGTGAATCCAGAATAGCCCATTTTCGCAAGGTCCTGCAGACCGGTAATCCAGTAGATTTTGAGGATGTTCGGGACGGAATTGTTTTTCACAATTTTTATTATCCGGTTCAGGATAAGACCGGCGCTATAATGGGTGTTGCCATTTGTGCCCAGAAAATCACGGAACGTAAGATGGCTGAGGAAGCACTCAAGGAGCGCGTCGAGGAATTAGCCGACACGCGGCTGGCCATGTTGAATATGATGGAAGATCTTTCGAATGCCCAAGCCAAAGCCGAGGAGGCCAACCAGGCCAAAGGTGATTTTGTGGCCAATATGAGCCACGAGATCCGCACCCCCATGAATGCAGTCATCGGGATGGCACACCTCGCTCTGAAAACTGAGCTAAATCCCAAACAAAAAGACTACCTGCAAAAGATCCAGTCTTCAGCCGCATCGCTGTTAGGCATCATCAACGACATTTTGGATTTCTCAAAAATCGAAGCCGGCAAGCTGGATATGGAATCCGTGGAGTTCAATCTGGACGATGTGCTTGATAATCTAGCCAACCTTGTAACAGTCAAGTCCCAGGAAAAGAAGGATCTCGAAGTCCTTTTTAACACAGCCAGGGAGGTTCATAAATTTCTTGTTGGTGACCCACTGCGGTTGGGGCAAATTTTAATCAATTTAGCCAACAATGCGGTGAAGTTCACCGAATCCGGGGAAATCATCGTCTCCACTGAATTGGTCAGCCAAAATGAAGACCAGACGACATTGAAGTTTTCGGTGAGTGATACCGGCCTTGGCATGACGGAGGAACAAGCTGCCAAGCTGTTTCAACCGTTTACGCAAGCGGACTCCTCAACTACCCGAAAATATGGTGGCACCGGATTGGGGCTGACGATCAGTAAACGGTTGACAGAGATGATGGGCGGTGAAATCTGGGCGGACAGCACGCCTGGCCGGGGCAGCACCTTTAGTTTTACCGCCAATTTTGGTTTAGTAAAGGGAAAGGCTGAAAAACTTCTGGTGCCCTCAGCTAATTTGCAAGGCATTAAAGTTTTGGTGGTAGATGACAATTCCTCCTCAAGGCAAATATTGAAAAATATCTTGGAATCTTTTTCCTTTGAGGTTGTACTGACCGCTTCCGGAGAGGAGGGCTTGACTGCAGTTGAAAAGGCAGCCAAAGATCAGCCCTATGATCTGGTCATCATGGACTGGCAGATGCCGGGAATGGACGGCATCGAAGCCTCCAAGCGTATCAAAAATCATACTAATTTAGACAAAATCCCCCCCATTATTATGATCACCGGGTATGGCCGCGAAGAGATTATGCACCAGGCCGAACAACTGGGGCTGGATGGCTTTCTTCTCAAGCCAGTCAGCCCTTCTGTGCTGTTTGATGCCATTATGCATGCAATGGGCGAAGAGGTTCAAAGATTATCCCTCAGTGACCACAATAAAGAGCAGGTGGCTGATGATTTGGCTGTCATCCATGGGGCCCGGGTGCTTTTGGTAGAAGACAATGAAATCAATCAGCAAGTTGCGCAGGAAATCATTGAAAGTGCAGGACTCATCGTTTCCCTGGCAAATAATGGTGAGGAAGGAGTTAAAGCTGTGAAGGAAAAGGATTATGACGTAGTTCTGATGGACATTCAGATGCCGGTGATGAATGGCTATGAAGCCACAGCAGCCATACGCAGTGATCCCCGTTTTAAAGATTTGCCAATTATTGCTATGACCGCCCATGCCATGGCCGGTGATGAGGAAAAAAGTTTGAAAGCCGGCATGAACGGCCACGTCGCGAAACCTATTGACCCGGACCAGCTGTTTTCAACTCTGCGAAAATGGATAAAACCGAATGAGAAACGAGCCCAGGTTCAAAAGCCGAAAGCTCCAGTCGAATGTCCTGAACCCAAGAAGGCTGTGCCGGAAGAAGATGAGCTTCCTGAATTTCTACCAGGATTTGACCTTGCAGCAGGTTTACAACGACTGAGGGGCAACAAACGTCTTTACCGAAAACTTCTGCTTGATTTCGGGGCAAATTATGGTGGGGTTGCCACTGAAATCAGCGAGGCTTTAGAAGCCAAAGATTTTAAGCAGGCCCACAGTTTGGTGCATAACCTAAAAGGACTGGCCGGAAATCTGGAAGCCAACGACCTTCAGGCGGCAGCGGTGAAAATGGAAAAACTTGTTAGAGGGCAGACTGCGAATAAGACGTCTGATAAGGATTTGAAGCGGAAATTTGCAGAACTGGAAAATGCTGTCCAGCATGCTTTGGACGCAGTTGGAACCTTAGGTCCCACGGCTGATAAGAAGACCATTGCGAGCAATAAAGAGGCGATTGCATCAGTGCCTCCCGAGCTAATACAGAAGGTGACTGAAAGCATCAAAATGGCTGTTGATATGGGGGATGTGATGAAAATTAAATCAATTGCCGAAGAATTGAAGTCCGAATCCGATGCCATGGGACCTTTCTGTGATGAATTAGTTCAATTGGCAGAGGATTTTGACTTCGATGGTATTCAAAAATTTATATTCGAGTTAGACAGCTAATATCAAGATAGTTGATCCTTTGATTCCACGAATTGAAGCATTTTCTGCTCTGTTACATTGGTGAACGCAATCCCTTCTTTAATAAAATTAGAGGTTCCGGCTATTAATTCACAAGGTAATACATTGGACAAAATTTTATATTCCACTATGAACTGAAAGCTTTTAGAACTCCAGATATGACCTATTAGGTCACCGATAAAACATGAAGGTACAAAATGGGAATGTGAAGCAGGAATTTATTTCGAGGCTTGTTCTGCGGGCGCTGCATACATGGGCAGTGCACCCAGGCTGGTCATGGCGGTACTTGGTGCTTATGTTTGTTCCGAGGCAGGTTCGGTGGTCAAAGGATCTGCTTTTTTAAACCGGGCATAGCTTTTATTAACAATATACCATACCAGATAAACAACCAGTAACGATAAAAGATACCAGACTATGCTGCCGATCACGACCGGCTCGCCACTGGATGAACCAAACTTGAAAATATAGCTTTGGCCAAAGCGCTCGACCAGCCGCTCGGGCTGGAAATATTCATTGATAAAGGCAACTATGAACAATATCGGGATGATTCTCCTGGCAAACCCAAGCAGCAGACCTTCAAAAAAGTAGTCGTAGTAGGCCCGGTTCAGTTCGGACTGGTCGATATTTTTAGCCAATGCTTTGCCCTTTTCACGGTCCTCGCAGGTCAGTGCCGTCTGACGCAGATTGTACCAGTGTTTATACTTTTTTTCCAATCTGACATAGCGCTTGGTGATGATAATTCGATTGAGGCTTTTGGTGATCAGAACGGTCAGAAGGGCAAGAAGAAAAATTATCATTGCCGGGCCTAGAAAATGAAACGGCGCCAGCAGCGCATCGAATCCGTCTGCCACAGCGATGGAGCCGGCGGCGATTTTCTGCCATATTGTGTCTAATAGAGAATCCATATTTTCAGCTTTCAGTTTTGAGTTTTCATCCAAAATTGCAACGTGCAACACACCCAAACGTCTCGGAAATTTTACAACCTACTAAAAATATATAGGTTTTTGGGGGCTTCCGAATTTGCCCCGGAAATGGAATAATGGAATTGTTCCATCATTCCAATTTTGAGCGAAGCGAACTAACTTGTGAGATTATTCAAGAAAAAATTCCAAAATTAGAATTGCTGCCGGCAAGCTTTAATGGCGGGATAAGCCCCCGGGACTTTTCCCGCCATTGAACACTTCAATGTGTTTCCGGTTCCGTGGTTTTTAGATCCAGATTTCGATCTTGAAGAACCTGAAGAACAGGAAGAACAGGGTGACGGCCAGGACGATTTTCAGCGTTTTTTCACTGAACAGCTTCTGCGCCCGGCTGCCCAGCATACCGCCGGCAAACCCGCCGATGATAATGGCGATCATCAGCACCATGTCCGGAAGGTAACCGAGCATCAGGTACCCGATAAAGGAGCCGATACTGGAAAAGCAGGTGCCGATGAGTGAAATCGGGACCGCAACGTACATGGGAAGCGCACCCAGGCTTGTCATGGCCGGGACCAGCAGAAAGCCGCCGCCGATACCGAAGGATCTGGAAACCACACCGATCACCAGACCGAGGAAGGCAAAAAGCAACGGGTTGATCCCAAATTCTTCGCCCCAGAATTTGAACCGGTAGTCGGTGAGACCGGTCTTTATCGGCTCAATACTGCCCATCTCCGCGGCACGGCCTTCGGCCTTGGCTGCGGCGATCTCTTCATTGAACTTTTTCGTCATGGCCTTGATGTTTTTGCGTTTCGCCATGGCCTTGGGCATCAATTCCATCACAGTCTTAACACCCATGATCACCACCAGGATGGCCAGCCATTCCTTATAGGCTTTCATGGGCAGGTAGGCTGAGACATATTTACCCAGCCAGATGGACCCGATGAAAATGCCGACCCCAAAGGAGATGCCCACCGGCCAGGCGACCCGCCGCTCTTTGACCGCGTAACGATAAAATGAACCCAGGGGCGAGAAGAGGGTCAGGGCCATGTTGGAGGGTTTCAGTACGTTGGCGGCGTTGATGCCCACCGGACCTGCGGTATGGACGATCAGCACCTGGAAGGCCGCCATGAGCATGCCGCCGGCGGCTCCGATCATGGAAAAGTAGGTGCCCACTAGAATCGCACCGATGACAATCCACAGGGGGTTCATGTAACGAAAGCCTTTGCTCAGCCAGAATCCGTTTTTCAGCACGGTGTAGGAACCGCTTTTGGCGCCGTTGACATACACGTCGAATTGGGTATCCGGCGGCGTGTGGCGAAAGGATTTAAATGAGGCGGTAAATTTGCCGGTTTTCTGGTCCAGATTGATGGTGGTGCCCTTGTCCCAGTATTTGCCGCTTGTGTTGTGATCGGTGATCACGGTGCGGGAAAAGATCGTTACCTTTCCCACGTTATTGCCCTCTTTGACGATGGTGTTG
>PVMK01177976.1_pt1 | contig 11100 bp, 14 predicted proteins | sample 1853481 | NCBI WGS metagenome assembly PVMK01 (sample SAMN08533507, study PRJNA380276) | Marine sediment metagenome, whole genome shotgun sequencing project. | reverse complement strand
TCAGCAAATCTTTCTGATATGCCAATTCAGTTAATGATGTGGATTTAGGTATAGCTTTTGAAATTATCTTCTCAGCTTTACTTGTACTGGCAGCTAATTTTGTAGATTTTGTAGTCATCTTCTTGGCTTTACGAGTACTGGCAGCTAATTTTGCAGCAAACATCTTTTTACTCATGGGACCAGCACCTCATCAATAATATTATCAATCTCTTCAGATGCGACCTGTCCACGATAACCAAGATCATAAACACTACATCCTTCTAAAGCTGCCGTCCGGTAACTTGCACGGCGACTCAGTCGATGACGCAATACAGGAATATCAATTTCCTGTAATGCACCATCCATCCCTCGGGACATTGCACTTCTGGGTTCAATTTGATTGAGTACAACAAATGCTGATATTGTTGGATTTACTTGCTGTACCCGTTTTATTAATTCCTCAATACGGGTACTCGACCACAAGTCCATTGGTGATGGCAATAAAGGTATCAGCAGTACCTGAGAAATCTCCATTGCACTTATAGTAGAATCTGATTTAATCTCGGGCGGGCAATCAATTACGATATAATCAAATTCGGTCTGTAATTGTATTATCTGTTTTTTTATTTCATCTTCTGCCGGTACTACTTTAGCTGGAAATTCCCTCAGTGAATCAGAAAGCTCTGTCCACATAGTAGCTGATCTTTGCGGGTCTGCATCAACTACAATGCAGCTTCCCCGGCGCGTCAAACCAGCAGCCATGTTCATAGCCAAGGTTGTCTTACCGACTCCTCCTTTTTGGTTTGCAACTGCAATTACTCCTATATCCATATGTATGTAGCCTAAATGGGATCAATTAGTTCATCTACACGTTGCGCAAATGCTTTATCCTCTTCACTTAGTACTTTGTCATTACTAGCGTATACGGTAATATTTGCATAGTCTGACCCAAAACTAATATCCGGGTAATATTCTGTTTCCTTAGATAAGTCAGCCAGACGATCAAGAAAGATACGAAGATTGTTATAACTATCAAATTGGAGTCGTCTGAATAGACTGGGCGGGCGGTCTTTGCAAACCCAGAGCTGTTCTGTGTCTTTATCCATGACTGTTTCCTGATACATTAAAAATGCAGTAAATATAATTGACACGAAACTTGATTGGAACCGGACAACTGGAATAATGCTGTAAAACTGAACCGATTCTACTTTTTCGATTACAAATACATCTATTAGTTATCGATTCGAATAGCCTGTATGAGACTTATAGCTGTTATTGAAATTATAGTTTAATAACTAACTACAGAAATACAAACTTTTTCAGTAGTATTTAGCATTAGCAGTGTCCGACCACATTAGCTTCGATTAGGTTATATCACTAACCAATTACATCCGCTCAGGACGTGATACATCCGATGCTTTAACCGGTAGTATCTGTTCTACTTCAGTATGCGGACGCGCAATAATATGTGCGGCAGCCAAACCGTCACCCACACGTTCACAAGCATCAGCACCGGCACGAACTGCTGCATTGACAGCACCCGTCTCTCCGCGAACTAAAACCGTGACATAGCCACCGCCAACAAACTGCCGGCCAATGAGACGAACCTCTGAAGCCTTGGTCATTGCATCAGCTGCCTCAACTGCCGGTACCAGACCACGTGTTTCTATCATCCCTAATGCTATTCCCATTTTTTCGCTTGCCATTTTATCCTCCTACTTTCAAAGTTAACATCGTTAAATCAATTAATGTTTATCATAAACCTCGGCATAAATATCGGAATGCTTATTTCTTGCTGAATTTACCAATCTTCTTCGCTCCAATGATCAATGATTCCGCCAATAGTAAGGTCAGTGGTGATCTTTGGATTATCAGTAGCAAATCTTGCAGCTGATGTTCCGATAGTGATGACGAAATCTCCCGGCTTGCAGCCGACAGGATCCAGTGCAACCTCCAATTTGCCTGAAGCATTTTCAACGACACGTAATGATTTGGAAGCTAACCAAAAATTACGTTTTGTTGTGACCAGATCTCGTACTACACGTTGTATATCCATTTATATTATTTCTTTCTTCCGCTTTTCGATTCTTCTTCCCAATAATCGATAATGCCAACTATCGTGAAATCACTTGGATACTCATTGCTGCCTGCCGCAGATCGGGCAGCTGAGCTGCCTACAATTATGACCCAGTCACCTTCCTTGCATCCGACTGGATCAACTGCCACCTGCTTGCTGCCACTATCTCTTTCTCTAACCACCAGCAAACGACGGGTACCAAGCTGGCCAATACGTGCAGTAGCTACTAATGTTTTTTCTACTTGACAGATTTTCATTGTATTGATAATGACTTAATCATCTTATTAGCTATAAAAATTTATTAACCCTGTCCCCCGCCAGACACAGTAATGGGAACAGAAGCTTTGGGTATCCAACCGACCATTCCTGTAACATGATGCGTAGGCTCAGGATGAGTACCTTTATCTTTAAACTTTCTTGCACCAGCCCAGGCATGCGAATCACCTTTACGCTGGCTGGGATTACGTTCAGCAGCAATATGTCCCTCAGTACCGGTAACATTATCTTTTGATATCCAGGCGGCATTGCCTGTGATAGTTTTACCCTCAACGCGGCCTCACCCGTTACACGCGACTTGTCTGCAATGGTTTCAACTTTTGGTCTCGGATTAAAACGAAATTCCTGATTGCCGGTAATCTTACCTTCACCAGCAGAAAATGTACCTGTAATCCGGCTTTCTGCAGTCGGGGCATTGACGGCGTCTGTACCGACACGTTCCTGACTTTCACGTTGTGGGGGGTGCACACTGAAACTATTGTTTATTTTTTTAATACGTTCCATTACATCCATTTTTTCATCCCCTGCAGGATCGGCTTTATAGTACGGTGTGCCTGTTATGTTATGTTCACTGCCACGCTGTGTACCTGTTACATGATCGGCACTGGACAGGACATCACCGCTAATAAAATTAGCTGATGCTAATTTTGATGAAATTCGTCGTTCCGTCTTTTCTTCATCCTCAGCAGAACAAGAGGTTTGAAACTGATTTGGTCCTACATAAGGTGTGCCGGTAATTACATCACATAGACCCTGCTCATCACCGGTTACACGCGAATTATGTTCAACATCCACACCCGTTACATGCTGACCACCCCACGTTGTGGCATCAACCGTCTCTCTGCCACCAGTTGCGGGAGGGGCTACCCCGCAATGAGTTGTATATTGCTCTGCACCAAAATTTTCTGTTCCGGAAATGTTCTGGCAGAGACCATCATTCACAGTACCGGTAATGTTTCCATGTTGGCGTATCCTCTGACCTGTCTGCGTTCCGGTTGTACGGGTTCCATGCAGAGTATGGCTGACACCAACTTTTGGAGCATTCTGTTTATTTGTTTCGCACAACGGCTGTTTTTCTGCCGGCATCAGATATTGGTTACCTGTAATATTGTGACAGGCACCACTTTCATCGCCGGTTGCTAATTCGCTTCGGCCAACTGCAGTACCTGTAATGGCATGGCCGCCCACCGTTTCCTCTTTTTTTATATTCAGTATCACGATTACGGGATCCAACTGATTTGATAGAACGACCAAGCTTAGCACCGAACACAGTATGTCCATGTGGATTGTTCTGACGCTGGAACTGCATCTGCGAATAACTTCCCTGTTCGCTACGCTGTGAAAGATCATCAACAAGCTCCTGATCTGAATCTCCCGAAATACGTAAAGCAGGATTGGATTCGTCGCCTGTAATGTTTATCTTACTACGTACTTGTGATCCCGTTATAACTTGTCCTGCCGGTGTCTTACTCGCACCTACTTTAATTCCTCCCTCACGCGGATTGTAACCGGATTCTCTTCCAATATACTGGTTGCCGGTTACCGGCAAAGCTGCTCCACGCTCATTACCTGTGACATTTTCTTTCTGACCGATTCTAACCCCGGTTACTTTGTGACCAGCATAGCTTTTACTTTCAGCCACCTTAGGTGGGTACTGAACCGGATCGGCATTACGACGCAAACGTCCGCATGGTCTCGTTTTTGTTACGTCTTTGGTTTGCCCTCTGCTTCCACGCATGTTTCTGAGAGCCTGTGCTGCCAGCCGGCCCTCGTTAGCCAAGACCGGTACTGCTGGAATATCTGAAGAGACAGGACTTGTTGTGGATACAGATGTTTTAGGCTTAAGTATTCCTTCTTTACCCTGAATTAATCCTTCACGGCGAGTACGTGATGCATCACGGCCTGTTACTACTTGCTGATTAGATTTCTCTTCTGTTGTGGCAACACTTAATTTCGATTCAGAGACGGCTAAAGAAGCAGTTTCTGATGGCAATGCGTCAGCAGATTGCACAGTCGTTTTTCTACCGTTTGACTGCCGACCCACACGTACATGCTCCTTCGCAGGTGGCATTCCTGCTTTTCCACTCACTAATTGAGTACGTCGCATGCGCGATGCATTTCGTCCGGTTTGAACGTTCAATGAATTACTGGATCCTGACATAACATTACTCATTTATTGCCAAAAAATTTAAAAATTATTTTAGTATCGTATAGCTTGATTGATAATTAACGCCCAGCCCGATGAACAATAAATGCTGTACCCCGGCTTTGTGTATAATTATCAAATCCAGTTAAACGTACAATATGCCCCGAGTTAGCCCGGTGGCAGGCTTCTATTTCCGCCATTACTTTCTCAACTGATTGTTCACCAAAAAAAGGTAACTTCCAAAGATACCAATAATGCATGAATGCTTTTTCTGGCTCAGTATGTTCAATAGCCGGATTCCAGCCCTGAGCAATCAGATAAGCAATATGCTTACGAATTTTTTCAGGTGTGAGCGGCGGCAAATATGAAAATGTCTCACCTTTTCGTTCTGTTGCTTTATATGGTCTGATTTCATCCATAGCTATACCTCATAATTTCAGTTTTAAATGGCGTAATAATGTTTACTATTAACCCACAGCAGCAAGCTTATCTACAGTATCAAATTCAAATTTGATCTCTTTCCAGGTCTCCATAGCAATTTTTAGTTCAGGCGAGTGTTGAGCAGCTTCAGTTAATATTTCTTTCCCTTCACGTTCTATCTGACGCCCCTGATTACGTGCATCAGTGCAAGCCTCTAGGGCCACACGATTTGCAGTAGCACCCGCTGCATTACCCCATGGATGACCAATTGTGCCGCCTCCAAACTGTAAACAGGAGTCATCACCAAATATATTAACGAGTGCAGGCATGTGCCATACATGGATACCACCTGAGGCAACCGGCATTACCCCCGGCATAGAACCCCAGTCCTGATCAAAGAAAAGGCCACGTTCACGATTCTCCGGAATAAATGATTCACGCATGGTATCAATCCAACCAAGCGTTGCAGCCCTGTCTCCTTCCAGCTTACCGACTACAGTGCCGGAGTGTAGGTGATCACCACCTGACAATCTTAGACATTTGGTTAATACTCGGAAGTGGATCCCATGATAGGGATTACGATCAAGTACAGCATGCATGGCACGGTGAATGTGTAATAACATGCCGTTATCACGACACCAGTTTGCCAAACCCGTATTGGCACAGAACCCGCCAGTTAAATAATCATGCATAATGATTGGTGCACCCAATTCTTTTGCAAACTCAGCTCTCTTATACATCTCTTCTGGCGTTGGTGCAGTCACATTCAGGAAGTGCCCTTTTCGTTCGCCGGTTTCAGCCTGGGCCTTTAAAACCGCTTCCGTTACAAATTCAAAGCGATGATGCCAGCGCATGAACGGCTGACTATTAACATTTTCATCATCCTTAGTAAAATCAAGGCCACCACGCAGACACTCATAAACTGCCATACCATAATTCTTAGCTGACAATCCAAGTTTAGGTTTGATGGTACAACCCAGAAAAGCACGGCCATATTTATTCAGACGGTCACGTTCCACCTGTATACCATTTGGCGGTCCACCACAGGTTTTAACATAGGCGATCGGAAAACGGAGATCTTCCAGTCGCAAACTACGTAAAGCTTTAAAACCAAATACATTGCCAACCAGTGAGGTTAATACATTAACTACTGAGCCCTCTTCAAATAAGTCAATCGGGTAAGCAACAAATGCATAGAACGCCGTGTTATCACCTGGAACCGGCTCAATCCGGTAAGCACGACCCTTATAGTAATCCAGGTCGGTAAGTAAATCAGGCCACACAGTGGTCCAGGTTCCTGTTGAAGATTCCGCAGCAACTGCGGCAGCGACTTCTTCACGCGGAACTCCTTCTTGGGGCACAATCTTAAAGCAGGCCAACAAGTCTGTGTCGAGCGGAATATAGTCAGGTGTCCAATAACTACTAGCATAGTCTTTGACACCGGCTTGATATGTTTTTTTTGCCATATTGATTCTCTCCTGCGATTAAAATCTACCTTGATAAGTATCTGTCAATAAAACACAGTTACTTCTAGTTAAATCGTTTATTATCCTATCCTTATCGGGCTTAATTTCGGACTTCATTATTATCCAGTTCAATCTATCGTCATTACTATATCTAACTACCGCATATCTTTTTAACTAAATAAAAATTCATGGCTTTAAAATTAAATTCTATTACTGTGATGTAAATGTAAAGGAAAATGGGTACAATGAGAAATAGATATTTCTGATGTATTACATAGATAAATATCTATGGGAATAGCGGGGACTTTAAAATCTGCTGATCTAAGATGTAATTAACTAATAAGACGAGTTATATGAATTTTAAACTTTATGTGCCGATTTGTATCCACCGGTACTTATTCAGTATCAGATACCATGAAAAATACACGAGTGCTGTTTTTTGACACGTACTAATTTAGTAGGCGAACTTGCCAGACATATAACTTTGCGTCAGCTGCAGGTTTTTGAAGCAGTGGCCCGCCTTGGTAGCTTTACCCGTGCGGCAGAAGAATTATATCTGGCACAACCCACCGTATCCATGCAGCTGAAAAAGCTTACTGATACTATTAGTTTACCTTTATTTGAGCAGGTAGGAATTCGTATCCACCTAACCGAGACTGGTCGTGAACTGTATACCGTATGTCAAGAGGTATTTGATAATCTTACTCATTTAGAAACAAAAATAGCGGATATAAAAGGAGTCAAAAGTGGACTTCTAAAACTCGCTGTTATCACGTCCTCCAAGTACCTAGTTCCACATCTGCTTGGTCAGTTTGGACGATTGCATCCAGGGATCGATTTTTCTTTAAATGTAGAGAATCGGGAACACATACTGGAGCGTATTTCAAGATATGAAGATGATCTTTATATCCTTGGTGAACCGCCACCGGAAAGCGAGGTTGAAGCTCACCGTTTTGTCCCGAATCCATTAGTGGCAATGGCAAGTCGTAACCATCCACTAGCGGGGGTACCAAATATTCCACTCAAGCAACTTCTTGATGAACCTTTCATTATGCGAGAGCCCGGATCAGGCACACGTGATGCCATTAACCGCTTATTAACCAGCAAAGGGCTGCGTATTCCTGTTGCCCATATGGAATTTGCCAGTAATGAGGCGATTAAGCAGACGGTTGTTGCAGGACTGGGTATATCGATACTTTCGTTGCATTCACTCGCGTTGGAAGGCATATCAGGGCCTATTGCAATTCTAGATGTTCAAGGACTCCCGATTCATAGATACTGGTATCTAGTTCATCCAAAGAAAAAAAAACTTTCACCTGTAACACTGGCATTCCTGGAGTTTGCAAAGATGGAAGGACAGAATATAGCCAGCAAGACTAAACAAAAATTGGAAAAAATAAGAAAATCCCGCGCGTACAAAAATAGAAAACAAAAAATAAATAGTTAATAACTTAAAATAATTAAGTTACTCACGGATACAATAAAAATATTTTTTACGACTGTATTTCCCAAACCAATGGTGGTTTCGGATAATAAGTGAAATTGGTAAACTAGAACAACACATCGCAAGGAGCTTGGGCATAATCTGAGATTCATTTCAAACGCGGTCAAACTGAAATCCACGTAAAAAAATTATATCAAATTTACTCAATGGTCAGGGAATGTCATTGATGTGTAGCAAAATCAATAACTATGCAAGATACAATAGTAGAACAACAAAATTTGCCATTGATAAATGTGGCTGTCGCTGTAATACAAAGGGAAGATGGACACGTACTTATGGCAGAGCGTCCTTATGGAAAAGAATCTGCTGGTTTCTGGGAATTCCCGGGCGGCAAATTTGAATTAGGAGAGGGTGCCGAGCAAGCAATTGCACGAGAGCTATATGAGGAACTAGGTATTAAATTTAAAGAAGCTTACCCATGGATACGCTACAAGCATATTTATCCGGACAAAATTGTTAAGTTACATGTCTACCGTGTTTTCGCCTGGGAAGGGTCACCATTTGGTAGGGAAGGTCAGCACATATCCTGGGAGAATCCAAGTTCAGTTACTGTTATGCCCTTATTACCAGCGAATGACAAAATTTTACAAGCAATTGCATTGCCCTTGATATATGCCATTATAAATGCTGGCCCTGGTATCAGGGTAAAACTTATGACGCGCCTTACATATTTGTTGGAACAAGGTGTACGTTTGATGCAGGTACATATACGCTACATGAGTTCTGAACAACATATACAGATTATGCGTCCCATCGTCAATTTGGCACATAGCTATGGTGCAAAAGTCTTAGTGAATGGAAACGAGTCGATTGCACTTAAATCTGGCGCTGACGGCATCCATCTGCCAGTCAATCAACTAATGAACACGCATACCCGGCCTTGCGCACAATTATTGTCGGTCTCATGCCATAATGCTAGTGAGCTTGCACATGCCGCTACCTTACGTGCAGATTTTGTATCATTATCACCAGTATATTCTACGCCAACACATCCAAATGTTTCCGGCATGGGCTGGAAAAAATTTGCTGACTTAACGAATAGCCTGTCTATGCCAGTGTATGCGCTTGGAGGGCTGGATTCCAATTACCTTGAAACTGCTATGCGCCATCATGCTCATGGGATCGCTTTGTCAAGCAATATTTGACAACATAACCATACTAGGCTTTGTATGAGTTGAAGATCCTAGTTGTAATACAAACCACACTGGTGTAGTAGCTTCCTAGTTCACAAGTTCTAATCTACTTTCAAGAAACTTTTAACTGCTGATTCTTTGCTGGGTCTAGCATGTAATTTCACAAATAGACCAACTTTAACTACACTGGCAAATTTGTTCTAATAGTATTGATGTGTAAATGTCTGCTTTGTGCCAAAAACACACAGTTGAGTCTAAAGCAGTCCACTAGCATCCAACAAACTAGATGGTATATTTGTTGGTATCGTAAAATTGGAAAAAATGTAGAATAGCCTGTAGTAACGGATACAGTCTACAATTCGATTTCCGCCGCCTCGAATGGCCAGATCCCTTTTAATTTAAGAGAGGCTTTTTGTCCGACTAGCTTTCCTTTGTTAAATGGAGTGTTATGATTATTTGTTAAATGACTCTTATACATGATGACCTTCCTCCTGCATTGACTAGAGGAGACATCTTGTACAAAGCATTCATAGATGTAAAATTACTTAACACAGCAGTTAATGAATACCCATTTCAGGCATAAAGTGATCACTCTAAAAATCAACAGATTAATTTGATAGTCTTAAGAAGTGCTGCACAGTGGAGCAGTATTTTCTATAATCTGTTGCTAGCTGGCCTAAGGTACATTGTCGAAAAAATCTACAACCCCAGTCTCTAGTGAATACTCTGCTCCGACGATAATGAGTCCATCTTTCTTAATAAGCTGTTCGAGAACTTCTGATCTTTGTTGTAGATGGTTTACCGAAGCACAGATGTTTGCACGTACGGCCTGTTGTACAAAAGAGTCTGAATAATCTCCAAGTTCCGCCCCAGGTAATATTTCTATTGATGGGCGGATACGGTCAATGATCGAACAAAGATTCTGTGACTTTTCTTTCGGCTCGTGCCTAAGCTCTTCAAGTGTAGCTAAAACAACCCCGCACTTTGAGTGACCCATTACCACAACAAGTCGCGTACCAAACTTCTCAGTGGCAAACTCGACGCTATCGATTTGCGAGGAAGCAACAATATTTCCTGCAACCCGGATAACAAATAAGTCACCAATGCCTTGATCAAGAATAATTTCTGCTGGCGCTTCCGAATCCGAACATCCAAGAATGATAGCAAATGGTTCCTGTGCTGCCGCTAACGCACGGCGTTGAGCATAACTCGTTTTTGTGTTCGAATTAGAAACACCAGACACATATCGATTGTTTCCTTCATGTAGAGTTTTGAGTGCTTCTTGGGCTGAAACCATTGACAATTCATCCTCTGAATTTTTTTGTTACTGTATTCTATCAATGGGTAGGGACAACTTGTCAAACTTCTTAATATGCTGTGGTAATATTTAATTGGATTATAAACGTCTACTGAAAGATTCATAGCTAACAGTAGGAGGATATGTCATGAACACTGTAAGACAATTACTGCAAAACAAGGGACACGAGGTATTAAGTATCGAGCCGCATAATTCTGTTTATAATGCTATGCAATTAGCCTAGTGAATTTCGGCAAGTAGTTTGCTTATCATTTGTTTTGCCTGGTATAGATAGCTTCTCCCAAACAGATTTAGGTGATTCAGGATGTGATAGAGATTGTAGAGTGTCTTGCGAGTTTTGTAGCCGGAGTCGAGTGGATAAGCTTCCCTATAGGCTGCATAAAAGGTCTCGGGAAAGCCACCAAAAAGTTCAGTCATAGCAAGGTCCGTCTCGCGGTCACCATAATATACTGCTGGATCAAACAATATAGGATGTCCCATGGGATCAAGACTGTAATTCCCATTCCACAAGTCGCCATGTAATAGTGATGCAATCGGTGGTGTTCCCGGAAAGAAAGCATCTAGTTCCGCCATTAGATGCTCACCTTGTTTCTGTAATTCTCTTGTATAGCCGTTGGTTTGAGCAAGCTGCAGTTGATAGCCAAGGCGGTGCTTACGCCAGAATTGTATCCAGTCAAAAGAGAACTCATTTATCTGTGGCGTAGAACCGATAGTGTTGTTCTGCATCCAACCAAATTTTTCAAAGGACATTCGATGCATTGCTGCAAGCCCTGTTCCTAGG
>PVMK01140762.1_pt1 | contig 11101 bp, 9 predicted proteins | sample 1853481 | NCBI WGS metagenome assembly PVMK01 (sample SAMN08533507, study PRJNA380276) | Marine sediment metagenome, whole genome shotgun sequencing project. | reverse complement strand
GTAGCCCTGTTATAATCCCCTGCGGACCGCCAGTTGATGGCTTTTTAGCAGCAGTCCGCCGGCCAGGGCAATCAAGCTGCTCATCAGAAACAGGGTGAAAGAGCCGGTAATCTCGTAAACATAGCCATTGACGAAAAAGCCCACCATCAATCCGAGTCCATAGGTTAAGGCATTGTTGACCGCCTGTCCCAGGGTTTTGGCTTTTTCCGGTGCCAGCTGGTCGATATAAAGAATACTGGCCATATGAAAGGTACCGTAAGTGACGGCATGCAGAATCTGTGACAGCAGGATAAGCGTCACCGAGTGTGCAAAAAACAGAATCATCCATCTGAAGGCAGCTACCAGAAATGAAAAAAAGAGGACGTTTTCCAGGGAAAATCGGCTGAAAATTTTATCCGATTTGATCATTACCAGGATCTCAGCCGTTGATGCCAGCGCCCAGGTGATACCGATGAAGGTGCTGCCGTATCCCATATTTGCCAGGTGGATCGAAAAAAAACCGTAATAGGCGCCGTGGCTGACAAGCATCAAAAAGGCGCAGAAAAGAAAGACGATGACACGTTTTTCCAGCAAGGAGCCTGCGCCCGGTGTCAAAAGATCCTTTTTAGGGGCCTGTATGGCCGGTATGCCAGCGGATATGGCGGCCAGCATCAATGATCCGGCCAGAATCAGAATCAGGATGATATCGACGGAATACAGATCGATGATTTTTCCCAGCACCAGGACCATGACGATAAAGCTGATCGATCCCCAGGCCCGTATCCGGCCATAGCTTTTCTTTTCAGCTCCCAGTACATCCATGGTGACGGCTTCTAAAAAAGAGATGATGGGCGAATAAAACATTCCGTAAAAGGCGGTAATAATCAACATGGGCCAAAATTCAGCGGTGAAAAGAAACATGACCCAAAGGGCGGTGCTGACAAAATTGCAGAGAATATATATCGGCCGCCGAAGGTTGAGGCGATCAGCAAGCATGCCCCAGATTAAAGGGAAAATGACCATGGCCACCGATCTCAACCCCGACAGAACACCTATCTGCAGACCCGAAAATCCAAGATTGTAGCAATACAGGTTAAAATAGGGTAAAAAAATCCCCAGCACGCCGAAATATATAAAGTACTGGGAACTGATGGTGAATTTTAGCGACCGTCTTTTGTCCATATCCGCCATGCTGTGAAAGGATTGAATTTTGCTTGTTATCGCGGCTGAAAGCCGCTCCCACCCGCTGTTGAGCTCTTGTGGGAGCTGCTTTCAGCCGCGATAAGATCGAAGCAGCAGCACCGACACATTTATTATAGTCTAATACCATCCTTATTTTCAAAAGATATTATTTGAGGGTGTCACGTTAGGGATCAGATTAGGTATGATAACCCAACCCGGATAAACCGGAAAAAACAAATCACAAATCACAAATTACAAATAAAATGCAAAGAAATAACTATTAAGAATCTAAGTAGGAAGTAGGTAACAGGGCTTGGTCACCAGGCCCGGGGCTTGAATGATGTTATTCGACGTTTACGGTGATCGGCTTGGGTTGCTCATCTTCCGGTCGGGGAATTTCTATTTCCAGCACCCCGTCTTTAAACTTGGCTTTAATGAGCTTGGGCTGAATGTTATGATGAAGCGTAAACGAGCGCTGAAAGGTACCGTAGCAGCGTTCCTGGCGGTAGTAATTCTCTTCTTTAATATCGGGATTGGCCAGTCGTTCTCCTTTGAGTGTCAGAATATTATCTTTGACTTCAACGGAGACGTTTTCTTTGCCAACGCCCGGCAGTTCGACAGATAGTGCAATTCCGGTTTCCGTTTCATAAATATCGACCGCAGGCTTCCAGACACACATATTCATTTCATCTTCCCGATCTCTTGAGCGGCCGAAAGAATCCTCGAACATGTGGTTGATTCGATTCTGAAGCTCTGCAACATCCCTGAACGGATCCCATTTAACGAGTGCCATGATCAAACCTCCTAATTACTCCGCCCTGAAAAATAGCATATTCAGGGTGATAAATAGTTCTTGGAAAACTGAAGTTTGTTTTTTAACCATAGGTCCGGCGGATTAATTAATTAATCCGCCCGGATCAGCGTCAAAATAGCCTAATAAGATTTCAAAGGACAAAAATATTTTACCTACTCCTGATATTGTTATTTTTCAGGGCGGAGTAATTAAGGTCCTGTTTTTTTAAAATTTAAGCACCGGTGCAACCTTGTCAAGACAGGTTTCTGGAATGCGGAAGTTGGACCCGTCGTCGTCCGATAGGGCGGGACTATGCCGCGGCGGCTAAAGATGCGGGAGGCGGAAAATATGAAAATCAGACATTCAACCATTTTCTTTTCCGTATTCCGACTTCCCCGCTCATTTTTTTTTCCGCATTCCGCATTCCGACTTCCACCTTCCTCCTTCCGTCTTCTCTTTACAAACATATGTTTAGGTGTTATTTTCGTTTCGATCAGCGATGGGGGAGAAGAAGGCATTCCAACATTCCCTCCGGGGCGTAGGCCAATTGGGGCGAAGCCCCCAAATCAAACATTAGGAGCCGGAAATGGAGTATATAAAAATACGACTATTAGATGATTTCGGTCATATTGGTTCCAAATTTGAAAAGACAATCGAAGATATGTTCCGATCTGTGAGCCCGGGCTTTACACTTGCTGAACGGACATGGAGACCTCCCATGGATATGAATGAGACATCGGAAGAGGTCATTATTGTGGCCGAGGTTCCGGGCGTCGACAAAGATGACCTGGAGGTTGAAATCAGCAGCAAAGCCGTCAGGATAAAGGGAAACCGTTTCGCCAAGCATTGCTCCGGCAATGCCACCTATCGACTTGCTGAAATACAGTACGGCCGCTTTGAACGGATTCTCTTTTTGCCGGCACCCATTGATCCGGAAATAGTATCGGCCGCCTATCAAAACGGTTTGCTGGAGATACGATTGGCCAAACAGCCACCTGAGCAAACCCACAAAATACCGATTCAGGATGGATAGGGAATATGAATGCGGAAATCGGAATGCGGAATGCGGATTTAGAATAAGGAAATTATTCGATTATAATTTCTTTTTGTCTTAGGAGATGACCGGATTTAATCTCAGATTATCTTCACGCAAGTTTATATGAATTTCAAAGTGAGGTGGGGAGGAAAATATGGCTGATGAACGGTCACCGATGGAATTTGATGCAGAAAAATTACCGGAGGTTCTTCCGATTCTGCCGCTGTATGATGCAGCGCTTTTTCCCAAAATGGTCTTACCTTTGGTGGTTTTGCAGGGCGAATCCGTCCAGTTGGTCGATGAAGCCATGGCCAAAGATCGTATCATCGGCCTGATGGTATCGAAAAAGCCCGAGGATAAAACGACACCCGGCCGGCAGGACCTGGCCCGGGTGGGCACCAGTGCCTTGATTCTCAAAATGGCAAAGACCCAGGATGATCGAACCCAACTTTTGGTCCAGGGGCTGAGCCGGTTCAAAATAAGAAAGTTTGAAGACGGCAAGCCCTATCTCGTCGCACGCATCGAAGTGCTCAAAGATGTCGAGAAAAAAGACAAAGAAACCGAAGCATTGATGTCGAATATCGTCGGGCAGTTTGAAAGAATCGTCGAATTGTCTCCGGGACTGCCGCCCGAGATCGCTCAGATGGCGAGAACCATCCAGGAGGGCGGTACGCTGGCGGACATGATTGCCTCTACCATTAATTCCACTCCCCAAGAAAAACAACAAGTCCTTGAAATACAGGATGTTAAACCGCGACTGAAACAAGTCACCCGCCTGTTAAACCACCAGCTCGACATCCTGGAGCTGGGCCACAAAATTCAAAGCCAGGTCAAGGGTGATATGGACAAAAGTCAACGCGAGTATTATCTGCGTCAGCAATTGAAGGCTATTAAGGAAGAACTGGGTGAAAAAGATGAAGCCTCCGTTGAGATTGATGAATACCGGGCCAAAATTGAGGAAAAGAATCTTCCCGAAGAAGCCCGCAAAGAAGCCGAACGCGAACTGGATCGTTTAGCGCGCATGCATCCGTCTTCGGCCGAATATACGGTGGCATCAACCTACCTGGACTGGATTACATCGCTGCCCTGGCATGACAGCAGTCCGGATAATCTGGACATCAAAAAAGCCAGAAAAATATTGGATGAAGACCATTTCGGCCTGGAAAAGCCTAAACGGCGTATCATCGAATATCTGGCGGTTCGCAAACTGAAGCCGGAATCCAAGGGACCCATTTTGTGTTTTGCCGGACCTCCCGGAACCGGCAAGACATCACTGGGGCAATCCATCGCCCGGGCCCTGGGACGCAAGTTCCAGCGTATATCGCTGGGCGGTGTGCGAGATGAGGCTGAGATCAGGGGACATCGGCGAACTTATGTGGGTGCGCTGCCGGGTCGAATCATCCAGGGGTTGCGACGGGCTGGAACCAACAATCCGATATTTATGCTGGATGAAATCGACAAGGTTGGAAGTGATTTTCGCGGAGATCCTTCTTCCGCTTTACTGGAGGTACTGGATCCGGAGCAAAATTTTTCTTTCTCCGATCACTACCTGGACGTGCCCTTTGATCTTTCCAAGGTGATGTTCATAACAACGGCCAATATCCTGGACCCCATTCCGCCGGCTTTGCGTGATCGCATGGAAGTGCTGATGCTCCACGGATATACGCTGGATGAAAAGGTTAAAATAGCCAACCGCTATCTCATACCCCGTCAGCGGGAAGAGCACGGCATCAAGGCCAAACAGATTAAATTTACCAACGGAGCGGTAAAGCAAATTGCGATGGGCTACACACGGGAAGCCGGGCTGCGAAACTTGGAGCGTGAAATAGCGAATATATGCCGGGGGGTGGCCACCAAGATAGCCCAGGGCAAGGTAAAATCCGTCAGCATCAAAGTCGATGACCTTCACGAATACCTGGGACCCGTTCGTTTGACCTCCGAAACCAAAGCCCGGATAACAACCCCGGGTGTGGCCACCGGTTTGGCCTGGACGCCCACCGGAGGCGAGCTGCTGTTTATCGAAGCGACCGCCATGAAGGGCAGCAAAGGCCTGACTTTGACCGGACAGCTGGGTGATGTCATGAAAGAATCAGCCACAGCCGCCTTGAGTTTTGCGCGGTCAAATTCCGAAGCCCTTGGAATTGATGAGGATTTTTTTTCGAAACTTGATATCCATATTCATGTCCCCGCCGGTGCCATCCCCAAAGACGGCCCCTCTGCCGGGGTGACCATGCTGTCTGCGCTAACTTCCCTGTTGACCGATACCCGCATCCACAAAGATCTGGCCATGACCGGTGAGATCACCCTAAGAGGGCAGGTGTTGCCGGTCGGTGGTGTCAAAGAAAAAGTGCTCGCCGCCCACCGGGCCGGGATTAGAACCATCATATTGCCGGAATGGAATCGGAAGGATATCGAAGATATCCCCAAAAATGTCCAGAAAGACATTCGATTTCATTTCGTCAATAAAATGCTGGATGTATTAAAAATTGCTCTGGAAAACAAAAAACCACGATCTACCGTGAAGCGTCGTAAAAAGAAGTAACTCCAGACCTCGTCATTCAGCTTGGAAAAATAGCTGCGACTCTTTAGCTGTCGTGGGATTGCATGAAAATTGGACACGGGTCTGATTTAGAAATTAAAGTTAATTACGGGATCTGAAGTTACTTGCTTCATTGGAATATCAGAAATTTGCATCAAACCAATATATATCCCATTACCGCTGTATCCTCATTTTTCCGCAGAATCAGAGCCGTGCCGCTCTTATTAAGCTGCACTTTTTTTTATTTAGTTATCGGTTGTGCCGCAACCTATGAACCGCCTCCCAAGCAGCCGGCGGGATATCCGAAACCGTATAAAGTTTTTGGTAAATGGTACCAGCCGCTGCCGCACTCCAAAGGTTTTCGCCAGCGCGGAATCGCTTCCTGGTACGGGAAGGATTTCCACGGCAAAAAAACCGCCAATGGTGAAATCTATGATATGTATGCCGTGACGGCGGCCCACAAAACTTTGCCGCTGGGCACCTATGTGCGGGTTCATAATCTTGAAAACAATCGCAAGATAGATGTGCGAATTAACGACCGGGGACCTTTTGTAAGGGGACGAATTATTGATCTCTCTTACACGGCGGCCAAAGATATTGGAATCGTCGGTCCCGGAACTGCCAGGGTCGAGGTCTTTGCCCTGGGAACCCCTGCGACGACTGACGGTGGGTCAAGCCGCACTTATGTGCAGGGAGACTATTTCTCGGGTAATTTTACCTATCAGGTCGGCGCCTTTGTAAACCGTGAAAATGCTGAAAGACAGAAGCGCGAGCTCGAAAAAAGGTATAAAAATGCCCACATAACGGTTTTTGACCGCGGTGACCAGATTTTTTATCGGGTGCGGATCGGAAAATTCACGACCCTGGAAGATGCCGTTCGGCACGAGGAAATTTTGATACAGGACGGATACCCGGACGCCATTTTGATTGCTGAATAGAAGATAACTGACCGTTCGGGGTTCAGGGTTCTGGGTTCAGAGGTTAGGGGTTCAGACCTAATCGGAATTGTTAATTCGTGGCTGAATGAAAACCCGGCTGATCGGAGTTGTTGGGTTTCGCCCCTTAAAATCATTACTCGGTATAGGCTTGATTTTCGTAGGTTGGGTTGAGGTACGAAACCCAACATAATCCCGCGGGACTCTACCCAACCTACTAAAAACCTCTACTTTTCGTTTAGACACTAATTATGGAATGCTGTCTTATGACTAATTTTGAAAACAAGACCTATAAAATGGACGGAGCATAGCGACTTCCACCATTCGACATTCGTCATTTGTCATTATTCAATTGTAGAGGGGTAATATAGTTTGTTGAATAAGGTGGTTTTTCTGGACCGGGACGGTACGATCAACCGGGATTCACACGCTTACATTAAAAGCTGGGAGGAATTTGAATTTATTCCCGGCAGCCTCGAGGCTATCAAGGAGTTTACCACAAACGGTTTTGTCAATATTGTTATCACCAACCAGTCTGCGGTACCGCGTAAGTTGATATCTTTGAAAGACCTTGAATTTGTTCACAACATGATGATGCAGACGGTTGCGTCAAGCGGCGGAGAAGTCAAGGACGTTTTTTACTGTCCCCATATGCCGGGAGATGATTGTGATTGCCGCAAACCCTAACCTGGATTGATTTATCAGGCCCAAAAAAAATACGGAATTGATCTGACCACAGCGGTGATGGTGGGGGACAGTGCCAAAGACATCGAGTGCGCCCGCAGGGCCGGATGCGGCAGGGCAGTGCTGGTTAAAAGCGGCAAAGATGACGAGGTAGAAGATGAGTTGAAAACCCGGCAGATGCGTGTGGATTATGTTGCGAAGGACCTGTATGAAGCTGCAGAGTGGATTATTGAAAGTCATTCCCAAACCGGGCAAGCCGGAATTGAATATTGACGATTGAAGATTGAAGATTTGTGGTATCGCTTCGCTCTGTCTTTTCTATTAAAATCGATTGTTCCATTATTCCAATTGTGAGCGAAGCGAACTAACTTGTAAAGTTTATCCTGAATGAAGAATACTAAGGCCAAATATGCTGTTGCTGCGACCGTAGAGGGTCATCTGGAGCGTATTACCTATTTTAACGAAGATACCCATTATACCATCGCGCGGTTGAAACCCGTTGGTTTGAGCGCCGCAGTCACCGTGGTTGGTTATCTGGCAGGCGTCAGCCTCGGCGAAACCATAAAAGTTAATGGCAGATGGGAGACCCATCCTAAATACGGGCAACAGTTAAAAATTGATTCATTTGAGGTGATGCTGCCGGCCGGTATAGACGGCATCCGTACTTACCTGGGATCGGGTATCGTTAAAGGCATCGGTCCATCGCTGGCCTCGAGAATGGTGAAAGCATTCGGGGCCGAAACCCTGGAGATCATCGAGGGCCACCCGGAAAGGCTCGTTGAAGTGAACGGCATCGGGGAAGCCAAAGCAGCATTGATACAAAGCGTCTGGAGCGAGCATCACGCCCTTAGAGGTCTGATGCAGTTTTTGCAAAAAATGGGAGTTCAGACTTCCTATTGCGCAAAAATATTTAAAGAATACGGGTCGGATGCGGTGACCCTTATTCAGGAAGATCCTTACGTGCTGGCGGACGATTTTCCGGGTGCCGGATTTTTGATTGCCGATACCATCGCCCGCAAGCAGGGTGTGGAAAACGAAGACCCCGAGCGCGTGCGGGCCTGTATCCTGCACCTTATCCGGCTAAATGCCGATGACGGACATACTTTCGCTGAAAAGGAAAACCTTTTTTCGCGTTGTGAAAATCGGTTTCAAATCAGTCAAGGGGCCATTGAGAATGCCATTGACGAACTGCTTGCCGCCAATGTCATCATCGTTGAGCCGCTTAAAGCGAATCCATCGACCCGTGCCGTGTACATGAAGGATTTGCATCTGGCCGAAAGCGGGCTGGCAGGCCGCCTGATGGCGATGCTCTCTGTACCGGTGGAACCTGGTGATATTGATGCCGATGGCATCGCCAAAGAAGTTCATCAGAAGCTTGCCATTAACTTATCTGCCGAACAGGTGGAGGTACTCGAAAAGGTTTTTTCCCATCGTATTGTGATTATTACCGGCGGACCCGGAACCGGCAAAACAACCCTTTTACGTTCCATCAGCACCGTATATCAGGCCCAGGGCAAGCGAGTGCTGCTGGCAGCACCCACCGGCCGGGCGGCCCGGCGTTTGGCGGAGATTACCCGAAAAAAGGCAAGCACCATTCATCGTCTTCTGGGATACAGCTTCACCGATAACGGCTTCATGCGAAACCGCGACCATCAACTGGACGCCGATGCCGTTATTATCGATGAAGCTTCAATGGTCGACACGGTTTTGATGCATCATCTTCTGGCAGCCGTGCCGATGTCGGCCAGGCTGATTCTGGTGGGTGATGTATTCCAGCTTCCATCAGTAGGGCCCGGCAATGTCCTGGCGGATATGATCGAGTCGGGCAGCATACCGGTATTCTATTTGAATAAAATTTTCCGTCAGGACCAGGAAAGCTCAATTGTTATCAACGCCCATAAGGTTCGTGAGGGTGAATTCCCCGACTTTCAAAGCTCAAACGGTTTAGATGATCTTTCCGATTTTTATTTCATAGAACAAAACGACCCGGACCGGGCAGCTGCCAGGATTGTTCAATTGTGCAAAGAAGATTTGCCCGGTAAATTTGATTTTGATCCTGTTGAAGACATTCAGGTATTAACACCGATGCACAAAGGTGCGGTCGGTACAATCAACTTAAACAATCTTTTGCAAAAAGTATTAAATCACCAACCTGTAGAGATGAAAACTACGGGGATATCATTCAAAGCCGGCGACAAGGTGATGCACCTTAAAAACAATTACCCCAAAGGGGTGTATAATGGCGATATTGGAATCGTCGTCAGCATTGACAATCAAAAAGCGGAACTATCGGTAAATTACTACGGCAAAAACGTTAGCTATGCTTTTGACGAGCTGGATGAGTTGACAATGGCCTATGCCATTTCAATCCACAAATCCCAGGGCTCTGAATATCCGGCTGTTATCGTGCCGCTGATGACCCAGCATTATGTGCTGTTACAAAGGAATTTGCTTTATACCGCCATGACCCGAGGTCAAAAATTAGTCATCCTGATCGGTACCCGAAAAGCGCTTAACATAGCCCTGAAAAACGACAAACCCCACCGGCGACTGTCGAGGTTGGCTGATAGGCTCAATTCGGCCATTTAATTAGCCACGGGAGCGGTGTATATTGTGGGCTTAAAGGGCTTGGGTTCAGGAAAATTTGGTTTCAGGTGTCAGGTTTCAGGTGTCAGGAAGTAACCGCAGAATCTGAAGCCTGGACACTCTTATATGAAACTTCACAAAGTTAAAAAGCGAACCGCAGAACCGCAGAATATCGAATATCGAATGTCGAAGGGTGGAATCGCTTCGCTTGATCTTTTTATAAAACAGATAGAATACATTATTCGATGTTGGACGTTGGATGTTCGATGTTCGATGTTCATTAGTTTTTCATTTGATTGGACTGGACGCTCGCGGCCAGAGGCGACGCTCATATGCACATGCGTTTATCCATGAGCAGGTTTAACATGCTAACGTTATGCTGCGATTCTCATATTTGAGAATCAAGCAAATCTGCGGTATCTCAGCGTCTTTCCTGACACCTGACACCTGACACCTTTAGCCAGACTAATTGTGAACTTCTGAATATTGTTAATCTCCACCATAAAGTGATAAAAAGAAAGATCCAATGGAACCCACACCTACCTACCAAGAATTAAAAGAAAGAGTTGCGGAATTGGAAAAAGAGGCCGCAGATTGCAAATCAGCAGAAGCGTCGCTTCGCCGGAGTAATGAAATCGTCAACAGCATTTTATCCGCTTCTCCGATCGGCATCGGTCTGGTCGAAAATCTAATCATCAAGCGAATTAATGGCTCTCTGATGAGAATGTTTCGTTTTGAATCAGAAGCCGATTATCTTGGAAAGAGCGCTCGAATCATTTATCCATCGGAGGAAGATTTCCAAAGGGTCGGCGACTTTATTTATGACTATCTGAAAGCCGGCCAAGAGGCCTGGCTGGATGCTACCTTTCAACGCAAAGACGGGACTACCTTCTGGGGTCATTTAAAAGTGAATACCCTTTATCCTCCGGATCCTATGCAAAGAGCCACTTTTACCATATCTGATATTTCGTGGCGCAGGCGTGCTGAGGCTGAATTGCTGCAAAAGGAGAAATTACAGGCGGTTGTTGAAATGGCGGGTGCGGTGTGCCATGAGATGAATCAACCCATGCAGTTGACCCTTGTGGAACTGGCTGAGTTTTTGGTGATGGATACGTACAATAAAAGTGAGATCGAGAAAAAAGTCGCCAGAATCAGGCAACCGCTGAATGCGTTGCGAGACATGTCGCGCAAACTAATGCACATCACCCGGTATGAAACCCGTGATTACGTGGAAGGTGAAAAGATCGTTGATATTGATAAATCGTCAGGAACCAGCGACTAATTTACGGTTCGGAATTTTCTACAACTTGGTTCTGGCGTCATGACTCCGTATCCGGTCTTGCCGGCATCGGAATTTTAATGAATTG
>PVMK01117510.1_pt1 | contig 11102 bp, 12 predicted proteins | sample 1853481 | NCBI WGS metagenome assembly PVMK01 (sample SAMN08533507, study PRJNA380276) | Marine sediment metagenome, whole genome shotgun sequencing project. | reverse complement strand
GAAGCACACTTGTGAAGCCCTAGCGGTTTTTCGGTATTAAAAGCACGGGATGTCATGGAGGAACCTTTTCTGTTATTGATGGCGGATCATCTTTTTGATCCGGCTATTATTCGGTCATTACAGGAGCAGACGCTTAACGAAGACGAGGTTTTATTGGCGGTGGATACTGATAAAAACAATCCACTGATTGACATGGAAGATGTGACCAAGGTCCATATCAAAGACGGGTATATCCTCAATATCGGCAAAACCATTGACGATTTCAACGGTTTTGATACCGGTATTTTTCTTTGTACTCCGGCAATATTTGAAGCATTGGAATGTGCTTATAAAATTCATAATGACATAACTTTATCGGCTGCAATACGGGTTTTAGCAGAAGATAAACATGCAAAATCAGTACAAACAAACGGATCCTGGATAGATATTGATGACAAAATCGCCTATCAAAAAGCAGAAAAAATGCTGTTGGATTCGTTACGCTGGAAAAGCAATGACGGCCCGGTTTCACATTGGTTGAATCGCCCGATCTCTACTCGTATATCTAAATTTCTGGTTAATTTCAATATTACCCCCAATCAAATCTCTTTTTTCTCTTTTGTGCTTTCAGTGATTGCGGCGGGACTTTTTGCGCTGGGTACTATTGGTTTTTGGCTTTGGGGGGAATCATCGCGCAATTTGCTTCGATTATTGACGGCTCTGACGGTGAAGTAGCCCGTCTGAAATATTTATCTTCCGATTATGGCGGATGGTTCGATGCAGTACTGGATCGGTATGCGGATGCTTTTTTACTGTTTGGACTGACTTGGTATGTTTATAGTCAAGACTTATCTCCGTTGGCTTTAGTAACCGGATTTTTAGCCATCATTGGCTCCTTTATGTTGAGCTACACTGCGGACAAATACGACAAGCTCATGAAAAACCGTATTAAAAAAGGAGTGAGAATGGGGCGCGATGTCAGGGTTTTCTTGATTTTTTCAGGCGCAATATTAAATCAAGCTTACCTGGTGTTAATCGTGATTGCGGTTTTGATGAATTTGGAAACCATACGCCGGATTGTTATTTGCCGAAATGATGGATAGTATTGCCTGCGCAAAACAACAAATACGCGCAATTATTTCAAAGTCCAGTGTGCCGGAAGATCCGATTCATGCGGAGAATGTACTTGAATGGTTACTAAAATTAAAACCTGATGCTGATGAAGCATTGCAGATTGCCGCACTGGCTCATGATATTGATCGCGCTGATGGAAAGAGAAAAATACAGCGTGCCGATTTTAATGATTACAATCAATTTAAAACCGCCCATGCTTATCATAGTGCAACGATTCTGAAACAAATCTTACATGAATATCAGGTGGAACCCTCTATTATTGATAACGCCTGTCAATTAGTAGAACAACACGAAGTGGGTGGTGATCCTCGTTCAGATTTGTTGAAAGATGCAGACAGCATTTCTTACTTTGAAGTGAATATGCCATTATACTTTCAAAGAGAAGGGTACGAAGAGACCTTGAAGCGTTGTATTTGGGGGTATCAGCGTCTCTCTCCAAAAATGAAAGAAGTTTGTCAAAATATATCTTATTCGCATGATTTACTGAATACGATTTTAAAAGAAGCGATTTCTACGGCATTTGATAGTTAAACAGAATACAAAAAAACCTAACAAAAAAATCCAGCAGACGCAAAAAAACGCGCCGCTGATTTAGGCGTTATACAAGGTTTTAACCAATAATCTTCAATGTTTTCTTCAGCCTAAATCGTTTGTTTGTAGGTGTTATCATCAAAAAGGGTTTTGCTCTGTCTTTTGAAAGAGTACTTCCTCCTACCATCAGCCCCAAACCGCCTATAATGTGCATGTTATAAACGGTAATCAACAGTACAGGAGCTCGCGGAGATATTCGGGCTCCATACTTCGCAGATACGGAGGATCGTTAATAAAAGGAATTAGAGATAACGATGCGGGTCACTGATGGGTCTTTTCCCATTCAGTGCATCCGTTGATTGGCGGATTTCCCGCAAGGAGATTAGACAGTTTTCCATGAAGAAGGGGGTTTGGGTAAATCTAATGGGGGTTTATAATCAGGTTTGTTATAGTGCATACCACAGTTTGTGTTTTGGCAATAACTAAACTACAAACTACATCTCTATTAATAATTTTATCCTTATTGCCAGAAAATATAGGATTAATTTCTTGGTTTTATATATTTTGTTTTGATGTTTAATTATTGCCTAACGTGAGAGAAAATGGGTCAAATCTGCTCTTGACTCTTATTTAAACAGTGTTCTACTTTTTCAATACTTGCTCTTAAATTTTTGTCAATTGGTATTCGTTTTTTCATTCTCTCTATTATAGTACTTACACTACTGTAATTTGCAATATGAAATTCAACACCAATTCGCTCATGAAATGGAATCACCCATTGTTCATAGCATGATACCATGCATCAGGATATTCTATTCTTAATGGCCTTGTCATAATAAGTAATTATTACTCCTAAAGATTTTATATGAGTCAGGAGCAGGCTTGACCCCTTTTTTTGTTTTTTCGTCTTTTCTTGGTATTCGGATGCATGCCCAGCTCAAGCCTGAAGGAGCCCAGCCCGCTATTGCATCATATGCACCGTGCGTGTTGGGAACGGGATCTCGATGCCACTTTCATTCAGGGTATTGTAGATCAGCTCGGTCATTTCCAACTTCCTGGCAAATTGCTTCCCAAAATTGTCCACCCACACCCGGGCACACATGTCGAGGGAGTAATCGCCCATATTCAAGAAGAGCACCTGGGGTCCAGGCTCCTGCAAAATGTCATCCAGTTGGCTTATCGCATCCAAAACAACTCCTTTGACCTGGCTCACGTCATTGCCGTAGGCCACCGCGAAATCCACGCTGACCCGGATAGTCGCATCGGGTTTGGTGTAGTTCTTGATCCGTGCATTGGCTAGTGTCGAATTGGGAAGGGAGATCACTTCGTTGTCGTACGTCCGTATCAAGGTGGTGCGAAGACCGATGTCCAGCACCACTCCTACCTCCCCGCTCTCGAGTTGGACCTTGTCACCCACATTGACAGAACGATCCAATATAAGCTGAATGCCGGAAAAAACGTTGGACAGGCTGCTGTTCAAGGCCAAGGCGATAGCCAGACCGCCAATACCGAGGGCGCCCAATAGAGGGGCGATTTGGACTTCCCATTCCCCCAGGATGATCAGAACACCAAGGATGACAACGCTCGTCTTTACGGTCTTGCGCAAAAGAGGCAGCAGGCCTTCGTCCAGGGTAGACGTGGTTCGTTTTAGCCAGGTCTTTTCCAGCCATTTGGACACGTCGTCAACCAGGCTGATTGCACCGCGCATTAGCAGCACAGCAAGAAAAGAGAACAGTATCCGCTGGGGAATGGCGGTCTGCAGAGCCAGAGGCGTGAGGGCAATCATCAGACCGATGACCGGGATCGAATAGGTTACGACGTTCTTGACTGCCCGGATCAGGATATCATCCACCTCGGTCTTGGTCTTTTGGGCCAACCGTAGTAAAACAAATCGTAGGCTCCAGCGCGTGACGACGGTCAGCACCAGTGAAAGTATGAAGATCCCCAAGGACTGAATCCAAGGGTTTTCAAGATAGGGACTTAGCATGTTGGCAAGAACGTCCATGGCAATCCTCCTCTAAACGTTTAAATATTGAATTTATTGTTCTACCTTTATCAACTGCTTCTTTCCAGTCATCTGCATTTAAACAAACTAAGGAAAGACTACTCTGATGATCAACATCAACCAATAAAACATTTTCATTATGATATTGAGTTAAACCAGTTGCCAAATGGAGTGCTAGAGCTGTTTTTCCTACCCCACCTTTAAAATTAATGATGCTTACCCTTGTTGCCATTTTGAACTCCTATTTTTTTATTATTATTTAATGCGTATAATGCCGGGGCTGAGCCATGACCCTCAGGGCATTGGATTCCTGCCCCTGGTTCTCCCTGAGCGAAGCGGTGGATATCATGGCTCAGCACCGGCATTCTCCCTCGCGAAGCGAGGGAGAACAAGTTATTAGCTGAACGGTAACATAACTTAAATCGTGTAGTCAATAAAATGGAGAGTTTGAGGTTATCTGACGAATGTGAAGGTTTCAATCGATAATCATTTGAAGATGACCTCGTAATACACCAAGATATTGTTTGGGATATTGAGTATGTGCTATTAGTCACTTAACTCGATAACATGACAAACGTAATATTAGTCAAAACGGTTAGTTTAATAGCTATCAATAATTACGTCAAATGAATAATTTTATTTTATTGACCCGGGTAAAAAATCCTGTTATTATCCCATTAACTGTCTAATAACTGGTTATGTTTAAGAAAGTAAATTTAAAAAGGAGTTTCAATATGGATGATGGATTTGAGTTAAGAGTATCTGATAAAAAAGGAGAAGGTATTTTTGCGACGAGATCATTTAAGACTGGTGAAATCGTAATGGTCGGAACAATTGAAAAAGTACTAAAGGAGAATCACTCTCACGCTTCACAGATAGGCGAAAATGAGTATGTATTTCACGCTGGATTAATAAGTAAGGTTAATCACTCCTGCAACCCTGGTTGTGGCATTAGAGTAAATGAAACTGGCGCCCATGACTTTGTAGCCATAAGGGGTATTCTTGATAGTGAAGAAATAACCTTTGATTATGCTATGCGAAATTACGGTGTAGACTATTTCCCGAAAAAGTGCATGTGCGGATCGGATATATGTCGTGGTAGGATTACGGGGTGGAAAGATTTACCAGATGAAAAGAAGAAAATATACGAAGGGTTTGTTGCTCCTTACCTTCTTGAATTGGATGCCAGGATTTCTCTGAGCAAGTGTCTGTAAAAAACAACTCGGATTCTAATGGAGATGAACATGAAATCACTAGTTGAACAAATTGCAAAGTCTCTGGTAGATAGCGAGGAGGAAGTTTCAGTTGCCGTGGTAGACGGAGAAAAAACTGCTGTTTTTGAATTGCGCGTTGCTAAAAGTGATATTGGGAAAGTAATTGGAAAGAAGGGAAATACAGCACTAGCAATTAGAACAATACTGAGTGCTGCCGGTACCAAACTTGGCAAGCGCTTTCTTCTTGAAATATTGGAATAGGCTAAATAATACGAATTCAAAGAGACTGATTATCCACCCTTTATATTGATAAAATTGAGAGCCATTGATGCGGAAAAACCCATAAGCATCCGGATATAATTATGATATCAACCAGGAATGTCACAAAATATTTCAGGGGATTTCAGGCCCTAAAAGATGTTTCCTTTGAAATTAACAAAGGAGAAATCGTTGGCTTTTTAGGGCAAAACGGCGCCGGCAAAACGACCTTAATGCGCATTTTAACCTCATATCTTCCTGCTACTTCAGGTGAGGTTGTGATTGGAGGCGATGATGTTGTTAAGAATTCTTTAGCTGTCCGAAGAAAAACAGGATATTTACCGGAGACCCCCCCGCTTTATTCCAATATGACTGTAAAGGATTACCTTGAATTTGCAGCACAAATGAAAGATGTACCCGGTAAGCAGCAACACAAACAAATTGACAAAGTTTTAGAGGAATGTAATATCGGCGATGTTAAAAATAAAACGATAGACAATTTATCGAAAGGATACAGGCAGCGCGTTGGTATTGCACAGGCCATTATCAATGAACCCGAAGTGCTTATTCTAGATGAGCCGACAAGCGGGCTTGATCCGGTCCAGAATCTTCAGGTCCGTAAACTTATTAAAAGTCTAAGACATGAAAGGACCGTGATTATAAGCACGCATATTCTTTCAGAGATTGAACAGATCGCGCAAAGAGTATTAATTATAAAATCAGGTCAAATTATCGTTGATGAATCATTGGATCTGCTTTTAAAAAGTCAAAAGGGGGCACAATGCGCTGAACCGACTCTTGAGGAAGTCTTTATAAGATTACATTCCGACCCGTCAGGGGGCTATGATGAATAAAGTGATTATAATTGCCAAAAAGGAACTGGCGGCCTACTTTAAATCGCCGATTGCGTATATTATTTTAATCCTCACTATCTCCATCTTTAATATCTTCTTTTTTATGATCATTGACGAAAACAGGGAGGTGTCCCTGCGTGACGTTTTTAAGGTTATGGAATTCATGTTTGTATTTTTAACGCCGCTTTTGACAATGAGGACCTTTTCTGAAGAAAAATTAACAGGAACAATGGAATTCCTGATGACTACGCCAACGACAAACACGGCTATTGTTCTGGGCAAGTATCTTGGAAGTTTGGTCTTTTTTACTCTATTGCTAATCATGACAACGGTCTATTATTTAATAATCGACTATTTTGGCAGGCCTGACCTGTTAGCAACATTATCAGGATATATAGGGGTTTGGCTGGAAGGGGCTTTCTTCCTTTCCATCGGAGTACTGACCTCCTCATGGACACGCAACCAAATTGTAGCGGCAATAAGCTCTTATTCAATTTTATTCTTATTATATTTTTCAGCTAGTTTTACCAAATATTTTAGCGGGACAGCTGAAACAGCAATCCGATATATAAGTACGTTGAACCATTTAGAAAATTTTGCGGTTGGCCTTATTACAACAGCAGATCTGGTTTATTACTTGAGCGGAATAGTTGTCTGTATTGTATTAACAAGATTCAGCATTGAAAATCGATTATGGCGCTAAATAAAATTCATAAGTATTTACCTGCCATATTTGGCTTGGGGGCTGCCTTTCTCTTATACAGCCTCACTGTTTCCTATATAGAACAACACGTTGACATTTTATCTATATCTATTTTTTTTGTTGGCAATAGTCTTGTTCTTTATTTGTTTTATAAATTACAGGAAATCATCTCAAAATCCTTCAAAATCATATCAATGGAAAAAGTACGGCATAATTATAGTTGTGATTATTGGTTCCGTGTTTCTTTGGGCTGGAATAAACTTTTCAGCTTACACCTTCAATCAACGCTGGGATTTGACCAGTGCTAAACAACATACATTAACAGGCAATACAATTGAATTAATTAAAGGTCTTACACAGGGGGTGCAGTTAACAGCCTTTTATGTCGGCATGCCGCCAAAGTATCTGGAGGATTTATTTAAAGAATATGAAAGACTTTCCGAAGGAAAAATCAAGACCGAAATTATTGATCCTATTGTCCAGATTGGCTATGCTGCTAAATTCGGCAATGTCATAAGCGGTAAAGAAAAAAAGGTCATTGTTCAGTCCGGAGGCGAACGAAAGGATATGGACTTTACAAAAACCCCATTATCCGAAGAAGAGCTGACCAACGCGATTCTTCGTGTGACCAGAGAAGCACGCAAGATTTATTTTCTAACGGGACATAGAGAATATGGTATTAATGACGAAGGGGATAACGGATTAAGTACTCTGTCAAAATTATTATCAGCAAATAATATCTCAAGCAAAGAACTGATGCTGGGGATAGAAGATGAAATTCCGAAAGATTGTGATGTATTAATCATTGCCGGCCCTCACGATTCCCTTACAGAAAAAGAAAAAACAACTATAGAAGAATACCTGGAAAGGGGCGGAGATGCCCTGTTTTTAATTGAACAGATTATCGTTACCACGCCTGATAATCCTCTGACGGAAGAAGAAAAGGATAGAAACCCGTCTTTAAACAGCATTCTAAATAAATGGGGGATAAATATAGGTAATGATATTGTTGTAGACTTAAGCAGTCATGCAGGCGGAGATGTCGGCAGTCCTGCCACCCGCAATTATATGCCTCACAAAGCGATTATAAAGAATTTAGATTACACTTTTTATGTCCGGCCCCGCTCTATTTCAGTTTTAGAGGACCGCCGCAAATCAATTAAAATTGCGCCGGTAGTTTTCACAGTCTCAAAAGAAAAGAGCTGGGCTGAAACAAACAGGACGTTACAAATTCAATTTGATGAAACAGTGGACACCCCCGGACCGGTCCCGATTGCATTTGTTATATTGGACCCTAAATCTCAAACGTCACAGAGGGAAAGCAGTCCTGATTCCAATGATTCAGTCAGTCGCCCGGACTCAGGGGTGCATTTGAACCAAAACGTTGGGAAAGAGAAAATATCCGACACCCGTATTATTGTTTTTACTGACGCTGATTTTTTAACAAATGTATTTATCAACCAATACAGCAACGCCGAAATGGGACTTAATATCATTAATTGGCTGTCGGAGATGGATTATCGGATTTTCCTTGATCAGAAAGAAATCACAGTCGAACATTTTGATTTAACCAGCAAACAGAAACGCATAATTATCATGATTCTTTTTCTTATGCCTGCTCTTGTCGGCATAACCGGGATAATGACCTGGCTCAGGCAAAAGAATTGAGTCAAGGATGAGGAGGGGGCAGTAAATTTCATCTTATTGAAATCCTTCAGGAAGTTGCCGGATTCTATAAATAACCAATTTGATTAATTATATCTGTTTGCTAATCCTAGCTTTTACCAGTTGTCGTTTTTCAGTCTATAACAATCAAATCTGCAGTACGAGCGCCGGTAAAAGCACCCTTCTTAGAACCATCAACAAGCTTGAACCAATAGACGACGGGGAAATAATTGTTGACGGCATGTATCTTTCCGACCCCAAAACAAATCTTACTGTGCTCAGGGCTGAAATAGGCATGGTCTTTCAGCACTTATGCTATAGCCTTCGGTGTAACTTTCTAAGAATTGGTACATCTCATCAGCACTAATAGCGTCGATAGACCGTTCTTTAAAACGTGTTTCAAACTTCTTCAAGATATAGTTGTAACTGTATATTGTTCTCTGCTTCAGATTTGCTTTTTGCTGGTATCTGAATAGTGTTATAGCTTCTTTTACCTTCATTGAATGCCTTCTAATTTATTTGGTCTCTGGGGTAATAATAATGCTACAACTTACAGCAAAAAGGATTACTTGCATAGGTGAAAATATAGTGGATATTTTATGAGAAGAAAGCGAAGTGCTTAATGAATACTATAAGTTACACCTACAAGTCAATGATTATGAAGCTCCTGTATATTGATGATTAACGATTAAAACAATCGGGTAGGAGGCGGGATCACTCCCGCCGTCCTCCCACACCACCCGGCATACGGTTCCGTACCAAGGCGGTTCCCATCAATGCGCTTGATCTTAACCTCAATGCCCGCCGCACTATAAGCACCCAGCCTTACCTCATGGATTCCGTCCACTACTTCCGGCTTAGGCCCTCTTTCGAGGCTTCTGCTCAATGCGGTCAGAATATCGGTTCCAAGTCATCGACAGGTTCAGGCCTTCATCCCGATACTTCGGGACTACTATGCCCTCTGCTGACTTCTGCCTACCCCTCCCACCACCTCTCGATGATAGTAGCTATAGCAGGTAGACAGATCTCCCCGGGTAATGCGCACCCACCTTCACGCTTATGCCCGCCGCATCTACGTCCATGTCTTCCGTACAGGTATTGGACTTTGAATCTCATTGCCTTCTCATCCGACATGGCCGCCTCATATGCGATTTCTGTTCGTCAGGCCAGCGCTTTGCCTGCGGCTTCCTTCAGATTCCACCTCACGATGGACACCCTTGCCGTTCGGCTAACAGTTCCCCCTGTCGGGCCTGTAGAGGACTTTCACCTCCGAGTGAATGCGCCCTGCCGGGCGCACAACAGAAAAGGGCTTGAAGAACCCAAGCCCCTTCTTGTTATTATTATGATTTTAAACTACCAGGTAGCAATAGCTGTGAAGTCGTTCTATCAAACTGATCGCCATTGATCAAGCCCCTGTCAATTCAGATCGTCATCTTTATAGTATTTTGTTCCTTTGCCGGTAATCTCAACAGCAAGGCCCGTCTCAGTAAGTTGGTACATCCAGACTCCGGGAGAGGCGCTGATCGCTCCGGCTAATGAAGCCCCCTTATCTGCGACCTTAGCTGCGGCTGTGCCCTGACTGCCAAATTCCCAACCCTTGTTAATGAAATTGTAAAGTGCATATTCCTGCTCAAACACAAAAACCACACTGAATTTCTTTACACCCAGACCAATGCCGGCCTGCACCTCGACCATCTTCATGAAGGTCTCCTGATTTGTCTTGTTGTTAATGACCACTCCCTTACCCATTCCTCCGCCAGCGAAAAATATCTGCATGCCGAAATTGCTGAAGACACCGTAGCCAGCCGAGCTCTCAACCTTGGCTCTGGCGCTTGGGCGAACCTTGTAGAGCCGTTCCAGTTCATCCTTAGCCATGGACCTGACCTTTTCACGCTCTTCCTTAGCTTTCTCACCGTAACCACCTGCTGCTTCCCCTGCTTCTTTAACAGACTCTTCAGCTTTCTCACCATAACCAGCCGTTTCAGTCAAAGTCTCCTCTGTCTGAGCCGTTACTTTTTTCTGACAAAAAACCATAAAGAGGAATGATACTAAAAAAGTAATACTCAAAAGCACCAACAGCATTTTCTTCATTTGAGTTTCCCTCGCATTTAAAAATGTTAAAGGTTCATAGATTTAATCTATTTGTAAAATATTTATAGTAAATCTTCCAAAGACAATAATAAAAACAATCTCATGCTACTTCGCAAAAGTTAGAATGTCAAGATGATTTCCATTTGAAACCTTACATTCTAAGGCAGGATTCCAAAACAAGGTTACAGGAAGAAATTGTTAGGCTGGCAAAGCGATATTTTGATGAGTACACCTACAAAGCATGAATTTTGCCAGCCTCAAAATCTGATGATTATTGGATGAAACCTTGTATAATGTTTGCGTGAGTGATATGAAACTTATAAATTTATACAATGACAAGTTATGACACTTGTTCCAGTTTTGCTTTAATCGTGATGTGTCTTTCACCACGCAATATTCCTAATATCACCTCATCACCAAGGCGATATTTATCAAATTCATTCCTTAAATCATCATAGGTATAGACTGGTTGATTATTTATTGATTCAATTATATCTCCAAGGATAATATCATTACCTGCTCTGCGGGTTCCTCTAATACCAGCTTCTTCAGCAGATCCCCCAGGTTGAACATCAATTATGAGAATTCCTTCAATATCCAGTTGTCGTGTAATACGTTCATTTGCAATTGTTACCCCAATCCCTGGCCTGATACCTTTGCCAAATTTT
>PVMK01189008.1_pt1 | contig 11103 bp, 9 predicted proteins | sample 1853481 | NCBI WGS metagenome assembly PVMK01 (sample SAMN08533507, study PRJNA380276) | Marine sediment metagenome, whole genome shotgun sequencing project. | reverse complement strand
TCTGGCATCGCGCCTCACCAACCAAACTTCGGACGTCACCCTCAGCTAAGAAATCTGCCGGCATTTTTTCTTCAACGCCAGGAATAGTTTCTCGTGCGCTTGCAGGCGGCGTGCATAATTCACTTCAGATTGCCCGCCCTTGGCACGCATTAAGTCGATAAGCGTTTTTTTCTCGCGTGATGTCCATTTACCCGGATCTGCGGCGGCAACAACCGGACAGAAATGCACAAACGTTTCCTGCTCTGTCCTGGACCAGTTCCTGATTGAGCGTAAGCCGAGGTCTTTCATCATGCGCCGAGCAATAATCTGCAACGCCTTTTTACGCGACAACTCCCCAGTCCTTGCAATTTCCCTGGTTGCCAGTAACGAGCATGACTCTATCCAGCTTTCTTCAAACAATTCGGCCTGGCGAGCGCCTGGTAAAGCCAGGTGCATGTCGCACTTCGCGAGGCGGCGCAGGATGGTGAGCGGGCTTCTGTACCCTTTTCGATTCTGCACCCTGGCGTATTCCTGACGCGCCAGTTTTCTGACAGCAGCATCAACCGGGCGGTAACCCAGTCGATAATAAAACCAGAACGCGCCGCTTTTTAGCGCCTCTGCGTTGTCACCGCCGAACTGGTAGGGGTTGGCTATAAATCGATTGCAGCCACAAAGCGTATGGAAAACCCGCATTACCTGCACCCACAACCAGGCGGCTTCACTGCCACGATACTCATCGAAGATGTTGATGCCGGTATTCGCTTGCTTGAATAGTACGCTCGCTCCGCCATAACCGATCGGCACGCCGTTCGACAATATAAGGAATCCCAGCGTGCACTCCAGCGGATAACGATGCTCGGCGGACAGGCCGGTCACCGCGATGCTAATACCCTTACCAACATTCGCAATATAGACGTCACCTGGATTAGCGTAGTTAAAGTGTATGGTTTCCCGATGTCGGGCCAGCCAGAGAACTCATCGCAACATTAAGGACTCTCTTCCCTTCGGCCACACTGAGCCATTTGACAGAATTGAGTCGTCTGCGGATCTCGCGTTTCGGAAAAGCCATGCGGCTGCGCATGCCATCCCTGCGAAAATAGATGTCATCAACGACAAGGGTGTTTGCGGATTTTGATAATGCCGCATCTGACAATTCGCATCGCAATGGAATTTCTGCGGCGTTATAGAGCGACGTCAGGAACCGCGCGTGCAACATTCGCTCAGCCATCTGTAGCATTAACCAGTCGAACCGCGTTGCGGAATGATTAGCCGTCGCGATACTGAGCCATTCCCGCGCATCAACCCAGCCGCTATCGAAATAATCTGCTTCGGACGATTCGACCAGATGATCCATCAGTTCATCCAGCCGGTCGGTGTTTTCCAGTTCAGCCCAGTCAACAGAAGTCATGCCAGGAAAATGCTGCGCAATCCAGCTGGCGACCTCATATGAGAAAGCGTAATAAAGATCCGTACCGGCGATGCCGCTATCAGCAAGTATTGTTCGCTGACTCTTGCTTAACTTGCCGACTCTTGAGTCGAAATCCTGCAGCATTGAAGAAGCAAGATGGTGCAATTCCTTGTTATCCGGAAATGCGCGAATAAAACACAAACAATCGTGCAGCCGCTGGATGTCTGCCGCAGTCCTGATTGTCGATCCTGCGATCGACTCGAGCAGGTCCTGCCTTTCCTTTGCAACGACTCGGCTGAAGGAACGACGAATCGCACTAAGGCGGTTTATTTCTCTCCGGACTGATCTCTTTTTCACTTGCTTGCAATCTCGCAGAAGGCGGCACCCACATTTTTATCCTAGGCCGAACGGGTCAAGTGACAATAGGTAATTACCGTTTTCATAAGTTTAAGGGCTCTCAGCAACTGAAAAACTTCTGCCGAATGTCCTGCAATCAGCCAACCAAATGGGCCGAAACTGATGTTCTCTTTTAGCAGTATAAGAGAACCAGACACCTGTATTTGACGACAGTTGTTGCGCCACAACGGTTTGGCTTGTCGCCTTCCGCTGACACTGTGACAAGCTATTAATAGTGGACTATGCTGAAGGCGAATACGTCGAGACAAGGGCAGCTCATGTATCCACGAATCACTCACATCCGGATCTTTTTTTCTGTTGTAGCACTCCTCGCCGTATCTTCCTGCGGCGGTGGCGGTGGTGGTTCAACGGCGCCAAATCCACCGCCTCCTCCACCTCCACCTCCTCCACCAGCAGCCATTACAGTAGCGCTGTCACAGGTGTTCGATCAGGTAACATTGCAATCTCCCGTTGCTTTGATGCAGGCACCCGGTGATTCCAGTCGCTGGTTTGTTATAGAGCAGGCGGGCATCGTCAAAGTTTTTCCGAATAACCCAAATGTGACCGATGCCGATGTCAGTATATTTGCCGACATCCGCGGACGCGTAGTGAGTGGTGGTGAACGCGGTTTACTCGGCATGGCATTTCACCCGAATTTCGGCGTCAATAATAACTTCGAAGTGTTCCTTTCCTACACCAGGAGCAATGGCGGGCAGCTTGAATCTGTTGTTAGCAGATTTCGCAGCATCAACAACGGAGCAACACTCGACGCAACGATGGAAGACATCATTCTGTCAATTTTGCAGGATAATTCGAATCACAATGGCGGCCAGATCGCCTTTGGACCGGACGGTAATCTTTACGCCGGCTGGGGTGATGGTGGCGGTGGCGGTGATCCATTCGAACGTGCTCAGGACACGCGATATCTGCTGGGCTCGATTACGCGAATCGATGTCGATGGAGCTGTGCCCTACGCTATTCCCGCGGGTAACCCATTCGCCGCAAATGCCACAAATCGTTGCATACAGGGATTTGTCGGCAGCGACTGTCCGGAAATTTATTCCTGGGGTCTGCGCAATCCGTGGCGCTGGAGCTTCGATCGCCAGACGGGAGACCTCTGGGTTGGCGACGTCGGCCAGGGCGCCTGGGAAGAAGTTGACAGAATCGAGGTCGGCGAAAACTACGGCTGGGATGAGCGCGAGGGCGCCCATTGTTTTGAACCTGCTGCTGGTTGCTCGACCAACTCCGTTGACCCTATCACCGAATATTCACATGCATCAGGCCAGTCCATCACGGGTGGCTACGTATATCGCGGTGGCGCTATCCCGGAATTGCAGGGATTCTACGTCTACGGCGATTTTGTCTCGGGCGTAATCTGGGCAGTTCCGGCCACCAGTCAGCAAGGAGCGGTTGGTGAAGTAATACTGACTACGTCTCTCAGCATTGCCTCATTTGCCGAAGATAATGACGGCGAAATTTACGTGGTTAATTACGCGGGAGAGATATACCAGCTCACCGATGCACCGTAAGCATTGTTTCAATCGACAATCCTTTCTGCGACTCGGTAAATTATTGCTGAACGTCCGCTACACTTCCTGAAATCGAGAATCGTTTGACTGATGATTTTGTCAACCCATAGCGTCGTGGGTGACACTGCTTTACGGAGAATAAAATGCAAGGACTGGGACAGGAATTACCTGGCCGTGGATCAAATATTGTTTGCGTCGCTGTTCTTCTGTTGGGTTGTGCTCCGATTCTGTTGGATCTAGTGGTGCCACCATGGGGAATCCCGGCAGCGATTTTGGCAATTTGGCTTGTACTAAAGCAGCAGGGTCAAAGTCTGGCAGTTGTCGGCATTATCCGGCCGCCAAATGGTTGGCTACATACATTCTTACTCGGAATAGGCGGTGCCTTTCTGATTCTCGTGCTCAGTGAGTTTCTATATCCGCCGCTCCTCAATCTGGTTGGGCTGCCAGGCCAGGATCTATCCGGCTATGAGTCCATGGAGGGTAATAGTGGTCTTCTGGCAATATTTTTGACGGTGTCGTGGACGACGGCGGGTTTTGGGGAAGAAATGATTTTCCGCGGATTCCTCATGTCAGGCTTGGCGCGATGTTTCGGAGCGAGCAAGGCGGGCTGGGCAGCGGCGATACTCATATCGAGCATCCTGTTTGGCCTTATACACATTAATACAGGTGCAGGAGCGGTGCTTATAACGGGAATCACTGGCGCGGTTCTCGCAGGTATTTACTTATTGAGTCGCCGCGCCATTTGGGCGGCCTACATTGCTCACGGTTTGGCAGACACCGTGGGATTTCTGCTTATCTATTCCGGCTTGTACAAGTCTCTCCCGTCGGCCGTATCGTAAGAATCGCTTGCCACGTTAGAAATCGCAGATCCAGCCGCTACCCTGAAAACCGTAGCGGCGCCCGCTTTTGGCCGTTGGCTGCGATTCGTATTCATAGTTTTGGCATGATATGAACGACCGCTTTGTGAAAAAGGTGTCGTACAAACCAGATTCATTCTGGCGCTGGCTGCGGGAAAATGTGTCAGGATTATTATTTTGATTAATTGGCAGGGTCAAATATAGATCTGACACGATTGATGGACACTCGGAGTTTCATGATGTTGCATCGTGCATGGATCCTTGCGTGGTTGGCGTGGGACACCTCAAGCTTTTTTGAATGGCTCGCGAAGCGGCCTTGGTACACGCAGATTCTGATTGAGTGGGCAGACGGTCGGCAGATCCCGGTAAATTGGACATCACTGCCGATGAAAGTGTCACTCAACTGCATTCGAACTGAATCGTCGAATTGATGTCTGGTGTGATAGTCCGTCTGGTATCCAACCGATAGTTTCGCTGGCGCCGTCTGACAGGAATGCATCAAAAAAGGCGCCGATTATTCTGGCGCAGGTATTGATGCTCTCGACCGGCTCTACCCGCTTCCACTTGCAATTCCGGGATGAAAAGTGGCAAATCGCTACACGAAAAATGGTTTGAATTTAGCAACAACACGTCGTGGGCAACACTGCCGGTTCGGCTAAGGTAGTTGTGCAACTCAGCAACGCGGTTCTCGTCCCAGTCAGATCGCAGCGTAAGGAATGGTTGGTCGATGCCAGTGATTCGCTCGCGCGCAGGGCCAATATTGTCAATAACAACGCATGCCCGAAATGCCTCGTTGGTCGAGCAGGCACGTCCAACGGTTTTGCCTCCACGAGAATGGCCTGCGATTCCTGCGCGATTCAGATCCATAGCAGAAGCAAGCGGATGGCCTGTCATGGCGATAGCACGCATCTGATCGAAAATAAAGGCGGCATCTTCAGCGAGAATTTGTGCGAGGCGATTGTCGTTTTTGTCCGCAATCTGCTGGTCTTCGTTGTCCAGGTCCCAATCCAGCGACATTGAGAAACCTGACTCTGGTGCAACGTCGAGTGAACTGTACGGATGCGCCATGGCGATAAACACGAATCCCTGGCTGGCCATTATTTCCGCAAGCACAGTCTGAGAATAGTGTGAGACGTCTCCGCCGGGCGAGAAAAAGATAACTGGCCAGCCATTTTCTGTTGGCGCAGGGTGCGCCCCTGGCACAGAGCGTGACGCCACGTTAAGTAGTGGCTCATGTGCCATGATGAACTGCTTTCTGTTTTCCGGCACCGAGTCGACGGCCGCGAGGATCTTCTCGATTTCGGGTGAGTAGAGCGCCGGTTTTTGATTCGGTTTTGTTATTGCCGGGTACCAGACGGTAGCGCTGATTTCCCGACTGCCACCATCTTCGGGCAGCCCGGTTTTTGACCTTGTATTGTCTACCCAATAAAAAGAGCGTACGCCCACTGCGTGAACGCCGCCAGGGGTTGGTAGCACGAACCTTGCATCTTCGGGTGCGAAAGGTATCTCTATTTCATTCGCACATGATGTTTCAGCCGGCAAGATCAGTGGCAGAATGACTGCGCCAACAAGATTTGCCCAGAATAATCGCTTCATTTTTACCATCCACTAGAAACAGTACAAACAATTATAGTGTTCAAGTTAGCAAAAGGTTACAAAGCTCGGTGAGGCAATAACGTTCTGGTATTAAGCGGAAAAAATACCTGGTGAAGCCGATTGACGACACGCTAGCGGCCGCTTCTGACCGAAAGCAGCCAGTGGTGATGAGTGGCGAGTGTCCCCTTAACCCCGAAACCAGCCGCTCAGGTGGTAGTATTTCCAACATACTGAGAGGCTGCTTTTGACCCAAAGCAGATGGTCACCAAATCACATATTTCGAACCCCAGATGCCTCAGCGCCCGACTCGATTCATTAAGCCGCAGGAAATTTTTATGTCGATGAAACGCATCATCGGAGATTATCAAGCGTTCTTCTCGCTTCAACTCGCGCGTCTAAACGATCTTCAAATTGATATTTCCGGATGTGAGATTAGCCACCTCGCCTATAGGACAAGGACCTACGAAGAGTACCTTCGGAAAAGAGACGGAATTGAGCGGCATTGTACGTCCAATATAGAAAACGTCTGGAATGGACGCCCAATATCTATCATGCGGCTTAAAGAGCCACTGGCGTTAAGTGCTGAATTTGAGGTTTGTGTGATTGAGTTGATACCGCCAATACATCGGCGTGTTTACAAAATGGGGTTGGAGCATGTTGGTGTAGTCATTGGGGATTCTGTTGATGAATTCTCTGTCAAGCACCGCACCGCGCTGACCGGCCAGCAGTTTCAAAGCGTGGAATGCGAGCCCTACTACATAACGTTTTTTGAGGACTTCACGATGGTCAAGTTCTATAAAAGCCCGTTGCTCGAAATCTGCGAGAGCCAGCACGGGCGACAGTATGAGGGTTTTTCTTATGTGGAGAGCTGGAATCCAGGTAGCTAAGCGGACGACCGCTCCTGGCCGAAAGCAGCCACTCGCTCGGTGATACACTGAGAGGCTGGTATTGACCCAAAGCGGACGTTAACTACTGCATGAGCGCTCTTGGCCCTATGCTAGGTTAACTGATAAGACGATGACTGCCGGAGCTGACCGCATGTAGAGCGGTTGGTAATAAGCGAGGTAGAATACCAATGACTGATTTTTTCTTAGTTGGGGCGTTGATGGGGCTGTTTATTAGTCTTTTGCATGTGGTTTATTTGTCCAAAGTAGTAGCCATCGGCACGAATTCTGCGACTTCAAGCGTGCGACTTGCTGCGCTCAACTTTACCCTCTGGACTGGCGGTCTGTGGATACTGATGGGCGCATACGTCCTTGGACTCTGGTTGATCTCTGTTGTTTTTTACTTCGTATTCAAGGTGATTCGCAGGTGAAAACTAACCATACTAATAGAGTCGCCATTATCGGGGCTGGAGTGGCTGGTCTGTGTACTGCAAGACAACTGATCGGCAACGGCTTCGATTGCATACTATTCGAGCGCAATGAGGTGCTGGGTGGAGTCTGGTCCGATGGTTACCTAAATTTTGGTGCGCAGGTCCAACGTGAGCTTTATGAGTTTCCAGACTGGCCATTACCGGAAGGGACTCCGGATTTCACTCCTGGTCCGATTATTCAGAAGTATCTCCAGGACTATGCTGAGCACCATGGGATTATTTCAAGAATTCGTTTTAATACGCAGGTAACAAGTCTGGCCGAGGCCGATTCCTCTGATGCCCGATGGACGATCACATCAGTAAATGAAAGCAAAACCAATGTAGAACATTTCGATCTGGTCGTGATTTGTATTGGTTTGTATTCCGATACTCCCAACATTCCAGACTTTTCAGAGCGGGACACATTTCATGGTGAGGTCATGCACAATTCCTTGCTCAAATCGGAAGAGCAACTTAAAGGCAAGCGGGTAGCCATTATCGGATACGGAAAAGGCGCAACTGATGCAGCCTTGGAGGCGGCCAAAGTAGCTGCAGAGACTCATCTGATTTTTCGCGATCCACACTGGCCGATCCCACAGAAACTGGGAGGCATACTGCCTTTCAAATGGGGATTACTAAATCGGCTGTGCAGCACCCTTATACCCGTGTATCAGGATACGACACCGATCGAGCGCGCGATGCACAGCGTTGGCAAACCGTTGGCTTGGTTTTATTGGCGACTTGTCGAAACGCTTTTTTACTTTCAGTGCCGGCTGGGTTCACGTTTCGGGAACTCGAGTTAGCCTGGTTCCCAATTTGCCCTGTCGAAATTGATGCATTCGGTGAATCAACCCAGGCTCCCAAGCCCGACTTTTTTCGACTCGCCCGGACCGGGCACATTAACTTGCACCGGACAAGCGTAGAAAAATTCACAGAAGGTGGCTTACAACTTGGCGATGGAAACACATTGGATCTCGATTCTGTAATCCTTGCCACAGGCTGGAAAACCGATTTTAGTTTTGTGTCTCCAGACGTCTGGGCACGACTCGATTCCGGTGATGATGGATTCTACCTTTATCGCCACATTATGAATCCGAAAGTGCCGGCACTGTTTTTTGTGGGCCGGGCATCCACGATCACAAGTATTTTGACTCATAGCCTTCAGGCCTGTTGGCTAATAAATGTTTTAAAAGAAAATGTACATTTACCGTCTAGCGAAGAAATGAGTCAAAATATTGAAAGAATGAAGGCCTGGAAGCAGTCCTGGATGCCGTTTAGTTCAGCTCGAAGTGCGCGGCTAATTGCTCACGGCCTGCATTATCACGATGAGCTGGTCAAAGATTTAGGCAAGAATCCGCTACGCAAGACCGGATTCTTTGCACCGCTCAAAGAATTGATTTTTGCATACGAACCAAAGGACTATGCCTCGATTGTATCCGGAGACAAGGATCTTCGGTAAGCGTTTGGATTAGTTCCGAATGTCGACTGCTAAACCGATCGTACAGCGGTGGTCGAGATCGAGTATCCGGCGGAGAGTCGGGTCACCTGAGGATAGTCGGGTGTCCGTTTCTCGCCGAAAGCGGCCACCATATTGAGCCGATTTCGACTGCTTCGAATATCCGCTTTCGGGAAAAGCGGACTTTAGGTGGACGTCACCTTGTAATGATAGTTCCTAGTGCCCCGAAGTCATCACCAATCAATGTATTCACATCAATTGATCTCCGGGGATGAGGACGAAGAAATTAATGGGTGTCCTCATTTAACGCTGATTGAATCGGAGAATGAAAGTTTCTGCTGCTCCAATTCACGGGGTCTTGCCCGATTGACCGATGAGGGCTTTAAATTCTGGTTCGCTGGCGATTTCTGAAAACATAACGTCGCTTGCCAAAATGTCGGTTGAGTAGCCTTTACCAACAAGGTGCTCGACGGCGGCAATAGCTTCATCAATACGGCCCAGTGCCACATAGGTTAGCGATCGGTCGTACCACATGTACATATCGTCCATGCCGATACGTAATGAAATATCCAAAAACTGCTCGGCCTTGTCCGGCTGATTGGTCGTAGCATAAAACCGGGCCAGTGCTATGGTCAATTCAACATCATTGGCGTTTACGAGGTACATGCGCTCGGCCAAGGCGACAGCCTTCTCATAGGCCGCATTGGATTCGGTTTCCTTGCCGTCAATAAATCGATAGGCGTCGGCTATGCCACCCCAGACAAACGGATCATCGGGCTTGAATTCACTGGACCGCATATACATTTCAAGGGCGTCGTTGAATCGTTTCTCGAAGAAAAGCGCCGTTCCCATGTTGAACAAAAGGGTCGGCTGATTCGCATTCAGTGCCAGCGATTTTCGCCAGGCGGCCTCGGTCCCGGCAAAGTCGCCGCTAAGGAATTTGGTGGAGCCGAGGTCAAGATAATGTTCGGCTTCATCTGGTGCGAGCCTGATCGCTTCTTCGTAGTGCAGGATTGCTTCTGCGAACCGACCGAACTTAAAGTAGAAAGTGGCCAGCGCGTCATGCGCGTCTGCTTCATTCGGGGCCAGTTCAGTTGCAGAAAGATATGCCTCTTCTGCTTGGTTCTCATGGTTCCAGTCTGCGTACAAGCGCCCCAGGCGTCGGTACGCCACGCTCGACTCAGGCTCAATTTCAATCGCCTGCAGAAATTCTACTTCAGCCAGCTCATATTTTCCTGTAACCAGGTGCAAATTTCCTAGTGACAACCGTACTTCAAATAACGATTCATCGATCTGTAGTGCCCGTTCACAATAACTTTGTGCGCGCGGCACTAACGAAGTGTCACTCGAATAGCGATAGTTTGACAGGAACACGTCGCACAAGCCGGCATAGGCCCTGGCGTACTCCGGATCACTATCGAGTGCGCGCCGGAAAAGATCAGCCGCCTCGTTGAATGCATCAATATTCCATTGGCGGGCAAGTTCGACGCCCTGCAGGTACAGATCGTAGGCAGCAAAACTCTCGGTTGGGACTGCGTTGAGCTTTTCCTGTTCTTCAGTAGTGAGCACTGCTTTCAATTGCTTTGCAATCGCTATGGCGATTTCGCTTTGAATAGCGAAGATGTTGGCGGCAGTAATCTCGCGATCATAGGTTTCCGCCCAGATATGATCGTCGGTTTCAGATTCGATCAGCTGAACCGTAATGCGTACCCGTTCGCCGGAGCGTTGCACAGCGCCTTCGATGATGGCGTCAGCACCAAGCGTATTACCGATCTCCGGGATGCTCAGGGTTGTATCCCGAAATCTTTCGACAGAGGTTCGTGAAATCACCTTCAGGTCACCAATCTTGCTGAGTTGCGTCAGCACGTCATCGTGAATGCCATCAACAAAATACCTGTCCGCTAAATCCGCACTGCGATTCACGAACGGCAAAACGGCGACGGACTTTTGTAAAAAAGCGGGTGGACCGTCGACGTCAGGGGGGCTACCGATCAGGCCGAGCCGCTCGACGACCAGGAGCATAATGGCCACGGTCATGACACCGATGATGGCAAAATCGAGCTTGCGCCCCGTTAGATGCGTGACTGACTCGCTGCGATCAACTTCGGATTCGCGCTTCAGGCCTTCGGCGGTGAGCTCGTATGCCCAGGCAAAAATAAGTGCCAGGATAAAGCCGATGCCCAGGACGATGAGTAAAGACTGCATCACCCAAACTGGACTGTCGATGTTGTCCAGTATCAGGTCTGCCGCCTGGGCGATAACCCACGCCGCGACGAGGTAGGCAGCGCCAACACGAAACACGTTGCGGCGTTTCAATTCCGTAAAAAAGCTGCTATCTGGAGAATCAGGCATGCATCGATCCGGAATTTATACCGAATGTATAGAATAGCACCGGAAAAAAGGAGTCGGATCTTTTTTATCCGTATCGGTAATAAAGGAGAAAGGTGCCGGTGGACAATAATCTAAGTATCAAGACTGGTATTGCGTTTGCCGGACACCACCGTGTTTCCGCTATCGCAAATCGTCGT
>PVMK01122258.1_pt1 | contig 11103 bp, 10 predicted proteins | sample 1853481 | NCBI WGS metagenome assembly PVMK01 (sample SAMN08533507, study PRJNA380276) | Marine sediment metagenome, whole genome shotgun sequencing project. | reverse complement strand
ATCTATACATCCGTCTCTTTCATCAATACCCTTTTTTTCCAGTCCGGCATGTCCGTGACTGTCAAAATGACGAAACGGTTTCATCTGCATCATCTTTTCGATGGTACCTTCTGTGTTTTCATTTTCAGCCATAATGAATTCCTTTCGAAATAATTATTGTAAAATTTAAAGAACCTTTGTCATCTCAGCAAGCATTGCCGGATCAACAACCTCCGGAGTCGTTGCATATGGCGGATTTGAAATATTTTTAGGATCAAATTCGCGTTTCATTGCCTTAACCAGAAGATGCACATTAAACATCTGCGGTCCAAGAAGGTCATATGCCGGTCCGAGAAGAACAACTGAAAGACCTGCACTCTTGGCAGCAAGCATACCCTTAAGTGAACCCAGCAGAAACTGTATTGCCTGTGCAGCTTTTTCGGCTCCTGCTCCGGCCAGAGGTCAGTTGTCATCAGAGCGCCATAACCTTTTTCTATCGGGCTGATCCAGCCGCCGTGAAGACTGATTGGGAGAAGGTTGTCACCCTGACCCTCTTTAGTCAATGCACGCTGCTCACGATTTGCGCGAAGGATCTCTTCTGTTACTGAATCAATTGAGTCAAGACAGGCTGTACCCTGGTGAAAACAGTCAGAAGGCCTTGAAAGACGCATGGAATGAGCTGTTCTTATCCAGTCATTGGTAACCCGCATCCAGTAAGTATAACGTTCAACATCTTTTGGATCTTTAGAATCTTCACCCAGGAAACTTCCGCCCATTTTTTCAACGATTGATTTAAGAACTTTTTCCTCATATTCAAGCTGCTCAAGAGAAGTAAGCGCTGCACAGGCCACAATGTTATAACCATGTGGATAGAAATCCTCTTTCATTTTTTCATGAAATTCCTGCTTGCTGCGGGCAGCCCAGGTCAGCATGAACTGCTTTGCATTATGCTGTACCACAATGGCCAGCTCAGCCCTTGAGATTTCATAATGAAGATCACATGACCAGCGGAGCTGTTCTTCTTCGCATTCAGGATAAGGTTTGATTTTTTCAGGAAAATCGATCATGTACCAGCGTACTTTATCTTTAGGAAAATGTGCTTCTTTTTCAACCGCATTTCCCTTTGTGGGAATAACTGAGGGTCCGGGCCATGGGAACATACGGGCTGATATCTTTGTTATCATACCCATACCGCCTGCATGACCAAACTGTGCGCCGCGGAAGAAACCTCTCAGGTCAGGGCCGGGTCGTCATTCCAGATCCAGTCTTCTTCAGGACCTTCCTGTGCAAGAGAACCGCTTCTTAAGATCTCACCGTCAGGCATTACAAGCTCAAAAGAAAGCAGTTGATTAGCGCCCAGAGCAGATAGCCAGGAATTACCATAGGCGCCGTGCCACTGAATGTTCGCAAGGGCTGAAACCTGAGCACCGGCCGGCGGTGATGGAAAAGTACAACCCACCTTCATCGCTTCAGCCTGGCATGCCGCGAAGTTAACATACGGCTCAATAACCATGTACATGTTATCAGCATCAACTTTAAGTATTTTGTTCATCCGCTTTGGATCAATTATAACTACACCCTTTCCAATCATTGCCTGAGTAGGGTTAGGAAACGCGCTGTTGATCATACCTGTTCCGCGAGGTATAAAGATAAAATCGTATCTGTTTGCGAGTTTAATAATTGCCTGAACCTCTTCGGTTGTGCTCGGCATTGTTATGCAGTCAGGCCGCATCTTGGTTCCGATCTCTGAACGCTGAATACAACCGTCTGCAGTCCACTGTACACGGGAATATGCCTGACACATTACTGTGTCATCTGTTACATTATCTTCCCCGAGAACATCTTTTAGCGCCTTTAATGCTATTTCTGTGAAAGCCATTTATTTCTCCTTATTTCTGGAATTTTCTAACAGCCGATTAAATCGGATGTAATCCTTATTATTTTATAATCCCATCTTCCCAGGATTCAGTGTCCTGCCAGGATCAACGATATTCTTTAATTTCTTTATAGTCTCAAAAGTATATCCTGAACGGCTATATATCGCATCAGCCCAGTCATAGTAAGGACGATACATGAAAGCGCCGGCATTTAAGAGAGCTTCAAAAGCCGCTCTATGAAATGCTTTTATATTATCAAGCTCACATCCTGCTTCTACACTGCAGGGAATATGAAATTCAACGTGACATACTCTTGCGCGCTGTCTCGGCTGAACATAGATTCCCAGATCACGGGTATCAATACCATAATCCCCGGCAACCTTCTTAAACAGTTCCCAGTGTGCGGGTACTTTATCAAGACCGCTATGAAAAACCATTTCAAGGCATGCGCCTTTTTTACGGTCTTTCCAGTAAGTATCACCTTCCCAGGGGCCATTAAGCATTGCCTGGAGGCGTGTGTTAGCATCCTGAATTGCAGCAAAACCCTCTGTAACTTCACAGCGAAACTGGTCAGCAATATCATTAATCGCTTTCTCTTCATAAGCAAGACGTTCTTCAGGGAAGAACTGACCGCCCCAGAGATTTACCATGATAGCATATTTAGGAAGTTTATTTGCAAGCTCAGAAATCTCGTCGTCGTTTTCAGCTAAAATTGCTGCGATATCATAACCGTTTAAAAGAAAAGCCTCATGACCGATCTCACGGTGCTGAATCGCGTAAAAAGGCTTTACTGCGTCTTCAAGATTTTCAAATGGAAGAAAAACAAGTTTCTGAAGTAAAGGCTTGTGAAATATTTTAACATTCATAATCGTACCGACACAGAAAGTACCCTGACAACCGGTTACCAGACGCCACCAGTCAAGTCCAGGCCCGCCAATACTGCAAAGGTCGGATCTTGTCTTGTCAGGTATCTCTTCAGCGGGTATTGAATCTACGCACATGGCACCGGTTCTCAACATTTCACCGGTACCCCAAATAAGTTCCATGGTCCTGAAAGGTTCGTCACACTCCGTCTTAGTAGAAAGAACCGGTTCTCTTTCAAGAACACTTGTCATCACTGATTTGTCTTTTCTGGGAAGCAGAGTATTTAAAGTCTGCATACCCAGTTTATCAAGCTCTTCCTTCAGCTCACCAAAAGTTACTCCTGCTTCAAAAAGAGCCCAACGGTTGCGAGTATCAACACGGGGAATCCTTTTCATACCGGAAAGATCAAGTATAATTCCGCCTTCAAGAGGAATACCTGTCCCATATGTGCCGGTACCAGAGCTTCTTGGGACGACTGGAATGCTGTTTTCATTAGCGATCTTGATCACACCCATAACCTCTTCTCTGGTAAGGACTCTTACCACAAAGTCAGGCATGCGCGCAGGCATAAGGCTGGTATCACTGGAGTATTTTTTGAGGGTCTCAACATCAGAAATGACATTTTCATTCCCCACTACGCCGGATAGTGCCTCAACAATACTATCTAAGGTTGTTGCTGCTGTACTCATATTCTTCTCCACATGTTTTAATAATTAATATTATTTAAAATTTCCTGGTATTAGCTTTATATAGTAAATTTTTCCTGTTTTAATTGTTTTTACTACCCGATTTTTTGATAGAACGGGATTTATTAAATTAAAGAAACAGATTAATAAAACATAATAATAATGTCAAGGATAATCTTTAGCTTACTAAGTATTTTAAACCTGATTTTTAAATTTTATTAGACAAGCTTTATAATTTAACACAGGACGCGATTAATCTGTTTAAAAATCTTATACGTATTGTTCAGATAGGCTAAAATCATCTCACATTGTGAAATAATTTTCCACTAGAAGTGCTTATGGCTTAGTTTATTTGCAGCTAGATTATTACAGGACTTTTTAAAGGAAGGATCTGTGTTGTTTTTGTTAATAATAAGTGTTTATTTTTATATTCTATCCAGACTCTGCTCTACTCTTTTTTGTTGTTGTTTTTAAAAACATTTCCTCAAGACATTTTTTGCTGAACCTCCACTGTCCGCCAACTTTAATGCCGGGTATTTCACCTTCTGCTACCAATCTATACAGCGTTCTTTCCTTTATCTGTAGAAAATTTGCTGCGTTTTTAATATCCAGTATTTCATCCGACATCTATTTCTCCTTAAGCAAAATGTCACTCACATTCAGAATACGAATAATAGTATCGGAAGAGGGGAAAAGAAACTTTACAGCTTTTTTCAGGGAATTAATAATTTATGACTATAAAGACAAAAACAAACTTCATGCAGCATATAGAATGGGAATTTAATAATTATTTTAATCTAAATATGTTATTTTAATCTAAAATTGTATTATTTTAACATCAATATCTGCTAAAAACTGGGCAATAGCTTCGTTTAAAGGAACCTGGGTTAAAAGAATTTCACCTTTTCCAGAATTAATAAGAACACCTGGAACCTTTAATTTTAGCTTTGATTTTTTATTTTTACCATATTTAAACTCTACTGGTGAAGATTTATATTCAGCTCCACAGAAAATAAGAATTTTTTCTGCGCTCTTCAATATATCATCTTCAGGTGAAACATTAAGTATTTTAAAGCCCTGCTCCACTATTACATCATAAATCCTTAAAGGAAGGCTCTGAAAATCTATCATGTGTACGGTTCCGTCTTTTTCAAACATTCTGTCTGCAATTACTTCCAGAGAAAAACCGCTTTCACTGTTTTGAAAAATATTTGTGCTTTGATCCTTTGTGACCTTAATTCCGAGAACATCAAGGATCAGATCCGTCATAAAAATAGGCTCCGCAGAAATTTTTCTATAATCAGCCTTTTTTGAAACATTATTATCTTTGGTTATTTCGATCCCATCTGACTTTAGATCTACGAAAGCAAGGCCCATTTCTGCAAGATAAGACTTCAGTGACGGAGACACAACCTCTTTACTGTCATTAATAAGATTAACCACAAAAACATTTTTAAGACTATCATCTTTAAACACAATCCAGTCCCCACTTACACTGATCTGGACCTTGTCCCGGTTAACAGTATACTCTCCTTCCTGCTCGACCTTATAAAATCCGCACACATCCAAAACCCTGTCCAGAATGGATTTAATATCATCTTTCTCCTGTACACCTACAATCTCTGCGTTCTCCCATTTGGAAACAATGACCTCTTTGACACTGCCCGGTATCCTGTTTCCATAATCAAGCAAAACTTTTTTACCCCATGGAAATTCATAAAGTGGATACTTACTGTAATCCAGTTTTAATGTGCCAGTTCCTTCTATCTCAAATTCTTCTTCTCCAGAACTGTTATCCGTTCCATCAAAAGATCTGGTCAAGAAAGAGAGCATCTTTTTTGTGGCTGTCTCATCATCAGAAATAAAATTACCCGTACTTTTAGTCTGAACAGATAACAACACTGGTTTTGCCAACACCTCTGGTTTCTCCAGGACCTCAGGTTCCTCCACAATCTCAGGTTCTTCCAGTATCACAGGTTCTTCCAATATCTCAAGCTTGTCTGTTATTTCAGGCTCTTCTGACATCTTAGGCTTGACTGGTATCTCATTATCCACATCTTTTTTTACTGCAAGTTTGCCGATAGGGATAAATTTGCTTTTCATAGAAATAATCTCACCGGGGATAACAATTTTCTGGCCCGTCAAAATCAGGTTAATATCTTTAATTTGAGGGTTTGATTCTTTAAAAAGTCTGATAGTTCTTTTGCTAAATATTATCGGGCCTGGAAGACCATATTTTTCCCGCAGGATCTTTGCGAAATGATCTCCATACCTGACCTTATATAATTCATCTTCCTCAGAAGAAACCGCTTTCTCTTTCTGCGGGCTTTTTCCTTCCTGATATTTGTACGGGATAAGAATGTCCTGATCAGGATAAAGTTTATTAATATCCTTAATATCCGGATTTATAAAGTTTGCAATTTTTGTAAAGAAAGAGATCTTTTTATCTTCAACCTTATACTGGTTTTTAAGTATCTTCCAAAGATTCTCCCCTTTTTTGACTTTATGGTGTTCTGAATAAACCTGACCCTTATTATAATCTTTAACAACAACAGATTTCTTAAAAAGAAGATGAGGTTCTTTTTCCCCTCTTTTCAGAAAACTCATAATCTACACCCATTTTTAAAGTTTCTTCTGAAATACATATTTCAGAAGAAAAAAATAAAATAGCAACTGACATACAGACAATAAATATTTTTTGCATACAGGCATTACCTCATTTAAATATTATTCCCTCATAAAACATGCAACAGCATGGCTATCCTGTTTTTGAATAAGTTCGGGATGATTTTTTGTACATATCTCCACATTAACCTCTGGGCATCTGCTTGAAAAAACGCAACCTTTAGGCGGATTAAAAGGACTGGGGTTATCTCCGTTAAGCAGTATCCGTTCCCTTTTTTTCAATGGATCAGGAACAGGAACAGCAGAAAGCAGTGCCCGGGTATAAGGGTGTAAAGGGTTCTGGTATAGTTCATTACTTTCGGCAATTTCAACGATCTTTCCAAGATACATTACAGCGACTCTTGTACTTATGAATTTAACAACACTCAGATCATGTGAAATAAACAGATAAGTAAGGTTCATCTGTTTCTGCAAATCAAGAAACAGATTTATTGTTTGCGCCTGGATAGAAACATCGAGAGCAGAAACAGGTTCATCAGCAACAAGTATCTCCGGATTAAGACTTAATGCCCTTGCAATACCGATACGTTGCCGCTGTCCACTACTGAACTCATGCGGATACTTCAGCGCATATTCTTTTCTAAGCCCTACCATTTCCATAAGTTCAGCAACTCTTTCATTAATTTTTCTGCGGGGTAATATTTTATGAATCAGAAGCGGCTCACCAATAATGCTTCCTGCTTTTTTTCGCGGATTTAAAGATGAAAACGGATCCTGAAAAACAATTTGAACTTTTTTCCGGAAATCATTTTTTTGGACTTTGTTCATCTTGAAAATATTTTCACCTTTAAAAGATACCGTGCCGCTGTCCGGATGATCAAGACACAGCAGAAGTCTTGCAATGGTTGATTTTCCGCATCCAGACTCACCCACAAGACCAAGTGTGTCTCCTTTAGAAAGACAAAAGCTTACATCATTGACAGCCTTTAAAGTTACAGATCCTTTACTGAAAAAACCGGCAGACAGAGAAAAACTTTTTTTTAGATTTTTAACCTCGAGTAGTGGCGTACGATTCATAATTATATAGGTCAGAATGTCGGGTTTAAATAAGATTTCTAAAAATCACCAATTAAATGATCACTAGTGTTCAGCCTTCCAGCACCGCACCAGATGTCTGCTGCCATTTTCCGCGCCAACCTCAAAAAGATCCGGCTCTTTTTCAAAACATTTTTCAAAAGCATATTCACATCTTGTATTAAATTTACAGCCCGAAGGCAAATCATGAATCATCGGAACCATACCTCTTATGGGTTTAAGCCTCTCTTTACCAAAATGCGGCAATGATTCAAGAAGCCCTATGGTATAAGGATTTTTGGGAGAAGCAAACAAGGTATAAACATCCGCATATTCCATTATCCTGCCGGCATACATAACAGCAACATTTTTTGCAGTCTCAGCAACCACCCCAAGGTCGTGTGTAATCAACAGAAGAGACATATCATGTTTTTTCTTGAGGCTGTTTAAAAGATCCATAATCTGTGATTGGACCGTAACATCAAGCGCTGTGGTCGGCTCATCAGCAATGACAAGGTCTGGCTCACATGCAAGAGCCATTGCTATCATCACCCTTTGACGCATACCGCCGCTCAGCTGATGAGGATAATCATTTATACGCTGTTCAGGTGATGGGATACCAACATCCTTCAGCAGTCCAACGGCAATTTCAAGAGCAGCCTTCTTTTTCATATTTTTATGTATCTGCAGAACCTCTGCGATCTGGGATCCTACTTTAAAGACCGGGTTAAGCGATGTCAGGGGCTCCTGAAAGATCATCGATATCCTGTTGCCCCTGATCTCTCTCATTCTTTTTTCTGTTGCAGCGACTATATCCTCACCTTCAAACAATATTTTACCGCCGACTATTTTACCGGGAGGAGAAGGTAAAAGACGCAGAATTGAGTAGGCTGTCATAGTTTTTCCACAACCCGACTCACCAACAAGCGCCAGGGTCTCTCCCCTTCTCATGCTGAGACTTACCCCATCAACAACTCTGGCAGTTCCTTCTTCAAGCAGAAGATGAGTTTCAAGTTCTACAATATCCAGCAAAACAGATGACATCACACACCATTAGGTCATATATTTAAGACTGCAGATTTATTTCAAAAAATGTTGCCTGTAAAAAGCATATGATAAAGGCAGTTCGGAGGCAAGTAAAAAAAGGGGAAAAGAACAAAGTCGAAAGGATATTAGCTGTTTACCATTAACTGCTTTTAATCCGTTTCAGAAAAAATATAATCATCTTTCTCAGGTGTCCCCCCCCGTTCTTTACGGGGTTCTTCATCTTTTTTTATTCTGTCGATCACATCCTGACAATTAACACAATAACTCGCAGAAGGAACGGCATCAAGACGTTTAACCGGGATATCATCTCCGCACTCTTCGCAGACACCGTATGTACCGTCTTCAAGTTTATGAAGGGCTGAATCTATATCATCAATCTCTTCTGATTTATTTCCTATTATCTTTGCATCAACATGTTTTAGAAGCTCATCAACCGATTTGTCAGGATTATCCTTTAATATATCAAAAGTCAATCTTATATCCGCATCCAGTTTGTCTCCGATTGACTTTTTCACATCAGCAAGAAGTTCAAGCTTTTTACTTGTTAAAAAATTCTTTAATTGCCCATTTCGCTCATCGATTTTTGCCATATATTTTCCGTATAGATAAAATTAAAATAAACTCTCCTAAAAAAGAAAAAGGAGCCCCAAAACAGAGCTCCTTTAAAATTTAATTACAGCGTTTTATGATTAACCCTCATCCATCATTTCTTTAAGTTTACTGCAAAGTTCAAGCGTTATTGTTTCGATGCCTTCTGCCTGAGCATAAGCTTCCGTACCTTCAATTGCGCCCTGGCGGACACCACCGGGAACCTTCATCATCTGTCTTTTCGCGTCATCCTCCCAGTTCATTGTAAATGTCGGCTGAATCTCTTTTGTTACGGCATCTTTAATGGTAAACATCCAGATAAGAAGAACGACAGTCGCTACCCCCTTAAGAATAAACGCAGAACCCGGAGATACAGTATCAAAAAGATAACCGCCCAGTCCCAGGAAAAAAAGAACGCCTATCGGCTGCATGGTATTTAAACCGCCCATAATAGAACCCATCATGGTAATAGGGGCCGCATCAATAGCAAGCGTATTCGCTCCGGCAATAGACCCGGCCATGCCAATTCCGGCAAAAGCCGCTGCTACAAAACAAAGAGGGCTAAACGGTGAAGGTGCGACTCCAAGCAGCAGCATCCCCAATGAAGCGAAAACAAGTGAGACAATTATAGTCGGCATGCGGCCTTTTTTATCAATCATAACACCAATAATTGGAAAGGCCATAAAAGAGACAACACCCATAGCCATCATGGGTAAAATAGCCATCATGGTCGCCTTGCCGGTTTCCATGCCCTGAGCCGCGCCAAACTTAACGCCCCAGGCAATAAGATAGGTTGCAAGCACAATAACATCCGCCCGGGTAATGAGCGCGCAGAGATAGGCTGCTTTAAGCGCCTTGCTTTCCTTTACCAGGGAAATAACATCCTTCAACCCCTGTTTTTCTGCTGCCTTTTCTGGCATCCGGTCTTTCACAAAGACACTCATCAAAATTGCGCCAAAGACGCCCATGCAGGCTGAAACATAAATCGCAGCTACAACCCCTGCTTTTGAAACAATAGCTCCAAAAATCGCGAAAACAAGAATTGAAGCAAGGCCCATGCACATGCCGTTTGCAGCCATTCCCTTCCCTCGGTCCTTATCAAAAGTATAATCAGCAACCATGGTAATAAACTGAGGATAAACCAGAATAAAACCAATACCTAAAATAAAACGAACAATATAGCTCATCAGCAAACCAGGAGCAAACTGTTGAAACTCAGCCGCCCTGGAAGGAGCAAAACTAAGAAAAGCACAAATGGTTGCTGCTGTGTCATTTCCAATTCCAAGCGCCGCTGCAATATTGATTGAATTTGCAAAAAGATAAAATGCCGCCGCAACCAGCAAAAATCCGAGAATTGCCAGAATTTTTCTTCCGGTTCTGTCTGAGAGCGCTCCGATAATGGCAACCAGGAAAAGCGTGGCAATCTGACTCTGAATCTCGGGATGAGCCTCAAGATCAGACTGAATATCCCTTAGAATGGCAAGGCAGCCAGTAAATCTCCCGGTCTCGTCCTCCATAACCGTGGCTGTAATCCAGAGAGAGAAGCCATTACCTTGGCGATTTCGCAACTGAAGCGGCACCCGGTTCAAGGGTTCGCTTCCCGTGACACGCCGCTCCATAAGACGTTGTACCTTCTCCGAGTCGATCTGGAGGATCTCTTTCCAAGGTGGGCAGTGCGTCTCTGGATGCACGGAACAGCCAAGAAGCTCTTCCGCAGCGCGATTCAAGAATACCACCCGTTGCTGGCTGTTCGTCACCACTACTGGATCGGGCAAGGTGCCAAAAAATCTAGAAAGATACTGGAGATCCAACTCGGCACCGGCGGTGATATTTGTCCCATCAATGCCTGAATAGGTGTCAACCTTTTGGTCTAAACTCATATTCTCGTCCTTTTCACCAAGTCAAAAGACTGCCGAACACCAGGCCATCGTACCAGATAAGCGCGGTGGACGTCGGTTAAAGAGGGCAAGACGTTTGTTCAGAAATGTACAAGCTTATTATAGTAGAAGCCGCTATCTTTTGCAAAACGAATCAGACATATATAATGGTGGTGCCTTGCTGACCCACCTTTTCCTCTCTGTTCTCTTGCCAGCTTAGATTCCATAATAGCATCGACATGTAACCTGAGTCTAATTCAGGGCAAGTGAGACCTTGGCGATTTCCTCTAAATTCCAAATAGTTCATCCTACAACCGTTTTTATCATATGACATACAAATACACTAATTCATATAATGTGAATTTAATAATACTAATTTACTTGACAAAACAAGTTACAAGATGGTTTTTTGGAGGGAGGAAATCGCCAAGGTCTCACTTGCCCTGAATTAGACTCAGGTTACATGTCGATGCTATTATGGAATCT
>PVMK01171417.1_pt1 | contig 11105 bp, 7 predicted proteins | sample 1853481 | NCBI WGS metagenome assembly PVMK01 (sample SAMN08533507, study PRJNA380276) | Marine sediment metagenome, whole genome shotgun sequencing project. | reverse complement strand
CCTAGTTAACCAGAATGCGTACGATCTTTGTGAGAAGCTGGTTAACTAGGGGAAAAAATGACAAACAGTTGGTATGTTGTACACACATATTCAGGGTACGAAGACAGGGTAAAGGCATCAATCGAAGACAGTATAAAGAGAAGGGGTTTGGAAGAAAAAATCACGCAGGTCCTGATTCCGACAGAAAAGGTGATTGAGCTTAAATCCGGCAAGAAGAAGGAGGCTGTCAAGAAGTTTTATCCTGGATACATACTTATTGAGATGGACCTTAATGATGATACATGGCGTCTGGTTAACAGCACTCCAAGGGTTACCGGTTTTGTCGGCGGCGAGCATCCGTCACCTCTGTTGAAAGAGGAGATAGAAGTTATCATTGAGCAGATCGAGAAGGGAACCGCGACACAGGTCAAGGCAGAGTTTGACATAGGTGATAGTGTCAGAATCATAGACGGTGCCTTCAATAACTTTAACGGAAACATTGACGAAGTAGACTATGACCATAATAAATTAAGGGTGATGGTTACTATATTTGGCAGACAGACACCTGTAGAGCTAAGTTTCCTGCAGGTAGAGAAGGCATAAAATAAATTAAACTCAAAAATCAATAAAATGCGGGAAAATAAATTAAATAAAAATTCCTTAATTATTGATTTTCCGGTTTGGAGGGTTAGATGGCAAAAGAGATAATGGCACAGGTTAAATTGCAGATATCGGCAGGAAAGGCTAATCCGGCACCGCCTATAGGCCCGGCACTTGGTCCCCACGGTATTAATATTATGGAATTCTGTAATTCATTTAACTCCAAGACTGACAAGCTGGGAGATACTATCGTCCCAACAATATTAACGATATATAAAGACAGGTCATTCTCGTTTATAATGAAAACTCCACCCGCGTCTGAACTGATCAAAAAGGCAGCTGGAATCATAAAGGGTTCAGGCGTTCCCAACAAAGAAAAGGTTGGCAAGATTTCATTGTCACAGGTGGAGGAGATAGCAATGAAGAAGATGCCGGACCTTAACGCCTTTGACATCAAAAATGCCATGGAGATCATTAAGGGCACGGCAAGAAGCATGGGAGTCGAAATAACGGAAAATTAAGAATTAACAAACTCGTAAAAAGTCGTCATCCCCGCGGAGGCGGGGAACCAGAAAATGTAATAATAAATACTGGATTCCCGCCTCCGCGGGAATGACAACCAACTGCTTTTAAGGGTTTTTTTACGAATGCATTCAGAACTATCATGTCCGCCTTTATGTAACATCGGCAAGACAGGCAAAATGTAATATAAAGAAATTTATTGTATTTCTTATGGGGGAAACAGTGGGAAAGAAACATGAAATCGCCAGAAAAAAAATAGACAGATTAAAGAAGTATACATTAAATGAGTCTATTGAATTGTTGAAACAGTATGCCGACAAAAAATTTAATGAAACTGTCGATTTGGCTATAAATCTCGGGGTAGACCCAAAGAAAGCTGATCAGATAGTTAGGGGCAGTGTAGTGCTTCCTCACGGGCTCGGGAAGAAAGTCCGCGTTATCGTTTTTGCAAAAGGTGAGAAGGTTACCGAGGCTGAAGAAGCCGGGGCTGAAGTTGCCGGTGCAGAGGACCTGGTCAAGAAGATAAGTGACGGATGGCTGGATTTTGACAAGGTTATAGCCACTCCGGACCTTATGGGGATGGTCAGTAAACTCGGGAAGATCCTTGGCCCAAGGGGGCTTATGCCTAATCCGAAGACCGGTACTGTGACTTTTGATGTGCAACAGGCTGTAAAGGAGATAACAGCCGGAAAGGCTGATTACAGGACTGAAAAGACAGGTATTGTTCATGTTTCGATAGGCAAGGCATCATTTGATACAGTGAAACTTGAAGAAAATGCCATGGTTTTGATTAATGCCTTGATAAAGGCAAAGCCGTCTTCAAGCAAGGGTAAATACCTCAAGAAGTTGTCAATATCTTCAACCATGGGGGTTGGTATTCCTGTTGATGTTGCAAGTGTAACCTTACGTTAATATAGCGACAATTATGGAAATTTTCAGAATATATATTTCCATCAATTTTTACTGATAATATACAAATAAAGGTCAGAGACCGCAGGTGCGAACCACTCCTGGTTTGCTTAATTGTTGAGTAAGGCTTAACCGACCTGCTTAGACCGCTTAAGAAGAGAAAAGCTTGAAGCTCTTTGTTTGTTTTAGGCTACTCAGCCGCGGGAGTCTCTGATTTTAGAAAGGGGGGATGAAAACTGCTAAAGGAAGAGAAAATTCGGGTAGTTGCAGAGCTTCAGGAAAAATTTAATAAGGCAAAGGGTGTTATCTTCACGGATTATCGGGGACTTACCGTAGAGGAGATCACGAACCTCAGGAATAAGTTAAGAGCCTCTCAATTGGAGTTCATGGTTGTAAAGAACACGCTCGCCAAAAGGGCTGTAGAAGGCACTTCTTTAGATAATACAAAGGATTATTTCTCGGGACCTGTGGGACTGGCTATCGGTTATGATGACCCGGTTCTGCTTGCAAAGGAAGTTCTCGAGTTCATTAAATCCAATGAAAAGCTTAAAGTTACGGGCGGCTCTATCGAGGGAACTGTCTGTGACCCTAAAGATCTAACAACAATTTCCGAGCTTCCATCCAGAGAAATCCAACTGTCCATGCTTGTCAGCGCGATGCAGTCACCATTATACAAACTCGCCAATGCATTAAATGCGACAGTAGTGAAACTTATCTACGCAATGGAAGCGTTAAAGAAAAACAGGGAAGCTAATAATTAAAAAAAATTTACAGAACAATTAAGGAGGAAGAGATGTCTATTACAAAGGAAGAGATTTTTGAGTTTATTGATAAAATGACAATCCTTGAGATGTCAGAGTTTATCAAGGATTTTGAGGTGAGGTATGATGTGACCGCGTCAGCTCCGATGGCAGTTGCCGCTGCAGCTCCGGCCGCAGCAGGTGCCGCGGCTGTAGAAGAGAAGACAAGTTTTGATGTCGTACTCTCAGCTATTGGTGACAAAAAGATACAGGTTATCAAGGCTGTCAGGGAGTTGACCAGTCTTGGCCTTAAGGAAGCCAAAGAGCTTGTTGACGGCGCTCCGCAGCCTGTTAAAACAGGAGTATCAAAGGAAGAGGCTGAATCGATGAAGACTAAACTCGAGGAACAGGGAGCAACTGTAGAATTAAAGTAAATAATTTAGATATTAGAACATGGGGAAGGGATTTTTTTAATGGATGGTACTTTGAAGTCCGGTCTCTATGTTCTGGACAGGGAGTGTTATGGCGAGAAGATTAATAAAGAGAAGAAGTTTTGGTAAGGCCCCTGTTGTAGTTGAGGTGCCTTATCTGATTGAGATTCAGAAACACTCTTATGATCGTTTTCTGCAGAGGGATGTCCTGCCTGCGAAGAGAGAGGACAGGGGCTTACAGGCTGCTTTTAAAACAGTCTTCCCCGTTACCGACTATAATGAGACCTCATCTCTTGAGTTTGTGGAGTATATGTTCGGGACCCCTAAATATGAGGTAAGGGAGTGTCTTGAAAAGGGCATCAACTATGCTGTTCCTCTTAAGATAAGAGTGAAGCTTAACTTGTGGGAAAAGAGTGATTCCGGGGGAAAGATATTAAAGGAATCCAGAGAGCAGGAGGTCTACCTGGGCGAGCTTCCGCTGATGACCGATACCGGCACATTTGTTATTAACGGTACCGAGAGGGTGGTTGTAAGCCAGCTTCATCGATCTCCTGGAGTATTCTTTAGCCACGAGAAGGGAAAGGCCATTTTTTCCGCTCGAATAATTCCTGCCAGAGGGTCATGGTTTGATTTTGAGTTTGATACCAAGAACGCGCTCTTTGTCCGCATTGACCGTAGAAAAAAGTTGCCTGCAACAATAATTCTTAAGGCTCTCGGATATTCAGATGAGCAGATCCTGAGGCTTTATTATCCTATTGAGGAGATAAAGATAAATAAGGGGACTGCAACCAGGGGCGTTAGTAGTGTGCTGGCCGGCATAAAAGCTTTAAAAGGGATTTATAACACAAAAACAAAGGAGCAGTTAGTAAAGGAAGGATCTAAAATCACCAGGGTAGCCCTTAAAAAGATGGAGGCAGCGGGTATAAAGGAGATTTATATAGATAAAGAGGAACTTGTTGGCAGAGTAGTACTTGATGATTTGATCGATCCGGAAACCGGAGAGGTTTTGCTGGAGAACAAGGAAAGTATTACGGAGGAGATTGCAGAGAAGATAATGTCCATAAAATCGACATCCATCCAACTGCTGTTTATTGATGGTATCAGGTATCTCCCTGCTCTGAGGGATACGCTTCTTATGGATAAGGCCGTTAACGCGGAGGAGGCTTATGTTGAGATTTACAGGAAACTCAGGCCGGGAGAACCGCCTTCAATCGCTGACGCAAAGAAGCTTTTTGAGGGGCTATTCTTTGATAGTAAAAGATATGACCTGTCAACCGTTGGAAGGCTCAAGCTGAATAAAAGGCTTGGACTTGACGTACCCCTTGAGAACAGGGTTTTAACAGACAGGGATATTATTGAGATAATCCGTTACCTCCTTGACCTGAGATCAGGCAAAGGAGATGTTGATGACATTGACCATCTCGGGAACAGAAGGGTCAGAACCGTCGGAGAACTTCTTGAAAATCAGTTCAGGATCGGGCTTGTCAGAATGGAGCGGGCCATTAAAGAAAAGATGACTCTGGCGGAACTGGAGACAGCGGTGCCTCATGAGATTATCAATGCAAAGCCCGTTATCGCTGTAATAAAAGAGTTTTTCGGCTCAAGCCAGTTAAGCCAGTTTATGGACCAGACGAATCCACTATCTGAGATAACCCATAAGAGGAGGCTTAGCGCTCTTGGTCCCGGAGGCCTTACAAGGGAGAGGGCTGGATTTGAGGTCAGGGATGTTCACCCCACCCATTATGGCCGTATCTGCCCTGTTGAAACCCCGGAGGGACCTAACATTGGATTAATAACATCTCTAGCGACGTACGCAAGGGTTAATGATTTTGGTTTTATTGAAACCCCCTATAGAAAGGTGAAAAAAGGTAAAGTTACGGATGAGATAGAGCACCTTTCAGCTATTGACGGAGAGGGCAAGGTAATCGCAGAGGCAACTTCACCCGTTGATAACAATGGGAAGCTCACCGGAGAAGCTATTTCCGTCAGGGTAGAAGGTGATTTCAGGATGGTTAGCCCTGATGAAGTTGAATATATAGATGTTTCACCGAAACAGATAGTGAGCCTTTCAGCTTCACTTATACCGTTTCTTGAAAATGATGATGCCAACAGGGCATTAATGGGCTCTAATATGCAGAGACAGGCGGTCCCGTTATTAAATGCCGAGGCACCGATTGTTGGGACCGGGATGGAGGTTGTTACCGCGAGAGACTCTGGTGTAATCATAACGGCAAAGAGATCCGGTGTGGTTGAGTCAGTTGATTCATCCAGGATAATAGTCGGGTGTGACGATGGAGGGGTGGATTTATATAATCTTATAAAATTCTACAGATCCAATCAGGCGACCTGTATAAATCAGAAGCCTATGGTAGAAGTTGGTGAAAAGGTGAAGAAAGGACAGGTTATTGCTGATGGAACTTCAACGGATAAAGGAGAACTCGCGCTTGGCAAAAATGTCCTTGTTGCCTTCATGCCATGGGGAGGGTACAATTTTGAGGACGCTATTGTTATAAGTGAGCGTCTTGTAAAGGAAGATGTTTTCACTTCGATACATATTGAGGAATTTATGATCGAGGCCCGTGAAACCAAACTTGGCCCTGAGGATATCACAAGAGATATCCCTAACATAGGTGAAGAGGCTTTAGCAGATCTGGATGAGAGCGGTATTATAAGGATCGGGGCAAATGTTAAGCCCGGAGATATTCTTGTTGGCAAGGTAACACCTAAGAGTGAAACACAGCTGACCCCTGAAGAGAAACTCCTGAGAGCAATATTTGGAGAGAAGGCTGAGGAGGTGAGAGAGAATTGCCTCTATGTTCCGCCGGGGATTGAGGGAACCGTTCTGGATGCAAAGGTTTTTGCAAGGAGAGGGGTTAACAAGGATAAGAGAACACAGAGTATAAAAGATGATGAGTTATATCGTCTTGAGAAGAACTTTGAAGATAAAGTAAAGATAATAAAGAATAGCAGTTTCCTGAAAATCAGAAACATCATTCTTGAAAAGAAGGCAGCGGACGCGATAAAGCTTCCCGAAACCAGGGAGGTTATCTGTATAAAAGACAAGAAAATTACGGCCGGGATACTTGACAGCATTCCTGACTCATTACTTAAAAAGATTAAGATAGCTGATTCAAAGGCGAAGGAAAAGCTTAAGCAGATAGATAATGAAGAGGCTGAACGTGTTAAGGAGCTTCGGAGTTACTATGATGAAAAGAAGGATAAATTAAAGAAGGGCGATGATCTGCCCCCCGGAGTGTTTAAGGTTGTAAAGGTATATGTCGCCATGAAGAGGAAGGTTCAGGTTGGAGATAAGATGGCGGGAAGACACGGTAATAAAGGCGTTATATCTATCGTTGTCCCGGAAGAAGATATGCCCTATATGCCTGACGGAACTCCTGTTGATGTAGTCCTTAACCCGCTTGGCGTACCTTCAAGAATGAACGTTGGCCAGATACTCGAGATACATCTGGGATGGGCTGCAAAGACGCTCGGTATCCATGTTTCAACCCCTGTCTTTGAGGGCGCAAAAGAGGCCGAGATCAAGGATTTACTGAAGGAGGCAAACCTGCCGTTAAGCGGACAGATAACCCTGCATAACGGCAAGACCGGATTGCCTTTCAAAAAACCGGTCACAGTTGGAAATATGTATGTTTTGAAACTGCATCATCTGGTTGAGGATAAGATACATGCCCGTTCCATCGGGCCTTATTCGCTTGTTACTCAGCAGCCGCTTGGAGGAAAAGCACAATTTGGCGGCCAGAGATTGGGAGAGATGGAGGTCTGGGCACTTGAGGCTTACGGGGCCGCGAATACACTGCAGGAATTTCTTACGGTCAAGAGTGACGATGTAGCCGGCAGGGCCTGGGTATACGAGGCTATCATTAAGGGTGAGGCGAACCTTACCCCCGGTGTGCCCGAGTCATTTCATGTGTTGATTAAAGAACTTCAGAGCCTCGGGCTTGATGTCGATCTGATAGAGGATAAGACCCCTGTAAAAAGCGGGGCCGGTAGAAAATAATAAACTCTGTTAAGACCGATTCAGTTATATGATAAATAAAAAGGACAATGAATGCTTGGATCAGAGTTTATACCCTGATCTATTCAGATCGAAAACCGACTCTAATAGGGGGACGATATAAGTGGAAGATATTTATTCGATTTTTGAAAGACCAAAAAATCCAACGGAGTATGAAGCAATAAGGATAAAAATTGCTTCCCCGGAAAAGATAAGGGCATGGTCTTACGGTGAGGTTAAGAAGCCCGAGACGATAAATTACAGGACATTTAAACCCGAACGGGACGGGCTTTTCTGTGCCAAGATATTCGGACCGGTCAAGGACTGGGAGTGTATCTGCGGTAAATACAAAAGGATGAAGCACAGGGGAGTGGTTTGTGATAAGTGTGGTGTTGAGGTTATACAGTCGAAAGCAAGGCGTGAAAGACTGGGGCATATCGAGCTTGCGACTCCTGTCGCACATATATGGTTTCTTAAAGGTATTCCGTCAAGAATAGGGACCCTTATTGAGATGACGATGCGTCAGCTTGAGAGGGTGCTCTATTTTGAGAGCTATGTTGTGGTTGACCCCGGCAATACGAAGCTGAAGAAGAGAGAGCTTTTGAGTGAAGAAGAGTTCAGGAAGTATACACAGGAGTTTGGAGACAGCTTTAAGGCCGGGATCGGGGCAGATGCTGTAAGGGAACTCCTCAGGGAGTTAGACCTTGATTCGACTGCCAAAAGCTTAAGGGCGAAGATCCACGCGTCATCGTCTCTTGCTGTAAAGAGAAAGCTTACAAAGCGACTGAGAGTTATGGAGGCCTTTAGAAAATCAGGGAACAAACCGGAATGGATGATTTTGGATGTTTTGCCTGTTCTCCCTCCTGACCTTCGTCCTTTGGTTCCGCTTGAGGGTGGAAGGTTCGCCACTTCGGACCTGAATGACCTCTACAGAAGAGTGATAAACAGGAATTACCGATTGAAGAGGCTGATGGAACTGAAGGCCCCCAGCGTTATCATTCGCAATGAAAAGAGGATGCTCCAGGAGGCTGTTGATGCCCTTTTTGATAATGGCAGACGAAGCAAGGTACTTAAAGCCGCTACAAAAAGGCCGCTTAAATCTTTAAGCGACATGATAAAAGGCAAACAGGGCCGGTTCAGGCAGAACCTTCTTGGTAAGAGAGTTGATTACTCAGGACGTTCAGTGGTTGTTGTCGGACCAGAGCTTAAACTTCACCAGTGCGGACTTCCCAAAATCATGACCCTCGAACTCTTTAAGCCGTTTGTATTTAACAAACTTGAGGAGAAGGGTTATGTCACAACCATCAAGGCTGCTAAAAAGATGGTTGAACGCGGCGATGATGAAATCTGGGATTGTCTCGATGAAGTAATAAAAGAACATCCTGTGCTGCTAAACAGGGCCCCGACTCTACATCGTCTGGGAATACAGGCGTTTGATCCGGTACTTATTGAAGGTAAGGCCATAAGGCTTCACCCCCTTGTCTGTACCGCATTTAACGCGGACTTTGACGGAGATCAGATGGCGGTCCATGTGCCGCTTTCTATTGAGGCCCAGGTAGAGGCGAGAGTGCTTATGATGTCCGTAAATAACATCCTTAATCCTGCCAGCGGTAAACCTGTTGCAATCCCTACACAGGATATGATACTTGGTCTCTACTATCTTACAAAGCATAGAAAAGGCGCAAGAGGAGAGGGAAAGATATTTGGCGGGCCCGAAGAGGTAAGGATGGCTTATGACGCCGGTGTTATTTCCGAACACGCTGAAATCAAGGTAAAAATCGACGATGTTTCGGGTGCAAAATCTAAAGTAAGCATGGTTAATACAACAGCCGGACGAGTCATATTTGCCGAGGCGGCGCCTGAGGGCTTTCCGTTTTCGATGCTTAATAAGCTTATGACCAAGAAAGAAGTTGGAAAACTCGTGGAATACTGTTATAAGAAGATCGGGAAAAAGGCGACGGTTATTTTCCTTGATAATCTTGAGAAACTCGGGTTTGAATACGCAACGATCTCCGGCACATCTATATGTATAGATGACATGCACATACCGGGAAAGAAGAATATGATGATCAAAGAGGCCGAACGCGAGGTGCTTGACGTACAGAAACAGTACTCAGAGGGCCTTATTACAAACGGCGAGAGGTATAACAAGGTTGTCGACATTTGGGCACAGGTTACGGAGAATGTTGCCGATGAGATGATGAGGAACTCGGTGCTGAAGGATTGGAGAATATTGATAAATTACGGAGGATGAGCTGCTTGAGCGCCGGTCTTTTAATAATGTTTTCATGATGGCCGATTCAGGGGCAAGGGGCTCTACAGCACAGATCAGACAGCTTGCCGGGATGAGAGGCCTTATGGCAAAGCCTTCCGGAGAGATAATAGAGACACCGATTACCGCGAACTTCAGGGAGGGTCTGACCCCGCTTCAGTATTTTATCTCGACTCACGGGGCACGGAAGGGACTGGCGGATACGGCATTAAAGACAGCCAATTCCGGTTATCTTACCAGAAGGCTCGTTGATGTCACTCAGGATGTGATCATAAGGGAAGAAGATTGTGGAACTGAAGAAGGTATAAGTGTGAATAGTCTCGTTGAGAGCGGGGAGATCATAGAGCCGCTTGAAGAGAGGATTTTTGGAAGGATCGCCGCTGTTAATATAAAGGATCCTATCACGAATAAGACGCTTGTATCAAAGGGAGAAGAGATAGATGACGACCTGTCACAGGTGGTGATAAGCGCGGGTATTGACAGTGTTAAGATCCGGTCGGTTCTCACGTGTGAATCTAAATACGGTGTATGCAAGAAATGTTACGGCAGGGATCTCGGAAGAGGGGAACCGGTTGAAATAGGTGCTGCCGTCGGGATAATGGCCGCCCAGTCAATCGGAGAACCGGGGACGCAGCTTACGATGAGGACCTTCCATATAGGCGGAACCGCTACAAGGTGGGCAGTGAAATCCGTTCTTGACGCAAAGAACAAGGGTTCGGTTAAGTTTATTGATCTCCCAACCGTTAAGGACAAAGAGGGTGCTCTTGTTGTTATGAAGCGTAACGGCAGTATAGCTATTGTTGACGCAAAGGGAAGAGAGAAAGAGAAATACATGGTTATATACGGAGCAAAGCTTAAGGTTAAAAATGGGCAGAAGGTGGAGGCAGGACAGCGATTGATCGAGTGGGACCCGTATTCTTTCCCCATTGTAACCGAGGTTGGAGGCAGGATAGCACTTGGGGACATGGTCGAGGGGGTATCCATTAAGGAGGAAGTTGATGAGGTAACAGGCCTTTCCCATAAGGTCATAATAGAGTATCCGGGGGACCTGAGGCCTAGAGTTTCGATCAAGGACGAACACGGTAAAGCCACTCTAAGGTCTCCAAGCACAAACCAGCGTGCCCGTTATTTGCTGCCGTCCGGTTCTCATGTGCTTGTTGATAAAGGCGCTATTGTACATCCCGGGGACATCATAGCAAAGATCCCGAGAGAGACTACAAAGACAAAGGACATTACCGGCGGACTTCCACGCGTAGCTGAACTGTTCGAAGCGAGGAAGCCAAAGGAACAGGCGATCGCCAGTGAAATAGACGGCACTGTTGAATTCAGGGGTTTTCGTAAGGGGATGAGGGTTGTCGTTGTCAAGGGCGCGACCGATTCAAGAGAATATCTTATACCCAAGGGCAAACATCTGAATGTTCATGAGGATGATATTGTAAGGGCAGGTGAGGCGTTAATGGACGGCTCTATTAATCCTCACAGCATACTTGATATACTTGGTCCGAAAGAGCTTGAGAGATATCTTGTGGATGAAGTCCAGAAAGTCTACAGGCTCCAGGGGGTTTCGATCAACGACAAACATATCGAGGTTATGTTTGTCGTTGATCGAGACCCCCTGGAGCCTGTAGACTTTCTGG
>PVMK01123912.1_pt1 | contig 11105 bp, 10 predicted proteins | sample 1853481 | NCBI WGS metagenome assembly PVMK01 (sample SAMN08533507, study PRJNA380276) | Marine sediment metagenome, whole genome shotgun sequencing project. | reverse complement strand
AACAATGAATGATAAAAATCCTGGTATGTCTCCCACCGATATCCTGGTCGTTGATGACGCTTCCGACAATCTTAAACTGTTAATGAATCTGCTGATACCGGCGGGATATAAAGTCCGACCTGCGTCGAATGGTGCCGAAGCCCTGGCTGCTGTGGTGCAAAAGAAGCCTGACCTGATCCTGCTTGACATCAAAATGCCCGGCATGGATGGCTTTGAGGTGTGCAAACGCTTAAAGGCAGACGGTCAATCGAAGACAATCCCCATCATCTTCATCAGCGCTCTTGACGAGACAGCTGATAAAGTGAAAGCATTTCAGGTCGGCGGCGTCGACTATATTACCAAGCCGTTCCAGGAGGAAGAGGTCCTGATGCGTGTGAACACGCACGTTGAATTGCATCGGATGCACACGAATCTGGAAAGCATTGTTGCTGAACGGACTTTGAACTTGCGGATGAGTGAAAAAGATCTCAAGAAACACCGTGAGTTTGAGCGTCTCGTCGCTGCAATTTCTACAAGGTTTGTAGGTCTCTCCGGGCCTGAGTTCGAACAGACTATTCAAACTACTCTTGGGGATATAGGCAGTTTTTTCGATGTGGATGCCGTCCGGCTTTACCGACTGTCTCTGGGGGGAGGTGTTTTGAAATTCAGGCTCATGTGGCCTTCTGAGCATCTTGCTCCGCCGCAAGAAATGAAAGTGATTCAAGGAAGTACTTATCCCATGCTTGCCTCTCATTACTCACGGGGGGAATCGATTGTGTTTGGCAGCGTTGATGAATGTCCCCAAATCCCTGAGTTGCGCAAAATTCTGGAGTTCTTTGGGACAAAGGCCGGTGTTGGTGTCCCGTTAGAAAGTGATGACTCGGGGGTTGATGTATTTGCCATGGACAAGATCCTGGCCAACCATGAATGGCCTGAGGATATTATTGATCGTTGCAAAACCGTCGGGCACATTATGCTTAGCGCCGTAAGCCGAAGGGAGGCAGAGCTAGACCTCAGAGTCAGATATGACGATATCAAGCGACTAAAGAGCCGCTTGGAGCAGGAAAACATTTGTCTACAGGAGGAGTTAGAGATCCATCTAGACTATGAAGAAATCATCGGAGACAGCCATTTAGTCAAGTCCCTTCTAAGTCAGATGGAAAAAGTAGCCGTGCAGGACACTGCAGTTCTCATCCTGGGAGACACCGGCACGGGCAAGGGCCTCATCGCCCGTAGCATCCATAAAAACAGCAAACGCAAAAAACGACCGTTGATTACTGTGAACTGTGCAGCCCTTCCCGCCACGCTGATCGAGAGCGAGTTGTTTGGACACGAAAAGGGTGCTTTTACCGGCGCTTTAAACAAAAAGATCGGCCGCTTCGAACTGGCCGATGGTGGCACGATGTTTCTCGATGAAGTGGGTGATCTGCCCCTTGAACTGCAGGCCAAATTACTGCGGGTTCTGGAGGATCACGAGTTCGAGCGGCTCGGGTCGTCTACGACGATGACCGTTGATGTGAGAATTATTGCGGCGACCAATCGGAACCTGGATCGGCTGATAGAGGATGGTGAATTTCGACCGGATTTATATTATCGACTTGGTGTTTTCCCTATTCGGGTTCCAGGACTCGCAGAACGCCGCCGCGACATTCCATTGCTCGTCTGGTTCTTCATTTCGGAATTGCAACACAGGCTTGGGAAGACATTCACTGAAATCTCCTCAAACTCGATGGATGCTCTTACTTCTTATGATTGGCCTGGAAATGTGAGGGAGCTTAGAAATATTATTGAAAGGGCCATGATCCTCTCCCCCACATCGGTACTCGAACTGGGCGACTGGTTTCCCGGAAACCTCACATCAACAGCTACCCTCTCTCAGACCGAAAAATTGTCTGGGGAGACCCTTGATGAGGTTCAGCGAGCCCATATCCTGGGAGTGTTGCAGTCATGCGACTGGAAAATTCATGGTAAGGACGGCGCAGCGGAACGTCTTGGACTCAAACGAACCACACTGCAGTCACGCATGAAAAAGCTGGGCATTGAGCGGCCGGCGATCTAAGGAACCTGTCCAAGGCGGTCGACTATCTAAATTAGCGTTCTGTGCTGGATTATCGGCGCCATCCATGAGCGTGTGGTTCATAATTCACTCCTTTTGAATTCCGGTTACAGGCCGGTATCCATTATGTCGGTATTATCCTTGCCGTAATCCTCTTTGGAATACTGGTCAGTACCTAGTTTCATGGCATCAATCAGCGGCTGTACTGCCCTTCTGGGAATTGCCGCCATTCTTCCGCCGTCTACAGGAATATCAACGCCGGTAACAAATGAGGCATCATCGGAGGCGAGATACAAGGCAGCCTGGGCAACATCCAGCGGATCTGCCATCCCGTGCATGGGCACCATGGCCGCCATAGCTTCCCAAGAAGAAGGCGGGTGATGGCGAAACATATCTGTCTTGACGAAACCAGGTACGACACAGTTGACCCTGATCTCTGGAGCCAACCACCCGGCAAGAACCTTATATAGAGTGTTCACTGTACTTTTAGCAGTCATGTAATGGGGATCAGTGGGTGTCGCGGTACCAGCTGAGCTGGTTGAGGTAAATATTATGTTGCTGCCGGGTTGCTTTTTCAGGTGGGGTATTGCCAGCCGAGTCAAGAAGAATGGTCCCTTGATGATTTGATCGTAGGACATGTCCCACACCTCCTCTGTAATGTCATCCAACTCAGGACAAACATAATGCACGGCAGCGTTGTGATAGAGGATATCAAGTTTGCCAAACTCGTTTAGACAGGCATCGATAAGAATCGAGTGATCTTTAATGTTTCCGATGTCCGCTTTTACAGCGATAGCCTTACTTCCTAGTGCTTTGATCCCATCAACAACTTTATCAGCGGCATCTTTATTACTGTGGTAGTTCACCACTACCTCTGCACCGTGTTGCCCAAAAAGCAATGCGGCAGCCCTACCCATACCTCTGGATGAGCCTGTGATAATCACTGTCTTACCTTTTAATTTCTTACAATCATCTGAAATTTTTTCCACTTTGATAATCCTCCATTTAGGCCTTTGTTAGTGTTCTCGGTTTCATCTAAATATCCATTTCCTTGTGCCGTGTTTCACAGCATTCTACTTTTCACTCTGTCCAACTATTGCTAACGGGGCACAGGTTCACAACTCTTCTGCTTTAGCGTCATTTCGCACTTGGCTTAGGGCAATGCACCGGATTTCCTCAGCCGAATTATCTCCTTGGGTTCAAAGCCGAAGTCCAGTAATACAGCCTCGGTTTCTTCTCCAGCGCGTTGCGGCCCCCAAAGCACTTCTGGTTGTGTTCTGCTGAAACGTAGAACCGGTGAGGGTTGAATCATTCCGTTTACACGAATAGCGTTGTTGTTAGCATCAAGATAAGGATGATCAAGTTTCTCACTTTGGCGATGCCGCTTGTCTTCATTTTCATTCAGCAGACTCGTTAGGAAGTTCGCGACATCTGAAGTGGATGAGTCTACAACCTGACCACGGCCGGAATGCCTGGCTTCGAAAAGTGCGCATAGAATACCGAAAGCCATGAGTCCTTCAGAACCTGAATTGGCCAGAAGATTGAGAAGTTCGGTAGGTAACATTTTGGAAAGCGCTGGGTGATTCAATTCGTCACCTGAATTCTGAGACAAGGAACCGACCTGACCCCATCTGCTCAGACGGCCGTACACGATTTCAGGATTGATTGTCAGGCATTCATCCGGGCCAACACCCAGTTGCTCCGTGGCGCCAGGGCCAAGGCCATCTAGAAATACATCAACCATTGTCACCAGTCGTAAAATTGTTTTCAGCCCCCCAGGCGTCTTGAGGTTCAGTGCAATGGAGCTACGCCCCCGGGATGAAATTCGTTTGGGTCGTGGTTGATCCAGAGGAGCGGATCTCTCTGCCACACTAATTACATCGGCTCCCATGTCGGCCAATAACATGCCGCAAATAGGATCAGCGCCAACATGGTCGATTTCGAGAATTTTAATGCCAGATAGAGGACCCATTAACCCTTCCATTTTAGGATGACCATCATTTTGCTTCTCATGACGGTTGGTTTGTGTTTTATGTTTAATTCAAGTGGAGTACACAGTAATAGTGCCAAATTGGGATCAATAAGATGGGTTATTTGATGCCAAGGTAGGGTGAAGAGCGGTCAATCTTGGCTTTCGATCCGATATGAGTTTGGACTACTCAAAGTCCCTTATCTGTAGAATTGTGCCACTTAATGACTGGCATCATCGCCGAGGTTCTGTTTGGCGATCGAGCCAAAAGACAGGAATTTATCTCTGTATTGAGACGGTGAATGTCCGGTCCAATTCCTGAATGCTTTGCTGAAATTCGATGCGTCTTTGTAACCAAGGCAGTAAGCAATTTCGTCGATGCTTAAATTGTTGCCCGACAGGTATTTAATCGCCTGTCGTTTGCGTAAATCAGAACAATCTCCTTATAGGACGTGCCCATTGCCTTCAGGCGGCGGTTGAGGGTGCGCGGGGAAACGTGAACGTAGTCTGCCACGCTCTCAAATGACGGAATCTCTGCCACATGGCCTGAAATTAAATCTTTGATTTTTAAAAGTAATGCTTGCTGTTGGTTACTAATGCTCTCCAGAAATCTTTGCAGCTCATTCTCTGCCTGGCTCACAGCAGTGGGATTGTGCATCGGTAACGGCGACGGCAAAACTCCCTGGGTATGGAGATCCTGTTGAAGGGATAATCAAAGACCAGCTTCCCAGATAAATAAGCACTATAGACATCCGCTTTTGTGGGCGGGGTAGTTCAGGTAGTAAACCAGTTCCGCATTGCACTGTCTGTATCAAACATTGATACCAAATCGTGGCATGCGGCAATGAGGATGTCGATAATAAAAACCTGTGCGTCTTCCCACGGGGCCGTTTGCTCTAAATCAACATGGACAAAGTTTTTGCCCTCGCTGATCACGAACCGAACTGATGGGTTGATGACGGCGTGGGCCCTGTTTGCAAAGCGGATTGCTTCGAGGAAAGTTTCACTGGCAACTGTACCGAGTCCAAGCATGTTAAACCCGGTGAAGTTGAGGCGCTGACCTAACTTCAAGCCGAAGTGAGGATCATTGGTTATTCTTATCGTATTCCTTATCAGCCGTTTATATTGAGCGAAACTCATAAGGTTTCGGAAGTCTTGCAGCTGCGCACCAGTAATGTTCGTGTTCTCAAGTACACTAGATTCGGTGTAACCCATCTCACCCAGCATAACAACCAACACCGAGGGATTGGCGACGGACATGACCAGATCGGTATGACGCGTGGAATGCTTCACCAGGACTCCAACTAATAAATGAATTTGAAGCTCGGTCTACACAATAGGTGACCGATAAGTTCAATCAGTCAGGTGCCATTTTTGGAAACCGAATTGAAAGTATACAATACCTGACTGGCAGATGAAGCAAGGGCATTCACCATTCCAATTCACGGAACGCGAGTTCATGCTCTCCCAACTCTTCTTAATATTGGGTTTCGGGAATTCGTACAATCATACCGTCGACTTCATCGGAGACATTAACCTGGCAGCCAAGGCGGCTACTTGCACGTCGCTCAGCAGCAACACAATCTAACATTTGGTTTTCCATTTCTTCAGTTTCAGGAAGCTTTTCCGCCCAGGCATCATCCACATATACGTGACAGGTCGCACACGCCATGCTGCCTCCGCATTCGGCGACGATACCAGATATGTCATTATTCAACGCACCCTGCATCACTGAAGTTCCAGGTTCGACTTCCACGACATGTTCTGTCCCATCGTGTTGTTTGTAAGTTATCCGAGCCATGATTACGCTCCTTAAACAGTCTTGGTTATATCTCTGCTTATGAAAAACTTGCCTGAAGGCTTTCAATTCCACGAAAGACAAAATTACCGTTGTGGACAGTTTTCTGCTCCGGGATAGCGATGTTGTCAAATCGCACCACAAGGTGCTTGAAGAAAATGGACAATTCCAACCGTGCAAGGTAGTGCCCAAGGCAGAAATGAAGGCCGGGGGCAAAGGATAAATGCCCTGAAGCATCCCGGCTTAAATCCAATTCTTCCGGGGAATCGAACTTATCCGAATCGCGGTGCGCCGCAGCCTGTGATAACAGGATGAAATCACCCCTTTTTATGGTCTTGCCGCCGAGTTCAATATCTTCCGATGCGATTCTAAACTGAGTTGCCGCCATTGAGGTGTAGCGTATCAATTCGGGAAGCATATCTATAGCGCGGTCGATGTTGTCGCGGAAGTAGGCCAATTGCTCCGGGTTGCTTACCAAAGCCTGAAGTGCAAGAACGTTTGAGTTGGCCGTGGTGTCATGTCCTGCAACCAGAACGATCTGCAGGTGGCAAGTGCTCATCAAGCGTGAGACTGCCCTCATCGATCAGTTTCATGAATCTGTCAGCAGGTCATCCCTGGGCTGAGCGCGTCGTGCATCAATTTCGGATAGAACCAATGCATTCATCTCGACAAGGGCTTGTTCGCCTGCTAAAAGATTCTCGCGTGACAAGTGCTGCGGCAGGACAGTGATTACCAAATGTCACTCCAGCGCTTGATATCATCCAGGTGCTTTTTGTCGAGTCCCAGAATAGTGGTAATTACGCAGGCCGGCAGCTGGAAAGCGACTTCCATGACGTATTCCACGGACCCCTTACTGGCAATTTCATCGACCAGTTCTACTGCTATCTCCTCGATAAGGGGTATGTATCTGTCTATTGATGCCTTGGAAAATATGGGCACCAACGCTTTGCGGACACGGATGTGGTCCATTCCGTCCATATTCATTAGCCAGCCTTGAGAATACTTCACCAGATTGGGGACCTCATTTAATTCAACGTGGTGTTCCATGCCAAACAGAAAGCTACCTGCTGATGAAAACCTGCGATCCCGGAATGCTTTCAGAATATGATCGTGCCTGGTTAGAATCCACGAATTGTTAGCCTCGCTCCAGAAGACAGGATCGTTGTCCCGAATTGCGTTTAGTGCTGGAAACAGAATTTCGTCTGCCTGATTCTGCGGGACACCCAGGTTTAAATCCGGGGTAGCCTCTGTGTTGGTTTTGTCGCTAAGGGTCATATCTAATTCCACTTTAATTAATTCATGCTGTATATCGCTGAAAGGAGCGTAGCATCATGAGACAGGTGATTTTGCGACAAACTAAAGTGATCTTGTGACAATTGGTTATTTACAACTGATGGCACCGGCATATCGGCGCTATGATCCAGATTGCGATGAACGGAGCAAGCAGTCAGATGAATCGACGATTGAAATATTTTACTTTTCCGCCGCTATATCGGTGCTTGTGGCCGGTGTCAGTCTCGTGGTTCTGGAGTGGAGTCACGTAATTTATATGTCGTCAATGATCGTCAATCTACTGCATATTGATTATTCATTTACCCACCTCGCCGAGGCCATGCCCGAAAGGCTCGCATACGACCTATTCGCCTTAAGATATGTTCTCATTCCATTGTTTTTGCTTGCTTTTGTTATCTCGTTATGGTCTGGCTCTGGACATTTGAAGCGGTGGGTATTGCTCATCTATGGTGTTTGCAGCATCGGCATGTTTTCATTTGCGTTCATCGTAACAAGCTACGTAATGTTTCCTGCGCAACATTATTCAGCGCAGTTCCTTTCAGTAGAACAATTTCTCAATTCAAACTTCGCAGAGGATCAGTTGGGTACGGCAGCATCTGCTGCGGACCGGGTCATGGTCCTGGAAATAAACGGTGATGCGCGTGCCTACCCGATTACTTACATTACCCAGACACATATTGCCGGTGGTGAGCAAATCGGGGGCGAAGATGTAGTAATGACATTCTGTGGTTTGTCGCATTTGAGCGTCCCCTTCGCTAATGAAGTTAACGGACAAGAGCTAAACCTAAGAGTAATGGGGCAGTTTCATAACAACCTTGTCCTGTTTGACACCCATACCAATGAGCCGATACACCAGATAAAGGCCAAATTTGAGCACGAAGGTACGGCATTGAAGAAGTACCCGAGTGTGATAATGAGTGTCGAGAACTTTATGAAACTCTATCCAGGTGGCAAGATCTATTACCGGGCGCCAGAGGATCGTGACTTTATTGACAAGCTCGTTTTTGCCCTGCTTGAACACGCCATGGGTGAGCAATACGATATTTCCACCCCTGAATTGGCTTTCGATACGAGCCCCTTTAACGATAAACGTCTTCCAGCTAAGGAACGCATCTATGCAATTATCAACCAGGAAGAAGGTATCGTATTCACCAAGGAGTTTATCGCAGAGAAGTCCGAAGGGTATTTCGAGTACGATCTAAACGGCCAGACAATTGCCATAAAGTACTTTGCGGAATACGACTACATTGACATGTTTGTTGGCAGCGACGCCCAGGAAGTCAATCATTTAGGTGAGTTGCCGGACGGCAGGAAACTGTCAAAATTCCGCCATATCAACCAGATGTTGTGGAGGGTGTACCAGTACTTTTACCCTGAAAGTGAGTTGTTTTCTTAAGCCTGCGGAATGCTATCAACAACAGCACCAGCTGGCTGGCTCTGCGCTGAGCCGTGATCGTGGCCTGGAAGCTCCACAAACATGAGCCATCCGGTCAACAGTACTGCGGCAAACATCATGAAATCTGCAATACCCATCAGTGGTACGACGTGGCGAATTGAGGCCAGTGTCCATATCACGACCGCTGCGAACATCAAGGTTGTGATAACAGTCACAAGTGTTGTGGATTGCGGCTCGACCTGGTCAAGTGCGAAACCGACCACGATGCAGAGAATCGCGAAAAGGATGCTATGTGCGTGACGCGATTTCGACCAACGGTATTCCCAGTCTTTCTTGACAAGATTGACCAAGCTGTTCTGAGCGGCTAATTGTTCCAGTTCAATAATTCTTTTTTCCCGGGCCAGACCAAGAACCATACCCATAATTGATGCCACCAAAATCCAGCCAAAACCAAACACGATTAGATGATGAGCCATGGGACTTGCCTCCTGTGTGACTTAATGAAATGGACAAAATACCGGAATCAGCCGGCACGAAAACAAATGACATATATCTCAAGAATTTTCCATGCTGGCTCGCCCGAAAATCATACGGCATTTGCATTCACCAGAAAATTGTAACCAATGCCAATAAGTTACCCCTCTGCGACAAATCAGGGTGAATTGTGAACATGTTCAGCACCACCATGTCACCAGCAATTACCGATGTGTCGCTTAATAACCGGAGCTTGGCAGCTAATAACGATTGATATCCGTGAGTGTCTGCTAGCATTTGATACGAGATTTTTTGTGTCATATGGCGCTATGAAGTGAGGTAGAAAAATGAAGCGGGCACTCCTGAAGACCATACTATTCGTTATACCCCACGTTGTCAGATTTTCTGCAAAGAAGAACTCCACGTTCAGAGAATTCCTTGGACGGCACAACTGCGTTGTCCAGATCCAATTAAAAGACCGCAGCATCGGGCGTTACTATTCGATAGTCGATGGTCATATGACATCAACCCGAGGCATTCACGAAAACCCAGATATTACAATGTTGTGCAAAGACTTGAAGACGGCCATGGTGTTCTTGGTGCCGCCGATGGTTTAAGCGTAAGGTATTCATGCAGCCAAGCATTTCAAAGTTCAAATGCTCGGTGACGATACCTTGATAGTGTGGTTCAGTCAGTTGATGAATCAATTGAATACGATGAATCTCAAGCTGGGTACCAGCATGCCGGATGGCAGTGTGCGGTACACGACGCATACCAATGGCGGCCCGCTATTTGTTTATGTCAAAGATGGCCGCATCATTCGCACAACGCCGATTGAGTTTGATGATTCGGATGCGCCACCCTGGTCAATCAAAGCGCGTGGGAAAACTTTCACACCACCCAGACAGTCGTCGGTTACTCCGCATGGTCTGGCGATGAAATCACTGGTCTATTCCGAAGACCGCAATCTATATCCAATGAAGCGTGTGGATTTCGATCCCAACGGGGAAAGGAACCCGCAAAATCGTGGAATTTCCGGTTACGAGCGCATTAGCTGGGACGAGGCCCTGGATATTGTCTCCAGCGAAATTGTACGCATGAAGAAAGAGCATGGACCGGGTGCAATAGCTATACCCACGCCCTCGCATCATACCTGGGGCAACATCGGTTACTGGCTGAGTTGTCTTTATCGTTTTGGTAATCAAATTGGTTTTACCCGCGTACATCCCAATCCCGACAGTTGGGAAGGCTGGTATTGGGGCGCAACGCACCATTTTGGTAATTCGTTAAAGTTGGGCTTGCCAGGCTTTTATGGCACAGTCGAGGACTGCCTCAAGGAATGCGAGCAAATCGTCTTCTGGTCCAGCGATCCCGAATCAACCAACGCTATTTATGGTGGATTTGAGGGGACCACTCGCAGATTGTGGGCCAAGGAACTGGGCATCGAATTTGTACACATAGACCCGCACCTTAACCCCACGGCACAGCTCATGGGTGGCAAGTGGATTTCCGTACGGCCCGGAACAGATGCCGCACTGGCAGCTGCGATTATGCACGTCTGGGTGACCGAGGACTTATACGACAAGGACTACGTGGCAACACGTACCACAGGGTTTGAAGAGTGGCGTGACTATTTGCTTGGCAAGGAAGATGGCGTAGCCAAATCCCCGCAGTGGCAGGTATCAGAGACCGGAATCGCTGCACACACGGTTCGAGCACTTGCACGCAAGTGGGCTAACAAGAAAACTTATTTAGCGGCCGGAGGACTTGGATCCGGCTGGGGCGGTGCATGCCGGACTACAACCGGAACCCAGTGGTCCCGGAGTATGATCCTTATGATGGCCATGCAAGGATGGGGTAAGCCGGGTATCAATTTCGGAAACCTCCAGATGGGTACCCCGCTTGATTACAGCTTTTATTTTCCCGGTTATGCAGAAGGTGGGATTTCAGGAGACCTGGCCCACACGGCGACAGGCATTAGCAACTATACGCGTATGCCTCATATTCTCAGTATGAATCCAGTCAAGCAAATGGTGACGCGCCAGCGGTTGCCGGAAGCGATTATTGACGGCAAATGTGAGGGATACTGGTTTGATGGCGTCTCGATGGAGGCCCAATTTGAGCCATTCAAATACCCGAA
>PVMK01131806.1_pt1 | contig 11107 bp, 9 predicted proteins | sample 1853481 | NCBI WGS metagenome assembly PVMK01 (sample SAMN08533507, study PRJNA380276) | Marine sediment metagenome, whole genome shotgun sequencing project. | reverse complement strand
GCGCGGATGATTCGATGCTTTTAATAAAGATTTCAGCTGACCCGCGACTGGCTAAAAAATCGCGCGTCAATTTTCCCCGGGATAGTCTCGCTGGTTCTGATTTTCCGGGTTTATTTTTTTTCTCGAATCGGTATACCGGAATACGCCGTATACCGCCCGGCATATACGGCGTTAGCAATGACTTGTTCGATGAGGCCTGGCCCAAGCTCACCTCCGGAAAACTGGCGCTCGCGGCTACAGTGAAGACCGGTTTTGACAATGATGCATTGATGCAAATACTCACCGATCATACTATCGCGGAGGATGAAGCGCTGCCCGGAACCGGCGTTCCCCTCGACATCGAACGCATGTTGTCGAGTCGTTTTATAAGATCTGACGACTACGGAACCCGGGCCTGTAGCATTGTCAAATTCAACCGCCGCCAGCAAATAGAATTTGTCGAGCATAATTACAATCATGGCGGAATAATGAAGGACCTGATTACCGAGGACATTCAGATAATAAAATAGCCGTCACTCCTGCGAAAGCGGCGATCCGTCGTCCCAGAATCTATATCTCAATGGATCGTCATTCCGGCCGTTAGAGCCGGAATCTTATATTGATGGCAGATTTCAGGATTCCTGCTAAGTGGGCGGCATCCCGCCAGGAATGACAGTAGTATTTGCCAGAATGACGGTTCAGTGTATTGAAATTATGGAAATGCGAGCGTAGGCTGTGACCTATGGAAGACACTGATCATTATCGATGTCGGCTCATAAATTTAAGCCCAAGCACCGAGCTGTCAAAACAGGCTGAAGCTGCCTGCGACAAGCTGGCTGGCATCGAAGGTATCCTTCTCGCCGCACCCGCCGATAAACACAGCATCCATTTAATCTATTCTCTCGACCACCTTTCCTTTGAACTGGTGGTCGACCTGCTGGATGAACTGGAATTTAAAATGGACGATTCGATCCTGCTGACATTAAAAAAGACGATTTACCAGTTTCTGGATACCAATGCGCGCGAGAATATGCACATCGATGTTACCCAATTTGAAGAAGCACCTGCCGATAAGCCGGATATCCCGCAGCAATCGTCGGAGAAGTACTGGGAAGATTACCATTAGAGCATCTCGTAAAACTCATTTCCCGCCCCTATGTACCAGATAACACTGGTCGATATTGCAGTCGCTTTTATCCCGGTGCTGGCAACCGTGATGATCATTGGCTACTGGTCGCATAGTATAAAGTCGGCGAGTGTGGCAATTTCGCGGATGCTGATTCAGCTCCTGTTGATCGGCTATGCACTCAATTTTATATTTGATGCGAATAGTCAGTGGATTATTCTCCTGGTACTGATATTCATGCTGGTTGCGGCAAGCTGGATAGGACTTAATGCGCTACCCGTCGATTCCATGCCGCTGTTTAAATACAGCTTTTCAGCCATTGCCTGTGGCGGCGGTATTATCCTGATATTCATTTCTCAGGGCGTTTTGCATGTCGACCCCTGGTATCAGCCACAGGTGATGATTCCAATTGCGGGAATGATCTTTTCAAACTCGATGAACGCGGTAAGCCTCGCCGGTGAGCGACTCTATAGCGAACTCGACCATGACAATGACTTTTCCCGGGCACGTAATATAGCTTTTCAGGCGGCGATGATTCCGGTCATCAATGCCCTGCTTGCGGTCGGACTGGTTTCACTCCCCTGGTATGATGACCGGGCAAATACTGGCTGGCACTGCGCCGACAATTGCTGCACGCTATCAGATTATCGTCATGTGCATGATATTCAGTTCTGCCGGAATTTCGGCTGCGCTGTTTTTATCCTTGCTAAAATATCAATTCCCGAATCGGGCCTGATGAATAAATGGTAATCGCAATTAGCATAATAGCGGGCTTAATCGCAATTGCTGCGCTATATCTGGCTAGTCTCGATGGTAGCTATCGAGTCCGGCGCGGTCTGACAATAGGCGCCCCGGTTAACCAGGTATTTGCTGCCATACGAGATTTCAAGACCTGGCCCGCGTGGAACCCCTGGTTATTACACGAACCCGACACAAAAATCGTCTATAGCGAAGACTGTCGGCAGGAGGGTGGATTCTATAGCTGGGATGGCAAGCTGGTTGGCGCGGGTAAGCTTAGCCATTTAAGCATTAGCCCCGATAACAGAATTGAGCAGCAAATAGAATTCATACGCCCGTTCAAGTCGGTCAACCAGGTGAACTGGTATTTCGAAAACAGGAATGGTTCGACGCACGTCGAATGGGAGATGATCGGTTCCATGCCATTTCTGTTTCGGTTTATGATAAAAAATATTGAACCCATGATCAGCAAAGATTACGAACTCGGACTTGCCTTGCTGAATGGCTATCTTTTACCCGCGGCGCCACATCCAACGATTAAATTTTGCGGCAGGGAATCGCTGGATAACTTCCAGTACTGGTCGATTCCATTTAGCGGCAATCTTCGCGATATGCAGGCAATTCGCAAGCCTGGATTAATTACACTCGAAACAGCCGCCGGTGAGAATGCCGGGCTGGGTCTGACAATATATCGCCAGAACGACTGGCGCCAGTCTCATTATCGCGGCGAAGTAGCAATTCCGGTGAACGAGTCATCGCCCAAATCGAACTATGCCAGCCGATTGTTCACAGGCGGAAATTATTACAGGGTTGAGGTCAACGGTGATCACGATTTTTTACCGCTGGCCTGGTATGCGGCATTTTCGCATTGCCTGATGCATAAGATCAAACTCGACAAATCACGGCCCTCTCTTGAAATCTATCACAATAACCCTGAATCTATGGGCGACAGTAACACGATCAAAACCACCCTCTATGTTCCTGTCAAGGGCAGCAGATAGAAACACCCCTGAATTACAGCCAAAAAAAATGGCCGGTTGAGGGATCAACCAGCCATAATTGTCATATTGACAAAATAACCAAAGGAGGACATCAGTGAAAAAGATAAATCTTTAACACTACTATCTATATAGTGGTTATTTTGTTTTTTTCCAGTAATTATTAAGAAATGGACAAAATAAGCCGATAAGTTGCCTGTTACCCGGGTATAACCACCATTATTTTGTTCAAATTCGCGTAATCAGGGCCCTTATGGCCGCGTAAGTCGGCGTATCAGACTGGAAGTATCCCAACGACCGCCACCCATCGCCTGAATTTCAGCATAGTAGTCATTGATAACGCGTGTAATCGGCAGCTTAGCGCCATTTTTTTCGCTTTCGTCGATACAAAATCCCAGGTCCTTGCGCATCCAGTCAACCGCAAAACCGAATTCAAATTCATCTTTTAGCATCGTGTATGCGCGGTTTTCCATCTGCCAGGAACCGGCTGCACCCTTGGATATGACGTCAACAACCCTGGCACCGTCAAGACCGGAACACTGGGCAAAATGCAGCCCCTCCGACAATCCCCTGCACCAGACCAGCAATACATATCTGGTTCACCATCTTGGTGAGTTGACCGGCGCCGACCGAGCCGAGTAGCTCAGCGGCACGCGCATAACTCATTATCACCGGTTTTACTTGATCGAATGCAGCTTGCTCACCACCAACCATTACCGTCAGTATGCCATTTTCAGCGCCGGCCTGCCCACCCGAAACCGGGGCATCGAGAAAAGGCACCTGCGCCTGCGCCTCTATTTCGCGCGCAACATTGGCCGAAGCGGTGGTATGATCTACCAGAACAGCCCCGTCCCCGATACCTGCCAGCACACCATCGTCACCGTACACTACCGAGCGCAGATCGTCGTCGTTACCGACACAGATAAATACGAAATCAGCACCCTCGGCCGCTTCCCGTGGTGTTTTTGCCCAACTACCGGCATTTTCATCGCACCATTTTTCGGCCCTGGCCGTAGTACGATTGTAAACAGTGGTCTGGTGACCGGCCTTGGCCAGATGCCCAGCCATCGGGTAGCCCATCACGCCCAGTCCAATGAAGGCGACTTTTATATTACTCATTTGATTTGATTACTCTTGTCGATGAATGTGGGCGGATTTTAGCACTAGAGAAAGTGTGGTTCTCGGAAATTTTTGTTTTGAATGCCATTTTTCCGCGGGATTGAAAGGGGGAATTCATTCGTCATTCCGGCCTCCGAGCCGGAATCTATTGAGCCAGAATTTCTAGAGTTTCCCAGGTTTTGGAATGAGAGATTCCAGCTCGGGGCCGTAATGACGGGGTTTTCTCTAAGCAGACTGCAGTTTCGCCAGGCTCGCCATCAACCACTTGCTACCGTCACGCTCAAAATTGACCTGCACGCGCGACTGCGACCCCTGTCCTTCGAGATTGAGTACGACGCCGCTACCAAACTTGTTATGACTCACCCGTTGGCCGACGAACAGGCCGGTATCCTCCTCGGATTTGCTTTGGCCCAGTTTTGCAGGGGCCTGATAGCTCGGCCTCGAAAACTGGGCTTTCGGTCTGATTTCCTGAACGAACTCGGGCGGAATTTCGCGGATGAACCTGGATAGCATATTATAACTCTCGTTACCGTAAAGCCGGCGTACCTCGGCGCTGGTAACTACCAGTTGTTCACGTGCGCGGGTGATACCGACATAACAAAGACGGCGTTCTTCTTCCATCCGTCCCGGTTCTTCGCTTGAACGCTGGTGGGGGAATAGCCCCTCCTCCATGCCTACAATAAATACCAGCGGAAACTCCAGACCCTTAACCGAATGCATGGTCATCAGATGAATACATTCTTCCCATTCGTCGGCCTGACCCTCACCTGCTTCGAGTGCCGCGTGCGCGAGGAAGGCGTCGAGTGTGCTCATATTTTCATCTTCTATGACCGCATCGATCGCAAAACTTTTACCCGCGCCGATCAGTTCCTGCAGGTTTTCGAGTCGCGACAGGCCTTTCTCTGTCTGGTCCTTGCTGAAGTGCGCCTTAAGCCCGCTGCGCTCGATACATAGTTCTATCTGTTCGGACAAACTCAATAGATCCAGACCTTTTTGCATTTGACGTATCAGGTCGATATAAGCTTGCAACGCTATGGTTGCCCGCGGGGTCATCTGTGCCGATTCGAGCAATCCAATTGCGGCATCCCAAAGGGATAATGAATGCGCCTTGGCATATTCACGTATCTGATCGATCGACTTCTGACCGATACCACGCGGTGGATGATTAACCGTCCGGTCAAAAGCATGATCGGCCTGGGGGCTTGCCAACACTCGCAGGTAGGCGAGAGTGTCTTTGATTTCGGCACGTTCGAAAAATCGTAATCCGCCGTAGACTCGGTAGGGTACACCACGCGTCACCAGTACTTCCTCGAACTGGCGCGACTGGGCGTTGGACCGGTACAAGACCGCAATTTCGCTACGACTACGCCCTTCATCGACCCAGCTTTGAATACGGTCGACGACAAACCGTGCCTCGTCCTTTTCGTTATAGGCCAGGTAGTAGGTAATCGGCTCACCGTCTTCACTCTGGGTCCAGAGATTCTTTCCCATTCGTCCTTTATTGTTATCGATCAACGCGTTGGCTGCTTTCAGGATAGTACCGGTTGAACGATAATTTTGTTCTAGCCGAATGATACGGGTATTTTTAAAGTCCTTTTCGAAGTGCTGAATATTTTCGATACGCGCTCCGCGCCATCCATAAATCGACTGATCGTCGTCACCCACTACAAATACCGGTGTCTGACTGCCCGCGAGCAATCGCACCCAGGCGTACTGGATCGCATTGGTATCCTGAAACTCATCCACCAGGATATGCTGGAATCGACGTTTATAATGCTCACGTATTTCGTCTTTGTCACGAATTAGCTCGAGAGTTCGTAGCAGTAGTTCGGCAAAATCTACCACGCCCGCGCGTAGGCAAAGTTCCTCGTACAATCGATAAATAGCCAGCAACTGTTGTTCTATATGATTGCTGCCCGCGTCTATATTGGTGGGCCGCAGGCCTTCGTCCTTGTTGTGGTTGATATACCACTGTGCCTGTTTGGCCGGCCAGTTGACCTCATCCAGGTCTAGCTGTTTGGTCACGCGCTTGACCATGCGCAACTGGTCATCACTGTCGAGTATCTGGAATGTCTGCGGCAGCCCGGCCGCCTCCCAGTGGGCGCGCAACATCCGATGCGCGAGTCCATGGAAGGTCCCAACCCACATCGCACCGGCAGAGACACCCAGCAGGTCCTCCACCCGTGCCCGCATTTCGCTCGCGGCTTTATTGGTAAAGGTAACCGCAAGAATAGCAAAGGGTGACAGGCCCTCGACCTCACAGGCCCAGGCGATACGATGCGTTAATACCCGCGTCTTGCCGCTACCAGCGCCAGCCAGTACCAGTAGCGGACCCGGCTCGGCGCTGACTGCCTCGCGTTGGCGATCATTGAGAGAATCTAGCAGGTGGGATACATCCATCAAACTGCGTTTTTCAGGTCACAAAACAATGCGCGATTGTATCAGGATTATCGGTCAGGCTTACACCGGCAATGAATGTTATCGCAACTTCACTACCATTTTCCTCGTTCCTCGTTATCACTTTGCTTCGCCTCGACCCAGCTTTCGCCCTGTTCATTGGTTTGTTTTTTCCAGAAAGGCGCATCGGTTTTGAGATAATCCATGATAAATTCACAGGCCGCGAATGCTGCCTTGCGGTGGGCCGATGCGACACTCACCAGAACAATCTGGTCGGTGGGTTTTAGCTCCCCAATGCGATGAATAATCGCAACGTCGAGGATTTCCCATCGCTGCTGCGCGGTCTCGACAATTTTACCGAGAGATTTCTCGGTCATGCCCGGGTAGTGTTCAAGCGTCATCTTTTCCAGTCGATTATGCGGCATATCGCGCACCAGTCCTACGAAACTGGCGATCGCACCTATATCGCTGCGATCCGTGCACAGCTCGCGATGCACCTCGGTTATATCAAAATCTTCTTCCTGCACCTTGATACGCATATCACACCTATGAGAGCAACTGTTCGAAAGAGAGATAATCGACCATATCACCCGCTTTCAGGGTCTGCCCTTCAGCTATTTCGACGAAGCCCTGTCCCCAGACCGCCGAGCTGAGCACACCCGAATCCTGGTTCGGATAAATTCGCGCGACTAGCGTATGATCGTCGCCAGGCTCGAGGCGCGCGCGTAAAAACTCACGGCGACTATCGGGCTTCGGCCAGTCGAATCCAGCGGTTACCTGAACCGCAACCGGTTTTTGCCAGGGCCTGCCCTGTAGTGTCTTGATCAATGGACAGACAAACAGGCAGAAGGTTGCGAATACCGAAACCGGATTACCGGGCAAACCGATAAATGGCGTCGAATCAATAACACCAAATGCCAGGGGCTTACCGGGCTTGATGCGAAGCCGCCAGAGATGCAAATCCCCCAGTTGCTCGATCGCTATTCGCACATGATCCTCTTCACCCACCGATACACCGCCACAGGTCACCACCAGATCGGATTTTTGTGCCGCTTTTATCATGGCAGATTTGGTTCCCTGCAGGGTATCGCCGACCAGCCCGAGATCGATAATTTCACAACCCAACGCCTGCAACATCCCCTGCAGGGTGTAACGATTTGAATCATAGATTTGTCCCGCCGCTAGTGGTTTTCCGGGTTCAACCAGCTCATCACCGGTTAAAAAAATGCCAACACGAACCTTATCGAATACCGGCAGAGATTCGAGCCCAACCGACGCCGCAAGCCCAATATCCTGGGGGCGCAGTCGGCAGCCTTTTTGCAGAATCGTATCGCCACTACGAATATCGTTACCGGCAGGCCGAATATTCGAGCCAGTTTCAGGCTTGATATCAAAACGCATTCTGTCACCGTTGAGCTGCACCTGTTCCTGCATGATAACAACGTCCGCACCGGCAGGAATCGGTGCCCCGGTAAATATTCTCGCCGCAGTTCTGGGCTGCAGTGGCTCAGCGGCCTGTCCAGCGACAATGCGTTGTGATACCGGAAGCTCGGTCTCACCCGTTACAGCCAGATCCGAGGTGTTCAGGGCATAGCCGTCCATCGCCGAGTTATCGGACTGCGGCACATCTATGGTTGATCGCTGCGACTCCGCCAACACTTCGCCGAATGATTCAAGCAATGGTTTTCTAACCAGCTTTGGTTTCGGGAATACCTTCGCAATTAGCTGCTGCAGCGCTTCATCGTATGCAATTAATTGAACTTCTGGTTGGTCACATTGATTCATGCTAGGTCGCAGCTTCAGGTTGATAACTATTAGTCAAGCTACCAACTCCCTCTATTTCGATACTGACCGTGGTGTCTGGCTTCATCGTTTTTACCCCCAGGGAGGTGCCACAGGCAATGACATCGCCTGGATTGAGCGTCATGTCTCCAGAGATCAGGCTGACTAGGTCGAGTGGTGAGAAAAACATGTCGGACACAGGATAATTCTGCCGCTCTTCTCCGTTTACGATAGTTTTGATCTGCAGCGAGTCCGGGGATTCGAGTTCGGCAATACAGGGTCCGATCACGCCGAAAGTATCAAAACTCTTGGCCCGGGTCCATTGCGGAAAAGCGTCATATTTGAACAGCAGGTGGATCGCGGTAACGTCGTTGATACAGGTATACCCGAGCACGTAATCGGCGGCCTCGTCGCGATCCACGCCCTTGCAGGTTTTACCGATGACGACGCCTAACTCACCCTCGTAGATGAGTCGACCGTCGTATCCCTGCGGATGCAGAATCTCATCCCCGTGCCCAATCACACAGCTGGCTGGCTTGATAAAATAAAATGGAAATTCCGGCGGCACCAGATCCTGCGCTTCGGCCAGTTGGTGAAAATTATTCCACATCGCAACGATCTTGCTGGGCTCGCAGGGCGCCAGCAATTTTACCTCTTGCAGTTGCAGAGTCTCTCCGTTCGGTAACGGGTTCTGAAATAGCTCGCCGCTATGGCAATGTACAGTATCTTTTCCCAGTAGGCCAAAGCCCTGTTGCCCGGCATGTTCGTAGCGTACCCATTTCTTTGTCATCGTCCAGGCTCCTCTAAAGTTTCAGTGGCACAGCTATCTGCCCCGTTTCGAGCAATTACCCGGGCAGCCTATTGCCTTGCCTGGGTAATGATATATCGTTTAGGATCGACAGTTTGTCGATGTGACCTTAATTAATCAACTGCATATAATCAACTGTATATTAGAATGAGCGACACCGATCAAAACATCCAGTCCGCTGCCACCTGGCTATACGAGGAATATCACCTTTTCTACAAGGAATTTCTTAATATTCTGGATCTGGCCAAGCTGGCCTTCGAAAAACGCGACTTTGCGAGTTCGATACGAGTCAGCTCCCGACGGCTATCGCTTTACAGTATCAGCATCACCGAGGTTGGCAATCGCCTGAAACTGGAATTCCCCAAAATACACGACAATATCGACAAGTGGTGGGCGGTCGAGACCTGTTACCAGGGCTTGATCCGGGGGGAATACGACGAAGACATTGCGCGCGCCTATTTGCATTCGTTACGGCGTAAAATTTATCAGGGTGAGTGGCGCGCTGCGGATTATTCATTTACCGAGATGACTTCCACAGCAGGCGAGCTTTCAACGCAAATCATCAGTCTATCGAGCTCGATGGCAGCCTGACGACGCCAGTGGTAACGGAAATTCTCAAGATCCCCGAATTCAACCGCAGCTACGCCGATATCGACATGGATACCGAGCGGGTCGCAAACCGGATCGCAGAGAATCTTTCCCGACCGCCAAGAAATACTCAACGACTCGTCTGCGTGGAAATGATCAACACCGGTTTTTATCGCAATCGCGGCGCCTATCTGGTGGGACGACTGGTATTCGAAGGTGGTCGACTGGCGCCGCTGATTATCGCGCTTTTGAACGATGAATCGGGAATTTACGTCGATGCTGTGCTGACCAGTGAAACCTACGCACACAATATATTCAGCTCGACACTGGCAAATTTTCATGTGACCAGTAGTTACTACCATGAAGTCAGTGCAGTATTAAAAAGTATCATGCCAAAACGGCCGCTGGGTTTGCACTACTCGACTATCGGTTATAACCATCTCGGCAAGGTAGCGGTAATGCGTGAACTGGAGAGTGAGCTGGTGGGTAGCGGTATGGTGCTGGAGACCGCTGTCGGCTCGAAGGGCACTGTAGCGATGGGATTTGCTTCACAGAATTCTGCCTATAATCTGAAGGTGATTCGTGACAAACCTACCCGCCATTACAAGTGGGGTGAATTCGAAGGACTAGAGTCGGTGATCAGGAAATATACCCGCGTGCACGAGATAAACCGCACCGGCAGTATGCTCGACAGTATTATTTACTACAACGTGCGCCTCGATCGACGCTGGTTTTCTGCGGCTTTACTGGAGGAGTTGCTGAGTCATGCTTCGATGAGTGTTTCGATAAATGGTAATGATGTGATCTTCAAGTACTTAATTGTCCAGATCAAGTTGACACCATTAACGGTCTACCTTGAAAACGCAAACGAAAGGCAGGCTGAAACGGTCATCGTCAATCTGGGCTATTGTATTAAAAACAACGCCGCAGCCAATATTTTCAACAAGGATCTCGATGCCAGAAATTACGGTGTTAGCGCATTTTCGATGGTGTATCTGTTTGACTATGATGCGCTGGTTCACTCGCGTAAACGAATTGGCCGAGCTTATGCAACAGAGCGGGTATGGCAATATGCGTAAACAATTGATGCAAAACTGGATCGGGCATAAACAGGGTTATACCGAGGTCGGGTAAAATACACGTCATTCCGGCCCTTCCGATTTTTAAATACCGAGCCTGCTCAGTCGCGAACCCGTTCGCTGTCCGGGTAAACGCTGACCCGCGGTACGGTGCCCGCGAGCAGGTCCTGTTGAATTTCGCTCCAGTAAGCCGTGGTTAACAGGTTGGCGTGGCGTTTGGCGAAAAGATCACATAAGTGGCGCTGTGGAATACACAGTCCCGAAACCAGTTCCTCTGGCAGAAACACCACGCCGTCCTCAAAATACCAGTCGGGAATATCCTCTTCGCCGTCTTCGCGGTCGAGATTAGTGCGTATTTTTACTTCCTTGAGTTCTTCCAGCGCATCATAGTCAAACAGATACACCATCGAAAATGCGCTAACACCGTAATTTCTGGCATCGAGATCCTTGTTGAAAATATTGGCTGCGGCGTTGTTTTTAATACAATAGCCCA
>PVMK01121393.1_pt1 | contig 11109 bp, 9 predicted proteins | sample 1853481 | NCBI WGS metagenome assembly PVMK01 (sample SAMN08533507, study PRJNA380276) | Marine sediment metagenome, whole genome shotgun sequencing project. | reverse complement strand
GTAAATTATCGCACATCCAAAGCTTTCTAAGTTTTGTCATCCCTGATAGCGGAGAAATGTCTGATATTCTATTCAGATCTAATTCCAGCCCCTCCAGGTTGGTAGCATGCTCGAGTCCGGATAAATCACTAATGTTTTTGTTTACAGCAACAAGAGAAATCAACTTCTTCATGTCCGACGCTGTTGGAGATTTTACCCCGAGAGCAGCAGATACCGCTATTCTCAGATTATCGTCGGAAAATCTTACTTCTTGAGCTATTGCGGACTGAGATACGGCCAATGCGATCGTATACACGATCATAATGCACATTCTGTACATTGCCTTACTCCCTGGCTGGAATGAAGAGTCCGATTCTTCGGTCACCCGCATGTTTTTTTGGTAGAATTAGTGATGTCACATTCTAGCGTTCAATGCAAGGTAAAGGGGAAATTTATATTCTTGGCACAATTTTTCCGGCAGAGCATCATGTTATCGTAGTGTTAGCGTTCGGCGCCATCGTCCGTCTTTTTTTCCGTCTTTTACGGCTTTAGGTATGGCAATAGCTCGGCGAACAGGATCGGCTCGGGATCACTATGGGACCCGCCGCAAGCCGTTTGCGAATGTCTTCAATCGTACCGTAAGCGAAAGTCAAGTGGCGTTGCCCGCGCTTGCGACGGGCTGGCTCGGACCAGAGCGAACCCCGGCAGGTCACCGGCTCATCCCCTGATCTTTTGGCGCTTTACAGCCGACCGGTGCGTGGCAGACTGCGCGGGGAGACGTGAACCGCCCGGAGCCCCTGCCCATGTCGCCGGATAGCCGCATGCCGCCCGGCACGGCCACCCACCAGGCCTCCCGCAGCACCGAGAGGGGTGGGACCCGCCAGCTCATCGACAGCGAGCCTCAGATCGACATGCGTGTTCTGCGCGCCTATCGCCTGGGGCGGCTCCGGGACGAGCTGAAGCGGCGCGACACCGCCGGCATCCTGCTCTACGACCCGATCAACATCCGCTACGCCACCGGCGCCCGCAACATGACGGTCTGGACCCTGCACAACCCGGTGCGCTACTGCTTCGTGGCGAGCGAGGGCCCGGTGGTGCTGTTCGAGTTTCACAGCACGCCGCACCTAGCGGCCGGGCTGGAGACCGTGGACGAGATCCGCACCGCGGTCTACTGGTTCTATTTCGGCGCCGGCCAGCATGGGCCCGAACGGGTCAAGCTGTGGGCGGCGGAGCTTGCCGACCTGGTGCGCCAACACGGCGGCGGCAACCGGCGCCTGGCGGTCGACAAGTGCGACTTTCTCGGCATCGATGCGCTGCGTGCCGAGGGCATCGAGGTGACGGACGGCCAGGAGGTGACCGAACTCGCCCGGCGTATCAAGTCGCCCGAGGAACTGGCCTGCATGGCGGCCTCCATCGCGGTCGCCGAGGTCGGCATGGCCGAGATGCGCGAGGCGCTGCGGCCCGGGCTCAGTGAGAACGAGCTCTGGTCGATCCTGCACCAGGTGAACATTGCCCACGGCGGCGAATGGATCGAGACCCGGCTGCTGGCCTCGGGCCCACGCACCAATCCCTGGTTTCAGGAATGCGGCGACCGGGTGATCCGGCCGGGCGAGCTGGTCGCCTTCGATACCGATCTGATCGGCCCCCACAGCTATTGCGCCGACATCTCGCGCACCTATTTCTGCGGACCCGGCCGGCCGAGCGACGAGCAGCGCCGCCTCTACAAGCTCGCCTGGGAGCAGATCCACACCAACATCGCGTTGATCAAGCCGGGTCTCACCTACCGGGAGCTCGCCGAAACGGCGTGGAAGCTGCCCGCCAACTGTACGGGTCAGCGCTATTCCGTCGTGGTTCACGGGGTCGGCCTGTGCGACGAGTATCCCGCCTGCTACTACACCGAGGACTGGTCGCGCGACGGCTATGACGGCCATTTCGAGGCCGATATGACCATCTGCGTCGAAAGCTATATCGGCGAGGATGGCGGCCGCGAAGGCGTGAAACTGGAGCAGCAGGTGCTGATCACCGAGACCGGCGCGCAGCTGCTGTCCACCTACCCGTTCGAGGAGGACCTGTTGGGTCGGGAATTTTGACTCCTCTGGTATGGCGCCGGTATTCTCATGATCGGTCCCCGTACGCACACGCCCATACCAACTCTGAAGGACCAACCCCATGAACGCGTACATCATCTGCCGCATCGCCGTGACGGACCCCGACCGCTATCCCGACTACACGGCCGAGACGCCGGCGCTCATCGCCAAGCACGGCGGGCGGTTCGTGGTGCGCGGCGGCTCGCCGGCCACCCTGGAGGGCTCGGAGGAGACCCGCCGCATCGTGGTGATCGAGTTTCCCAACCGGGCCGCGGCCGAGGCCTTCTACAATGACCCGGCTTACCAGCCAGTGCGCGCCATCCGCTGGGCGGCGGCGGAGTCCGAGCTCATCCTGGTCGACGGCGCGTAGCGGGCCGCTGGTTTGACGGCGCGGGTCAGTCCCCGTTGACGATCGCGAAGATGCGCTCGGCGGCGCCCTCGGCGAATGTCAGGGCCTCAGCGTACTCCGGCGACTCATAACAGGCGAGCGCCTGGTCGTAGCTGGGAAACTCGATCACCACGTTGCGCGGGAAATCCTCGCCCTCCTTGGTCACCGCCGGCTGGCCGCGCACGATGAACCTGCCGCCATGGTTGGCCACCGCCGCGGTTGCGAGCTTGGCATACTTGCCATAGGACTCGGCATCGCTGACCCGCACCTTCACCACCCAGTATCCGGCCATATCTCCTCCCAATCGTCGGTTTTGTCTCGGTTTTCGCTTCGCTCGGACTCGGTTCCGGCCCGCCCCCCCGCCCGGCCATCTAATGCCATTGTACGCTGTGGGTGGCCGGGTGGGCGAGCGGGCCGGAACCGATGACACCGTTACAGCGCCTCGCCGCGGATCAGCCGCGGCAGGTCGCCGACCAGCCCCATGGCGTGGCGCATGAAGAGCTTCTTGAGCGGCGGCATGCGGTTGACCGCCGCCAGTCCCAAATCTCTCGCGAGGCGCAGCGGCCCCAGGTCGTTGGAGAACAGGCGGTTGAGGCTATCGGTCGCCGCGATCAGCATGAGATTGTCGAAGCGCCGCCAGCGCTGGTAGCGGGCCAACACGTCGGCCGCGCCCAGATCGAGGCCGAGGCGGCGCGCATCGACCAGGGTCTCCGCCAGGGCCGCCACGTCGCGCAGGCCCAGGTTGAGACCCTGGCCCGCGATCGGATGGATGACGTGGGCGGCGTCGCCGACGAGCGCCAGCCGGTGGTCGACATAGCGCTCGGCGTGGGACAGCGACAGGGGATAGGCCCAGCGCCCGCCGATCGCCCGCAACGCGCCCAGGGTGTCGCCGAACCGGCGCTGGATCTCCCCGGAGAAGGCCCGGCCGTCGAGCGCCATCATCGCCGGCACCAGGGCCTGGCGCTCGGTCCACACGATTGACGAGCGGTGGACCCGGACATTGCTCTTGCGGTTCTTGGCGCCCCGGCGATCCCCGCCATCCCCGCCATCCGTGCCATCGGTCATCGGCAGCATGGCGAAGGGGCCCGACGGCAGGAAATTTTCGTGCGCCACGCCGTGGTGCGGCCGTTCGTGGGCCACCGTGCAGACGATTCCGGACTGCCCGTAGTCCCATCTGGTCACGCCGATGCCCGCGTGCTTTCGCAGCGTCGCATCCCGCCCCTCGGCGCTGATCGCCACCTGGGCCGTCACTCGCGCGATGCCCTCATGGCCGGCGATCCGGGCCGTGACCCGCCCCGCGATGCGTTCCAGGTCGATGAGTTCGCAGGGCGCGCGTCGTGTCAGCCGCGCCGACAGGCCACCGCTGCGGGTGTGAAGCGGCCGGCGGATCATGCGGTTCTCGATGATGAAGCCGAGCGGGCCCTCGTCCACGTCGCGGTGGTCGTAGTGCAGGAACAGGCGCGACGCGGCGGCGCCGACCCGGCCGTCGGAGACCCGGATGTCCAAAATGGGCTCGGCCTCGTCCGCGAGATGGTGCCACAGACCGATGCCCGCGAGCGCCTGCCGGGAGCCCCGGGCGATCGCCGCGGAACGGCCGTCGAAGCCCTGATCGAGCTGCGCCGCGGGGTCCTCGCGGTCGACCACGACCACCTCGATCCCGGCATCGGCGAGCGCGACGGCCAGCGACAGCCCGACCAGGCCGCCGCCGACGATCAAGACCTCGGTATCCAGCGCGGCGCCACGGCGCATATTGGTCGCCGTCCTTGCCGTGGCCCTTTGCTGGTGTTTCGCCGCCGTCCCCATGACCGCACCATCTCGCGACCCTCCCGGCTTGTCCAGGGGCGCCGCCTCGGCAAAATTGCTGAATTTTTAGGCGGCCTATCTGGTGTGCTGAATTCTTAGGCACCAAGGATCCTGAAGAAATTCGCGTCCTGTCATTTGCGGAAGACTAATTGTCTGATATCGCTTGGATTTCTCACAAACTTCCCGGTTGGCACGTTTCTTGGAATGGTCTCTGTGAGGGGCGGGATGCCGCCCGATATGCCGCGCCTCGAGAACAGGACCCAAGTGCGACAGACAGTGCGACAAATTGTGCGCTCGGGAGGATCGATGATGACACTGAAAAAGACGACGATTGGCCGGATATTCGCCGTGCTCGGCCTGGCGGCCGCCTTCGCGGCGATGGCCGGCCCGGCCCGCGCGGAGGTCTCGGCCGAGACCCAATACATCCTCAACAGCTTTTCCTTCCTGATGACCGGCGCCCTGGTGATGTGGATGGCGGCCGGCTTCGCCATGCTGGAATCCGGCCTGGTCAGGACCAAGAACACCGCTTCGATCTGCCTCAAGAACATCGCCCTCTATTCGATCGCCGGCCTGATGTACTACCTGATCGGCTATAGCCTGATGTACGTGGATGTGGACGGTTTGATCGGCTCGTTCAGCTTGCTCTACAACCCGGCGCCGGCGGAACTGGCGTTGATCAACGCCGAGGAAGCGACCCCGGAGCTGGTGGAGAGGGCGGTCGAGGGCGGCTATGCCTCCATGTCCGACTGGTTCTTCCAGATGGTCTTCGTGGCGACCGCGGCCTCGATCGTGTCCGGCACGCTCGCCGAGCGCATCAAGGTCTGGCCGTTCCTCATCTTCGTCGTGGTGCTGACCGGCGTCATCTACCCGATCCAGGGGGCCTGGAGCTGGGGTGGCGGGTTCTTGGCCGAACTCGGCTTCTCCGACTTCGCCGGCTCCACCATCGTGCACTCGGTGGGCGGCTGGGCGGCGCTCAGCGGCGCCATCATCCTGGGCGCCCGCAAGGGCAAATACGGCCCCGACGGCCGGGTCAATCCCCTGCCCGGCGCCAACCTGCCGCTGGCGACCCTCGGCACCTTCATCCTTTGGCTCGGCTGGTTCGGCTTCAACGGCGGCTCCCAGCTTGCCCTCGGCAGCGCGCTCGACGCCACGGCCATGGCGATCGTCTTCGTCAACACCAACCTGGCCGCCGCCGGCGGCGTGGTCGCCGCCATGCTTGCCGCCCAGGTGATCTACAAGAAGGTCGACCTGACCTTCGCGCTCAACGGCGCGCTGGCCGGCCTTGTCGCCATCACCGCCGGCCCGGACCTGCAGAACCACCTGCTGTCGATCATCATCGGCGGCATCGGCGGCGTGCTCGTGGTGGTTTCGGTGCCGCTGCTCGACAAGCTCCGGATCGACGACGTGGTGGGCGCCATTCCGGTCCACCTAGTGGCCGGCATCTGGGGCACGCTCGCGGTCGGCATCTTCGGCGCCGGCGACCTCATGGCCCAGATCATCGGCATAGTGGCGGTGGGCGTCTTCGTCAGTCTCGCCAGCGCGCTCGTCTGGTTCGCGCTCAAGCTGACGGTCGGTATACGGGTCAGCGAGGAGGTCGAGGACCTGGGACTCGACAAGGCCGAACTGGGCATGGAGGCCTATCCCGAGTTCGGCTTCGGCACACAGCGCCTCTGACACGGGCGAAAACCGGCCATTCCAGATTCGCCGGTCCGGCCCGGGCGGTCCCACCGCCCGGGCCATCTCTTTTAAACAATTTCAGACACTTGCCGACTTTCTTGCTCACCCCGCATCCAGCCGTTAGACTCGTTTATGTTTTGTACTCTCTTCGAGTCGCGCCACCCGATGATGCGCGGAGCGGCGGGTGGAGTGTGCCCGCCCGTACGTCGGTTTATTCTGCAGCCTTCACGCCATGACCAACCCTCCGAACTTCCAGGCATTCTACCCTTTTACGCGGCTCAACCGCCTATTGGAGGAGATTCCGCCCGGGCCCAGCCCGGCGCCGGACGGCAAGCCGGTATTGCTGTCGCTCGGCGAGCCGCGTCACCGCCCTCCGGCTTTCGTGGCCGAAGTTTTAGCGGAGAACGCCGAGGGCTGGTCGCGCTATCCGCTGCCGCGCGGCACGCCGGGCTACCGCAAAGCCGCGGCCGGCTGGCTGGCGCGCCGCTATGGCCTGGCGGAAGAGGCCGTGGCGCCCGGCGGCCCGCTCGACCCCGAGACGGCCATCCTGCCGTTGCCCGGCAGCCGCGAGGGGCTGTTTTTCGCCGCCCTGGCGGTGCTTTCCGAAGCCCGCGGCAAGGGCAAATTCAAGGTATTGCTGCCGAACCCCTTCTATCACGTCTACATGGGCGCGGCGCTGGCCGCCGGCGGCGAGCCGGTCCTGATGCCGGCCACGGCGGCGAGCGGCCATTTGCCCGACCCGGAGGCCTTCGAGGCGGCCGTGCTCGACGAGGCGGCACTGTGCTATTTCTGCACCCCGGCCAACCCGCAAGGGGCGGTGGCGGACCGGGCGCATCTCGGCCGGCTGATCGCGCTGGCCCGCAAGCACGATTTCGTCCTGGCGGTCGACGAGTGCTATTCCGAGATCTACACCGGCGACCCGCCGGCCGGGGCGCTGCAGGCGGCCTTGCGGCCGGGCGAAGGGCTGGGCAACTGCCTCGACAATGTCCTGGCCTTCCATTCGCTTTCCAAGCGCTCCAGCGCGCCGGGTCTGCGCTGCGGTTTCGTGGCCGGCGATCCGCGGCTGATCGAGCGGCTCGACGAGGCCCTCCGGGTCGGCGGCGCGGGCGTGCCGCTACCGGTCTTGGCGGCCGGCGAGCGCCTGTGGCGGGACGAGGCGCACGTGGCGGAAAACCGCGCCCTCTACCAGGAGAAGTTCGCCATTGCGGAGCGTATCCTGGGCGGCCGTTTTGGCTTTCGCCTCCCAGCCGGCGGGTTTTTCCTCTGGCTCGAGGTGGGCGACGGCGAGGCGACGGCGGTCGAGCTGTGGCGCCAAGGCGGCTTGAAGGTGGTGCCGGGCGCCTATATGGGCGCCGACATGCCGGACGGGCCGAACCCCGGAAAACCCTATATCCGGGTGGCCCTGATCCATGACGCCGCGCTGGTCGAGGCGGCGCTCGAGCGCCTGGCGGTTATATTAACAAACCGTAAATCTTTATGAACACAAGATGACCGGGGAAGCAGGGACCTCATGGCGGCACGCAGCAGCACCATAAACACCAGAAGCCGAAAGGCGACGCCTCAGCTGTGGCCGAGCGGCACCGGCGCTTTCGTGCGGCGGCGGACGATCGAGTTCGCGGGCATGCTGCTGGCCGGGCTCGGCGCGGCCCTTGCCATCGCGGGCCTGAGTTTCCGGGTTGAGGATCCCTCGTTCAATCGGGCCGGCGACGGACCGGTGATGAACCTGCTTGGCTTGCCCGGGGCCTATGCGGCGGATTTGATGTGGCAGACCCTCGGGCTGGCGGCTTTTCTACTGCCTTTCATCCTGATGGTCTGGGGCCTCGGGATCTGCTACCGGCACACCTTCGAGCGATGGCTGCTGCGGCTGATATCGCTGCCCGTCGCCTTGCTTCTGTCGGCACTCGTCATCGCCTATTTTCCCACCCCCAAGGGTTGGCCGAGCGAAAGCGGCGTGGGCGGCTTCACGGGCGACCTCCTGTTGGGCTGGCTGAGTACGCAGCTCCTGACGGAGACTTGGATCGTTGCCATCGGTGGCGGCGTCCTGGCGGTCGCCGCCCTGCTTGTCGTCCTGGCGGTCAACCGCGCGGACTGGCAACGGCTCATCCGCGCCGGGGTCCTGGCTCGCCCGGCAAATGGCCCGGCTTTGGGCTCTGCGCGCGCCCGTCGTTGCGCGGATCGGCGACATCCGCAGCGGCCGGGCCCAGGCGGCGGTGACCCGAGCCGAGCCGGCGTTCGGCGCCCCCAGGTCGGCGACGAGCAGGCCTTCGCGCAAGACCAAGACCAAACCCAAGAAAGCGGCGCTGGACGGCGCTGAATCCCTGGTCGCGACGAAGCGGACCCCCGTGCGGCCCGGCAAGCGCGGCCGACAGTCCGCGCAAGGCAAGCTCGACTTCGGCGCCCAGGGTGACTTCGAGCTGCCGCCGCTCTCGCTTCTGGCCGAACCGACGCCGACCTCCGAGCGCGGCGCGCTCAAGCGCGACGCACTGGAGAAGAACGCCCGCCTGCTGGAAACCGTGCTCGACGACTTCGGCGTCAGGGGCGAGATCGTCAAGGTTCGACCCGGTCCGGTGGTGACCCGCTACGAGCTGGAGCCGGCGCCCGGCACCAAGACCAGCCGCGTGGTCGGCTTGGCCGACGACATCGCCCGCTCGATGAGCGCCATTTCCGTGCGCGTCGCCGTCGTCCCAGGCTCCAGCACGATCGGCATCGAACTGCCCAATAACAACCGGGAAACGGTCTATCTGCGCGAGTTACTGGGCTCCGACGCGTTCGAGCGCACCAGCGCCAAGCTGCCGCTCATCCTCGGCAAGGACATAGGCGGCCATCCGATGATCGTCGATCTGGCGCGCATGCCCCACCTCCTGATGGCCGGCACCACCGGCTCCGGCAAATCGGTGTCGCTCAACACGCTGGTGCTGTCGCTGCTCTACCGCCTGCCGCCGGAAGCCTGCAAATTCATCATGATCGACCCCAAGATGTTGGAGCTGTCGGTTTACGACAACATCCCGCACTTGATCTCGCCGGTGGTGACCGAACCGAAGAAGGCGGTGGTGGCGCTGAAATGGACGGTGCGCGAGATGGAGGAGCGCTACCGCGCCATGACCCGCCTCGGGGTGCGCAATATCGAAGGCTACAACGCCCGAATCGAGGAGGCCCGGCGCACCGGCGAGGTGCTGACCCGCCGGGTGCAGACCGGCTTCGATCCGGATACCGGGCAGCCGATCTACGAGGACCAGCCCTTCGATCTGGAGCCGTTGCCGTTCATCGTCGTCGTGGTCGACGAGATGGCCGACCTCATGCTGGTCGCCGGCAAGGATATCGAGGCCGCCGTCCAGCGCCTGGCGCAGATGGCCCGCGCCGCCGGCATACACATCCTGATGGCCACCCAGCGGCCCTCGGTCGACGTCATCACCGGCACCATCAAGGCCAACTTCCCGACCCGAGTGTCGTTCCATGTGACCTCCAAGATCGATAGCCGCACGATCCTCGGCGAGCCGGGCGCCGAGCAGCTCCTGGGCCAGGGCGACATGCTCTACATGGCCCAGGGCGGGCGCATCACCCGGGTGCACGGCCCCCTGGTCACCGACCAGGAGGTCGAGGACGTGGTCGCCCACTTGAAGCGCCAGGGCCAGCCCTCCTATATCGATTCGGTGACCGAGGAGGAGGACGCGGAGGGCTTCGACGGCTTCGCGGCGGAGGGCGGCAGCGGCGACGAGCTCTACAACCGGGCGGCGCGTATTATCGAGCGCATGGAGTCCGAGGGTTTGGTCAGTGAAGCCAACCACGTGGGCAAACGCGAGGTCATGATCTCCGGCCCGGAGGATATAAGCGCCGTCTCCTGAGACAAATGAGGTCTGGCGAGCGACGGGAACGGACCCCACATCAGGGTCGTAGAATGGAAACGATGCAAGCGACTCCCAAACCTTGCGCCGGGCTTCGGGTCCGCGCACATTTCGCCTTGAGCATGCTTCTCGCCCTGTCGGTGTTTTTCACGATGGGCGCGGGAACCTCCGCGCGGGCGCAAAGCGAGAGCGCGGCGGCGAGCGACCAGAGCGTCGAGCAGACGGCCATAACCGGCGGCGCCGAAGAGCGCGAGACCCTGGCGCAGGTGCTCGATTATCTCAACCGGATCGACACGCTCAAGTCGCGCTTCGTGCAGGTCTCCTCCAACGGGGCTTATGCCGAGGGCGATCTTTATCTCGACCGTCCCGGGCGGATGCGGTTCGAGTACGATCCGCCCCATCCGGCGCTGTTGATCGCCAACGGGGTGACGCTGCTCTATTACGACCGCGAACTGCAACAGGCCACCTTCCTGCCGCTCTGGGAGACGCCGCTCTGGTTCCTGATCCGCGAGGATATCGATCTCGAAAAGGGAGTCGAACTGCAGTCTATCGAACGGCGCGCCGCCACCATCCGGGTCACCCTGCAACTGAGCGCGGACGGCGGCGAAGGGCAGGTGACGCTGGTCTTCGGCGATCGGCCGATATCGCTGCACAGCTGGGAAATTCAGGACGCCCAGGGCATCAGCACACAGGTGGCGCTGGTCAACCCGGACTTCGGGGCCGAGGTCGAGCGCAGCCTGTTCGAGCACGGCGATTTGAGCATTCATTTCCAGAATCAAAAAAACCGGTGACGCCCCTACGTCTCGGAACTGGAGCGCAGGTCACGCGCCTCCACCCTCACGCGCCTCCACCCCCACGCAGCGCCGCCGGCAGGAAGGGTCGCAGAACGAGCTGGGCGAGGGGCCGCTCCGGGCTGTCTTGCACGCCGATCTCCATCTCTGGGACCCGCCGGGTTGAACTGCGGCTGGAGAACAGGCGGTCCCAAAAACTGAAGACCGTGCCGTAATTGCTGTCGGTGTCGCTCTGCCGGGCGTGGTGATGCACCCAGTGAATTGACGGGGTGATGATCAGCAGGCTGAGCGCGCCCTCCAGCCCCGCCGGCAGCCGCAGGTTGGAGTGATGGAACAAGGTGGCCATGAGCACGAGGGTCTCGAAGGCCAGAATCGAGCTGAATGGAAAGCCCAGGAGAAAAATCACCGCGGCGCGCGCCAGGGCCGAGAGCAGCACCTCGCCGAAATGGAACCTGATGGCCGAGGTGGTGTCGAGAAAGCGGTCCAGGTGATGCACCTCGTGAAACCGCCAGAGCAGGGGGACCCGGTGGTTCGCCAGGTGC
>PVMK01185025.1_pt1 | contig 11110 bp, 11 predicted proteins | sample 1853481 | NCBI WGS metagenome assembly PVMK01 (sample SAMN08533507, study PRJNA380276) | Marine sediment metagenome, whole genome shotgun sequencing project. | reverse complement strand
TCGGAGATCTAATTGGAGTGTCAGCGGAAATAGTAGTTACAGGGGAGGATGCTGGGAATTATTCAACCAACCTTACTGCTGAGACTACGGCTGCCATTACTCAAAAAGGACTGGTGATTGAAATTACTGCAACACCCAAGACCTATGATGGAACTCTGACGGCCACAACTTCTGTGGTTCCAAACGGAGGACTGATAGATACGGATGATGTGACAGTGAATACATCCAATGGCTTGTTCGACACAAAGGATGTCGGAGATCCAATTGGAGTGTCAGCGGAAATAGTAGTTACAGGGGAGGATGCTGGGAATTATTCAACCAACCTTACTGCTGAGACTACAGCTAGCATAAACGCAAGAGCTGTGAATGTAACAATTGCTGAAGAGTTGTATTATATCGAGGAGAAAGATCAGCTGCCAACCTTTACTTTTACGTATGATGGATGGATAAATGGTGATGCTGGAAATCAAGGTTTCACAGTACTCAGGGATTCAGATGGTGCACCTTATAATACTTCCTCAAGTTCAACGGCGGGTACATATATGGTTACACCTGTTGCTGATAATAACAATTATATCTTTACGATTGAGACCGGAGTGTTGTATGTGAATCCGAGTGGACCAGGGACCAGAGCAGTAAGGCCGGTACTTAACTGTATAGAAGAATTAGAGCCTGGACTTTTCATTGCTAATTTTGAGTATGTAAATGATAATGGAGTGGCGGTTCATATTCCTGTGGGCCCGGACAATTTGCTGACGGGAACTGGAATTGATTGGGGTAGTTCTGATGCGCAGCCCACCTCTTTTGAGCCAGGTGGTGGACAATTCGTTATATTCTTTGATGGAAATGGTCTTTCCTGGACTATTGCCAGCACTAACAATAATCGAAAAGCTTCCAATTCGGCTAGTGCCAATTCAAGTTCCACAAAATGTGGTACCAACCTGAAGTCGGCATCAGTTGCATTAGACATTGAGGAGGAGCCTGAAATTATGTTTGAAGACCTCAGGGTATATCCAAACCCGGTGGCCGAGAAAGTTCATATATCCTTCAATGGCATTGAGAACTTTACAGCAATTATGCTCTACGATATGGCCGGTAATGTTTATCCCATCGAGTCCATCGAGAAAAGATCCAACCTGCTTGAAATTGATATGGCCGAATTGTCTTCGGGAGCTTATTTCATCCGAATTGTGATGGAGGATGCTTCTAAAGTGGTCACTATCATCAAACAATAGAAAGTACGGTTGTTGTTTATGCAAAAGTGCAAAATCATTTCCCATTGTTAAATGAGCTGTTAAAAGATCTGGTTTGTTTGATCGGACTATGTTTTTGTATGTAAATTGTATTCTCTCCAACAAAATGTGACCCGGTGTCACTTTCACTTTGTTTAACTTAAAATATTATATCATGAAGAACTATATGTTTGCAATTGTATTGTCTGTCTTTGCTATGGGACAGCTTTTTGCTCAGGCCACTGAGATTCCACAAATCGGCTCGGAAGCTCCATCTTTTATCGCTTCCTCAACCAATGGAGAGATCAATTTTCCTTCCGATTATGGAAAAAGCTGGAAGATTCTCTTTTCCCATCCCAAGGACTTCACACCGGTCTGCTCCTCCGAAATTCTGGAGCTGGCACACGCACAGGAGAGCTTTGACGAACTTGGAGCCCAGTTGCTGGTGCTCTCCACCGATATTCTGGAACAACACAATAGCTGGAAGGCCTCTCTGGAGCAATTGCACTATAAAGATAGAGAGCCCGTGAACATAGATTTTCCGCTTATTTCCGACAATGATCTGGTGGTTTCAAAGAAGTATGGAATGATCCATAATGCAGCGAGTACAAAGAATAACATCAGGGGGGTATACTTTATTGATCCAAATAATGAAATCAGAGCCATCTTTTTTTATCCCAATGAAGTGGGACGAAGTGTGGATGAGGTGAAAAGAACTTTGTTGGCTCTACAGACCACCTATGCCAACAACAGCGTGGTAACGCCTGCAAACTGGCAACAGGGGGATGACGTCATTGTTCCGGTGCTAACTGAGGCGGAAAAGAATTCCATAGGAATGCCCGATTCCGATCTCTATAAGCTTAGCTGGTATATGGTATTTAAGAAGGAAGAATGATTTAGCTCCTCTTTTTCTTCTTGACTTTTTTGGGTGCAGGATCGTTATCCTGTGATACGGTTACGTTAAATGTTTTTCCCTCGTAGGTGCCGTGTTCGATTTTAGGAAGTACTTTCTTGGCCGCTTTATCATCCACCTCAAAAAAGGCATAGCGAGGATGGAGGTCTATGCGTCCCACATGAGCGCTGTTTATTCCTGTTTCGCTGCACACCAGCCTCACCAGTGCCCCTTTATTCAGGTTCTGATTTTCACCCAGGTTGATAAAAAATCGCTTTTTCGATTCAGTCAGATTCCTGTTATAGCTTCCCACGCTTCTTTCTCTATCCCTGGATCGGCCGGAGCTGCGGGTACCTCCCTTTTCCTGGGCTGCATTCAGATCACCCGCTCCCTTATAGTAATCAAGAAAGGAGTTAAGTTCTGTGGAGATAAATTTCAAGACAATCTCCTCGGCCGGAATTCCCTTTAACTTATTATAAAATACAGGCCAGTAACGGTCAATGGCATTGTTATCGATAGGAGTAGCCACCACCTTGTCCATAAGGGCATACATCTGCTTTTCGCAAATATCTTCCGCATTGGGTACACGTTTAAATTCGATGGGAGTTTGAATCATCTTCTCCACCTGTCGAATCCGGTTTACTTCCCGGGTATTGATCAGCACCAGGGATTTTCCCATTTTTCCTGCCCTGGCCGTCCGCCCGCTTCGGTGGGTGTAGTTTTCAATATCATCGGGTAGGTTGTAATGGATCACATGGCTGATATCCTGCACATCGAGACCCCGGGCAGCTACATCAGTAGCTACCATTATCTTCACGGTTCTATCCCTGAATTTTTTCATGGCCGCATCCCGCTGGACCTGGGTTAAATCGCCATGAAGAGACACCACATCGTATCCTTCTTTTTCCAGCTTATCGGAGATTGCGCTGGTTTCTCGACGGGTTCTGCAAAAGATCAGTCCAAAAATATCGGGATAGTAGTCCAGGATCCTTTTGAGTGCATAATAGCGATCCCTCTCCTTCATCATGTAATAGCGGTGATCGATGTTGACTGCCACGCTGTTCTGCTTACCAACCACCACTTCAATGGGGTTTACCATGTAGTTGTTGGCTATTCGCCTGACCGCTTTTGGCATGGTGGCAGAGAACAACCAGACCCGCTTGTTATCGGGGACCTGTTCAAGGATAGAGTCAATGTCCTCTTTAAATCCCATGTTTAACATTTCATCGGCCTCATCCAGCACCACCCTCTCAACTGTTTTCAATTTGATTGCTTTTCGTTCAATCAGATCCAGCAAACGTCCGGGTGTGGCTACTACAATATGTGCGCCTCTTTTAATCTGCCTGATCTGGTCACTGATGCTGGCTCCCCCATACACAGGAACGATATTGGCATTTTGCTTAAAATTTGAGAAAGAAACCAGGTCTCTGGTAATCTGCATACAGAGCTCCCGGGTGGGACAGATCACCAATCCCTGTGTATCCTTTTTGTCAGAGTTGACATGTTGAATAAGTGGAAGGCCGAAAGCAGCCGTTTTACCTGTACCTGTTTGTGCAAGTCCTACAAAATCCTGATCGCCTTCTGAAAGGATTGGGATGGCCTTTTCCTGAATTTCTGTAGGGACCTCAAATCCCAGTTTATGTACTGCCTTAAGTAGATCTTTGTGCAGCCCTAAGTCCTTAAATTCCATTGAAATATATTAGGCCGCGAATGTACGACAAATAAGGGAGTTATGGGCTGAATCATTGATATTATTTGATATATCTTGGCAATCTCTTACTTTTAGCCCAAACCTGATCCCAACATGGCTGAAAAATCAAAAAAGGAGGGTAAAGCTCATTCCCGGCGCGAATTTATTAAAATCGGTGGAGCAGTGGCAGCAAGTTTGCAGGTGGGTGCTGTTGCCGGAGCAGGTATAGCTGCTGGCAAAGATCCCTCCACCCACACAGGCTGGCAGCACCTGGGGGATAATACACAGTTTGTGGACCGGAGTAAACTGATTCGAAAAGGGCCTGCCTATGAGATCACAGGGGAGACCATCCGCCCCCGTCGGTATGACTCGGCTTTTGGAAGACAGAGGTTGATTGCAAGGGATATGAAGCAATACAGGGAGATGATCCAATCTTTTGATACCGTTGAAGACCGTCAGGAAGGGATAGGTGAACAATCCGATTTACCGGAGCGTGAAACCTCGCCTGAGACTTCTGGAGGAGTTCGCTCTCCCCGGGATGCAAAAGGATTCCCACCTCCGGAAGCATTCTCTGAACCCATGCTCAGTTATTACAGGGCAAGGCCCGATCTGTATGAACTGGATAAGTTGCGGGTGGAGCAGATTATGCCCAAGAAGAGAAAGGATCAGGAGAAATATGTAGATTATTACACCCTGATCAATGCCTGGTCCGATTCCTGGAGCACCCACGAAAGAATCACAGAACCGCCTGAGGTATCTGACTTTAAAATCGAGGGCCGTCGAAAGATTGGCAAACCCATGCCTTTTAAGAGTCCCGAACATGCCTCCAAACTCATTAAGAAGGTGGCCCACCATTTTGGAGCCTCTATGGTGGGAATCACCACCATTGAACCCGACTGGTGCTACAATTACGATTTGCGGGGTTCAGAAAACAGGGAAAGCTATGAAGTGCCCAAACACTGGAAATATGTGATCGCTTTTGGGGTACCCCACCAATGGGAACAGGTTAACTCCAATCCCAACAGCGGAACCAGTTTTGATGCCTATGCCCGAATCTCCATTGCAGCCCGCCGGATGGAGACCTTTATCAAGTCGCTGGGTTATCCCGCCAGGCGTCATTCCCCAATGGATGGATATGACCTAATTGCTGTTCCCTACTTGGTGAAAGCTGGTTTAGGAGAGCAGGGCAGACATGGCATTGTGATTACTCCTGAGACCGGCTCCAATTTCAGGGTGGCCTTTGTAACCACCAGCCTGGAAATGGAGATCGATCAGCCTATTGAGTTCGGCGTGAAAGAGTTTTGTGAGCACTGTCAGATCTGTGCCGATATATGTCCCTCAGGATCCATCAGCAAGGCAGACAATAATGAGGAGATGAATACAAGGGGGTACAGGCACTGGGAGATCAACCAAACTTCCTGCTATAACTTCTGGATGCAGAGCATGGGCGGCATGGGATGCCGTCTCTGTCTCATTGCCTGTCCCTATAGCCGGAAAAGCAACTGGGTACATACGGGAGTGAGGAAACTGGATACACACGATCCCACAGGGCTGATGGACAATGCCATGACCTCCATTCAAAAAAGACTGTTCGATGTACCGGAGGCCCACGAATACCTTCCGCCGCCCGACGGCAGATTTGCCAATTATCGGGAAGCCCCCGAGTGGCTCCAGGTGAAAAATTATCTTGATATTGATGCTTCGAATCCAACCATAGGAGAATAGGCCATGATTACCAAACTTGTTATCTTCGCATTTATTACCGGATTGCTCTCCGGAGGAGTTGTAGTTGGAGCTATTACCTGGTCCAAAGCGCTGGGGTTAAAGTTGAACTGGTGGAAGTGGTTAATGGCGGGCGTTTGGTATCTGTTATTGCTTGTACTGGTTTTTGCAGCATTTACCCTTATCGGTGAGGGAGAGTCTTTAGCTGGCTTGAAAATCCTGGGTATCGCCTCCGTGGTGATGGTTATCCTAGGTGCCGGACTCAGTCGGGTGCTGCTTTCCGGGAGAATGAACATATAATTTAAATGATTGATGACCACATACAACGAGATATTCGAAAAGAATAAAAAATGGGTAGCCAGGATGAAAGCTACCGATGCGCAATTCTTTGAAAAGCTTTCTGAAGGACAGCATCCCGATTTTCTCTATATCGGGTGCAGTGACAGTCGGGTGACTGCAGAGGACCTGATGGGACTTAAAGCCGGTGAAGTCTTTGTGCATCGCAACATTGGCAATGTGATCAGCAATACCGACCTGAATGTGATGAGCGTCATCAATTACTCGGTGGCTCATCTGAATGTGAAGCACATTGTGGTTTGTGGCCATTACGACTGTGGAGGGGTGGAGGCTGCCATGCAGCCCAAGGATATGGGAATTATCAATCCCTGGCTCAGAAACATCAGGGATGTGTACCGGATGCACAAAGAGGAATTGAATTCTCTTAGCGATGAAAACGAACGATTCAATCGCCTGGTGGAATTAAATGTAGAGGAGCAGTGTTTCAACGTGATTAAAACAGCAGTCGTGCAGCGAGTCTATCTCAAAAGTGGTTACCCTATTGTGCATGGGTGGATCTTTGATGTGAAGACGGGTGAGTTAATAGATCTGAAGCTGGATTTCCCAAAGATGCTGAAAGAGGTGCAGGAGATCTATAATCTGGAGGCAGGAGTGTAATTCGACAACATGAAACAGAAAGTAGCACTTGTTTTATCGGGGGGTGGTGCCCGGGGCATTGCCCATATTGGGGTGATTGAGGAACTGGAAAGTCAGGGATATGAGATTACCTCCATAGCCGGCACCTCCATGGGCTCGGTGGTGGGAGGGGTTTATGCAGCAGGTAAACTGGATGTATTAAAGGAATGGGCTTATACCCTTGACAAGCGGAAGGTCCTGAACCTGGTTGACTTCACACTCAGCAAGCAGGGTCTGGTAAAAGGAGATAAGGTATTTGGCAGGATGAAGAGGATTATTGCTGATACCCAAATTGAGGATCTAAGGATTCCATTTGCTGCCGTGGCCGTAGATCTGATCCGCATGGAGGAGGTTGTATTTAGAAGTGGCAGTATGTATGAGGCCCTGAGGGCTTCTGTTTCCATTCCTACTGTGTTTACTCCTGTAAAAACCAATGATGGATTGCTGGTGGATGGAGGCGTTATGAATAATGTACCCATTGACAAAGTAGAAAGAACTACGGGAGATATTTTAGTGGCGGTTGATGTCAATGCAAATATCCCGGTATACAAACCTGCGATTACCAAAAAGGAGAATGAGGCCAGACAATCCACTTACAAAAAGAGAGTTTTGGAGTTCCAGCGCCACCTGCTTGGAAACGGGCCCAAAAACAGTGAACTTAACCTGGGTTATTTTGACCTGATAAGTCAAACCATCAGTTTAATGACCAATCACACGACCCGGTTATTGATGGAAAGGCTTTCTCCGGATATACTCATTGAGGTGTCTCTCGATTCCTGTGAATTGTATGACTTTTACAAAGCAGAGGAGATGGTTGAGTTGGGGAGGCATGCTGCCCGGCGGAAGCTGTTATAAATTTGTTAAAATCTACAAACCTTTACCTACACTAATAATTGTTTATATTTTCGTACTGATCAGTACAGTATAAAAATGAAGCACGATATCAATACGGTAATAGAAACAGGCCGGGAGCTATTCCAGTCCCAGGGTTATTTTAACACAGGTACCGAGAGATCCTGGAGAATAGTGGGTATCCAAGGAGTTCATTTTATTACCACGTAAGAGCAAAGAGGGTTTTGCCATTCAGGTTTTGGAGAGATATGGAGCCTCTGCAGCTGCTTTTTACAGGGAGCAACTTTTTGGAGATACTGATGCTGAACCTGTGGATCGAATCCGGAGTTTTATTGAAACCATGATAGATCTGGCCGTTGAAAAAAATTTCAAGTCAGAATGCCTGGTTCAGAAGTTTTCCATAGAATGTGCTGGTATGAATGAAAACCTAAGGACCACAACCCGGAATCAGATCCATAAAATGCTGGATGTTTTGGAAGAGTGTGTCCTTGAGGGTCAGCAATACGGAGGAATTCGAGAGGACCTGGACAGCAGGGAGGTGGCTGAATTGATACAGTCCCAGCTTTATGGCTCCTTTATCCTTGGAAGGCTCGCCGGTGATGGAGAGGGGATGAAAAAAAGCCTGAAAAGCACAATCGGGTACATACAAAAATTAAATAGCTAATTATCATGAAGAAATATCAAAAGACAGCCCTTGTGACCGGGGCAAATTCTGGAATTGGATTAGATACAGTTGAACAACTGGCTAAACTTGGATATGAAAAAATTATTATAGGGGCAAGGACACTTGAAAAAGCAGCTCATACCACAAAATTGCTTCAGGAAAAGGGCTATGGTGATATATTCGCTTCACTGGCCATGGACACTTCGGATGTGGACTCCGCAAAGCGTGCTGCTGAGCAGATCAAGAGGTCAGGATTTAGAATTGATCTGTTAATTCTCAATGCGGGTTCTGTCACAGCCGGACTGGAAAAAAACAAAGATGGGGTGGATCTCACTTTTGCATCCACCCTGGTGGGACATCATGTGTTGACCATGTTGCTGCTGGAGAATAGAATACTGTCTGACCAATCAAACATAGTGATTGCAGGCTCAGAAGCGGCCAGGGGAGATGTGCCAGGTATGAGCCTTCCGGATTTGGATCAAATCAGTAAAGAGGTTTACCAAAACAATATGCAGGCTACCCTGGAAGCATTTGCAAAAGGCTACTCGGTGGGGGAATACAATGTAATGAAAGCCTACTCGGTAGCTAAACTTTATGTGGCCTGGTGGGCATCCATGTTAAATGAGAAATTGCCTGAAGGAATCAGGGTTTTTGCCATTTCTCCTGGGAGTGTTCCATCCACCAATTTTGCACGTCACCAATCCTTCCTCATGAGGAATGTCCTGTTACCTTTAATGAGTACCGTGGGCAGGTTTATGTCAGCCGCAGGCCCGGTTTCATCTGCGTCGGAGCGATATATCTCTTCTGTTAAGATGCCCGATGAAAACAGTGGTAAGTTTTATGCTTCTCCAGCCGGTAAAATGATCGGTACGCTTACCGAACAAAAGACAGCATACCTGGCTGACGGCAACATGAAGTTTTCGGCTTGGAATACCATTGTGAAACTTTCAGGGGGAATAGACTATAACATGGAAGAAGAATCATCCATCAGTTCATTTAAGGAAGAGCGACAATCAGCCTAGTGGGTGCGGCCCTACTTAATCCCAAAAATCTTCTCCACATCAGGGCGGTAGCTTTTGCCCACTGAAAGGTGGGTGCCACCGATTTCCACCCGGTTGCCTTCCAGGCTCTCTATCGCATGGAAGTATCAAAGAGTATTGAAATTCCTTTTTTATTTGAAGCCAACATCCAGGAAGGGTCTATTGTCATGAACCACTTTGATTATAGCCTGGGGAATGAGGTGAAGACTTCCAAAGCTTACGAGGAAACAACCATTACAATCATTAGTAAATTGATTAACTAAAGACTCAGAACCCATTTGCACTCCGAATCTGATTCAAAGGAGATGATTTTCACAGGATAGTTTGGATAGTGCTCCAGGAAACTTTTACTAGCGCTTTTTTTAACAGATTTGTATTTCATTTTGGCTTCATATGCCACTCCTTCACCAAACGAAGTGGTAACGATGAAATCTATCTCTTTGTTTTCGCTGATTCTCCAGAAATTGATCTGTTCTGTATCATATAATTCAATAAGTCGCAGGTAGATATAGTTTTCCAGTAATGCTCCCTGGTCTTCTCTGGATCGGAATTCAAAAAAGCGGTTTAAAGCCATGTTTCTAAGTCCAAAATCCTTGAAATAGATTTTAGGCATTTTAGTAAGCTCCTTCCTCAAATTGGAATAGAAGGGCTTTACCAGATCAAGGTGGAAACAGTTTTGCAGAACATACAAGTATTTATCAGTGGTTTTATGGTCTACACCAGGGAAGGGCTGCAGAAAATGTGATTTCACAGGTATTTGTGAACGAAGGGGATGTGATTCCCATGAACTACCATTTTACCACCACCAAGGCTCATTTGGAGATTAATGGGGGTACAGTGCTGGAGATCTATACCGATGAGGCATTGAAAATTAAGAGTACCAATCCTTTTAAGGGAAATATGGATATCCAGCGTTTAAAGGATGTAATCGCAAAGTATGGAGCCAAGCATGTTCCTTTTATAAGGATGGAGGCTTCTACCAACCTGATCGGTGGACAGCCTTACTCTATGCAGAATATGAAGGATGTGAAGGCCATTGCCGATGAGCATGGAATCATGATTGTTCTGGATGCCAGTCTGATCGGTGAAAACGCTTATTTTATAAAGAAACGAGAAGCAGCTTATAAGGATGTCTCTATCAAGGAGATTCTGAATGAGATGTGCGGAATGTCTGATATTGTTTATTTTTCCAGCCGAAAAGTGAGTTCAACACGCGGCGGGGGTATTGTAACCGATAGCGAGGAGCTGATGTTAAAGATGAGGGATCTGATCCCCCTTTATGAAGGTTTTATGACCTATGGTGGTATGTCGGTTCGTGAGATCGAAGCCATGGCAGTGGGTTTAAGAGAGACCCTGGATGAAACAGTGATTGGTCAGTCACCTGCCTTTATCGAGTATGCTGTAAATGAACTGGACGACATGGGAATCCCTGTGGTGATGCCTGCAGGCGCATTGGGATGCCACATTGATGCCAAGCAGTTTCTCCCACATGTTTCCCAGCTGGATTATTCAGCCGGCGCTCTGGCTGCGGCCCTCTTTATTGTATCGGGTTGCAGGGGCATGGAACGCGGAACCATTTCCATGGACCGTGATGCCGATGGCAACGATGTGGCTTCCGACATGGAACTACTTCGCCTGGCCTTCCCTCGCAGGGTATTTACCCTTTCCCAGACCAACTTTCTGCTGGACCGTTTGAAGTGGTTGCATGAGAACAGGGAGCTTATCGGCGGACTCAAGTTTGTGGAAGAACCCGCCGTACTTCGATTCTTTATGGGTCGACTGGATGCGGTCTCAGACTGGCCCGAAAAGCTGGTGGCTAAATTTAAAGCCGACTTCGGGGATAGCCTGTAAGAACCAGGAAATTTATAAATTGGTACTCCTAATCCATTCACTATGAAAAGGGGTACCAATTTTATTTTAGCAGGACTTATATTGGGAGCCAGCCTGATGGCCCAGGATCAAGAATTAGTCCAGAAAGAGATCGTCTATAAAACCATAGATGGGGTCAGCCTGAAAGCTGACCTTTTCTATTTGGCAGGAGACAAT
>PVMK01125225.1_pt1 | contig 11110 bp, 12 predicted proteins | sample 1853481 | NCBI WGS metagenome assembly PVMK01 (sample SAMN08533507, study PRJNA380276) | Marine sediment metagenome, whole genome shotgun sequencing project. | reverse complement strand
CGGAGAGTGTACGCCGAGCCGGTATTTCTGTGCACGGGAAAACTGTGAACGAAGAAGAGGTTCACACGAAGGAACTGGAAGATCATATCATTACCTGGATAGAGTTTTAATGTTCCCGGGTCGCATGAAATTTCACATCCGGCCATTTCTCGATTGCGAGCTGCAGGTTGACACGTGTCGGTGCAATATAAACAAGGGCGCCGCTCTGGTCCTCGCCGAGGTTCTCGAAGGCCTTGTCACGGAAACGCTGTTCGGTCTCTGCATCCTCGAATTCAACCCAGCGCGCAGTTGCAACCGCCACTGACTCGAACTGGCAATCTACTTTATATTCATGTTTCAAACGATACGCGACCACATCAAACTGCAAGACACCCACCGCACCGAGGATCAGGTCATTGTTTTTCATCGGTCTGAATAACTGGGTCGCACCTTCCTCGCATAACTGGTCCAGGCCTTTTTGCAGTGCCTTCATCCGCAATGGATCCTTAAGAATCGCACGTTGAAACAGTTCCGGGGCAAAACTCGGGATACCCGTAAACTTGATATCTTCTCCCTGCGTAAAGGTATCACCGATACGAATGGTGCCATGATTATGCAGCCCGATAATGTCACCCGCATAGGCTTCATCAACATGCCCGCGGTCGGCAGCGAGAAAGGTCAGGGCATTGGAGATCTGTATATCGCGCCCGATACGGACATGGCGCATCTTTATCCCCTTCCTGTAGCTGCCCGAACAAATCCGCAGGAAGGCAATCCGGTCACGGTGTGCCGGGTCCATGTTTGCCTGGATTTTGAATACAAACCCGGAGAATTTCTCTTCAACCGGGTGCACGACACGCGTGGTTGTTTCTCGTGCTATCGGTGATGGCGCTGTCGCAACAAAATGATCGAGCAATTCTGCTATACCAAAATTATTGATCGCAGAGCCAAAGAATACCGGCGTCAATTGGCCTTTCAGGTAGGCCTCCCGGTCGAATTCATGGCTGGCCCCTTTTACCAGCTCAATTTCATCACGCAGTTCCGGCGCATGATCACTGATCACCTCATCGAGCAGGGGATTATCCAGCCCCTGGATGATTTCCGCTTCCTGGCGCCGGGCATTCTTGCCTGCCTTGTACAGGTGTACCGTGTCATCAAGCAGATGGTAAATACCCTTGAGGCGCTTGCCCATACCAATTGGCCAGGTAACCGGCGCGCAGCGGATCTTGAGAACCTCTTCGATTTCATCCAGCAGTTCGATGGGGTCACGCCCTTCGCGATCAAGCTTGTTGATAAATGTGCAGATCGGGGTATCACGCAGACGACAGACGTCCATCAGCTTGATGGTGCGCTGTTCGACGCCCTTGGCGCAATCAATCACCATCAGTGCCGAGTCAACCGCTGTCAGCGTCCGGTAGGTATCTTCAGAAAAGTCTTCGTGGCCCGGCGTATCCAGCAGGTTGACGATGTAGTCACCATAGGGAAACTGCATCACTGAAGAGGTCACCGAGATGCCACGTTGCTTCTCAAGCTCCATCCAGTCAGAGGTTGCATGGCGCGCGGCCTTGCGGCCCTTGACGGTACCGGCCAACTGGATGGCACCGCCAAACAGCAACAGCTTTTCGGTCAGGGTGGTCTTGCCGGCATCCGGGTGGGAAATGATGGCAAAGGTGCGGCGGCGCGCCACTTCGTGTTCCAGGCTACTCATATCAAACGGGAAAGTTCACTACCAAAAGAGCTGTGTATTCTACCTGATTCGACGCCAGAACAGGTGGAAAATCAGGGGCCAGAGCATGCTGGTCGAATGAATTCGACCCTGTGATCAGGGATGCAGGGCCGACAAATTCGGCCAACAGGCTCTATAGGGTGCGCGCGAAGATCAGCGCATCCTCGCGCCCGCCATCAGTCGGGTAATAATCCCGGCGCGTGCCCAGCTCGTTAAAACCTGAAAATTCATAGAGCTTGCGCGCGAGTCTGTTTGAAACACGCACTTCCAGGAAAATGACCTCGGCATTGTGCCGCCGGGCTATCGCTGTCAGGTGTGTCAGCATCTTTGAGCCGGCCCCCTGCCCGCGCGACTCCTTGCGTATACAGATATTCAACAGGTGGGACTCGCCGGCCGCCACGCTGAGTACACCGTAGCCCTCGATAAGTCCGCGGCGCCCGCACACCCAGCAGCTATAGCCGGCATGCAGACAATCGAGGAAAATTGTCCGGGTCCATGGGTAGGGATAACTGGCCCGTTCAATTTCCAGCACTGCATCCAGGTCCGCCTCCTGCATGGGACGGAAATCCAGGCCCGGTTCTTTCAGTATAGCGCTCATAACCTATTGATATTATTCATATTTCACCCGGCCTGCCCGTTGGCACAGACGGCCCGGGCAAACTGCAGGTCTTTCCAAACCTTGCGCTTTTCCAGCGGTGAGCGCAACAGGTACGCGGGGTGGTAGGTGACGACCAGCGGGATTTCCTGCCCCCCATATTTATGTACCTTGCCGCGCAGCTGCCCCACCTTTTCATTCAACCCCAGCAGGCTGTTTGCAGCAACCCCGCCCACTGCCAGGATTAAGCGGGGGTCTATCAACTCGATCTGGCGCTGCAGATAAGCGTGACAGAAATCGACTTCCTCTGTTGACGGATTGCGGTTTCCCGGTGGCCGGCATTTAAGAATATTGCAAATAAAAACATCATCCCGCTGCAACCCGATGGCAAACAACATCTCGGTCAACAACTGACCGGCACGGCCAACAAATGGTTCTCCCTGCCGGTCTTCATCGGCACCGGGCGCCTCACCGATCACCATCCAGTCTGCAGTACGGTTACCCACACCAAACACGGTGCGGGTGCGGCTCTCCTGCAGGCCGCACAGGGTACAGGCAGATACCAGTTGCTCAAGTTCCGCCCAGTCTGGCGCATCGACGGGCACAACGGCATCGCGTGCAACCCATTGCTGCACACCCATGGCCTCGAGATACTCGTTTCTCAGACTGTTATCCATACTGGCTCAAACATCCCCCATCTGCGGATGAGCACGGCTTTCCGGTTTGATAATCTTGTTAATCGCATTGATGTACGACTTTGCAGAAGCAATCACAATATCCGTATCCGCCCCCTGCCCATTGACGATGCGTCCCCCCACCTGCAAGCGGACCGTTACCTCGCCCTGCGAGTCTGTACCGCTGGTGATATTGTTGACCGAATAGAGTTGCAATTCCGTGCCGCTGTTAACCAGTTTCTCGATTGCCCGGAATGCCGCATCCACGGGCCCGCTGCCGGAACATTCGGCCTGCTTCTCGGTACCATCCATCCATAACACGATACTGGCATTTGGTGTTTCACCGGTTTCACTGCAAACTTTCAACGAGACCAGTTTGAGCCAGGGGTCTTCGGACTGAAGTCCTGACTCTGTGACCAGCGCCTGGATGTCTTCATCAAAGATTTCGTGTTTCTTGTCAGCCAGCTCCTTGAACCTGGAAAAGGCATCATTCAGATCCTCCTCGGAGCCATATTCGATACCCAGTTCCTTCAAGCGGGTGCGGAAGGCATTACGGCCCGAATGCTTGCCAAGCACAATCCGGTTTGCCGTCCAGCCGACATCCTGGGCACGCATGATTTCATAGGTCTCGCGGCTCTTCAGCACACCGTCCTGGTGGATACCCGACTCATGCGCAAAGGCGTTGGCGCCGACGATGGCCTTGTTGGGCTGCACGGCAAAACCCGTGATCCCGGAGACCAGTCTTGAACAGGTCATGATCTGCGTGGCATCGAGGCCGGTCTGGCACGGGAAAATATCCTGGCGCGTCTTCACCGTCATGACGATCTCTTCCAGTGCGGCATTTCCCGCACGCTCACCCAGGCCATTAATCGTGCACTCGACCTGGCGTGCGCCATTCAAAACAGCCGAGAGTGAATTACCGACCGCCAGGCCAAGGTCGTTGTGGCAATGCACCGAGAATATGGCCCTGTCGGAATTGGGCACCTGCTCGATCAACCTGCGGATCAGGTCGCCAAACTGGTGTGGCAGGTTGTAGCCCACGGTATCCGGGATATTCACGGTTGTAGCCCCGGCATCAATAACGGCCTCGATAACGCGACAGAGAAAATCAAACTCCGAGCGGCCGGCGTCCTCCGGGGAAAACTCGATATTATCGGTGTACTTGCCGGCACGCTTCACCGCGTGCACCGCCTGCTCAAGCACCTGTTCCGGTTCCATACGCAGCTTCATCTTCATATGAATCGGGGAGGTCGCAATAAAGGTATGAATCCGTGCCGAGGCTGCCGGCTTCAGGGCCTCTCCCACGCGGTCTATATCCTTGTCCAGCGTGCGCGCCAGCCCGCATACCGTGCTGTCTTTCACCGCGCGGGCAACGGCCTGCACGGCTTCAAAATCACCGGGACTGGCAATCGGGAACCCGGCCTCGATGACATCCACGCGCATGCGCTCCAGCGCTTTTGCAATACGCACCTTTTCATCCCGGGTCATGGACGCACCGGGACTCTGCTCGCCATCACGCAGGGTTGTATCGAAAATAATTAATTTGTCTGCATTACTCATCATCGGACTCCGTCAGGAGTTGGCAGTAAGCTGCCGGCCATGGCCAGGTTACCGCAGGATTATACCCGGCATATCAAAGCTGCCGAATGTCGGCTGCCGGAGTGTTGGTTTGTCTATGCGCGTTTGCCCTCGCCAGGTATGGAATTATCTGCCCGCAGGCAGCAGTCGCAGGGAGGACAGCAGAAGTGAGCCTGCCCGAAGGGCGGCCAGTCGATCAATACAGCGTGTGTTGTTCATGCAACTCATACTCAGAGACTATAGCAAAGTTGCAGGCTTGCCAAGCCTGCTGAATAACACCTCACGTTTCGCCGCGTTTTCTTGCCTTGCGCCGTTTACGGATTTCCATCAGGGTATAGACAACGCCGGATATCGCATAGACCAGGAAACCGGCAAACAGGACCTTGGGCGGATCAATAGAGGCAAAGGCATAGACCAGCACCACGACAAGTATGGCGACGAAGGAAACACGGTTCTTGAAGTGGATTTCCTTGAAGCTGTAGTAGCGGATATTACTGACCATCAGCAAGCCGAGGGCAATAGTCAGCACAAATGCACCATATACCAGGTCTTCGCCATTCAGCCCGAGATCAGCACCGACCCAGACCATACCGGCCACTGCCCCGGCTGCGGACGGGCTCGGCAGTCCCCTGAAATAGTTCTTCTCGGCGGTAGTGACCTGCGCATTGAAACGTGCCAGCCGCAAGGCGGCGCTGGCCGTGTAGATAAATGCCGCCAGCCAGCCAAGTTTCGCCCAGCCAACGCTGACCATGGACTTCAATGACCACTCGTACATCACCAGCGCCGGCGCAAGTCCGAAACTGACCATGTCCGCCAGGCTGTCGTACTGGACCCCGAACTCACTCTGGGTATTTGTCAGACGAGCCACACGACCGTCAATACCATCCATGATCATGGCCACAAAGATCGCCACAGCCGCCGCTTCAAAGCGCCCGTTCATGGCTGCCACAATCGCGTAAAACCCTGCAAACAGGCCCGCCGTCGTAATCATGTTTGGCAACAGGTAAATGCCGCGGCGTGTCTTTTGTACTTTCTCTTCAGTATCCATATCAGTGGCAGCGTATGCCTGTTCTCAGGAATGCACCAGCTTCGCAATGACATCCGAACCAGCCAGCACCGTGTCATCGACGACCACGGCAAGGCGGGATTCTTCCGGCAGGTAAAGGTCAATCTGGCTCCCCAGCGGGATAAAACCACAACGTTTCCCCTGTCCGACGCGTTCACCAAAGCGAATATAACAGCGCGGCCCGGTATTCAGGCGCCCCCTGTTCATCACCATGACGACATCATCATCTTCATCGGTCTTCAACCAGACACCATGGGGTGTTTCTACATTATCAGGCAGGTGTGGCGGCTCCAGTACCTTGCCCTCGATCGGGCTGCGTGTTGTAAACACACCGCAGGGACTCATCCGTATGGCTACATGAATGCTTTGCCGCTTGAGATAGGGGTCCTGAACAGTCTCGATCACAGTGATCCTGCCATCTGCAGGACTGACAATTGCCATGGGTATGGAGGGATGTCCCGCTCCGGTCACGAAAGACAGACGATCAGCACCGCGAACAGCCAGAAAAGAAGCGAGGCCGACAGGCTAATGAAATGCCAGGCCAGGAACGCCGCAATCAGGGCAGCCAGCAGCGCACATGCCCTTCCCTGGCCATCACTGTAAATCGATTCACGGACAAACCCCGGTCAAATAAACGCTTTTGAACTACCGACGATCTCAGTTGACGTTCTTGTCGACAATCTTGCCTTCGCTGATCCAGGACATCATACCGCGCAACTTTGCACCCACCTGCTCAATGGGATGTTCACGACCGATGCGCCGTTTCGCTTTCAGTGTCGCTGCACCGGCCTGGTTCTCGAGGATAAATTCACGGGCAAATTCACCGTTCTGGATTTCATCAAGTATGCGCCGCATTTCTTTCTTGGTTTCAGCGGTGATAATACGTGGCCCGCGTGTTAAATCACCATACTCGGCCGTATTGGAAATGGAGTAGCGCATGTTGGCGATGCCACCTTCATACATGAGATCGACGATCAGCTTCAATTCATGCAGGCATTCAAAATAAGCCATTTCCGGTGCATAGCCGGCTTCCACCAGCGTTTCAAACCCGGCCTGTACCAGCGAGGTCGCACCGCCACACAACACGGCCTGTTCACCAAACAGGTCGGTCTCTGTCTCTTCCTGGAAAGTGGTTTCGATAATGCCGGCCCGGCCACCGCCATTGGCCGAGGCGTAGGACAGGCAATATCCCTGGATTTCCCGCTGGCATCCTGGAACACGGCGATCAGGCTGGGTACGCCGGCGCCCTGCGTATAGGTTGAACGCACCAGGTGCCCCGGTCCCTTGGGGGCGATCATGATGACATCCAGATCGGCACGCGGCTCAATCTGCTGGTAATGAATATTAAAACCGTGGGCAAAGGCCAGTGCAGCGCCCTGCTTGATGTTCGGGGCGATACTCTCCTGGTATAAACGTGCCTGGTGTTCATCCGGCGCCAGCACCATCACCACGTCTGCATCGGCAACGGCTTCGTTAATCGGCTTGACGGTCAGGCCGGACTTCTTCGCCTTGGCCTCGGAAATAGAACCCGGACGCAGCCCGACGGTGACATCGACCCCGGATTCCTTCAGGTTATTGGCATGTGCATGGCCCTGCGAGCCATAACCGATAATGGTTACCTTGAGCCCCTGGATGATGGAAAGGTCTGCATCTTTATCGTAGTAAATATTCATAGTCCTCTACCTGCTATATTAGCCGTCATCGGCGCCAACGGCACCTTTGTTAATAAAAATCCTGTTTAAATCTTCAGCGAGCGTTCCCCGCGCGCGATGCCCGACACACCGGAACGCACCACCTCGATAATGAGCCCCTGATCCAGCGTCTGTATAAAAGCATCCAGCTTGTCTCCGGCACCGGTCAGCTCGATCGTGTAGGTTTCATTGCTTACATCAATGATGCGTCCCCGGAAAATATCCGAGAGGCGCTTTAACTCGGTTCTTTTATCACCCTCTGCCTGCACCTTGATCAACATCATCTCGCGCTCGATGTGCGGCCCCTCGGTCATATCCATCAACTTGACCACATCGATCAGTTTATTCAGCTGCTTGGTGATCTGTTCGATGATTTCATCGGTGCCCCTCGTCACCAGTGTCATACGTGACAGCGAAGGGTCTTCAGTCGGGGCAACGGTCAGCGACTCGATATTGTAGCCGCGCGCTGAAAACAAACCGGCAACCCGCGACAGGGCGCCCGCCTCGTTTTCCATCAATATCGAAATAATGTGCCGCATATCAAATAAGTATCATCTCGTTCTGCCCGCCACCGGCCGGAATCATCGGATAGACATTCTCGGTTGCATCCGTCAGAAAATCCATAAATACCAGCCGGTCTTTCAGCTTCAGCATCTCGATCAGCGCCCCTTCAACATCGCCCGGCTTTTTGATCTGCATCCCGACATGGCCGTAGCTCTCGGCAAGTTTCACAAAATCCGGCAAGGACTCCATGTAGGACATGGCATAGCGCTTCTGGTAGAAGAACTCCTGCCACTGGCGCACCATCCCCAGCACCCCGTTGTTCAGGTTAATCACCTTTATCGGCAAGGCATACTGCTTGCAGGTCGACAGTTCCTGGATGCACATCTGGATACTGCCCTCTCCCGTTATACAGGCCACCGTGGCATCAGGATGTGCCAGTTGCACGCCCATGGCGGCCGGCAACCCAAATCCCATCGTGCCCAGCCCGCCGGAATTGATCCAGCGCCGCGGCTTGTCGAACTTGTAGTACTGCGCGGCCCACATCTGGTGCTGCCCCACATCCGAGGTAATAAAGGCATCACCATCGGTCAACCGGTAGAGGGTCTCCAGTACAAACTGCGGCTTGATGACATCATCATCCATCTTGTACTTGAGACAGTCTTTCGAACGCCACTCGTTGATCTGCTGCCACCACTCCTTCAGGGCGGCCTTGTCCGGGCTGTTTTTGCCGGCCTTGATTTCCTTCAACATGGTCTTCAGGACATTGGCAACACAACCCACGATGGGTATATCCACCTTGACGTTCTTCGAAATGCTCGCCGGGTCAATGTCGATGTGAACAATCCTTGCGTGCGGACAGAATTTCTCGATATTGCCGGTAACGCGGTCATCAAAGCGGGCGCCAACGGCAAACAGCACATCACAATGATGCATGGCCATATTGGCCTCGTAGGTACCGTGCATACCGAGCATGCCGACGAACAGCGGGTCCGTTGCCGGGAAGGCCCCCAGGCCCATCAAGGTATTGGTGATCGGGTAAGACAACGCACGCGTCAGTTCAGTCAGCAACTCCGATGCATTACCGAGGATGACACCGCCCCCGGTATAGATCATGGGACGCTTTGCCTTCTGTAACATCTTTACTGCGCGCTTGATCTGGCCCACATGCCCGACATGCACCGGGTTATAGGAGCGCATCTTCACCTTGTCCGGATAATGGAACTCGGCCTTCTCCGCGGTGATGTCTTTTGGCAAGTCGACAACAACCGGGCCGGGCCGGCCGGTCGTCGCCACGTAAAAAGCCTTCTTGATGGTCTCGGCAATATCCTTCACATCTTTCACGAGAAAGTTGTGTTTCACACAGGGGCGCGTGATACCGATGTTGTCTGCTTCCTGGAAGGCATCGTTGCCAATCAGGTGCGTGGGGACCTGACCGGTGAACACCACCATGGGAATCGAGTCCATGTAGGCTGTTGCAATTCCGGTCACTGCATTGGTGGCACCCGGACCCGAGGTCACGATGACAACGCCCGGTTTACCGGTGGAACGGGCATAGCCATCTGCAGCATGGGTAGCTGCCTGCTCATGCCGTACCAGGATGTGTTGCACATCATCCTGCGTATAGAGTGCATCATAGATATGCAACACCGCTCCGCCAGGATAGCCGAAGATATATTCGACACCCTCTTTATGAAGCGAGCGCACAAAAATGTCCGCGCCGGTCAACTCCACCTGTGTCCTCCTGGTTCCATAGACGCTGTTTTGTAGCGGGTAAAAAAAAGCCCGAATAACGGGCCAACAGGTCGCATTGGTATATATAGTAGAAAGTACTGATATTCAAAGTAAAGGTCAAGGGATACGCGGCTGCCAGGCCAGGGCCCGTGGCCCACCGGTCCCGAGCGCAAAACTGTGACCTGTTGACTTGTTCCGGCCCTCAAACAACCATACTATCTTCATAGATTTCAATTATGGACCCAGCAAAATGACACCTATCGGAACATCAGTCCCCCGCACCAGCCTGTTTATACAGTCTTGCCTGGTCATCCTGTGCCTGCTCATCCCCTCCCTGTCCACGGCAGAGGCCTATAAATGGGTGGATGACGACGGCAAGACCAATTACACACAATTACCACCGCCCCCCGGTTACGAGTGGGAAACCGTCCGGGAAGCACCCACACCGGCTGTAGCGCCCGCTCCGCCTGAAACAGGGCTTCCGGAACGCTATGAAGAAGAACACAAGGAGAGGGAGAACAAAGCCGCTGTGGCCACGCAGGAAAAGAAAAATGCGGATATCAGAAAACTTAACTGTGATGCGGCCACCAGGAACCTGACAGTCCTGGAGAAGGAGGGTCAACGCCGTTACATGAGTGCCGATGGTGAACTCCTGCGTCCTACCGATGAAGAGCGCCAGCAGCTCATTGATCAAGCCAAACAGCAGATGGAAAAATACTGCGGCAAATAACCAGGCTGCGAGGACTGAAACACGATGCCATTTCTACGCATACAAACCAACAGGCCCCTGCCCGAAACCGATGCCAGGGCACTGGCCGCCAGCGCCTCCAGGGTGGTTGCCGAACAACTCGGCAAACCCGAGCGCTATGTCATGACCTCGGTGGAAAGCAATCCCGCCATGCAATTTGCCGGCAGCGACGAACCGCTGGCTTTCCTGGAGTTAAAGAGTATCGGCCTGCCGGAATCGATCACGGCCGGGGTTTCAGAGGCACTCTGCCAGCTGATTTCAAGCGCAACCGGTACCAGCACGGAGCGTATCTATATTGAATTTACCGATGCACCCCGCAAAATGTGGGGCTGGAACAACGGCACGTTCTGATGTAAATCCACCTGTACGAAACACCCGGTGGCCACTACAATCAGCAGCCTGTTCCAACCATAGCAGTCAACCATTATGCGTCTTTCCCGCTTCCCCCTGTCCACACTGAAAGAAACCCCGGCCGACGCCGAGATCATCAGCCACCAGTTGATGATGCGCGCGGGCATGCTGAAGAAACAGGCTGCCGGCATCTACAGCTGGCTGCCACTGGGTCTGCGCGTGCTGCGCAAGATCGAAGCGATCATACGTGACGAGATGGACAGGGCCGGCGCCATGGAGCTATTGATGCCGGCCGTTCAACCGGCCGAACTCTGGCATGAATCCGGGCGCTGGGAACAATACGGCCCGGAGCTGCTGCGCATCACTGATCGCCACCAGCGTGAGTTCTGTTTCGGCCCGACACACGAGGAAATCATCACCGATATTGCACGCCACGAGATCCACGTGCCAGAAACCTTGGATAGCGA
>PVMK01180995.1_pt1 | contig 11111 bp, 9 predicted proteins | sample 1853481 | NCBI WGS metagenome assembly PVMK01 (sample SAMN08533507, study PRJNA380276) | Marine sediment metagenome, whole genome shotgun sequencing project. | reverse complement strand
CCTCGGTTACCCGCATGCCGCCGAGCATCGATCTAACGGCGGTGGAGCATCGGATCGGCCGCAACCCTAAGGAGGCCGATATCGCCTTTGAGAATGATATAACTGTCTCTCGGCTTCATAGCGCCATTCTGCTAGAAGGTAGCGATTATCGTATTTACGATAAGGATAGCACCAGTCTAACCCTGGTTAATGGGCAGAAGGTGCCCGGATTTGGCTACCAACTTATGGATGGGGACGAGATCCGGCTAGGCGAAGTCGTCATGCGCTATCATCGCGGTTAGGTCAGGTCCCGTGGTGATCGAGCCAACTCAACTACAACTCGCGGCAATTGAAGCAGGCCAAAGCAGCTTCCTGGGAGGGCCTGCCGGCACAGGCAAAAGTCTGGCGCTCCGATACCGGATGCTCGGCCTACTTGAAGCCGGCCAACCCGCCTACACTCTGTTACTCCTCGTGGCCGAGCCTGAACATGTTGAACCTTATCTGGCTACGATTCAACAGGCAGCACCGGGAGCATTCAGCGAATTGCTTATCACTGCCTATAACATGCTTGCCCGGCAGATGGTAACTTTATTTTGGCCGTGACTTGCCCGCCCAGCCGGTTTCGAGCGACCATTCCAGCCCCCAACTTCCTCAGCTACGATTTAGCCCAGTTGCTCATGTGGCAAAATGTTGCTCCGTTGCTGGACGAGGGCGCTTTTGCGGACTTACCCCTGCGCCCACAGCAAATCGTTAGTCAACTTCTTGACACCCTGAATCGGGCTGCCCTCAACGGACTAACGCTGGAAGAAGCGACATCGCGCCAGGTTCGGTCCTGGGCAGGCGAGCAGGACCACTTGCGCCACCTGGCCAGTGCGGCCTCGGCCGCCGGCCATTTTCGGCAACTTTGCCTGGCTAACAATCTACTGGATCTATCGTTGGTCGTACAAGTATTTGACACCCAATTAGTAAGGCACCCAGAGTTTCGGCGCTATTTTAGCGAGCGCTTTCGTCACCTAATCGTCGATAATCTGGAGGAACAAACCCCGGCCGGGCAAAATTTTATCAGCGATTTGATGGATTCCACAGAGTCAACCGCTCTTGCCTATGACAGCGGGGGTGGATATAAGCGCTTTTTGGCGGCTGATCCGAAAGGAGCGAATCAATTTTTCAGCCGCTGCCGGCACACTTTTCACTTTGAAGATAGCTTCACCACCCGGCCGGCCTTGACCCACTTAGCAAACCTGGTCGAAAATCACCTCCTGGGCGCCGATAACCTGGTTCCGGATGCCGGGCAGGCCATAGGCGGGATCATTGGGGGTCGTTACCGGCGAGAGATGGTGAATGATCTGGCCCGTTACTTGGCCCAACTTATTCGGGTCGAGGGTATTGCTCCACATGAGGTGGCCGTCATCGCGCCCTATCTTGACGGTGCGCTGCGCTATACCTTGATCCAGGCACTGCGAAATGAGGGCCTGCCTTACTTTATATTGCGCCGGCGATCCCGCCCGCGAGACGAGCCGCGAGTTCGAGCCTGGCTCACCTGGTTAGCCCTGGCACACCCAGAATGGCGCATCGTACCCGTAGCCTATGATGTGGCCGAAGCACTCACATTGAGTATATCAGGGATGGATCCGGCCCGGGCTCAACTCGTTACTGAGAGGCTCTACGATCCCGGGGGACCAGCGCTGTTAGCGGCTGAGCAATTGACCCCTGAGATCGCCGAGCGCACCGGCTTACATTTGGTCGAGCTGGTGGAAGAATTACGGCTATGGCTTCTCGAAAATGGCGGTGGAGAACACCCAATTGATGTATTTTTACATCGCCTTTTCAACCTGCTGCTGGCCACGCCCCGCTTCCGGCCGGAACCGGATCTTCGTGGGGCTGCCGTCTGTGATTGGTTGGTCAGGACGGCCGGGCGGTTGCGCCGGGCGGCCGAGCCCATGGGATACGGGACGAACAAGAAACAAGGCGTCGCTTTCGTCGATGGTATATATAAGGGCCTGGTGACCGCCAACCCACCCGTTATCGGCGATCCGCCAGATCCTTCTGCCGTGATGATTTCGACCATATATGGCTATCTGTTAGCCGGACGGCCGGTACGTTACCAGGTCTGGTTAGATACGGCAGCCAGCGGTTGGTGGGACATCCCTCGACAGCCGCTGAGCAATGCCTTTGTCCTGGCTCAGAGTTGGGATCCAGAACAACAGTGGACCATGACCGAAGATTACAACATCCGCAATGAGCTGCTCAGCAGGATTGTCCGAGGGCTAACCAACCGGTGCAGTGAAGGCATTATTCTGGCTTCCAGCGATCTGGATCGGCGCGGCGCTCGCCAGGATGGTCCTTTATGGCGGGCCCTTTACCCGGTCCGAAAAAGTAGAGAAGAGGTATGACAGAAGATAGAGTCGTTGTCGCTTATCAGGGAGAGCCGGGCGCTTATTCGGAGCAGGCCGTTCGCCAGCATTTTGGCTCAGAAGTAGCACCCCTACCCTGTCGCGATTTTTCAGGCATCTTTGACGCCATTCACGACAAGCGGGCCGAGCACGGCATGTTGCCTGTTGAGAACTCTCTGGCCGGTACGGTAATCCCTGCCTACGATGAGTTAGTTGATCACGATCTGCGCGTCCAGGCTGAAGTGATTTTGAAGATCGAGCATTGCTTGATGGTTGTGCCCGGACAGACCCTGGCCAATATCCGGCAAGCCCGGTCACACCCCCAGGCCTTGGCCCAATGCGCTCAAACCCTGAAGCGACTAGGCATCGAACCGGTCTCTCATTATGATACGGCCGGCGCGGCGCGGGACCTGTCCAAAAAGCCGAAAGCGGGAATGGCGGCCATTGCCAGCGCGCTGGCGGCCGAGACATATGGTTTGGATATCTTGGCCCGAAATATTGAAGATCTATCGTTTAATTTCACCCGCTTTTTTGTGCTCGGTCACGGAGATCCGCCTAGTAGCGATCCTAGCAAGACCTCAATTATTTTTACCACCCGGCATGAGGCCGGCGCTCTATTTTCGGTATTAGGTGAACTGGCTAAGCGGCAAATTAACCTGACCAAGATAGAGTCGCGACCGCGGCGTAATCGACCATGGCATTATCTATTTTACGTCGATTTTGACGGCCATGAGGACGACCCGATAATACAAGAGGCTCTACTTGGTATTCTCAAACATAGTTCTTTCCTCAAAGTTCTTGGCTCCTATCCCGCCGCCCCCCTGCAACCGGCCCCCAGCGATCAATAAGAAACGATCTGAGACAATTTTGTTTTAGCTCCGGCCGTGCTACCATTCAAGGATATGAATCGTCCCGAGAAATTACCCTATAAACGATGGGATGTGGCCTCGAGGGTTCCAGAATTGAAAATTCAGGAATTAGCCGGTCGCAATCCCGTCTTGATTCAAATCTTGTATAACCGTGGACTCAGCGACCCCGGAGAAGTCACTTCATTTCTGGATGGGAAATACGCCGGGGAAACCAATCCCTCCAAATTGGCGGATATGGACCAGGCGGTAGCCCGCGTTAAACAAGCGATAGCTCAAGATGAAATGATCGTAGTCTATGGCGATTTTGACGCCGACGGGGTGACGTCCACTGTTCTATTAGTCGAAGCGCTGCGGGGGTTGGGCTTACCCCGCGGGCAGGCCCAACCTTACATTCCTGACCGGGTTGATGAGGGGTATGGGCTAAATAACGAAGCGCTGGACAGTTTGAAAGAGAAAGGCGCCGGGTTGGTTATCACAGTTGATTGCGGCATCCGATCAATCGCTGAGGTAGCCCATGCCAAGAATCTGGGTCTGGATATGATTGTGACCGATCATCATAGCCTGGGCGCAGAATTACCACCGGCAGAGGCGGTTGTCAACCCCAAGCGCCTCGACTCTGCTTACCCGGATGAGATGTTAGCGGGTGTGGGAATCGCCTATAAGCTTGCCCGGGCATTGTGGCAACAGTTTCCTGAACGGACTAAATTTGACGTGGAGAAGCTCCTGGATTTGGTAGCAATAGGAACGGTCGCCGATCTCGCCCCTCTGCTTAAGGAAAACCGACTGCTGGTCAAAGATGGTCTAGAGGTGCTAAAGTCTCCTCAGCGTCGTCCTGGTGTGACCGCACTGGCCAATGTAGCCAAGTTGAATCCAGGCAACATTACCGCCGAATCGATTGCTTTTGGCCTGGCGCCGCGGATTAATGCGGCCGGCCGGCTGGCCCATGCCTATGATGCAGCCCGGTTACTGGCGGTGAACAATGATAGAATGGCGAAAGAATACGCCCAGACGCTTGACCAACTAAATCGAAAACGGCAACAACTGACGAAAGATTTGAGCCAACGAGCCGAAGAGATGATCCAGCCAGACGCGCCCTTGCTCCTTGCCGCAGATCCGAGTTTTGTATCTGGTATCGTGGGGCTGATTGCGAGCCGCCTGGCCGACCAACACTACCGGCCAGCTATCGTCCTCGAACTGGGGGAGGAGTTCAGCCGGGCCTCCTGCCGGTCGATTTCAGGATTTCACATCACCGAGGCACTGGATAAAATGGCGCCGATTCTTGTTAAGTATGGCGGGCACGCTATGGCGGCCGGATTCACCATAAAAAATAAACATCTGGACGAATTTCACGAGGGCATGGTAGCCATTGCAGCCGATACACTCGACGAGGAGGCATTAACGCCGTCGTTAGCGATAGACGCGGAATTAGATATCGCCGCCGTCGATTGGGCATTGTACAAACAATTGCGGCAGCTAGAGCCTACGGGAAACGCCAATGCCGCTCCCTTATTCATGAGTCGGGATGTCCATGTCTATAGTCATCGAGCAGTAGGCCAGGATGGCACTCACCTGCAAATGTGGGTTGGCGACGGCCAAACGAAAGTACAATGCATCGCTTTTCGCCAGGGATCATGGGCCGGCCGGCTGCCGGACCAAGTGGACCTGGCTTATACAATTAATTTAAACGAGTGGAACGGGCAACGCAAACTGCAACTTATGGTCCAGGATATTCGAGAAGTCACACTTTAGATACGATTTGTGATAGTAGACAAGGAAATAAGATGAAAGTATTAGTGACCGGCGCAGCCGGCTTTATAGGCAGTAATCTGGCCCAAAAGCTGGCCAAACGGGGCGACGAGGTCGTCGGCCTGGATAACTTCAACGATTATTACGATCCGGCTAAAAAAAGGGCCAACGAAAAACGACTCATTGCTTATCCGAATTTCAAGATGTACGAAGCCGACGTCCGTGACCGTGCGGAGATATTGGCCATTTTTGAAGAGGAAAAGTTTGAGGCCGTCGCCCACCTGGCTGCCCTGGCCGGCGTTCGTCCGGCCGTCGAAAAACCCGATCTCTACGTTGCCGTTGATTACAATGGCAGCCAAAATGTGATGGATGCTGCTCGTTTTAATGGGGTGGGAAACTTCGTTTTCGCCTCAACATCTTCCGTCTATGGCGATACCAAGCAGATCCCATTCGTGGAAACAGATCCTTGCGACCGGCCTTTGCAACCGTATGCGGCGGCCAAACGAGGCGTTGAAATGTTGGGCTTCACCTATCATCATCTTTATGATTTAAATTTTACTGCCATTCGCTTTTTCACCGTTTATGGTCCTAACGGACGGCCGGATATGATGGCCTACCTGTTGGCCGATAGCGTCACCAAAGGCCGTCAGATTCCGCTATACAATGGCGGCGAGATGTACCGGGATTGGACGTTCGTCGAGGATATCACGGATGGTATTGTCGCTGCCATCGACCGTCCGTTAGGTTATGAGGTTATTAATCTGGGCCGCGGCCGTCCAACGAAGTTGAATGAGTTTGTTGGACTAATCGAAGAATTAGCCGGCGGGAAGGCAAACCTCTACGATGCCCCCAAACCGGCGGCCGATGTGGTGGCCACCTACGCCGATATCAGCAAGGCGGTTGAGTTGTTGGAATACGAACCCCAGGTGACAGTGCAGGAAGGAGTCCGGCTTTTTTGGGAGTGGTATCAGGAGAACGGTTAATATCTCTCATTAAGTGGCTTCTTCAATTGACTTAAACATGAGCATCCGCCATTGGGAGCGGGATTCAAATCCAAGGCTGGTCAAGAGCGGTTCGGCCGCCCGGTGATGGGCACTGCTGGCCAGGTAAAGTTCAATTTCTGCTGGGGTTCGGCGCCCTTCGTCAAGCAGCCGTTTTACCAACCCGCCTGTGGTCACATGGCCCCAGTAATCGGGCTGGCAGGCGAGTCTAAGCTGGAGATGACGGTCCCTCCCACTGATCCAGGCACAACCAATTTCCCGGCCGTTCAAAGAACAGCGCCAAAACCTGCCTCCCGATCTCGCGGCCGTTTCATAGTCGTTTAAGATCGGGGCCGCCCAGAGATCGCCCGTTTGAACTTCTGTATTGTGATAACGGCGAAATAGTTGGCCTCCCTGGTACCGGGAGAGCGATTCTACCGCTAGACCGGTGGTATTCGCCCTGAATAGTGAAGTCCCACCGGCCCGGCGCATGAAATTGGGGTGGTACGTCCGATAACCTAATTCTTTGTACAGTTGTTGAGCCGGCTTGTTGCCATCGTCGACTTGCAAAGCCAACCATAAATAATCGCGTTGCCGGGCAACTGACTCCAAATGTTCCATTAACCGGCGACCCAATCCTTGCCTCCGGTATGGACGGTTCACGCTAACGTTAAATACATAGGCGCTAACATGGCGAAAATGCAAGAAAGCGCAGCCAACTGTCTGGCGATCACGAACGGCTATGTAACCTTGTCCGGCCAGGGCCAGGTAGACAGGCATCTTCATATATTCAGCCAGCCGGCGCAGAGGGTTTCGGGTGATGCGGGTGAAGTGCCGGTCAACGCCGGTCATATTGTTAAATGTCATTCGGGTGATAGTGAGTAAATCGGCGGTTGTAACCGGGCGAATCACCGTCTCTGGCATGTCCATGATTCCGATTCTACCACCGCCCGCAGCCATCATGTAGCTTGTGTCATGGCTGATAGGCCGTATGGCTGGTACAATGGCGACGTGATGATTCAACGGCATCGAGGTTTCGCGTGAATTTGCCCCCATTTAAGCTGGTCACAACCCAAAAGCAATGGTTAGCCTGCCTGGATGCGTTGCGGCGGGAGCCACAGTTGGCTATTGACCTGGAAGCAAACAGCCTCTTCGCCTATCGCGAACAAGTCTGCCTGATTCAAATATCGATTCCTGACCAGGATTTTATCGTTGATCCGACGGCCCCTCTTGAACTCGGTGGCTTGGGTGAATTGCTGGCAGATGGAGATATCGAAAAGGTCTTCCATGCCGCAGAATATGATCTGATTTTAGTGAAGCGCCAATATGGTTGGACGCTGCAAAATTTATTCGACACAATGTGGGCTGCGAGAATACTGGGTTATCCGCGATGCGGCCTGGCCAATCTGCTCCACGATTTTTATGATGTGGAACAAAACAAGAAGCATCAGAAAGCAGATTGGTGTCGACGCCCGATAAATGAGCGCATGCTGGCATACGCGCAAATGGACACTCATTATCTTTTGCGACTTCGCGATGAGATGTGTGCTGAACTGAAGGACAGCGATTGCCTCGCCGAAGCCCAGGAGATTTTTGCCGATCAATGCCACATCGAACTCAACGATAACAGTTTCAAGCCTGATGGTTTCTGGTCAATTAATGGCATGCGTAATCTCAGTCCACAAAAAAAGGCACTGGTAAAAGCCCTTTTTATTTACAGGGATCAACAAGCTCGGCGACTGAATCGCCCTCCTTTTAAAGTATTCAACAATCGGACCATCGTCGAAATGGCCGAAGCAGCTCCAAAATATCTGGAAGAATTGTCGCATGTGCATGGAATGTCCGCCGGTCAAATACGCCGGTATGGCCGGTCAATATTGAAAGTGATCGCCCAGGCCACTCATGATCCACCTCCCAAGCGACCGCAGCGAAAACCCCGGCCCCCGGATGCAGTAGCCACCAGATATGAGAAGCTGCACAATTGGCGCAAGAATAAAGCCAGGGAGCGGGGCGTCGAATCAGACGTCATTATCAGCCGTGGCGCGCTATGGGCTTTGGCCTGGGCTAACCCACGGTCGCCGGCCGAGTTGGATAACACAGAGAAGATCGGCCCATGGCGACGGGAAGCGTATGGCCCGGAGATATTGTCCCTACTTAATAAGTCGCGATCCCAATAATTCAAAAAAAAGGGAGATTTGAACATGCGAATTGAGTTTTTTGGGGCGGTTCGAACGGTAACCGGATCCCAACATATGATCTCTGTGAATGGCAGCAAGATCCTACTTGATTGCGGTCTGTATCAGGGAAGTCGTAAAGCGTCATATGAACGCAATCAACATCTGCCATACGACGCCAGCCAGGTAGATGCCCTGGTACTCTCTCATGCCCACATTGATCACAGTGGCAATATTCCCAACCTGGTTAAGAGTGGTTTCCAGGGAAATATCATCTGCACCTATGCGACCCGGGATTTGTGCTCAATCATGCTGCGCGACAGCGCCAAAATCCAGTATTACGATATTCGGTACCTCAATAAGAAGCGGCGCAAGCAAGGGCTTCCCCTGGCCGAGCCTCTCTATACAATGGAGGATGCTGTCGAAAGTCTGAAATATTTTATCGGCATTGGCTATGAACGGCCGTTCCAGGTATTGCCAGGAGTCAGCGTCACCTTCTATGATGCCGGGCACATCCTTGGCTCGGCGATGGTCGTCCTGGATATTGAAGACGATGAGACCAAGCGAGATGTCCGACTGGTCTTTAGCGGCGATCTGGGCCGGCCGAATCGACCCATCTTGAATGAGCCGACTTTCCTCGACGAAGCTGACGTACTACTGGTTGAAAGCACCTATGGCAACCGGGAGCACGAGCCCGCAGAAGCCATGTCGGACAAACTTGAGAAAGTGGTCAATGATACTTGTAAACGTGGTGGTAAGTTAATTGTCCCGGCATTCGCCGTTGGCCGGACCCAAGAGTTAGTTTACGCCTTACATCAATTAGTGCATAATCGTGATATTCCGCCAACGCTGCCGGTCTACGTGGACAGCCCCCTGGCTATCGACGCGACCGGCATCTACCGCCTGCACCCTGAAGCTTATAACGAGAGCGTGTTCGAGTTCATGGCCGATGACGTCCATCGTGACCCATTCGGTTTTGACATGATACGCTATACTCGCTCAACAATGGAGTCCAAGGAGCTGAATTTTCTGCGCGAGCCGGCCGTGATCATCAGCGCCAGTGGGATGGCCGAGGCCGGCCGAATCCTACACCACCTCAAGAACAACATCGAGGACCCCCGCAATACCATTCTCATTGTAGGCTGGCAGGCGCCCAACACCCTGGGTAGGCGCATCGTTGAAAAGCAACCTAAGGTACGAATATTGGGCGAGGAATACCAGCTGAAGGCCGAGGTCGTTACTATTAATGGCTTGAGCGCCCACGCCGACCGGAGCGAATTACTTGATTGGACCGGCAATTTTAGTACCAAAGCCGCCCATACCTATATCGTTCACGGTGAAGAGGAAGCTTCGCTGGAAATGGCGGAGGCCATGCGCCGGCAAGGCTATCGTGATGTGAACGTGCCTGAATTGGGCCAGGCTTACTCAATTTAAACGAGCGTGAACGTTAGAAAAAGAGGGCGCCGCTGCGTCATTATTGGGGCGGGTTTTTCAGGGTTGGTGGCCGCGACCACGTTGCAAGAGGGCGGCATTGGCACCCTCGTATTGGAGCGCGCTTCCCAGGTAGGTGGCCGCATGATTGCTACCCACATGCAGCTTGGTGAGGGACCCGCTTCTGTGTTCGACAGTGGTGCCCAATTCTTTACCGTGCGCGAACCCCTTTTTACCCGGATGGTAGACGAATGGCTGGCCAAGGGTCTGATCCGCGAATGGACCCGCGGCTTTGCTACGGCCGACGGCTCCTTTTATGCGGACGGCCATCCGCGTTACCGGGGCGTGCCTGACATGGGCGGAGTGGCCCGGGAGCTGGCCCGGAATCTCGACGTACAATTGGGTCAACAAGTCGAAGCAGTGAGTCGCGACGAAGATGGCTGGCTGGTAACCCTGGAAGATGGACGGACGATCTCGGCCGGAACTGTGATCCTCACCCCACCCGTTCCCCAGTCGATGGCCCTGCTGGCCAAGGGAAATGTCTCGCTAAGCAAAGTGGAGCGCGCACGACTGGAAAGAATCAATTATGAGCCATGTATCGCCCTGCTAGTCCAGCTGGACGGGCCAGGACACATCCCCGAACCGGGCGGCATGTGGCCAATTGGCGAACCTATTACCTGGCTGGCCGACAATTTTCGCAAGGGAGTCTCACCGGTACCCGGCGCCATAACTATCCACGCAGGACCGAAATTTAGCGCAAAGTTCTGGGACGCAGATGATACGATCGTCGCGGGGCGCCTGTTAGAAGCAGTTGATAGCTGGCTGGGAGAGAGCGTCAAAGATAGTCGGGTCATTCGCTGGTTATACAGCAAGCCTCTTTGGCTACATCCCGATCCTTACCTGGTAATTTCAAATCACACACCGTTGATCTTTGCCGGTGATGCCTTCGCCGGCCCCCGGGTGGAAGGCGCCGCGCTATCTGGAGTGGCAGCGGCCGATTTTTTGCTCAACCGTTGACAGCAACCGCGCACGCCATACAATAAAAGTTAGGATGATTCGCTGGCATCTTGGCACGATTGGGTTCAGTTATAAGGATTGGAATAGCGTCTTTTACCCTGACGGATTGCCGGCACGAGAATACCTGGTTCACTACAGCCAATTTTTCGACACAGTGGAATTGGATTCCACCTTTTATGGCACGCCCCGGCCTGAGTATGTCGAGCGTTGGGCGACTGTGACGCCCGCTGACTTTACTTTCTGTGTTAAAACTCCCCGAGAAATCACCCACGACCGGCGACTTGTAGACGCCATCGAGCCCATGCAGCATTTTCTGAATACCATGCGGCCGTTGGGGGAGAAGCTGGGTATCATCTTGATTCAATTACCGCCGGATATGAATTTCAGCCACATCCACAAGTTGGCCGTCTTTTTGCGCCGATTACCTCGGGACATCCGTTATGCGGTTGAATTCCGCCATCCAAGCTGGCACGCCACCGCAACCGGGCAACTGCTGCAAAACCATGACGTCGGCTGGGTCTC
>PVMK01122945.1_pt1 | contig 11111 bp, 11 predicted proteins | sample 1853481 | NCBI WGS metagenome assembly PVMK01 (sample SAMN08533507, study PRJNA380276) | Marine sediment metagenome, whole genome shotgun sequencing project. | reverse complement strand
AAGGAGACCGCTCACCCCGATGTCAACCTCATCTTTGGAGCTGTAATTGATCCTTCTTTGAATGATGAATTGCGCATAACAGTTATCGCGACCGGTTTTGAACGCACTGGAATCCCCCGACGCCTCTTGGAAAAACCTGGTACAGGTCGTGAAAACAAGCCTTCTCAGGTTTTGGAAAACAGCGAGGTTGCAGCTAGCACCGGCAGATCAGGCGATTTCCAGCCGCGCACCTTTAATACTGAGGATTTGGATATCCCAACTTTCTTAAGAAATCGCACCCGCTAGCCAATTTTATTGGTTTGGGTATCGATGGCTAAAGATGAGCTGAATTATCGCTATTGAGACGCGAAACTGATCTCGCGTTCCAATCAAGTCTGGTTTGTGTATCATAAGATGAACATTTTTATTGGGAAACTCTGGCTCGAATCATGAGGCCCTCATCCCCTTCCCGGGATTGCCTTCCCCTGGGAGGGGGATGAGTGAGGTTACATTTTTATGAATTATTTATGGTAAGACTTGCCTTAATTTACTTGCAAATTGAACCCAGATATGCTAGAATACTTGCCCAGCTAGTGCCACATGTAGGGGTGGTTCCAACAGTACCGCCATATATGGCGGCTACAATTGTTCTATTTAGTGGATCGTGATGCGTTGTCCTTATTGTCATGGTGAAGAATCTCGCGTAGTGGATACCTCTCATGATGCGCGAGGCGGAATTCGCCGCAGGCGGGAGTGCAATAATTGTAATCAACGTTTCAGCACCTACGAAAGAGCGATCCTGGCAAATCCTTTACTTGTCAAGCAAGATGGAACTCGGGAAGAATTCAATCGGGACAAATTGATTGGCGGTATTCGCATTGCTTGTGCCAAAAGACCTGTCTCAGCAGCAGAAATCGAACGCTTAGTTGGAGAAATTGAATCTGCCCTTCAGGCGATGGGACGTGCGGAAGTGTCCTCAAGGGTTGTTGGGGATATGGTAATCGCCGGATTGAAGGAGATGGATCAAGTTGCTTATATCCGCTATGCTATTGTTTATCTCGGACTGGATGATTTAAGATCGATCCGGGACGAAATTGATCACTTACTTGAAATCTAATCTAAATTCTGAGGTCTTCTTCTGCACTCCTTAGCGAATGTTGTTTTTAGGATTGGTAAACCAGGCAGGAGGTATAGTAATGTTGAGAGAAGGAAATGAAAAAGTTGCCAAATCAGGTATGCTGCCTACCCCACCTCTACCTGCAGATCTAAATAAGGTTGATCTGACTGAGAATGCTGAGCAAGTATTTACTCGCCGTTATGTCCGCCGAGACGGAATTGGTGAACCGGTAGAATCTATAGAAGAAACATTTTGGCGTGTGGCTTACCATGTAGCTAAGGCAGAGGCAGATTGGAGCAATGATCTTGAAGAGACGGCCAGGATTTTTTATGAGCTCCTATCTACCGGACGTTTTTTCCCCAACTCACCAACATTCACTGGTGCTGGCACACCACTAGGGCAATTAGCCGCCTGTTTTGTTCTGCCTGTATCGGATGATATGGGTAGGAATTCCGCTGGCATATTTCAAACTTTGCGTGATGCTGCCCTAATCCAACAAACCGGTGGTGGAAATGGGTTTTCATTCTCACGTTTACGACCAAAAGGAACTTTAGTAAAAACTTCCGCCGGTCAAGCGACGGGTCCAGTTGGGTTTTTGCGCGTCTACGACAAGGCATTCGGAGAAATCGCCCAGGGCGGTACCAGAAGAGGTGCCAATATGGGTGTTCTGCGTGTAGATCACCCGGATATTGAAGAATTCATCACATGTAAAACAGAAGAGGATGCTATCACAAATTTCAACATCTCAGTCGGTATCACCGATGCTTTTATGGAAGCGGTGATAGAGGATCGAGAATGGGAATTATTATTCCCTGATGTGTCTTCGAATAAATACAAAGATTTCAATGGCACCATCGAGCAAGCCGAAGAATTTGGCATTGCCATCAAGGTCAAAAAGCGAATCCGTGCCAGGGATTTGTTCGAGAAAATCGTTCGTCAGGCACATCACAATGGAGAACCTGGAGTTCTTTTTCTTGATGCTGCCAATCGCTCCAACCCGGTCCCTCATTTGTACATGATAGAAGCGACTAACCCATGCGGAGAACAGTGGTTAGGACCCTATGAAAATTGCTGTTTAGGGTCTGTGAATCTTGCTCAACATACCGGACCAGGTGGTTCAGTTGATTGGGAAAGTCTTCGTCGGAGTGTGGAATTGGCGACAAGGTTTCTTGATGATGTCGTTCAAGCAAACTCTTATGTACCTGCTGTTCCCCAACTTCAACTGGCTGCCTTCCGTGCCCGTCGAATCGGTCTTGGCATCATGGGGTTGGCTGACCTGATGTATCACGTTGGTGTCAGGTACGGTTCTGATCCTGGACAGGAATTTTCTGCACAGGTGATGGAATTTATTCGTTTTCACACCATGTTAACCAGTATTGAGCTAGCTAAAATACGCGGTTCATTCGAAGCAATTGAAGGATCAATATACGATCCTGAAAACCTGGTTTGGCAACCCCCCCTTCCTTTGCAAGATTATCAAGAAGATTGGAATCGACCCGAGATTAATTGGAGTGATGTGGTAGGTGGAATCCGGAAACACGGAATTCGAAACGCCGCACAGACTACTGTCGCCCCCACAGGGACTATTGCCACAGTTGCTGGCTGTGAAGGGTATGGATGTGAACCGGTATTCGCCTTAGCTTATATTCGCCATGTAAATGACAATGGGAGAGACCTGCAATTGCAGTATACCAGCCCGCTATTCAACCAGGCTTTGATTGAAGCGGGACTGGATGAGCAAATCAGAGCATCGATAATTGACCAGGTGATGGAAATTGGGACCTGTCAGGATATCACAATGATCCCGCAGAAAATTCGCGATGCATTTGTTGTTTCCCAAGATATCACGGCTGAGGAGCATGTTCGCATGCAAGCCGCGATGCAGGCTTTTGTCGATAATAGCTTATCCAAGACGATTAATTTTCCCGAGATAACAACTGAGGAAGATATTGCCAAAGTTTACCGGTTGGCCTGGGAATTGGGGTGTAAAGGTATTACTGTATATGTGACTGGTTCTCGGCAGAAAGTTGTACTGGAAACACACGCAGTCGCAAAAGAGAAACAAAATCTGATATTGGAACCTGTGAAAAGCGATCCGAACGAGAAGAGCAATTGGAAGGAGGCAAAAAAACCGCGTCCACGAAGACTGCCAGGAAACACAATATTTGTAGAGACCCCATTAGGGAAGACTTTCGTAACGGTCAACGAGAACGGAGGCCATCAACCGTTCGAGGTATTTGTAAACACCGCCAAGGCAGGATCAGAAACTGCGGCAGTATCAGAAGCTATCGGGCGCCTGATATCTTATATCTTGAGGATGGTTTCTCCAATTACTCCCCGTGAACGTCTGATCGAGGTCTGGCGGCAGTTGTCAGGTATTGGTGGGGGAAGACCTTTGGGATTTGGGCCAAATCGTGTGCGATCACTGCCAGATGGAGTCGCACAGGCGCTCGAGGAGTACTTGAAGAACTCAGATTCAAGCGAGACTATTTTTGATGAAGATGGGAATGGCTACTACCCCGCCTCGGATTTTAATCCAGAACAAACTAAATCTCGGATTGGAGATTTGTGCCCTGAGTGTGGTGAAGCCGCGGTGGTCTATGAAGAGGGTTGTCGCAAATGCTATGCTTGTGCATATAGCGAATGTTAGGTTCTAATACTGAAGTGTTCAAATCATTTGGTGAATAACCGCTGCTGTTGGAATCTTTCCTGAAAAATTAAGTTACGGAACCCTTATGGCTAAACGACTGATCGTTGTTGCTCGTAATATCGGAGCTGGGAAAACCTCCTTGACGGAACGGCTTGGAGCTCGTTTAGGTTGGGAGGCAGCATTTGAATCTGTGTCGGACAGCCCGTATTTGCCCGATTTCTATGCCGATATGCGGTCCTGGTCATTCCATTTACAGATTTTCTTTTTAGGACACCGGGCTGAACAGTATCTCAATCTTGCCAGATCATCACAGTCGGCGATATTAGACCGCAGCATTTACGAAGATGCGTTCATCTTTTCACGAGCATTGCACCATTTGGGTAACCTTAATGAACGAGATTACCTGGCTTATCGGCGTGTATTCGATCTACTTGTGTCTACTCTCCCCGCGCCAAATCTATTAATTTACCTGAAAGCCCCTGTTTCGGTATTAATTGAGCGAATACGTCGTCGCGGACGGAATATCGAGAGCAGCATCAGCACGGAGTATTTGAGTTTATTGGATTCATTTTATGATGACTGGATGACCTCCTTTGATATTTGCCCTGTACTGACGATCCACACCGGTGAATTAGGGCGGGAGATTCCCTTAGATTTTGTCCATAATCCCCAACATTTGGGTATTGTCGTCGAGCGCATACAGGAGATATTGGCCGGGAAAGAAGATGTTGTCTTTCCCCCCTGATATCTTTACCACCATTGATAATTAAAAAGGACCAGGGTTCTTTCACCTGGTCCTTAACAGTTTTCGTGAAGAATGGCTGGTAACTTGAAATCATTAAGCGAAATTCCGCATAATATATACCGCTGTTGTATCGAGAATCAATCCAAGTAAGAAAAGTAACCCAAATCGACGGTTGTGCACGAAAGCAGCCGCGACGAAATAATTCGGCCACACATCCGGATAATCATCTGGTTTCTCTTTTGGTTTGGGATTTCGAAATAAGGGGATTATCTGCTTTAATACCGGGATAGAGAATAAGACGATCAGCATCAATGGTGTAAAAAAGCCGGAAATTACGAGATACACCACCAGCATATATTGTAGAAAGATCATCCCCAAAGCAATGTTACGAGAGAGTTTCTCGCCCAGGAGTACCGGTAAGGTATGAATACCGCGTTCCTTGTCCATGTCGATCTTGTCGATGTGTTTACCGAAAATCACGCCAGTTACGCCTAAGGCATAGGGGAGACTGGCAAGGATCACATTCCATTCCCACGTGCCGGTGATTACATAGTACCCGCCGCCGATCATCAACGGTCCCCAAACGATTAGAACGGCTATCTCTCCAAGTCCTATATACTTTAACGGCCAGGTATAGAACACGACGAAAAAGGCTCCTAGAGCCAATAAAATCCAGGTTAATCCGCTTTGTAGGAGGATCAGGGCTAAACCTGCAGCTAATGCGATCATACCGCTAACGGCTGCATAAGTTAGCAGCTCTCTGGTGGTCATCAAGCCATGAACTAAACATTGTGGTCCATATTGGGAGCGATAATAATTGTCTTCGTCTACACCCCTTTTATAATCTATATAGTCATTCAGCAGGTTGTTTGTCGCATGGGCCATGATCAGGCCGATCGTCAGAAGCAACCATCGCCCCAGGTTGAACGAACCATCATGGATGGCAAGTATTCCTGCGATTGCAGCTGAGATAAAGGTCATTATCAATACAGCTGCGCGGGTTGATATCAACCATTTGGATATCACATCCAACTGCTCCCATTCCTCAAAGCTGATGCGGGGAATTATTTGCAGTGCTTTACGCCACATAGACACATTCATTCTGAATTCAACTCCAAAAAAGAAGATTAATATAACTTGTGGATAATTCCACTGATACTTAATTGAAAATACTGTGGGAGAAAATTTTTTTACAAGTTCTTAATCACATCCCCTACAGATTGGCAAACATAGTCTACCTGCTCTTCCGTCATGACACTCGAAAACGGAATCGCTAAACTTCGTTTGCCGAGGTCTTCTGTGATCGGGAAATCCCCAACCTGGTAGCCAAAGCGAGTTACCATGTAAGGTTGTTGATGGATGGGGATGAAATACGGTCGCGCGGGTACCCCGAGTTTTCCTAATTTCTGGGCGATATCGTCTCGATCTAATTCAATTGAAAATCGAATAACATAAACGAACCAGCTCATCCGAGTCGTGTTTGTTGTTACAGTAGGTACTTCGATACCTGGAATTCTCGCCAATCTTTCTGAGTACCAGGAAGCCACCCTCGCCCTTTTGTCAATCATGCTGTCGAGCCGAGATGCTTGTACTTCTCCAAGTGCGGCACTCATTTCATCTAGCCGGTAGTTGTATCCCAGATGTGTGTGCTGCAACCATGCATCTCCTGGGGAGCGGCCTTGGTTTCTCAATGCTCGCATCATGTCCGCAGCCTGGTCATCGTCTGTGATGATCACGGCTCCCTCTCCAGTGGTCATTTGCTTATTTGGATAAAAAGCGAAAACCCCGAAATCTCCAAGTGTGCCGACTTTTCGTCCTTTATATTCAGCGCCCAGTGCTTCACATGAATCCTCGATCACTATTAATCCATATTCCTCGGCAATCTTGCATATAGGATCCATATCTGCTGGTTGGCCGAAAACATCGACCGGTAAAATTGCCTTCAATTGCTTTGCATTTTCCGCTCCTCTACGCGGATACCATTTGTCCTGAGCCGCTCCTCCTTCAACATAAATCTTTTACTGCCTTTGCGACCAATTGTGGATCAATATTGCCTGAAATTGGATCAATATCGACGAAGATTGGTATTGCGCGTTCAAACAAGATTACATTGCTGGAAGCGACAAATGAGAACGGGTTGTGATCACTAAATCCCGTTGATCAATACCCGCTGCACGTACGCACAAATGCAATCCAGCAGTTCCGGAACTGACGCCAATTGCATGGTTGATGCCCAAATAATCCTGGAAGGCTGCTTCAAATTTTTGAATTCGTGATCCCATGCTCAAATTTGGGGACTGCAGCACTTTGGCGACAGCCTCTCTTTCAGCATCGGTAATGTCCGGAGATGACATTGGAATCTGCATCTTTTTATTCACAAATTACTCCAAGTTTGGGGGCATTGGGAGAGAGATTCATCGCAAATTAATCAGGCCAAATCATCCCGGCTCTGACAATGGTATTGTCAGCTACATCTGTCTTAATAGTGGTACTGTTGCCTAACCGGGCATTATCTCCAATTGTGACCCCCAAATTTATCGTCACACCCATTCCTATGAGAGCACCCTTGCCTATTCTGACACCACCAGCTAATAACGCACCTGGAGATACATTGGCATAATCATCCAGACTGCAATCATGGGAGACTACTGCCCCGGTGTTGACAATTACACCAAATCCGAGGTTGACGTCGCTGCCTACGTAGGCATGAGGGAATACCTGAACTCCAGGGGAGATCACTGCACTGCTTTCGATCACAGCTGCAGGATGGATCACTGCCGGGCAAACAAATCCATGTTCTGCGAGCAGATGGAATATTTTGATGCGGCTGGAGATATCTCCGATTCCACCCACTGCATTAACGGCTTGCCTGATCCCTTGAGCGTGTAGATCTGGAATTATTTCGCTGCTTCCCAACACAGGTATCCCTATCACTGAGGTTCCAGGATCCAAGCCATCATCCACGATCCCATGAATTTGATAGACTCCCTGAGCACGAATCGTATCAATGACAGATTTTCCATGCCCTCCTCCCCCATAAACGATAATCTCAGCTGTATTGAAATCAAATTCCTTTACCTTCATTTTTGAAGATTTATCTAAATAATCCCGGACCAGGTTTTCAGTCACCAAAGGCCCTAAAGGTAGTTTTTTCAAGTCAAGATTATTCGATTTAGCCAGATTCAAAGCAGGGTGGGATATACGTAATCCTGCCGGAATTTCCGTCTCTAAATCGTCAACACTGCTTTTATCATTCCTGGAAGTACTGCTTAATTCGACAATTTCTGGCTGCCAATCCTTGGTTTCTGCGAGATAACATAATTGAGAGCCTGCCTGAGCCAGGTCCCCCTCGGTTAAATATAATGCTACTACGAACCCATCACCCTCGGCGATCACCTCAGCAGTCGATTTCGTCGTTTCAAGGGTGCACAAGACTTCACCTTCATGAACAAATTGCCCCTCTTCAATAGCTAAAGAAACGATCCTGGCATCTGGTTCGTTTGGGTTTAACAGTGGGATGCTAACAGGTAGGACAGATGAATCCATTAAATTACTCAAAGTATTGCAAAGATTTCGAAGCCATTATTTATACCATCTTTATTGCAGCCTGGATGATATCATCAATACCGGGTAATACTGCATTTTCTAATGGCCCAGAGGCAGGGATGGGAACATCCAGACTCGCTACCCTGGCGGCTTTGTAAATCTCCTTTCCCAACTTCTCGACGCTCCTTGCCAGAACCTCAGCTCCCCAACCCAGGGTGTATGTCCCTTCTTCGACGACCAACAGGTGGTGGGTCCTGTGAACCGAGTTTAGGATTGGTTCAATATTAAAGGGGGAGAGTTGGGTTAAGACGACCAAATCGATGAAAATTTCATCTTCATATGCCAGCTGCAATACTGCCTGGCGGCAGAGATCAGCCATATATCCATAAGTGGCAATTGTCAAACTGGGACTGGGCGCTTCTCGAATACTGAGCTGGAATGCAGGTGCATAATCGCTCTGGTTTTGGGGGTCGCTTGTGGTTATCTTAAAATCATTGATCTCTTCATGACTCAAGACAGGTCTTGAATAAAGAATCTTGTTTTCGATGAATAGAACTGGATCGTCGTCTTGCATAATCGCCTGGAATAAAAGCTGCCCAGGATCCATTATCGTGCAAGGGGCTAATATCCTGATCCCCGGGATGCCCAGGAAGATTTTTTCCAGGGTTTGGCTGTGTGTCGGTCCATAACCTCTGCGACCTCCCATCGGCACCCGTATCACGATCGGTACACTCAGCTGTTCGTTGTATATATAGCGAAATTTAGCAGCATGGTTGATCATCTGATCGGCTATTAAGGTGATGAAATCACCGAACATGATCTCCACAACTGGACGTAATCCACGCAGAGCCATGCCCGTTGCCACCCCAAAAATCCCGGCTTCGGAGACTGGGGTCGTTATCGTGCGATCTGGAAATGCAGTTGATAATCCTTGTGTGACTTTAAAAGCCCCACCATAAGGATCTAGGATATCTTCACCCAGGACATAAACGCGTTCATCGGACGCCAAAGCTTTGTGGAGGGCTTGATTGAGGGATTCAAGGACAGTCTGCATTATCAATCACGTTAGGATAAGATCCCACAACTTTATCATTTAAAACAGTTCATTCGGGGATGGGATCGGATTTTGCCTTCTGAAAGGCCTGCTTTACTTCGTCGTCAACTTCTTCTTCAATCGGGTCGATTTGATCTGGCTCGAGACGTGCTGCCAGGATTGAGATCGGATCACGGGTTTTTCGAAGTTCGAGGATTTCTTTCTCTGGTCTGGTGTCATCACCTTTTGAATGTGGCCCGAAGCGGTAGGTGTTGAGGATGAGTGCCTGAGGTGAGAATTTCTCTCGCACTTCAGAGATTGCGCGAGCCGCAGATGACTGGATCACAAGGACATCGCTGGTGTCGAGCACCTCAGAGTCAATTCCAAATGCATTGAACCGATCGGCTATATTCCCGGCCAGGTTGAGTTCAGTAGGTGTGGTTTGTGCAATATGGTTATTCTCAAGAACGAACAGGACCGGTGCTGACCATAAGGATGCCATGTTTAGGGATTCATAAAGGATACCCTCACCGAGAGCACCATCCCCTAGAAATGTGATCGTAACAGTATCCCGCTGCTTGAATTTCTCCGCCAGAGCAATTCCGGTGGCGATGGGTGAAGTGCCGCCTAAGACACCATTAGAGTAAAAATTCTTCCAGTGCAGGTGTTGTGACCCCCCCCTACCTCCACAGACGCCGCTGGATTTGCCCATTAATTCAGCAAATAAAGCGCGCATGTCTCCACCGTAAGCAAGAAAGTGACCGTGACTGCGGTGATTGCTAACTACGATATCCCCTGGAGCAATATTTTGCAACACACCAACCGCATTTGCTTCTTGGCCAATGTAGGTATGTGTTGTTCCAAAAAAGTAACCGCGCGAAAACTCGCCCAAAACGGTCTCCTCAAAGCGCCGAATGCGCAGCATTGAGCGATATAAATCTGCCAATTTGACCATTGAATCCTGGTCCGGATCTATTTTGGAGTTTAGAGTCACTTGATTTATTGCCAATCGCTAATTTTCTTATGTGTCTTGCGCCTGGTGTCCATTGCTTTTTTCTGTACCCATGAATTCTCCTGCTGAAATGTGACCTGGCTCGTCGATCCCTTCGCGCAGCAAGACCCTCCAAATCGTCTCAGCAATGATTCTCATATCTAACCAGAAATTCCAATGGTCAATATACCAGACATCATATTTGAATTTATCCTCCCAGGTGATGGCGTTGCGCCCATTAATTTGTGCCCAACCCGTAATTCCTGGAAGACCTTCGTGACGCCGGGCTTGTTCAGGGGTATAGCGTGCTAAATACTGCATTAATAGAGGCCGTGGACCGACCAGGCTCATCTCACCTTTGAAAACATTGATCAATTCGGGTAATTCATCCAGACTGGTGACCCGTAAGAATTGCCCAAACCTCTTCAATCGATGTTCATCAGAAAGTAGTCTGCCTTGGGAGTCGAACTCATCAGTCATCGTCCTGAATTTGTAGATGATAAAAGGTCTGCCTTGGTATCCTGGTCGCAGCTGGCGAAACAGAATTGGCAGACCATTAGATAGTAATATCACAAGCGCAATTACTATTAACAACGGGGATAAGATAAGCAAACCGAAGGTGGACACCAGCAGGTCAAATACCCGTTTAATTAGTGGGACATCCTCTGGAAGAAACGTCATTCGTATTCAAATGCTTTGAATGATGTTGCTGTAAAGATTGCCAATATAAGGACCAAATAAATAGATCACAATAATCACAATTATTGCTACCAGGATCAAGATCAATGCATATTCGACTAAGCTCTGCCCCTGCTCTCTATCGGAAGTATTCATATCCGGATCCTCCTATCCAGTACACACCAATTTTACCTGTTAATCCAGACAATTGTATTACTTTCTGGCAGGTGCAAGTATTGAACCGGGTCAGGTTGTCGTGATAGCCAACCAGGGATTATTGTTGGTCAGGTTCATGGATTTCAACCTGATTATGAGCTCTTGAATAGTGATCAAACAATCCCGGATATAGTTAAGTACGGGTCACAATACACA
>PVMK01133657.1_pt1 | contig 11113 bp, 18 predicted proteins | sample 1853481 | NCBI WGS metagenome assembly PVMK01 (sample SAMN08533507, study PRJNA380276) | Marine sediment metagenome, whole genome shotgun sequencing project. | reverse complement strand
ATTGCAATTGGTTGGCGATGGTCTTCTTATTTCACCTGAAAAACTGGCCAGGGAAGGCTGGGCAGAGGAAATTGAGCGAACCATTACTGCTCAAGGCCATGAAGTGATCGATGCTGAGTGGCTTGATTTACCCTTGGCCTCCGATGGTGATTTTGAATGGTGATGGTAAGGCGGTTTGATATATGGCTGGTTGATCTTAATCCCACCAAGGGAAGTGAAAGCAACAAAACCCGACCCTGTGTTGTGCTATCCCCCAATGAAATGTCAGCACTTTCTACTGTGCTTATGGCGCCAATGACAACAAAGGGGTTTGATTTTCCCTGTCGTATAGCATGCAGATTCAAAGGTAAAAAGGGATTGATTTTGCTTGATCAAATCAGAGCGATAGATAAATCCAGGCTGGTAAAAAAACTGGGTATTGTTAGCAGCAAAACACAAGTAAAGCTTTGTTCCGGCTTGCAGGAAATGTTTGAGTATTAAAGCAGCATTACAAAAGAGTCCCCGCCCGTGTATTTATATCTTTCCAGGCTTGAGTATCGTAACGTCTGAAAAATTATTGAGAGGTGAATGAAATGGCGACTTTGATCATGCGGGTTTAATTTCCACGATGCGATCCGCCAGGGCCAGGCTGGCCGGGCGGTGGGTGATAAGGATCACGGTGCGTTCTTTCAGTAGGTCCTTAGTGAGTGCATAATTGTCACAAATAACATAAGCGATTTACAAAATGCCGAGCTGAAATTTCCAGGCTTAAGTATCGTAAGGCCTGAAAAACTATTGAGAGGTGAATGAAATGGCAACTTTGACCATTCGGATTCCTGAAAACAAACACAGCCGTTTGAAGGCATTGGCAAAATACCGGCATGTGAGTGTCAATAAGTTAATTGAAGAACTGTCAACCCAGGCACTCGCTGAATTTGATACTGAGGTGCGGTTTCGTGCTCTGGCTGCTCGTGGGAATGCCGCCAGAGGGCTGGATTTATTGGATAAATTGGATGCCCACTTTTCTGACAGCTAATAAGCTAAGTCCAGGTAGCCGCCGGAATAGCGCTCAATGCAGTTCGCGCTCCACCCAGTTTATCGCTTTTCTAATAATGACCACTTCATGACAAGTTATTGACCATAATAAGGCATTCTGATACATTTGTGTTTATGGAGATAAAATATAGCTCACATGCTGTAGAAAGAATGATTCAAAGAAATATTACAACGCAAGATGTGGAGCTTCTGATTACAGATCCTGATGGAACAATTAAACAATCCAGGGATAAAATTATTTTCTACAGAAAGATAAAACGTCGAAAGGATAATCTAATGGCGGCTGTGACAGTTCTGAAAACCAAAAATAGTTATGAAGTCATCACTGTCATGGTTAATTTTGAGATCAATGTTTAAAGGAGAATCTTATGAAAATCTACCATAATTCAGACATTGATTATCTTTCCATCGATTTCAAAGATGAGGTCGAATCAAAATCTGAATACAAAGATGGAATCATTGTTCGATACGATAATGAAGGCCATGTTATAGGAATCGATATTACTGATTCGATGAAACTTTTTTCAAGTTCAGACCTTATGACTCTACAGGAAGCTTGTGAATTTCTGGGGATTTCTGAATCCACAATGCGGCGTAGAATCAGGGCAGGAAAGATTAAGTTTGTAAAAGACGGCAAGGATTACCGCTTCAAAAAACCTGAACTCATCAAACAGGCAGCTTAATGGTTCAACTCCATTTCCACGATGCGGTCCGCCAGGGCCAGGCTGGCCGGGCGGTGGGTGATCAGGATCACGGTGCGCTCTTCCAGCAGGTCTTTGCTTTGTGCAATGAAGCTGACTTCACCCTCGGGGTCGAACATGGCGGTCGCTTCATCCAGCACCAGGATGGGCGGGTCCTTGAGCAGGGTGCGCGCCAGGGACAGGCGCTGGCGCTGGCCGCCGGATAGCTTGATGCCCTGGTCGCCGATGATGGTGTCGTAGCCATGCGGTAGGTTTTCGATAAATTCATCTGCGCGGGCCGCTTTTGCGGCCTTTTTCATTTGTTCCGGATCCGCCAGGGGGTGGCCGTAGGCGATGTTCTCGGCCACGGTGCCGTTCAGGAGCAGGGTGTGTTGGGCGACCAGGCCGATTTGCTGGCGCAGGCTGCCCAGTTGCACCTGGCTGATGTCTGTGCCGTCGATCAGGATTTGGCCGCTGGCGGGTTCCATGAAGCGCATCAGCAAATGCACCAGCGTGGATTTGCCTGCGCCGTTGGGGCCGGTGAGGGCGATGGTTTCGCCGGCTTCGATCTGCAGGTTGAAGTTTTCGAGGATGGGTGGCCGCCCGGGGTAGGCGTAGGTGATGTCCTTGAATTCGATCCGGCCTGCCACGTGCTCGATGGGTTTGGTCGCTGTGTCGACCGGCTCGGGCTGTTCGGCAAAAAACTCCAGCAAACGCTCGGCCGCGCCGCGGGTGCGCATGACCTGGCCGTAAACGTTGGCCAGGCCGGCAAGCGGGCGCGTGAGCAACACCACGTAAAGAAGCAGGCTGACCAGCTCTGATGGCTGCAGCTGGCCGCTTTCCATGTGACTGATAGCTACCCCTAGCAGCAGCAGTGATCCGGCCCCAGCGAGCAGGCTGACGGCGGGAGAGAGCAGGGAGGACAGCCATATCTGGCGCCTGGATAGGGTGAGCAGCTCGGTATTGCGCTCGTCAAATCGCCTGGACTCCAGCGGTTCGCGCACAAAAGACTTGATCACCGGCATCAGGCCCAGGTTTTCGTTAACGAATGCGACCATGCCGGACCAGGATTTAATCCAGGCCGACGACAAGGGGCGGATTTTCCGGCCCAGCAGTTTCATGACGATGTAATAGGCCGGCATCAGCAGCGCCGCCAGCACGGCAATGGTTGGGTCCAGCCAGGCCATGATCGCGAAGGCGGCGAAAAAGGTCAGCACCAGCGGCAGCAGTTGCACCAGCGTGTCGGTGACAAAGCGGCTGATGATTTCGGCATCGCTGCTGAGCAGGGACAGGACATCGCCCTGTTTGCGCTCGTGGTAGAAAGGCCATGGGCAGGATCTGCATGTGCTCGTACACGCGGCTGCGCAGTTCGGCTGACATGAGGGCGCCGGTACTGCCGACCAGGTAGCTGCTGCTGAGGCTGAGCAGGGCTTTGATCACCATCAAGGCTAACCAGGCGAGCAGGATGAAACGGATGGAGAGGCCGCCGCTATCCGGGCCCGCCAGCAGCACCTGGGTGAGTTTGCCGGCGATCAGCGGGTTGAGCAGGGTAACAGCAGTGCCGGCCAACAGCAGGGCCACCACCGCCAGCAGGGTGCGGCGGTGGGGGGTGATGTATTTGAGGAGCTGGGAGTATCGCAATGGCCCGGGTGGTTTCGCTCATTTTGTGTTACTGGATGATAATCGAAAAAAGGAAGTTAAGCTGCAGGATACTGCTGGTGCTGCGGTAAGAGGTCGCCCGCAAGCGGGCTCTTACAGTGGGTGTCTTTGCTTTTCTTCTGTGGGGGTGAGCATTTTTAGAAAGTGCTTTGGTGTTATTACGGATGCCTGGCCTGGTGGATTTGCAGTTAGCATTTTGTCGCCAGTAACAAGAATGCTGCCTTGTTCACTGTTGAGTAACGACCAAAGGTGATTGTCACCCGGGTCAGGCGCGCCATCTGATGAGACCGGATCCCGCCAGACAGCATTCGCGGCAAGATCTTCGAGAATACAATCTATTTCCTTTGGATTGAGGCCGTGTAGCTGACTGATTTTGGGACGGGACAGCACTTGTTGATATTCGTCCAGCAAATCAGGAGACAACAGGTAGGGCAGGCGTCCGGAAAGCATGGCGTCCAGGATCCGGCAAACGGTGGCTTCGGGGTTATTCGTTATGAGGCCGGCTACAACTATATTGGTGTCGATAATAACCGTCGGCAGGTTCATTTACCCTGCCGGGCCTGGTGGGTTTCTTCCACTGCAAGTTTGATCGCATCATCCTCGCTCAATTGATTTTTGGCGCGGGCAGCCTGCACCAGTGCGCGCGCCTGCTGCCGCGTTTTGATGCCTCGATATCTCAGGCTCTCTTCGATGATGGCGGCAATGGGGCGATGTTGCCGTGCTGAAGCCTCTTTGAGAGCCTGGTGTGTTTCCTCACTCAGGGTAATTGTCATTCTGGGCATAGGACGCTTCGAGTATGTGGGTATGGTTTTATAGTGTAGCACCAGAGCACCATTGCACCAAATCTCGAATTCGCCAGGAGAGAGGAGGGCAAGGCACCTATGGTCCTTGCAGTTCTTGTGAGAGCGTCCTTGGGCGCGACAATCCCGGCAAGGCTAGCCGCTGAACTTGCCGCGCCGGATGCGTTCCGCTTCCATTTGCTCGACTTCACGTGATCCGGAAATGACAATTTCCGGGTTGGGCACGAAATCGATTTCCAGGTTGCCCCGCTCGTACGGCACTGAGTTCAGTATCGTGCGCATCGCGTTCAGGCGTGCTTCGTGCTTGTTGTTGGAACGGATGACCGTCCAGGGCGCGTGATTCGAGTGGGTGCGTTTGAGCATTTGGTACTTCTGGTTGGTGAAGTCATCCCAGCGCTCTTGAGCCTGTAAATCCACTTCGCTCAATTTCCACTGGCGCAAGGGGTCGTTTTTGCGGCGTTCGAAACGGCGCGCCTGTTCTTCTTTGGTCACACTGAAATACAGCTTCACCAGGATCGTACCCTGGCGAACCAGGTCTCGCTCAAAACCCACCACGCCCTTTATGAAGACTTTGTATTCTTCCGGTGTGCAAAAACCAAAAACCTGTTCTACCATCGCCCGGTTATACCAACTGCGATCGAACAGGATGACCTCACCGCCGCGCGGGAAGTGTTCAACATAGCGCTGAAAAAACCACTGCGTACGCGCCGCGTCACTCGGCTTTCCGAGGGCAACGACACGGTAGTGTTTCTCGTTCATATAACGCGCTACCCGGCGAATCGTTCCACCTTTACCGGACGCGTCACGCCCTTCAAACAAAATGATCATGCGGCGCTGGGTTTGTTCGAAGTATTTCTGCATCAGAATAAGCTCAGCCTGGTAAGGCTTCAGGCTTTTTTCGTTTGCTGCTGACTCGAGTGTTTTAAGGATCGTTTTGCTGCCGTACTGCTCGATCTTGTCGCGCAATGCCTCGCTTTCGCTAAAAATCTCTTCGGCACTTTTTGGCGGCTCGGGTTCGGGCTCAGGTGGTGTGATATCGGTTACTACGGAGGGTTTAATATCAACCGATTCGTCTGTGGGGGTGGTTGCTTGCTTCGTCACTTTAAGAGTCCTCTGAACTACCAGGGTAATGATTGTATCAATTACCTTTGCCAATAGGCACGTCTCAAGTCAAGGGGATTGGTGATGACGGGGCAGGCAAACGACCTCTTACAATGATAAATGTTGGGTTTTGATCTAGAATTTACGCCATGCAGATTCATAAAGAACAGAAGGTCAGTATTTCTCCGGAAGTGCTGTTCCAGGAAGTCAGCGGCGAGACTGTGTTGCTGGATCTTGCCAGTGAGAGTTATTTTGGGCTGGATGCGGTTGGTACGCGTGTCTGGGGCTTACTTGAGTCGGGCGCCAGTGTGGGTGACATGCTGGATGTGCTGCTGGATGAATACGAGGTGGAAAGGGACGTACTGGAAAAAGATGTGGGGGAGCTACTGGAAAAATTGCTGGAGGCAGGCTTGATCAAACTGTAAGAGCCCGCTTGCGGGCGAAACACAAATGGCTTGGTCGCCCGCAAGCGGGCTCTTACAATGAAGCTAGCTCCCACAGCGACCCAAAAATCATTTTCCACCTGCAAAAATAAGCAAACAATGCTAAATAAGTTAAAGACCTTTCATTCTCTAACCTTCGATCAAAAGCGCCTGTTTTTCCAGGCCTGGCGTTTGCTGGGCGTTATGCGCTTTGCCATCCTCGCTCTGCCGTTCAAGCGCCTGGTTGCAGGGCTTGAAGTTCATCGTGAAGTGCTGGTGCAGGCGCCGCTTGATGCAGGCGATTTGGCAACCGCCCACCAAATCGGCTGGGCCGTGCGCAAGGCAGCGCAATTTACTCCCTGGCAAAGCACCTGCCTGGTGCAGGTACTGGCCGCGCAGCGGATGCTGCAGCAACGGCATATTGCGGGTGCTTTTTACCTGGGTGCGGCTACCGGCGCTGGCGAGGATGAGGGGCAGGTGCTGTCCGCCCACGCCTGGCTGAAGTGTGACAATGAATTCATTACGGGAGAACCCGGGCATGAAAGGTTCACCGTGGTAACGACCTTCAATTGGCTGTGAGAGCGTTGCTGGGCGCGAAAAGCGATTATTAATCAGGAGCATTTGTTGTCGAAGCGGTCGCCCGCAAGCGGGCTCTTACAGGAGCTTGCTTTGATTTCCTACAGGTGGGTGATGCTGCTTGTGTCATGATTATTGGTGCTGGCAGGTAATGATATATACTATTTGGTATATATCATTTAGCTGACCGGGAATGACATCATGAAAACAGCAAAAATTTTCAAGAACGGCCGTAGCCAGGCCGTGCGCCTGCCCAGGGAATTCCGCTTTGACTGTGACGAAGTGTTTGTTCACAGGCAGGGCGATAAAGTCATCCTGTCGGCGAAAGAACCCGGTTGGGATGAATTTTTTGATTCGGCGTCCGTTTTTGGTGAGGACTTTCTTTCCGGGCGGGAAGATCTGCCGCCCCAGAAAAGAAGCTTTCCCTGATGTACATGCTGGACACTAACATTTGTATCTATGTACTCAACCACCATTCGGACCGATTGCGGTATAAATTCAAGGCGGTGAAGAATTTGTGCATTTCCGCGGTGACTTACGCCGAGTTGTGTTTCGGGGTTGAAAACGGTAAGCCTTCATTGAAACGCCAGCGCAGTGAACAGCTCGACGAATTTGCGCGCCTGTTGCTGATTTAAACGCTGGGTCAGGACGTCGGCTGGCACTATGGGCGTGTTCGTTCGCAGTTAAGACAGGCGGGCAGGCTATTGGCAACAATGACCTGTTCATCGCAGCGCACGCACTGAGCCTGGGGGCGGTACTGGTGACCAACAACGTTCGGGAATTCACGCGGGTGCCCGACCTGACGGTAGAGAACTGGCTGTAAGTTCTTTTACAGGTTAATCCGGAGTTCTGGCGTGGTTTTGATTTAACGCGCCAGTGCTAAAGTTTTGTCTGCGCTATTACAACAGTGCATTTACTCTCGCAGCACATATAAAGTCGTTCTCACTGAGACCACCGATCGCGTGGGTCGTGTAACACACTTCGCAATAGTTGTAGCCCGCTGAAAAATCGGGGTGGTGGTCCTGCGTGTTGGCGATCTCAGCCATGGCGTTGATGAAGACCATGGTTTCGTGGAAGTTCCTGAAGCGGAAGCGGCGGCGGATTGCTTTGCCGTCTGCAGTCAACTCCCATTCCTTTACTTCTTCCAGGTTTGTATTTGTTTCCTCCGGCGTCATCGGTGAGACACCGCCTTCGCAGGGTTTGCAGTGGCGTTGGGACAGGGCGCCTTTATCCGTCATGTGTTGCTCCTTTATAAAGAGCCCCTTCGGACGGGCCCTGTTGAATTATAGAACATGCTGCAAGAGCGACCGCTTACAGATTTATTTGCAATCCGTTTAGAATATCTATATCAATAGATCACGTAGAGGGACAAAAATTTGCACTTAAAGATTAATATGTGGTATAAACATTTCGTCACAGGGAAATTGACGAGAAGAATATGCCTCAATGGATAGAACAGACCTTAGAATCCTTGCGGAGTTGCAAGCCGATGGCACGCTCTCCAGCCAGGCTCTCGCGGAAAAGGTTGGATTGTCCACCTCGCCATGCTGGAGACGAGTTAGAAAGTTGGAGGAAGACCGGGTAATTTCTACCACAGTAGCGATACTGGACCCGGAGAAAATTGGGCTGGACGTGATCGCCGTAGTGGCGGTTGCTTTGGAGGACCGCCACCCTGACTCGGTCAGGCAGTTTGACGAAATGGTCGCCAACCGCCCGGAGATACTGGAATGCTATGCCATGAGTGGCCAGCATGACTACCACATGAAGGTGGCATGCAAGAGCATCCGGGCGTACGAGGTACTGCTACGAGAGCACATTATGGCCTGTAAAGCAGTTGATTATGTGAATACGAGTTTTGTTTTGCGCAGTAAGAAATACACCACTGCGTTACCGTTGGATGAATAAGTAGGCAAGAGCTGGAGTTGGAGAGGAACACCAGTTTCGTAATGCAACGGAAATGCAGGTGGCGACCAGGGACGGTCAAATATTCAAGACTTGCGCAAGAGTGTTGCGAAAGGAGCGGCCAGGGAGGCCGCGTTACCACCAGGGATGGTTCTATTTTGGTGGAGTGATGTAGCCAGGAAGGCTACAAATTGAAAAGACCATGGATGGTCATTTTCAGATCGATTGGGTGGTGAGATTGCCAGGAATGGCACTAGAGGCAGCCAGGGAGGGCTGGCGCGCCTCAACCACCCGGTCCATTGAACCAGATTGTAGATAGGAAAGAATCCAACCAGATATCCCGGGAGCTGCTACCTGGGACATCTAACGAGACTGCCGGGGCTTATGCCCCGGTTTTTTTATCTTAGCGACAGCCGGTCGTAGCTATTCAGGGAAATTCAACCTCCGGGTGGGGGAGGAGCTTCATGAATATCTCGCAATTGAATCATTGAGAGTTGGTGACAGCCTCAATCAATACTGTGTAAAAGCCCTGAAAGAGAAAGTTGGGAAGGTTTAGCGCTTTTGTTATTCTTAAACTATGGAAAACCCCGCTGCACGTAATATCCCGCCGGCCATCACGCGGCACAGCTACTGGTTATTGGTTCTGCTTCCGCTGCTGATGCCGGCCAGTTTTGCGTTGCGCGACTGGCCCGGTATGTCTACGTTGTTTGCATGGATGCCCCTGGTGGTCCTGTATGGCTTGTTGCCGCTGCTCGACTTGTTGATTGGCCGGGACTCGGTGAATCCGGAATTGGGAAAGGGCGGCATTTATCCCGATGTTTTGATTCCCGTGGCGGCTGCTTTTGTTTTTCTGCCTGTGCTTGCCTGGTCGGTGTGGGTTGCCGGGAATCTTTCCGGTGAGTGGTCAATTGCGGCCCTGGTGGGGTGGACGGTATCGTTGGGAGATATTGGCGGCATTGCTGCAATCAATGTGGCCCATGAACTTATCCATCGGCGGAATAGGGCTTTGCAGGGGCTGGGGGGCTTGCTGCTTTCCAGTGTTTTGTACCCGGGTTTCAAGCTGGAACATCCCAGGTGGCACCACGTAAAGGTGGCTACGCCGGATGATCCGAGTTCAGCGGCAAGGGGGACGACGGTCTATACGCAGGTTCCCAGGGCAATGGTGCTCAACACCATACAGGCATGGCGGTTGGCGGCGGGTGATGCCGCGAAAAAGGGCAGGGCGGCGCCCTGGATCTGGCATGAATTGACCGCCTGGTGGCTGGTCAGTCTGTGCATGGCACTGCTCGCGGCATATTTTACCGGTATGACGGGGCTTGTTGTGTTCCTCTGCCAGGGCCTGGCTGCAATTTCCCTGCTGGAAGTAATCAACTACATCGAACACTACGGCCTGCGGCGGAAGCTGATCCGGGAAGGGCGTTATGAGCCGCCTGCGATCAGGCATTCGTGGAATGCTGACTCCTGGCTTAGCAATATCATTCTGATCCAGTTGCAGCGTCACCCGGACCATCATGTGCACCCGCGCCGGCCATTTACGCAGTTGCAGAGCATTCATGAAGCGCCGCAACTGCCCTTTGGATATGCAGTGCTCAGCCTGGTTGTTTTTTTTCCGCCGTTGTGGCGAAAACTGATTCATCCGCGCTTGCTATGAGGGCTCTTACGGTGTGGTAATGTTGACATTGCGGCGGGCCAAAAGGATAATGCGCTGCCTCTGAAATGCGCCCGTAGCTCAGTTGGATAGAGTGTCTGGCTACGAACCAGAAGGTCGGGAGTTCGAATCTCTCCGGGCGCGCCAGTTTGGAAAAAAAGCCGTTCAGTTTTGGACGGCTTTTTTTGTCTCGAGGAAAGGGTTCGGACCTCCTGGCTCTATTTCCTGCCGGCCAGCATCTCCCATAGTCCACGGGGAGAAATTATGGGCAGCCCATCAATGCTCCGTAGTATTGAAAGGGCCTTGTCTCCGGTAACGAAAACATCAGATTTTGCAGAAAGCGCTGCAGCAATGTGGGGTTCATCATCCGGATCCGGCAATAATGGTGAAGGGCGGTTCCCTGAGACCAGAACAGCCTCTCTTTTGAGCAGGGCGATGAACCCGTTTGTTACCGATTCTGACTGGCCCAGTTTTTCCGGGAGGATACGTTCAAGTTCCTTGATTATTGAGTCTGATATAAGCAATTCATGAGATTGCAACACAACTTCAAAAAGTTCTGCGCAGAGTCCCCGGGTAGCCAACGCAGCCGCCAATACGTTGGTATCGAGAAATATTTTCACGAAATTTCGTTGAAAATATCTTCATCACTCACATAGCCGGCAGCTTCAGCCAGTGGAAGGGCCTTGCGACGGAGTTCCCGAAAGCGTTCTACAGCGATGCGTTTACGTAACATATCTCTTGCCAGGTCACTTTTTGTTCGGTGTTGGGCCCGGGCGAGTTGCTCCAGGTCCTCCTCGAGTTTGTCGTCAATACGAATCGTCAATGTTCCCATTGCAGTCTCAGTTTAGTTGCATCCGTTGTATTACATTGTAAGACAATTACTTGTGTTTCTGTAGTCAATAATCTTTCGGCGTACTTTATGGCGGTGATAGAAGATTTTTACGGTAATAAGGCGTTGACGAATCCGGTCTAAATCCGTAACATTGCCCGGTTGTAAACCAAGTCGGGGTGTAGCGCAGCCTGGTAGCGCAACTGCTTTGGGAGCAGTGGGTCGGGAGTTCGAATCTCTCCACCCCGACCAGTTTAATGAAGCGCCCGTAGCTCAACCGGATAGAGCACCGGCCTTCTAAGCCGGGGGTTGCAGGTTCGAGTCCTGCCGGGCGCGCCATAACTACCGGGGCACGAAGTGCTCTATCCGGCTGAGCTACGGGCTCAACCGGGGCATAAACAGGATGGGGCACCAGCCTTCTAAGCCGGGGGTTGCAGGTTCGAGTCCTGCCGGGCGCGCCA
>PVMK01129018.1_pt1 | contig 11113 bp, 12 predicted proteins | sample 1853481 | NCBI WGS metagenome assembly PVMK01 (sample SAMN08533507, study PRJNA380276) | Marine sediment metagenome, whole genome shotgun sequencing project. | reverse complement strand
TCAAGGGCTGCAACGCCGTATTGGAGCATCTGGGTCGCTCCCTTCGGGCGAGCCGTGAAGCGGTCGTTCGCGGTGTTACGCCTCTGGTCAAGGACGAGCCATTGCCGGCGAGACGTGCCTTCGGCAACTGCTCCCTGCGTTGCTCTACCTCCTGCATGGCCCAGGCCAGCCTCTCGACCGTTTCCCGGTCTCACCTTCTCCCTGCAGTCGTGCGCCCAACTACTTCACGACTCGCTGAACCCAACAATTCAGGCTTGACACTACACTAGCACGTTTTTTGGCGTGTCGATCGTAATCACCCTGGTCAACAGCACCCTTCCGTTACATTTGTTGTACAGTGGTGTTAACGATCAAGAAAAATAATATCGCTTATTAGCTGTAACAACTTCATATTATTTCTTAAATATCTTGGACAACGAGAAAATAAACCTATGAAAAATAACCTTAAAAGCCTCATGAGCCTGATATTCGGGCTATGTTTTTTCCTGTGTGCTTCAAATATTTCCGCTCAACTGAGCGCGACCGAACTTGCCAGAATATTTGCGTCAGATGCAGCTTCCGGCGACAGCTATGGATTTGATGTCGATGTGGATGGTGACCGGGCTGTTATTGGAGCCCGTTTTTACGACGATGATGGTGGTGGTTCAGGTGCAGTTTATGTGTATTTAAGAGATCCTGAAACTAAAAAGTGGCAAGAGGAAACCAAACTGGTTATGACGGGTGCTGCCGCGGGCGACAACTTCGGAAGCAGTGTAGCCATAGACGGCGATACGATCGTCGTGGGCGCCCCGCAGGATGACATCAATGTGGGGTCTGATTTTCATGGGTCAGCACATGTTTTTACCCGGAGCCCCGGGGGATGGGATGCTGGTGAAGAGCTATTGCCACTGGATGCAGATACCGCCTAGCAAAATTATGGTATTTCGGTAGATATTGATAATGGCTTCATTGTTGTCGGCGTTGCTTATGACAATGACATGGGTGCTGCTTCCGGATCAGCCTATGTTTACGAATTAGCTGCAGGGGTCTGGCAAAAGGCAGGAAAATTGTTACCACCGAGTACAGAAAACAACCAGAACTTTGGTTGGTCAGTCGCAATTGACATGGATACGGACACCATCGTTATAGGTGCTCCCCATTGGACTGCTTCAGGAGTGGGCTCCGCTTATGTGTTTACCCGTTCGGATTCGTGGGTTAATCCGACATCATCAAAATTACCGGTAACTGACAATCTGACTGCCGATCAATTTGGCTGGTCAGTAGCGGTTTCGGGCAATATTGCAGTCGTCGGTGCCAATATGGATGATGACGCAGACAATGGGGATAATTCCGGTTCGATCACTGTATTCGATCGCTCATCGGGTGACTGGATCAACCAGGACAAATTGCTGGCTTCCAATGGCGAACAAAATGACCGATTTGGCTCTGATGTAGCGACCAACGGTGAGGCAGTCATCGCCGGTGCCTTTCAAAATGGGTCATTTAACAGAGGCAGTTTTTATACTTTTTCCAACCCAGGCAGCGGTTGGGCGGAAGACGGGGTGATATGGCCTGCATCAAGTGCACAAGACGTTTCAACTGTCCAGCAATTTGGCACTTCGGTCGCGCTGGATGGCGGGATGTTAATTGTCGGCGCACCTACATCAGATATTTATAACGGTTCAGCTTTTGTATTTGGGACAGGCGTCACATTTGTTTACGGCTTGAATGCCACTTCCATTCCCACGGCTGACGGTAGCGATTACCTCGTGATCCAGTCACCGTCTGGCACCTACCTGACAAATGCCTCCGCAGTTGACCCGGCCACACTTGGAACGCCGCCCCCGGGCGTCAGCTTCCCTTTGGGCGCCCTTTCATTCAATGTGGAAGGGATAACTCCGGGCGCTGCAATTGAGGTCGAGATTCTGTTTCCGAAAGACGTTTCGGTGTCGAGCTACTTCAAGTACAGCGACCACTGGTACGAGTTTTCCGGTGACGGCACCACGGGCGCGATCTTGACACCCGGCAAAGTGACACTCAAGTTGGTCGACGGCGGCCGCGGCGACCACGACTTTAACGACAATGGGGTGATCGTAGATCCCGGCGCCTTAGGCGCCGTAATCATCACCGATACGCTTTTTGAGGGTGGCTTTGAGGACTAGTTTTGATCTTTGGATCCAGCAGATTGCTGCCATTAGAATTACATGATGGCTAGCATCAGGGAGACCTTTTACCAGTTGACCGGAGACGGCTAATGGGTGACCTCAAACATCTCAATGCTACCTTAACACTTGAGCGACCTGATAGTTTGGCGGTGCCATCTGGATCAGCTACCTACTTCGCGACGGGGGGTGCCCTGACTTTTTTTAACGGGTTTAAAATGGCGTACAATCAAGAAACACAAAACGGGAGAGTCAAATGACCATTACGCTACTACAACTATGGATGCCAATCGTCCTCGGTACGTTTCTGGCATGGATCGCGAGCGCCCTCATTCACGTCGTGGCCAAGTATCACAATTCTGATTATCAAGCACTATCGAATGAGGAAGAAGTCATGACGGCCGTTAGAAACGGTTCACCAAAACTTGGAATTCATACTCTTCCCTACTGCGCTGAAATGTCCGAAATGAACAAGCCGGAGGTCCAGGAAAAATTCAATAAGGGGCCTGTCGCTATTCTTACTGTGTTTCCAAGCGGCCTGCCGAACATGGGCAAGCTGATGCCTCAACAGATCGGTTTTTTCCTGGTTGGCTGCATATTGATTGCGTACTGCGCCACACAAGTGCTCACAGCGGGTGCGGATTATATGGTCGTATTTCGTTTTGTCTCTACCGTCGGCTTTCTGGCTTTTGGCTGGGCCACTATTCCGATGAGCATTTGGTACGGACACCCTTGGTCCACCACCGCGAAATACTTATTTGATGCATTGATTTATGCTTTAGTGGTTGCGGGATCATTCGCTTGGTTGTGGCCGGTCTGATCTGAAAAAAGGGGCCAGGCGGGCACCTGATGACCCACTCCCCCGGGTTTGAGGAAACCACACTTGCGTATTTGGCTACGGAAAACGACAGCCAGCACAGGATTTCGAATTCATATCCAAAACCGGACCGGATGGTGCGATGTCCGCTTCGGCCGCATCGATGGCGCGCTACATGCTCGCGCATCTGAACGAGGGTGAGCTTGACGGCGTGCGAATACTCCAACAGGCGACTGCAGAGAAAATGCAGCGAACGCTATTCACCAGCGCCGGCACCAGCGCTGGAGAACGAATCGGTTTTTTCAGCGGGCTGGAATGGATTGAGATCATATCCGGGCTCGGCCTGATTACCGTCATTGGGATCATTACGGGTGCATCGCTGCGACGCTTGCCATTAACGCGATTTGCCTGTCTTTCAAAATAAGGAATCACTACTGTCCCGTTAAGAACTTAAATAAACAGGCCTGAATCCCTCTGTTTTGTTACAATGAAATCACGACAAGTCATTGTAAAACAAAAAGGAAACAGGCCATGGCTCATTATAACACCGTGTTCTCACAACTGCTGAAACTGATCCCGAGACATGAATTTGAAAGCCTTGCAAAACAGCACCATTCTGGGCGCTCATTCCGATCAGCGTCTCGATGGTCACAGTTTGTAACTATGGCAATGGGACAATTATCAGGTCGAAATAGTTTACGAGATATTGTTGAAAATATTTCTGCGCAAGCCCATCGTCTTTATCATCTGGGCAGTGCCGGCAATTCCCATTGAATGCGACGTATCCATTCCCCAATCAATATGACAGGACTGCGTGCTGTCCAATTGCCAGAGCAAGGTCATTCCGGTATTAACCCCATCATAGATAAGATAAGGTCCTTTCAGCACATCCGCGTGTACCGGACCCAGGAAGATCAGCATCAGCATGCTGGTCAATACAATTTTTATCGTCAACTGTTTGCCTGGCATGATACTTAGTCTTTACACCTGCACTCCGAAGATTGCAATGATCTATGTAATTGTTATACAAGCATATTTAATTCATAATATTGACTGAATTAATTCAGTGACACGCGGTTTTGAAAACAGCATCAATAACTGATGGAAGATACCTGCGGCAACCGCAATGGCGGCATAATCCATTTCGGCAAGGTACTGCATCGACCCGGCAAATCCGGTTATTTTGCTGTACCCAGTGACTGGTTAATCTGCACCAGCAGTTTGCGTGCATCAAAAAACTGAGGCTGCAGGAGTATCGCCTGTTCCAGGTGAGCTTTGGCTTCAAGTAACCTGGGCCGGCTGCCTGGATAAAGCCGGAGCAGCATAACAGCTCGCTGAAACTCTTTTAGAAAATCACTCTTTTGGCCGGCTATGCTTGTCTCGAAGTGCTGCCTCGCTTCATCCCTGCGCCCCGCTAGAACGTACATTTCCGCCATCTGAAAATGAGCCATGGCGCCCCATTTCTTATTTCCTAACGCGGGAAGAAAAACCTTTTCAGCTTTATCGTATTGCCCGAGATGCCCATAAGCAGTTCCGCAACGGCTGCGTAAATGTGGCTTTCCTCTCAAGTAACGGGCATGCAAGTCACAAAGCTCCGCTGCACGCCTGTAGTTTTTTTCCTGAATCTGGACGCCAACAAGAGGATCCAGAATCTGACGTTTCATTACGATTTTTTCATAATCCCGCTCAAACAGGCGAACATCGCTGGACCAGTCTGCGTTTCTGGCCCAGGTCAGTGGTGTAAGAAGGAGCGTAACAATCACTACCGGAACCACAGCCATCCGGAAACCAAGTCGCTGCACCAACCACCGGAGCCCAAATGCGAGGATGATTATAATCCCCACTGAGGGAAGATAAAGGTACCGTTCCGCGAGTGCCGGGGATGCACTCAACTCACCAATGATCCGACTGGATGGCAGGATAGCGATGTAGAAAAAGGCCAGCCCTGCTATCAGCCCGATGCGTTCTTTCATGAGGCCTGCAAAAGCAATGCCTAACAGCAATAACTGCAGCGCCAGGGCCGCCCACTGATTCACTTCCGGTGGGTTGTGATAAATTTGAAGCGGATACGGCCACAACATGATTTTCAGGGAATCAAACCAGACTCCGACTGCGGGGAGTACACGCCCGCGATCATAGCTCATGCCGTATTCAGCCAGGTCCGTCAGTTCGCTCAAAGTCTTGGACACGGGCGCCGCCACCTCTTCTGCCACTCCCACTGGTACCTCCACTGGCACTTCCAGGGCATTGGCCCGCAGGGCAAGATAAATCCCCATTGGAATCAGGAGAAAAAATACCGGAATGCACTTGCGTAGCCTTTGTAAGAAATTCCCGGGGGTCGTAATAAACAGCAACACAACGACAATCGCAGGCATTGTGGCGCCGCTCTCCTTGCTCAGCATGGCCAGGAAATAAACCAGGCTCAAGCCGAACCAGGCCAGTTTTGTCCGGCGATCATGGATATTAAGGAACCACCAGAGGCCACCCACAACGCCCAGGGTAACCAGCATCTCAGACCGATTGAAAATCGAGTTAACAACCTCGGCATGTACCGGGTGTACGGCAAAAACGACTGCCGCCAGCAGTGCGAGATGCCCGGACTGGAGCACGGGACCACCACTGGCAATCAACAAGTGCCGAACAAGCCCATAAACCAGCACAGTGGCTATGATATGAAGCAGGATATTACTGAGATGGTAACCGGCGCTCCAGTCACCGAACACGAAGACGTCTATCGCCATCGAAACCAGCAGCAATGGCCGGTAGAGCCCAACATTTGCTCCGCCAACCGACCACAGGCTTTCAGTAAAAAACCTTAGCAGACCCGCCAGACCAAGGCCTGTAAAGCGCTCGCTGACTGCAAAAAACTTGTCATCAAATACAAGTGTATCCGGCCAGGCATTTGCATAGGCGGCAAAGGAGACAAAGACCAAAAACATCAGCGCTAGCGCATGGGGCCGGATCGCCCCCTTCTCGACCGGCTTGGCTGGTAATTTTATCTGCGCTGGCACTGTTCTTTTTTGGGCTGATGTACGCACACGTTTTCCTTTACGTACTGCTGACCGCTTTGCGCGAGAATCTCCTGACTTCGACATCGCCAAAGTCTACGAACATCACCAGTACTCTTCAAGGAATATGAGAGTCATAACCTCATTCCACCATCAATCTCAATGTAGCACCCGTTGACAAAATCATTTTCCATCAGGTACTGGACAGTATGAGCAATTTCATTGGGCTCAGGCTGCCTTGTCAAGTGAGTCAACTAGTGTTCTGTCAAGCCTGACAGACCTTCGCCTTGCCCTGAGAATTCTGAATATTGACTCTCGGGTCTCCTGGCCAGGGCGTTTTGTAAACCCTGTGACTGGTTCCTGATTTTCGTGGCTGCTCAAAGAAATGATCACAGACTTTGGCGAGGTCGTTGAATCGAATCCCTTTTGGGTTTCGGCGCAACTTCGCCAGAATATCTTCAATTGAAGTCACCAAATATGATACCAATATTGATATCATTATCAAGATGGGCTGAAGCCCCTGTGATTAGGGCAGGAATATTTAGGGTCAGTGTAAAAACTATTGGGGCTGTACTATCAGGCAGATGTTTTTTTTCGGTCCTCTTTTTAGAAATCCGACAAAGGATATACGGAAATTTATGGTTATATTTGTGGACATTGCTTCCAATCTGAATATATTCCCAAATATTCTTCTCCTAATTCTCTGAAAAAACATTAATCCTTCCTTTACACTCTAACCACTTACATTCCAACATCTCGCCGCTTCATTGGCGGAAATCGGCCGTATGTCCAGCTTCGCCACAACCACTCAAATGGACCAAAGTTGAATCTGTCCATCCACCATCGGCTTGCGAGCATTTGCACGGGCAGCAGTGCCACGACGATCAACAGACCCACTGCCGGAAATACTTGTCCGTAGAGGCCTAAACCCCATTGATAGCTGATCAATGCGCTGACAAAACCTGTAAACAGGTAGTTCGTCAGGGCCATGCGCCCGATCGGGGCAAATGCGGTCAGCCGCGTTTTCCACTTCTCTCGACCGGTAATCAATGTAATTGCAGCCACATATCCCATCCCAAGAAACGGCATTCCGAAAGGCCAGGCAAGGAGATCCATTACGAGTGAATAGTGAACCGAGGATTCGTCGCCGAGCCCAAAATTCTTCATTGCGACCCACATGGCACAACCGAAAAAACCAATACCAAGAAGCCAGGGTGACGCTTTCCTGGCAATGGATAGCCGGATTTCACGATCCCGGATCGCACCCCGCCGTGCGACATACAGACCGAGCAGCATCAACCCCAGAATGGCGATATCGTTTAGATAGTATCGCCAGTCCGCTAATTCCTCCCAAAGATGCAGGATCGTCCAAGCGGAAATTTCCAGGAAGCTACCATCGCGTTGAACCGATTCTGCCGACTCGTGAATTTCGTCAATCAACATTGGCGGAAATCGGCCGTATGTCCAGCTTCGCCACAACCACTCAAATGGACCAAAGTTGAACCTGTCCAGCCACCATCGGCTTGCGAGCATTTGCACGGGCAGCAGTGCCACGACGATCAACAGACCCACTGCCGGAAATACTTGTCCGTAGAGGCCTAAACCCCATTGATAGCTGATCAATGCGCTGACAAAACCTGTAAACAGGTAGTTCGTCAGGGCCATGCGCCCGATCGGGGCAAATGCGGTCAGCCGCGTTTTCCACTTCTCTCGACCGGTAATCAATGTAATTGCAGCCACATATCCCATCCCAAGAAACGGCATTCCGAAAGGCCAGGCAAGGAGATCCATTACGAGTGAATAGTGAACCGAGGATTCGTCGCCGAGCCCAAAATTCTTCATTGCGACCCACATGGCACAACCGAAAAAACCAATACCAAGAAGCCAGGGTGACGCTTTCCTGGCAATGGATAGCCGGATTTCACGATCCCGGATCGCACCCCGCCGTGCGACATACAGACCGAGCAGCATCAACCCCAGAATGGCGATATCGTTTAGATAGTATCGCCAGTCCGCTAATTCCTCCCAAAGATGCAGGATCGTCCAAGCGGAAATTTCCAGGAAGCTACCATCGCGTTGAACCGATTCTGCCGACTCGTGAATTTCGTCAATCAACATTGGCACCCCGGATTCGAGCGGTGGCCAGTAGGTCGGAATGATCGATCCGAATAACGTGCCGATTACAAAGCAGGTGATGGCAGCGATAAATATTTTGCGCGGCGGCAACTTGTAAAATAGCAGGAGACCAAGCCCGAAAATTGCATAGTCAACCAGAATCCAGGCAGGCAGCGTACACGCATTGGCCACGACACCGATCATCAGGAGACCGCTTAGCCGCCGTAGCCAGAACGAGGCAACGCTCACATTGTTCGCTATTCTGCGCTCCGCCTGGACATAGAATCCGATGCCGAACAGAAAAGAAAAAATAGTAATGAATTTTCCATTCGCAAATAGATTTACAAATACCAGCGAAGCGAAATCGGCTGTCCCGGGTTGTAAATCGCTGAACAGGTCTGCCCACCTGATGTCCGCGGTCATGTTGACAGCAAACATGCCGAAAATCGCGATGCCACGAAGAATATCGAGCAGCTCAACGCGTTGCTTTATGGGAAAGAAATTCATCACACTACCTCGAAGAGCACGGACACTCATATCTCATCCATTTCCTATAAAACAGAAACCATTAGATGCCAGCCTTCATTGTAGCCTCATCTTGGATAACCGCCTGACTCGCACGGGTTCCATTGAGGTCCAGACTGACGGAACAAGCGGACGATCTCTTTTTACTGACGGTGGCGGCAATTCTGGATTAGGAATAGACTGTTTTTGCAATAGATAGAGGATTTTCCGCCTATGACCAATCTCGCTCAAAAAACGCTTGGCGCCATACTCTACCCGAACTTTGAATTGCTGGATCTTTATGGCCCCCTTGAAATGTTCGGAAGCCTCGAGGGTGCCTGTCGGATTATCACCGTGTCGGATCGGGCCGGGGCGGTCGCCTCCACACAGGGGCCACAGACTGTGGCCGAATATGGCTACGCTGATTGCCCTCCACTGGATCTGATTCTGCTGCCTGGCGGAATCGGTACGCTGGCTGAACTGGAGAATGAGAATTTGCTGACCTTTCTACGCGAGCGGTCAGAAACAGCCGAATACACCATGTCAGTCTGCTCCGGCTCGGCCATTCTCGCCCGGGCCGGTCTATTGGACGGACGCCGCGCAACCTCCAACAAACAACTTTTCAAATTGGCGACAATGCAAAGTGACAAAGTTAACTGGGTGGAACAAGCGCGTTGGGTGGAAGACGGTACATTTGTCACTGCCTCGGGCGTCTCTGCCGGTACCGATATGGCACTGGGCGTGATCGCCAATCTATACGGTGAGGACAAGGCACAATCTATTGCTGATTTTGCCGAGTACCAGTGGCACAGGGATGCCGATAGCGACCCTTTCGCGAAGTATCTCAACGCAATGGATCTCAACGCCCTTGTTCAGGGTATGGACTGAGAAATAGGTCAGGACACCCATCTTTCATCAATAATTCTACACCCTGGATTCAATGATCATCAGGGCAAATGCCCTGGTAACGCGAAATACGCCATAAGCAATCACGTCAAACAGGAATTCGAGATCTGATACCTCAGCTTCAATCAAGGGATCAATCAAGATTTGGCAGCCCATCAAATCTACTGGCATTCACTCCAGCACTTTACTCTGACCCCATTCTTCCTACAGGAACTGTTCATCCAGGATCCGGTCTTCGAGTGAATGTTCGGGGTCGAACATCAATTTGAGGGTAATCTCCTTGTCCTCGAACACGTCCACGATAACCACGTTACGGACTTCATGGGCATCGGCAGTGGCGCTGACGGGACGTTTGTAATTCTCCAGGATTTCAAAGCGGATACGTGCGCTGGAGGGTAGTACAGCGCCTCTCCACCGGCGTGGCCGGAATGGCGAAATGGGGGTCAGCGACACAGCCTCAGTGCCCAGAGGGAGGATTGGCCCTTGCACGGACAGGTTGTAGGCGGTGCTGCCGGCAGCGGTGGCAACCAATACCCCGTCACAAATCAGTTCCGCCACCTTGACCGAGCCATTGACAAGAATACGAATATGCGCTGCCTGGTTCATTTGTCTCAGCAGGGCAACCTCATTGATGGCCAGGGCCGTGGACTCGTTGCCGCCTTCGGTTACGGCAATCATGCGCAGGGGATTCAGGCCGACACAGTTAGCAAGGCCGAGACGTTCCAGGAGGCCATCTTCACGATACAGGTTCATCAGGAAACCGACATTGCCGATTTTCATGCCGTAAACCGGCAGGTTGACCGGCAGCAGGCGATGCAGCGTACGTAACATGAAGCCATCACCACCCAGGGCGACGACAACATCAGCCTGATCTGCCTCACACTGACCATAGCGTGCCTGCATTTCCGCCAAAGCCGCATGTGCCGCATCGGAATTGCTCGCTACAAAATGAATTTTGCCCGCAGTAAAAGTCCTGGTGCTTTCGTCAGTCATGCTGTTTCATTGACCAGTTGCGCCAGCGACCGGACGGCAACCGCAACGGTGGCATAGTCCATTTCGGCATGGTTTCGCATATCATGCATCATGTCCATGGGCCGTTGGACACAACTCCTGTTTTTTTCGATCCAGGCGGCCACCGGATCAGGTTCATCCCCGGCCGCCTGGAGAATCCGTTCAACCAGGTGGTTGTGCTGTGTGAACAGTTCATCGCGGAGATTGGACCGTGCCTGTGCATGCCATTGCCCCAGCACTTCCAGGGATTCCAGTTGCCGCATCAACCATCTCAGGTTCAGTGAATCGCCCAGGCCTGAAAATACCTTTGCGACCATTACTACATTTGTACCCCGCCGGGCGGCAATTTCAACCACGTCCAGGGCTGGAAATACGTAATCCAGCATCACCGTACGGGTGGCCAGTGACTTGGAAAAACCACCATCCATGTAGGGCTGGATATGACTGTGCAAGGTAATGATGTATTCCTCAGGTATGGTTTTCTGCATCGAGCGCTTCAATTCGTGCATGCCGGGAGCCAGGCGGTCCACCATCTCCTGAATATCGAGGTTACTTCCCGGCAGGTTCAATAACCAGCGGGTGGCCTGCCGGAGCAGGTTCCACATCTTGAG
>PVMK01122723.1_pt1 | contig 11113 bp, 13 predicted proteins | sample 1853481 | NCBI WGS metagenome assembly PVMK01 (sample SAMN08533507, study PRJNA380276) | Marine sediment metagenome, whole genome shotgun sequencing project. | reverse complement strand
AGACAAATGTGATCTAATTCCACCAAAAGTTTATTCAATGATAGATGGATGGATTAGGGAATCACTGCCTGAACTTGTAAACAACATCTTGTCTTTACCTGATGGTACTGAACGAGATCATGCAAAACGAGTTTTAAGACAAAAAATGGATTCTCTTGTCGATAAAAACCTCAAAGGAGCATTATATTCAATATGTAGAAGTCTCAAAATACTAAACTTAGCTTCTTCATAGGTATAATCTCCATAGTTTTATATTATGCTCAAAGAAAATTTTGGACATAATGGAATATGTTTATGCTGCTTTACTACTTCACAAGCTAAAAAAGGAAGTAAATGAGGTCAACATCAGCTCAGTTGTAAAAGCATCTGGCGCTGAGGTAAACGATGCACAAGTAAAGGCAATGGTAGCAGCCTTGGCTGATATCAATATTGAAGATGCAATCAAAGCCGCCCCAGTTGCAGTCGCAGCAGCACCTGCAGCAGCAACAGCAGAGGCAGCAGGTGAAGAAAAGAAAGAAGAAAAACCAAAAGATGATGGCAAAACAGAAGAAGCTGCCATGGAAGGACTATCCTCACTATTTGGCTAGAAACACCCTCTTTTTCAAAATTTAATTTTAAACTTTTTTAATCAATCTTAATTAGCAATAGCTATACCTTGATTATGATTGGTTGATTTTTCAATTCCATCTGAAGTTTTCATTTATGTTTTAGATCTGTTCGGAACAATGGCTTTTGCCGTTACTGGAGCCTTCAAAGCAATAGAGCACAAATCTGATTTTGTTGGAATCATTCTTCTTGCTACAATTACTGGAGTCGCAGGTGGAACAATTCGCGATGTGGTAATGGGGAAATTTCCAAATTCCATTTCTGATCCCACATATGTCATAATTACAGTAGCATCAGGTGTATGCATCTTTTTTTTGTATTCTAGGTTGAAAAAACACTGGAATCTATTTTTAAAGTTTGATGCTTTTGGTTTGGGAATATTTACGATAATTGGTGGAACTTTTGCTTACAATATGTTTGGATTAAATTTTTTGGCAATAATATTTGCAGGAATATTAACTGCAGTTGGAGGAGGTATTCTAAGAGATGTATTTGTAATTCAAGTTCCTATGGTATTTGTAAAAGAGCTATATGTGACTGCAAGTTTTATTGGAATTTTTGTTTTTTATTTTATTTTATATTTTGGAGGAGAACTATACATTGCCACCATTATCGGTATTACAATTGCAACTGGAGTGAGACTGACTGCAATGAAATTTAATTGGAATTTACCAAAAGTGAGAGGAAATCTAGATTAAGCCGGAGTGTAGTCTTTTGCCTGACCTGCAAGGGCTTTTGCTTGAGAATCTGCCTTTTGCAAAATCTGCTCTTTTGTATCTTCTGTCATAAATCCAGATTCGATTGAAACTGAACGTGCAGATTGCGCTGCTTTGCTTAGAATTTGACTAATGTTTTCTGGAGTTACATATGCTGCTTCTATTGATAATGATACTGCCTGTTGATGTGCTTGGGCAAATTCTTCTCTAATCTTCTCAACATCAATTACCAACTCATCTTGTGAATACTTGAGTCCATCTTCAATTGCCGAATAAAGTGCAATTCCGGCTTCTACTGGCTTGATGTCAAGTTTTCCTAAGAGTCCGGCTAATTTTTCGTTTATCACACCTCCCTTTTTTACTGGAGTGGTTTCTTTTGAAATCCAAATAGTTCCCTGATCAATTTTTGTTGGAATTTTTGCCTCTTTGAATTCTGTCAGCATTGGACCTGGAGCAATTCCTGTGTTTTTTGCAGGTACTACAATATCGATACTTGAAATGTCACCGCCTCTGGCAGCTAACATTATCTTGTTTTTTGCCAGTAGAACATTTAGCTTGAATGGTGACATGTTTGTAAACATGAAAAGGCATTGTCCCGTTAATTCTCCAATTATCTCTTTAATTCCTGGAGTATCGACTTTTTCAAGGGCTTTTTGGGCTATCTTGTCTTTAATGCTAACAAACTCTACTTCTCCTTTGAGCTTTTTTCTTAGAGGGAGAATTTGTGATGCTCTAACCTTTGTCATTTTAACAACGGCTAAAACTTTGTATTGTTTTGGAAGCTCTTGTAATTGTTGGTACATCTGAGTTTTTCTTTTAGGATAACTAGTTCTATTTTCGTGCATGTTTTTTCTTTACCTCTTGTACTTGTTTTGTTGGTTTACCCATTGTTGTTTTTATCATAATTTTTTTGATATTCTTTTCCCCGTTTGGCAATTTCTTTTCTACGGCACTGAGAATTGCATGTGCATTTACTGCCAAATCTGTATCTTCCATTGTCTCGTCTCCAAATTTACATGCTAATGATAATGAACCTCTTACTCTTACCTTAATTGAGGTTCTAAATCTTTGTAAAAATGATTCAATAGGTGCATCATATGGGACTGGCACTGGCATTTTTCCTCTTGGACCTAAAAGCTGACCAAGTACCTTACCTACAATTGGCATGATTTTGGTATCTGCCAAAAAAAAGTCATATTTGTTTATGAATTTTCTAGACTCTCTCTTGTTTGCTGCAAATTTGTCTAGATCTTCAGTTCCAATTACTGCATCAGCTTTTGCAGCCTTTGCTTTTGTACTCATATCACCTGTTGCCATTACACACACAGTGGCGGGAGAACTAGTCTTTGGAAGTTGAATTATCTCATTTAATGCAAATCCCTTTTTGACATCAATGTCTTTGAAGGTGACAAAAATCTCTAAGGCCTGTTTGAATTTTCTTTGTTTAGAGCTTTCTTTTACTGTCTTTATCATCTCAACTAGTTGTGCCTCTGTAATCATTACGAACATTTTCGAGAGAGCCTACTTAAAATCGTTTAGTGAGTTTACTTTTTGATTTGTATCAAAACTCGAAAATTTTCACTTTTTCTGAATGATATTTGTAAATTTAGATGCAACACAATCCAAAACTTACATTTATTAAATCTCTTTGAAGATTTTTGAGCACAATGCATAGATTTGATGAACTGGATATGAATTTATTATTTGAATTGACAAAGGATGGATCTATTTCTGTCCCTGCACTTTCAAAAAAACTAGACATCAACGCGTCAGTACTTTACAGTAGAATCAAACGCTTATTGAGGAAAAAACTAATCAAAAAATTCACTATCATAATTGATGACTCTCTTTTAGGAATTGAAGTAAAGGCCTCCGTTGGAATTAATCGCGATCCTAAACTCAAAGATGAAATACAGAAAAAACTCATTGATACACCTGAAGTTGTCTCAATTTCAGAAGTTACTGGCAGATTTGACATGCTCATCAAAGTATATGCTGAAAATCTTGAAGAATTACATACTATTGTAATTGAGAAAATTGGAAAAATTGAAGGAATTCAAAACACTGAAACATTTGTTGAATTACAAAGAACTGACAAAGATCCTGTGTATTTAACTAAATAAATTATTTGAGTTTTTCATCCCACTTGCCTTCATTAATCTCTACAGTGATTTCTTTTGGAGTTTTTCCTTCTATTTTTATTCCAAGTGCAAGACAGGTTCCAATGATTGACTTTGCTACTGACTTTAATGATGTAGCATAAGATTTTTCCAGTTTGGTATTTGCAACTTTGATAATTGCGTCAATTGTAACATCGCCGACCCACTCTGTTCCTGATGCGCCTGATCCTTTTTGAATACCTGCCTCTTTAAGAACAAGAGCGGCAGATGATGGAATCCCGATCTCAATATCCCATTTTTTTGTGTCAGGATCAACTGAAACGGTAACTGGAACTTTCATTCCTTCAAAGTCCTTGGTTTTATCATTAATGGCGTTAATTATTTCCATTATGTTGACTCCAAGCGGACCTAACGCTGGACCTAATGGAGGACCAGCAGATGCTCCCCCACCTGTAACAAGTGATGATATTTTTTGAGGTTCTCCCATAATTATTCGCTCACCATGAAAAATTTAATCCTTACTGAGACTCGCCTGTCAATTTTAGATAGTTGGCATCAACTGTTACTGGTAATTGGTATGCTGCATCAAGTAAAACAACGGTTGCTTCTTCCTTGTCTTGATCTATTCTAGTTATGGTGGCTTTCATTCCTTTGAAAGGACCGCCTGTAATCTCTATGATGTTATCAACTGCTAATTGTGAAACTGTGGATTTCTTGATAAGATATCCTTCAATGTCTTTATACTCTAATTCCCCACGAAGTTGGCCTCGAATGTGTCTAACCCCTTCTACTGCCATATAGGCATCGCTGGGATTAATTGCCTCAATTACTACGTAGCCTTTTAGGTTATCTACAAGTAAAACAGATTGAATATTGATTTTATTTGCATTAGCTTTTGCCTCAAGCAATCGCATTACAACTTTTTCTTGCCCACCTGTTGTTCTTATGGCAAAAAGATGAGATTTTACTTCTTCTGACATTTTTATCCACTAAATGTAAACACTGAAAAGACAAATTGAATTGTAAAGCCTATAGCACCAACACCTGCTATTCCCAAGAGAACCAATCTAAGGTGCTGTGAATACTCATCTCTATCTGGCTTTTTGGCCATCTTCATGGTATTTGCCATATTTCTCAAAGTCTGTCTAGGATTCATTGTCAGAAATTAATCCGGTGTCCTTATATTCTTATTCCAAGAAAAATATTAAAAATTCCTATGATATGAGCAGGTTTTTTTATTTACTGGGAATAATACTGTCACTTATCTCATGGAACTATTGGTTGCATATCAGGATGATCCTGCAGGAAACAACATGGCAAAATTTCTTTCTCAAAAAATGAGAAAAGACGGTGAAATTTTTCGAGGAGAAAATTATGATCTTCTAATCATTTCTACCCCTGCAATTTCAGCTGATTGGTTAGATGAAAAATATGATTATGATGGATTTATTTTTCTCTCAAAACATGCCGCAGAATCTGGAGTTTTGGCTCTGACATGTCATAGCACAGGAAATTTTTCAGAGGCAAAGTTTGGAGGAAACAACAAACAAATGGCTATCCCTCATCCTGACATTCAAAAAAAATATCTTCAAATGCTCTGGGAAAATAAATCACAATTTTCTGATTTTCAAATTACTATAGAGGCTACTCATCATGGACCAACGGCCTTGAGTAAACCGACAATTTTCATTGAAATTGGAACAACTGACAAACAATGGGCTGACATATCATTGTGCAATTCAATTGCAATTTTGGTCGACAAAGTACTTTCTGAAAATATTACCTCAAATCCTGTTGCCATTTGTTTTGGTGGAACCCATTACCCTGAAAAATTTACTGACGAATTACTACATGGAAAATTTGCATTAGGAACAATAATGCCCAAACACGCATTAGATAATCTTGATGAAAATATGTTTTCTCATATTTTAGAGAGAAATAAAATAGCAAAAGCAGCTCTATTAGATTGGACAGGGTTGGGATCAAACAAGAAAAAAATAATTGACTTGCTAGAAACAACTGATCTTGAGGTAATAAAATTATGAATCTTGATAAAAAAATATACAAAAAATTACTTGAAGTTCCAAAAGGAAAAATTACTACTTATGGAGAATTGGCCAAGGCCGTAGGTTTTACAAATGGTCAGCGAGCAGTTGGCAAAATTATGAACAAAAACCCTTACCCTGTAATTATCCCCTGTCATAGAGTAGTAAAGTCTGATGGTAAAGTTGGGGGATATGCATATGGCGAAGAAATTAAAACAAATATGCTAAAAAAAGAAGGAATCAAAATTCGTGATGGTAAAATTATAGATTGGGAAAATACGATTTATAGGTTCTAGGATTTTCTTTTTGTTATAGTCTCTTCCATTAATAATCGCAAATGAGCCTTATTTCTTACCGTGTTTCCACCTATCTTTTTGTAAAGTGCCCAAAATTCTGGATTTGTAATATCTTTTCTATCTTTTGCAATTTTTATTAGTCTTCTTAAGGCACGAACCTTTGCTACATAGACCTCTTTTTTGCCCACACGTGCTCCTTTTCTACCTTTTTTTGATCCTTGGCCGGTACCTCTCTTATTTTTCTGGTCTTTCTTTTTTTGAGCTCTTCCTCTAGAGGTTCCTGTAAATGGTCTAACCTGGATGGTATTTGCCGTAATTAAACTGCGAATATTTTCTCTTGTAATTGCATCTGCTACATCATCAAGATGATCAGAATCAAATTTTATTCTATGAACTCCGACACCTACTACTCTTGATGCCAATCGTTTTTTAGCTTTAAGATTAACTACCACTTACACTCACTCTCGCATTAAAAATTTTAAATTTATTTTCAATTGCTTTTATAATTATCTCTTTTCTCTTTTTAGTTCCAAGGCTATGACCAAATCTTATACCATCTGTTTTTGGATTTAGTTTATCTAAATCCCCCATTGTAAAAACTAGATTATCTGTATATCCTGAAGGATGAAGACCTCTAGATTCCTTTGGTCCGCCATAACCTACTTTTACTAGACCTGGTCTGCCACGACTTTTTTGCTTTCTTTGATGGTGATCAACTCCTTTTGGTTTTCTCCAATTGGTCTCTAATCTTTTGTAACGCCAGCTTTCTGGTCTTACAAAGTCGGGATTGTGTCCCTTTACTTCTTCTCGTTTAGCTAGCTTGTCTTTATTGATCGGCATCAGAAGAACTTTTGAAATTTTACATAAATACGTTCCTAGACTAAAAAATACTAAATCATAGGAAAGAGATAATAAGGAAAATTAAGTCGGATCGAAATATCTCATGACTGGACTTGGGATTAAAAAAATTATTTTCATTGGAGGTTACTCCATTGACTGAAGTGGTTGGATCTTGCCGAACTGAAAAATTCTCATCGCAAATAAGCGAATTTGGAATAACTCCTTCTAAAATTTTCAGAAACCTCACTCCGGATGAGCTAGTAGAATATGCTGTAGATAGGAAGGAAGGAGAGGTAAACTCGACTGGATCTCTTTCAGTCAATACTGGAAAATATACAGGTAGATCACCTGACGACAGATTTATTGTATTAGATGATGTAACTCGTGATACAATTGATTGGGGTAAAATCAATCACCAATTTCCAACTGATAAATTTACAAAAATTCTTGAAAAGATGAAAAATTTTGTCAATAACAAAGAACTTTTTGTATTTGACGGATTTGTAGGAGCAGATAAAGAAACACGTTTACCAATTAGGGTAATTAATGATCATGCATGGCAAAGTCTCTTTGGAAGACAACTTTTCATTAGACCTTCAAAAGAGGAATTAGAAAATCACACACCTGAATTTACGGTAATGTGTATAAATGAATTTGAGTCAAAACCTGAGATTGATGGTACTAGGTCCAATGTTTTCATACTAATTGATTTGACTAGAAAAATTGTATTGATTGGGGGAACGAATTATGCAGGAGAAATGAAAAAATCAATGTTTGGTGTTATGAATTTTCTTTTGCCAGAACGTGGAATATTTCCAATGCATTGTTCTGCAAATATTGGAAAAAATCAAGACACTGCATTATTCTTTGGATTATCTGGAACTGGAAAAACTACTTTGTCAGCTGATCCAAATAGACACTTGATTGGTGATGATGAACATGGTTGGTCCGATAATGGAACATTTAATTTTGAAGGAGGATGTTACGCAAAATGTATTAATTTAAGCCAAGAAGCAGAGCCAGAAATTTGGAATGCCATTAAACCAGGTGCAGTTTTAGAAAATGTTGTACTAAATGATGGAAAACCTGATTATGACGATAGCGCATTAACTGAAAACACACGTGTAGCATATCCGTTGGATTACATTCCGGGGATTGTTGTCCCAAGTGTTGGTGGTCATCCAAAAATTATTATTTTTCTTACTGCAGATGCATTAGGAGTATTACCACCCGTTTCCAAATTAACAAAAGAAGGAGCAATGTATCATTTCATGTCAGGATATACCAGTAAGTTGGCAGGAACTGAGCGTGGTATTAAAGAGCCAAAATCTGTATTTTCAGAATGTTTCGGAGCACCATTTATGCCTAGGTCTGCAGCAGTTTATGCCAAACTCTTAGGTGAGAAAATTAACAAGCACAATACCACTGTATACTTGATCAACACTGGATGGTCAGGTGGACCATACGGTATTGGCGCTAGAATCAAGATCAAATACAGTCGAGCTATGATTACGGCTGCATTAACTGGAGAGCTAGATAAAGTAGAATACAGACATGATGAATTATTCAACCTTGATATTCCTACAAAGGTAGATGGTGTACCGCCAGAAATCTTAGATCCTAAAAACACTTGGAATGACAAAAACTCCTATGAGAGATCTGCAAAAAATTTGTCTAAAAGGTTTATAGAAAATTTTGAAAAATTTAAGAATGTTTCACCAGAAATAAAAAATGCTGGACCTAGATTTGCATAGATTTTGATTTTCTGGTAATCATTAGACCTACTAACCCAACTATTACAACAATTACAATAATTATTCCAATCTGCTTTTCTGGAAGATCAAACAATTCAAATGGTTTGGAAGAATCTTCCAACACAGAATTTACCTGAAATATTTTAAAGGCATCAAATGATTCATCGTCTACCCTTATCTTTGCTTCAATCCAATATTCTCCATTTTCGTAAACATTCACAGATGCACTCTTGTCAGGAATAATGGAGGTGGTGTCTGTACTTCCATCTTTGCTATTTGTCCCAGAAATTTTTGCATAAGTCCATGGTTTAGGATGAAAAATTTCAAAGTTTAATTTTCCATTTTCTTGTGATACTGAGATTGATCCTTCTGTAAAATGAAGTAAAAATGGAATTTCATATCTATCGTCATTTTGATTTACAATAATTCTTCCTTCATAATCCCCAAATTCCTTTTCTAGTACATTCATCTTGATCTGTAAATTATTTCCTTCAAGAACATTTGAAAATTGTATAAACTCTGGTCCTTCGAAGGAAATCTCAATATTCTCCAATGATCCATTAAGTGACTTTAATTCCAATACTTGTTCTACAATTAGGTCATCAGAAGAAATGATTTGAACAAAATGAGGGGGTTGAATCACTAAAGTTGCATCAAATGCCCTTGCAATGTTTAATCTCCCTGTTCCTGCATCATTAAGGGAAAACTCTTGACCATAGGCATCAGATACAGGCTCAGATGTAGTCAACAAAAGTGATTTTATTTCATGGTGATGAATTCCAGGGTTCTTTTGAATCAATAAAGCTGCAGCTCCACTGACGTGGGGAGCAGCATAACTTGTCCCACTTGTAAAATTATAGGCCGCGTTATTTTGAGTGGTATTGATGTATGCTCCTGGTGCCACGATATCAGGTTTAATGTAAAAAGGCGAAACAGGTCCTCTTGAACTGAAATGAGCTACAAAATCTGGATTGAAAAAAAGATGAAGACTAGCAAAATTTTCTCTTTGAATTATTTCTCTAATTTCTAAACCTTCTTCTCTATCAATTGATACTACCGGAATTCTTGGTTGGTACCCTGGCTCAGCAAACTCATGTGTTAATTCCCCAAGAAAAATCCCTGGTTCATTATTGTAAACTATCAATGCCTTTGCACCTGCATTTGCAGAATTTTCTTCTTTGATAGAAAAATAAAGTAACTCTCCTTCAACATCACTTCCTCTTTCTACTAAAAGAATTGAACCTGTTACATTAATCTCTGCAATGTCTTTTTCTTTTCCATACTCTCCAAACGTTATTGGACCTTCTATTGGCTCCTCTAATTTGGAGGAACCAACCATGGGGATCACCGTATATGGTTTTTCATTTACTTCCAAAGTTGCAACCAAACTTGAAGTTAAATTATTGTACGTTGCACCTACAGTTACTGATCCAAAATTTCTCCCTGGACTTCCTATAGTTCCAATGCCAGGACCATCATTTCCAGCAGCAGTAACTACAAAGATTCCCTTTTCTAACGCTTTGTTTACAGCTTTTTCAATTTGAGTATTTGTTTTGTTTACACCAAGACTAATGTTAATAATATCTGCCTTGTCTTCAATAGCTTTTTCAATTGCTTTGATGATTAAATCAGAAGATACTGCATTACCATCTTCAGAAACCTTGTAGGCTAAAATTTTGGCTTTTGGAGCTACTCCTTTAATTTGACCATCTGCTGCAATTACTCCTGCGACTTGTGTACCATGACCATTATTGTCCATTGGTAATTCACCATCCTGAATGAAATTATATCCTCCAACTACTTTTCCTTCTGGCCCCCATCCCAAAAGATCTGGATGGTTAAAATCAACTCCTGTATCTATCACTGCAATCTTTATTCCCTCTCCATTTATCCCCTCTAATCTAGGAATTTCTGTTCCAATAAATGGGACACTTTTGTCAAGATACAAATCAAATCCCTCATCGGTATCAATTAACTCAAATAAAATTATTGAGGACGATAGAAGAACTATCAAAGAAATGACAACTTTGAATTTCACAGATTTTCTAGTATTTTTTAGCAAGTAAAAACCAATTGGCTTGTAAAGCAATAAATTGAATAACCAATGTTGGTGTTGCATGGGAAAACATACACTTCCTGAAATGCCATATGCTTATGATGCATTAGAACCTCATATTGACGCAAAAACAATGGAGATTCATCACACAAAACATCATCAAGCATACACCGATAAACTAAATGCAGCTCTAGAAGGTTGTCCTCAAGAGATCCAAGATAAAGATATTTTAGATATCCTATCTGATCTTAATCAAGTACCTGAGGACAAAAGAGGTGCAATTAATTTTAATGGTGGTGGTTTTGATAACCATAGGTTATTTTGGAACAACATGAAGGCAAATGGAGGAGGAGAGCCAGGAGGGTCTATTGCTGATGCAATTAATGATTCCTTTGGAAGCTTTTCTGACTTTAAAGAGAAATTTTCATCTACTTCTGCAGTAATTCAAGGAAGCGGTTGGGGATGGTTAGTATTCAATCCCTCTTCAGGAAAGGTTGAGTACAAAGCAATGCCAAATCAAACAAGCCCCAGAACTGAAGGGTTAGTACCTCTTTTGGGATTAGATGTTTGGGAGCATGCATACTATCTAAAATATCAAAACAAGAGACCAGACTATATTGCATCTTGGTGGAATGTAGTTAACTGGGATGAAGTTGAAAACAGATTCTCAAAAGCAAAAT
>PVMK01119887.1_pt1 | contig 11113 bp, 21 predicted proteins | sample 1853481 | NCBI WGS metagenome assembly PVMK01 (sample SAMN08533507, study PRJNA380276) | Marine sediment metagenome, whole genome shotgun sequencing project. | reverse complement strand
CCGCCTTCGCCACAGGTGGTCATCGAGAGATCAAAGCATTTTACCACTTCCTCCCGAGTACCGTCTACCTCTCCCACTCCCTAGCTCTGCAGTATTCCCAGCAGCCTGTACGTTGAGCGTACAGATTTAACCGAAAACTTACAGAGCCGGCTACGGATGCTTTAGGCCCAATAATCATCCTGACCACTTGAGGTGCTGGTTTTACCGCGGCGGCTGACACCAGAACTTGCCCACCCCTTATTCAACAGTGTTTCTAGGACTGTCAAAAGGTTCCTTTAGCAGAAACCACTCGGATTAACCTTGTCGTGCTTTCGCACATTGCAAAGTTTTCTCGCCTGCTGCGCCCCATAGGGCCTGGGTCCGTGTCTCAGTACCCATCTCCGGGCCACTCCTCTCAGAGCCCGTACCTGTAATAGTCTTGGTGGGCCATTACCTCACCAACAAACTGATAGGCCGCAGTCCCATCCTACGGCGATAAATCATTTGGAACACAAACCATTCCAGGTATAGTGTTCTATCGGGCATTATTCTCAGTTTCCCGAGGTTATTCCCGTCCATAGGGTAGGTTGACTACGCGTTACTGAGCCGTCTGCCTTGTATTGCTACAATGACTCGCATGGCTTAGTATCAATCCGATAGCAGTCAGGTCCGGCAGGATCAACCGGATTCTGATTTACTTGATTATTTTTTATTTTTGAAGTACATTATTGTACTATATTGGAATTGACGGATGCACATAATCTTCACATTTCAGATAATGATCTTTCAATCATATCCTCATTTTGTATGCGTAAATGGAGGCCCATAAATCATAAAGTGGCATATTGCCATACTTCATCATGAGCGCCGCCTATTGCTTTACGTATGCAGAAGTTGAAGAAGGCAGAATCCATATAAACCATGCGTGAAATTATGCCTGATCGATGTAAAAAATTGAAAGAATTACAACAAAAACTAGGTAGAATTGTGCACAAAAAATGAGAATGGTGATCTATTTTGATAGTTAAAATTGTAGATTCTGTTTTGAAAATTACTTTTGAATTACATCTCTGAATACAAAAAGAAAACAAAAACATCTGCAAAGATATTTGCAAAATCGTTAAAACTTCATGTACATGGAGTAAGTCATAACATAAGATTTTATGAACCATATCCATTTGTTGTAAAATCATCTTTAGGAAAAAATCTCGTAGATGTCGATAACAACAAGTATACAGATTATTGGATGGGTCATTGGAGTTTGATATTAGGGCATGGTCCAAAAAATGTCAAAGAATCTCTGAAAAAACAGATTGAGAAAAGCTGGATGTATGGAACAGTAAACGAGCAGACAATAAAACTATCAGAATTAATTTCAAAGGCAGTTCCAGTTGCAGAAAAGATTCGTTATGTAACATCAGGGACTGAAGCTACAATGTATGCAGTTAGATTAGCCCGTTCAGTTACAGCAGAAAAGTAATTGCAAAGATTGATGGTGGATGGCATGGATATACATCAGATTTATTAAAATCAGTAAACTGGCCATTTACAGAATCAGAAAGCAGTGGAGTAGTAAATGAGGAAAAAATTATTTCAATACCTTACAATGATTTGGAGCTCGTTGAGAATTTTGAAAAAATATGCAAAGAATCTAGCAGGGTAATCATTGAGCCTGTACTAGGAGAGGATGCATCCCAGCCACTCACAGAATATCTAAAAGGAATTCAAGAATTTATTCACAAAAATAAATCTCTGTTTATTTTAGATGAGATAGTAACTGGTTTTAGATTCAGATATGGATGTCTTTATCCAACTATGAAACTTGATCCGGACATTGTAACTCTAGGAAAAATTGTAGGGGGAGGAATGTCAATTGGAGTAATGTGTGGTAAAAAAGAAATCACGGAATATGCAGATACCACTGGAAAGAAAAAATCAGAGCGCTCCTATGTAGGAGGTGGAACATTTTCTGCCAATCCCGCATCAATGACATCAGGGTATGCAACACTAAATTATCTAAAATCAAAAAAATCAGTTTATTCAAAATTAACTCCCTTGGAGAATTTGCAAGAAAAGAGATGAGAAAGGCATTTGATGGTAAAGTTGTAGTTACAGGAAAGGGGTCTCTGTTTATGACTCACTTTCTAAAAGGTGGGATAACTGAAATTACAAATGCAGCCCAGGCTGCAAAATGTGATGGCACAATGCTTGCAAAATATCATTTCAAGATGATTGCTAATAGATGGAATATTCTTTTTGCCTGGAAAACTAGGTGCAATATCTAATGCACATAGTAAAGATGATATCAAAAAGATGATTTTAGCATCTCAGAATTTTTAGATATTATTTCTCCAAGAAGTTAATTCATTAAAAACATCTACATAATTTTTAGATTTTATAGTGATATGAACATGGGCAAAAAGTTTGCCAAATTGAGCCTCAAAAATTAGAGTGCACTCTTCTTTGAAAAATGGGTACTGAAATTCCAATTTGTTTAAGAGAATGAAATTCAAAATTTTCAATTTGAATAATTTTGTCTTTAATTGTAACTTGTTTTTTTTCAGGATTTTTATTAATTGAATCAACTATCTGTTTTTGTGTGGAGTCATCCCATTCAGGACTATCTTGAGGCCACCTATGCACATGAATCTTATCAGATAGATATCTGATTTCAGAATGTGGCAATAATCAAACTCAATTCTAATTCAAATTAAGCTTATCTTCAAATTTTTATAAAATAACAATTCTAGAAAAGCATGGAAAAGAAAAAAGAAGGAAAAGAGGATTACGCCACAGACGACCCTACTGATACTTCTGCAAAAGAACAGGAAGAAATGGTAAAAGAAGCAATCAAAAAATTCAAGGCATTGGGTTAAGCCAAACTTTCATTAGCCATATCATTTTGAAGAAATTATGGGGTTATTTGGCTCAAAACAGAAATGTAGAAGATTTATTGTATGATGCAATATCCATGATGGATAAAAATCAGCCAAAAGTGGCCATCGCATTATTTAACAAAGTTCTAAAGCAAGACTCTGAAAATATTTCAGCATTATTTAACAAAGGCTTAGCACTAAATCAGAGAAAAAAATACAGTGATTCAGTTACTTGTTTTGATAAATTATTACAAATTAATCCAAAAGATGCTCAGGCATTTAACAATAAAGGAATAGCAATGGCTGAGATGGGAAATATTCAAGATGCTGCAGAATGCTATGACAAAGCAATAGAGGCTGATCCAAAAAATGCAGCATCTTATTTTAACAAAGGAGTTCTGCTTGATAAATTACAAGAACGTGAAGAAGCCATAGAATTTTTAGACAAAGCAATTTCAATAGAACCAAGAAAACCAAATGCAATGGTCTACAAAGGAATAGTATTAGGTAAGATGAAAAAACATGAAGAAGCTTTAAACTGTTTTCAAAATGTTTGTAAAAAATATCCTAACAATCAAGATGCATTTTTTTATTAAGGTATTCAATTAGCAGAATTAGGACAACATGAAAAAGCACTAAGAGTGTTTGATGAGATTCTTGAAAAATTCAAAGATAATGTGAATGTCATTTATGCAAAATCTCGAAGCAAGGCAGCATTAGGAATGTACCCAGAATCATTAGAATTGTTGAAAATTGCAGTCTCTAAAAATCCCAAAGTTATCCGTGAATGGGCAAAAGAAGAAAAAATATTTGAAAAATTATATGAAAATGATCAATTTAGAAAAATTGTGAAACTCTAAAATCATCAATTACATAAATGCCAATTCAATTATAGAACCTTGCTTCTTACTGCATCTATACGGATAATTCCAACTTTCTTTTTAGGACCAATCAATCTTGCCTCAAAAATAGGAACATAAACTTCAGTAATTTCACGTAAGACAAATTCTTCAGTTATATCACGAACATCTGTTTCCACAGGTTTTTTGAGTAGAGACAAAAGTTTCTCAATTGCTGAATCGATAGTTATTTCAGGTTTTTTGATATTTTGTTGGTTTTTTTCTAAAATTCGTTTTGGATAATTTTCTACAGTCTTTGAATTAATTTTAAATGGAAACTTTATTTCATGACCATGATGATCAAATACAAGTTCATCTTCTTCTTCAACAAAAACATGTTCTTCTAATCTTAAATCAATTTTATTTTTTCCACGTTTTCTGGAAAGTGCCTTTGTAAATCCAGATTTAGACCGTATAGGGAAAAGTCCTTCAGCCAACACTACATCACGAATATTGTAATTTACAGAAATTGTATGAGTTGCTTTTCGGTAATAATCAGCCACATATTTTCCTGAAATCATCAAGATACATTCATGGTTTAATTTGAGTGAATGAACATGCACTTGTTCTTTTTTTGGGTGTGAAAGTAGAGACTTGAAAGGTTTTGTTTTCTTTTGTTGAACAATTTCCATTGCCTCTGCTTCATCAATTTTTGGTCTTAGAACAACGGTCTTTACATCATTAATCTTTGAATCATTAATCTTTACCAAAACTACACAAAGTATACGATTCCATCTATTAAACCAATTCTACTAAGAAACAGATAATAGAATTGAAATGATTCAAAAAATATGGGAATAGCAAAAAAAGGTGGCTATATTGAAAAATTGCTAAAAAAAGCAGATAAAGCCCTACAAGAAGGAGTGAAAAAAGCAGATGAGGTATTAGATAATGCAGTAGAGCTTGGAGCAATGACTGCAAAACAAGCTAGTAAAACAAGCAAAGAACTTCGCAAACAAGCAAAAAAAGAAAGAGACTCACTACATGAAAGAGGAGTTGCAAAAATAAATGAAGGAATCTCTGCTGCAAAAAATATTACATCTAACACTAAAGAGGACTTGGAGACACTAAAAAAACTAGGAAAGCTGAGAACGAATGGTGTAATTACAGAAAAAGAATTCCAAATAAAGAAAAAGAAAATTTTGGATAGAATTTAGTATGAAAAAATCAAATATTTTTGGATCAGGAGATAAAAGAAAAGTAAATCCTGATTGGTTCACAAATAAAACATGGATGAAGGTTCTATCAGAGAAAATAAAATCAAAAGAACAAGACATCTATCATGTTCATTTTGAGAAAGGATCTAGAACAAAACTTCATGCACATAATGGAAATCAAGTGTTAATTGCAACAAAAGGCAAGGGAAGTCTCGAGATTTTTAGAAGATATGGATCAAGTAAAACTAATTTTAAGATTAAAAGAACAGAAAAAATCAGTCTCAATGAGGGAGATATAGTATACATTCCAACAAAGACATTTCACACTCATGGGATCAATTGATAAGAAAAAAACATTCTCCCATATTGCAATAAACATTTTACCTAGAAAAAATGAAATATACAAAACAACATGGTATGAATCAGATTTTAAAACCAAAGTTTCAAAAATTGTTTAGACAAAATGTCAGTAAGAAAAAATTCTGAAATAAAATCCATTCAAGGGAGTGAAGGAACCAAAATTAAACAATATTTTCATCCCCACAACACACTAAATGGAATTAATTATAGTATTGCACAATTCACACTAGGCCCGGGAAAAAAATCTAAACTTCATAAAATGAGTTCATCTGAAATTTACTATATTTTGGAAGGTAGTGGCGATCTAAAGATTGACGAAGACACACATCACATTGAAAAAGATGATTCAGCATATGTTCCACCAAATTCAAAGCAATTTATTGAAAACACAGGTTCAATTAATTTGAAATTTTTGTGCATAGTAGAACCTGCGTGGAAAATAGAGGATGAAATTTTATTAGAATAAACAAGGTTTGATGCTAAATCTCATGCAATTGTTTTTAACATATTACAAGTCATAATTAGTTAGTGAATGCATATCAAGCGCTAAAAGTATTGAATGTAGAACCAAACTCATCACAAGGTGAGATCAAGGCAGCATACAGAAAACTTGCACTAGAATTACATCCTGACAAAAATAAGGACAAAGCAGAGGATGTAGAATTTAAAAAAATTACAGAAGCTTATACTCACCTTAAGAAAAATTATCATCAAAAGAACAATTCAGTACATCAAGAATATACTGAAAGCAAACCAAAAAATGACTTTAAGAGAAAACCTCAATGGGCAGCTCCTGAAGAACAAAAGATTCCTGAACAAGACTGGGGCAAATATACACGTGAATTTGAAGAAGGTGATCCGGATTTTTGGAAAAAATATGAAGATAATTTCTGGAAAGAATACAATGCCAACATACGTCCAGATGGTAAAAATGGAGAATTTGATAAAGCAAAAGAACCAAACGAGCAACCAAATATTTTTGTTAATGTAGACAAAAGCTTGTGCATTGGTTGTTGCAGTTGCGAAACTATAGCACCTGGAGTTTTTGAAATAAATAAACAAACTAGATCAAACCCCAAATCAACAGTAATTAACCAAAAAGGTGCAGGAATAAACAAAATAATGAATGCTGCACAAACTTGCCCAACAAAAGCAATCAGAGTAGAGGATATAGATAAGAAAGAAAGACTATTTCCGTACTAAGATTAGATTTTTAATTTATTGTAAAGTTCTTCAATTTCTGATTCAGATAATTTCAATGTAGAATTAAACATACTGTGGATTGTACCTGCAGAGTCATCTGCACTTCTTGGAACTAAATGTACATGAACATGAGGTACTTCTTGTCCAGCTTCTTTACCATTATGTACTGCAACTAAAGTTGCACCAGTTAGAGAATCAACCTTAGAAACCATCAAATGAACAAGAGAAAATAAATCTGTATTTTCTTCATGACTCAGTTCCTGAATTTTTTGATGATGATTTTTTGGAATCACAAGTACATGTCCCTTTGCAAGAGGAAAAGCATCTAAAAATGAAATAGAGTTGGATGTTTCTTTAAGAATTTTTGCTGGAATATCACCTGCAATAATTTTACAAAAAATGCAATCCATCATATTTTATCAAATTTTTTTAAAATATTAAATCATCGATTAAGGGGAAACAATACTAGCCCACGCAAGATCCTTGCCAAACTTGATAGTAATTTCATCACCTGGTTCAAGATTACAATCTTTGATTGTCTTTGGAACATCATCTATAGTCTCTACATAACAAATACCGTCATCATTTGCTAAAATCACAACTTTTTCAAAGACATCTTCACGAATTAGATGCCAAAATGGAAATATTATAGTAGATATAACAATTCCAGCAACTAAAAATGAACCACCGAAAGCTAAACCAGTTTTTTGACTAGAACTAATTTCCATTTTACCATAGACCGCCATCACCTGAATTTGGATCTAATTTCTTTTCAGGGACGTTTCCATGTGCTTTTTTCATATGTCTTTTCAAACGTTCAGGATCATGTAATTCAGTACCACATTTTTCACATTTTGTAATGTTTTCTTTCTCTTTGTTACGTTTGAACAAACCCATTAACTGACAATATTTTGAAATACATTATAAAGGATGCTCAATTTTTGAAAAACTATGGCAGTAAAAAACATCACAGTTCTGGGTTCTGGAGTAATGGGACACGGAATTGCTCAAGTTTCAGCAACTGCAGGGTACAATGTAGTGTTACGTGATATTGAACAAGGATTTTTGGACAAAGCAATGGAGAAAGTAAAATGGAGTATAGATAAACTAGTTTCAAAAGAAAAAATTTCAAAAGAAGAGGGAGATGCAATTTTTGCAAGAATTACACCAGTTGTAGATTTGAATGAAGCAGTAAAAGATGCAGAACTAGTCATAGAAGTTGTTCCAGAAATTATGGATTTGAAGAAAAAAGTTTATGCTGAATTAGACAAGGCTGCAGCACCAGAAGTATTTTTTGCATCAAACACAAGTACATTACCAATTACAGAAATTGCAAATACCACATCACGTCCTGAAAAATTTATAGGAATTCATTTTTTCAATCCACCACAATTAATGAAATTAGTAGAAATAATTCCAGGAGAAAAAACATCACAAGAATTAATTGATTTAACACAAGAATATGTAAAATCAGTTAACAAAATAGCAGTAATATGCAGAAAAGACGTACCAGGATTCATAATTAACAGATTGTTTATTCCAATGGTTCATGAAGCATGTTATCTAAAAGATAGAACTGGTGCAACACTTGAAGAGATTGATTCTGCATTCAAATTCAAATTAGGATTTCCAATGGGAATATTTGAATTGGCAGATTTTACAGGAATGGATGTTATTCACAAAGCAACAGTAGAGATGCATTTACGAGATAAAAAAGTAATCAATCCCCATCCTCTAGTTGAAAAAATGTTTGATGAGAAAAAATTCGGACAAAAATCAGGGGAAGGATATTACAAATATGCTGATGACAAATACGAAAGAGTTTCACTGACAGAAGAATTAGCAGCAAAATGTGATCCAATTCAAATTGTTGCCAACATCCTAAACAATGCAGCATGGTTAGTTTCAAATGGTGCAAGTGACATAGATGAGATTGAAAAAGCAGCAAAGTTAGGGTTAGGACTCAAAAAACCATTATTTGAAACAGCAAAAGAAATAGGCATCAAAAAAATTGTCGATGAATTAAACAAACTGGCTGAAGAACATGGCGAATTTTACAAGCCAGATCCATTACTAGTCTCCATGCAATAATTAGGTAAATTAGAGAATTTTCAACTTAGTAGTCGTCTTCATCAGAGGATCTTCTGCTTGGTCTAATTGGTACAAAAAATCTCATCTTACTTCCAATCATAATATCATTACATCAAATCAATCCATAAAGAATAGGGAATATTGGAGGCATTACTTGATCCAAAATGGAATAATTCGCCACAAAATATAATGTTAATCAGAACTTTTTTGAGCCATTCTTGTTACCTCGCCACTTTTTATTTTATTAAAAGCATCAAGAATTTCAGCGTCAGTTGATTCTGTGTCTTTGTGGGATGTAGAAATTAATTCTAAAATTTTTGCAACTGCATCCTCAGGAGTATCCACACCAATGATTTTGATAATTTTTCTATGATCAAGAAAACCATCAATGTATTGTTCAATAGAACCACCAATGTTTCTGATTGCAACCATTGGTTTTTTGTACATGTATGCAGCACATACTTCAGATAAAGTACCAGAACCGCCACCTACAATTATAATTCCATCAGCACTTAATGCATTTAGAAAGTCACGAGAAAGTCCCATTCCAGTTGGAATTACAATATCACAGAATTGATTTGCCAATGTAGCATCATTTTGAGGGATTATTCCTACAGTTAATCCATGGGCATCATGAGCTCCATGTGATGCAGCTTCCATTACACCACCCAAACCACCAGTAATTAAAACAGAATCAGATGTTGCAATTTTTTCTCCGACTTCGTAGGCAATTTTTTCATGTTTTGGAGTACATCCATTTGTATTATTACCAACAACTAAGATCTGACGTTTCTTTGTCATTCATTTTCTCCTTCATGAATTGATTTGAGTTTTTTTGTAAATAAACTTTGGAATGTGATTTCTAAAGGTGTTGATGAATGTGAAGCTATGTTTTGACTTTGGATAATTTCTTTTTCCAGTCTTTCCCGAATTGCTTGATCATCCAATATTTGATGTTTTAATGAAATTGCTTTTTTTCTATTACCAGTGTGTATTTGAATCCAACAATAACCTGTTTGACTATCATCAATTTCTATTTCAGTTATTTTCATATTAGAATTATCTGACATTTGCTTTTTAGGGTTTTAATTTTTTTTAGAAGGTAAATTGGAATTATTTGACAAAATTATACATACAAAAAGTCCCTTACCTGAAATTGCCTGTGCACTATGTCGTATTCCCTTTGGAATGAATATGGTTGAAGGTGATGTCACATTATAAGATTCATCTTCAAATTGAATCTCATATGTCAAATTGGAATCTTCAGATAGTATCAAATTAATTTCATCGTGATCATGTTTGTGTAATTTACTATATTTTGGAAGATTAATTGAAGCATCAACAAAATGAACTGCAATATGAGTATCGGATTGAGGAATCAAAGTTTTATTCAACATTGATAATCGTTTGATTGGAGCCTCACTATGAAAAGGAACCTTGTCAAGTGATTCAATGACTCCTTTTTTGATAAATTTTTGATATTTATTCACAAGTCAATCAGTCATTTTATCAATTATATCAGTTGTCTATTCCGTGATCATATAAGCAACAAAGTCCAAATAACATTATTGCAAGTTGATAGAACATCAGAATGGTTTGTTCCAAAATTTGGCTCTAAAAAATTTCGAATTAGTATAGGAATTTTATTTTTACCATACACAAGTATTGTTACTTGTTTTGCAGCATTAGGGGCGATTTCAGGTCCGCTACAATTAGAACGAGTTGCTGCAATTTGTGTGGTATACATTTTAGCATTAGGAGTTGGAGCTCACCTACTTGATGCCGTAGGAGGAAAAACAAAACCTTGGGGGAAATCTGCCTAAAAAGAAGATTGGATTTATTGCAGTATGTGCTGTAAGTATTGCGTTTTTTGTTGGTATCCATTTTGCATTTCTAGATTCACCTTGGCTTTTTCCAATAGGAGTCATTGAGGGATTTTTTCTATTTGCATATAGTCTAGAACTGTTTGGAGGTAAATTTCACAACAATATATCAACAATATTTTCATGGGGGATTTTACCTGTTTTTGCAGGTTCTATAATCCAAACAAATTCCATTTCTATTGAAACAATAGTTATTGCTGCAATAACTGCATTAGTTACCTATGGATTGATAAAAACATCCAGACAATACAAACTACTCAAAAGAGATAACGGAGATCCGCACATAATCAAAAAGAAGGAGCGTATATTGAAATTAATAACAATTGGAGTAATTACATCAACTATTATTTTTTTCATAATTAGATACTATAATTTGATTTGAGTAATTTCAGGAAAATTCAGACTAATATGAACATTAGAAGAAAAGAAACTGTACAAAAGAGACTCATTTCTGAGGGTAAAGGATATTAGTTAAGAATACAAACCAGTATTCATGGAAAGACGTTCAATGCCAGTATGTTTTACTGAAAAACAATTCAAAATGATCGAGGAATTCGCTAAGAGAAATGGCATGCTTAATGCAAGTCAAGCACTTGAAAAAATCTTAAACAAATAAGGGATTTTTATTATTTTTATCTTCGCTACTTAACGTAAGTAATGTTTTA